>Ga0182742_1000234_pt1 | contig 104633 bp, 86 predicted proteins | sample eDN5th37CBELigMG_FD_128880 | JGI IMG/M metagenome (GOLD analysis project Ga0182742, IMG submission 128880) | Enriched Miracle-Growth compost microbial communities from Emeryville, California, USA - eDNA 5th pass 37_C BE-Lig MG (version 2)... ...
CGCGTGCAGGTCTTCGGCGGGCACGGCGTCGGGGCGACCGCTGGCCACGATCAGCGGTACATCGGGTAACACCTTGCGCAGAGCTCGTGCGAAGGCGAGGCCGTCCATGTTCGGCATGTTGAGATCCGTGACGACCGCGCAGAGCGTCTCGCCGTTCTCGACGGCCTTCTCCAGGCCTGCTCGTCCGTCGAGAGCCGTGACGGGCTCGAAGTTGAGCCGCTGAAGAACGACGCGCGCGGCCTCGCACACGGCCGGCTCGTCGTCCACGTACAGCACGCGCTCGCCGTTACCGCTGAAGTCGGGCTGGATCAGACGTCGTGTTTCGATATCGGTGCGTCTCTCCATCGCCGGCAGGAACACTGTGAAAGTCGAGCCCTGCCCGGGCTGGGACTGGACCTGGATGTGTCCGCCATGGCCGCGGACGATACCGGCAACGGTAAAAAGCCCGAGCCCCGTGCCGCTTTCGGGTTTCTTCGTGGTGAAGAAAGGATCGAAGATCCGGTCGAGATCCTCCGAAGCGATGCCGGTGCCCGTATCCGTGACACTGAGCGCGACGTAGCGGGTCGCCGCGGCGTCCCGCAGCTCGGGAATGCGGCGAAGCTCGTCCTGCTCGAGCACCTTCACATCGACCGTGAGCACGCCGCCGCGAGGCATGGCGTCGCGCGCGTTCACCGCGAGATTCAGCAGCACCTGGTGCAGCTGTGTCGCGTCCCCCCGAACTTCCGGAAGATCGTCGGCGATGTGCGTTCGAAGCTCGATGTTCTTCGGGAACGTTCCTTTGATGATTCGGGTGAGCTCGTCGACGAGCTGGCGCGGGGCCACGCAGACGCGCCGGCCTTCGCTGCCGCGAGCGTAGGCAAGGAGATGCCTCACCATGTCGGCGGCACGGTTGGCGCATTGTTCGACCGTGCCCAGCAGCTCGCCCTCGGTGGGATAGTCCTGCTTCAGCATGTCTATCGTCATGAGAATGGGCGTGAGCGCGTTGTTCAGGTCGTGCGCGATTCCGCCCGCCAGTGTGCCGATGGACTCCAGGCGCTGTTTGCGGTTGACCTGCTGTTCGGCCTTCAGCCGATCGGTGATGTCCGCGATCGCGCCGACGACCCTCACTGCGTGCCGGTTCGCGCCTTCTCCGGCGAAGAAGGTCTGCGAGCGGCCCTCCAGCCATCGCACCGACCCATCCGGCCGGACGATCCGGAACTGCGTGCTCAGTTTCCCGTCGCCCGTCGGGTCCCGTCCGCGCGCGATGGCTTGCTCCATCTGCTCGTGATCCTCCGGGTGGAGGGCGTCCAGGAAGTCGTTGTAAAGCACGTTCTGCTGCTCGCCCAGGCCGAGATACTCGCGCAGCTCGTCGGAGCAGTGAACGATCCCGCTGGCGATGTCGTGCTCGAAGATGCCGATGTTGTAGATCAGGATGGCCTGCCGGAGGCGCTCCTCGCTTCGCCGCAGGGCGAGCTCCGCGCGGGTGCGTTCCGTGACGTCCTGCGCGAAGGAGAGTATGAATTCCTCGTCCTTGAACGAAACGTAGTTGCTCGTGATCTCCACGGGAACGAGCGATCCATCAGCGCGCCGCCAGCTGCGCTCGCTCCGAAGCATGCCTTCCCGTTTGAGGCGCTCCCATGTATCACGCTGCAACTCGGGATCGAGCTGGGGATCGACGTCCCATGTGCGCAGGCTGAGGAGCTGGGCTCGTGTCATGCCGAGCATCCGGCACGCGTGCTCGTTCGCATAAACGATGCGGCCTTCCGGTGTCACGGTATAGAAGGGCGTGTGACTCTTCTCGATGGCCGCGTGCATGAGGCGGCGCTCGCGCTCCGCGACCTCCCGCTGCGTGATGTCCCGCGCAAAGACGAAGATGAGCTCCTCACCGTCTCCTGAAACATACGTGCCGAGCGTTTCGACCGGAAAGCTCACGCCGTCCTTGCGGAGATGACGGGTCCGGGTGCTGCTCGAACGACTGCGCTTCGTGCGTTCCCAGGAGGCCCGCCATTTTTCGGCGGATAGCGAGGGGTCGAAGTCCCACACGTGCAGCGAAAGCAGCTCTTCACGACTTCGGCCGAGGCTCTCGCAAGCGAACTCGTTCGCGTACGTGATGCAGCCGTCGACATTGATCCAGTAGATGCCGGTGTTGCACTTGTCGACGGAGATCTTCATCAGCGGCAGCTCTCGCGCTGCCTGCCGATGGATCGTCACATCCTGGACGGCACCGACGGTTCTCACCGGACGCCGCTGATCGCCTTCGCCTTCGAAGAACGTCTGCGCGCGAGTCACCAGCCAGCGGGTCGAGCCGTCTTTCCTCACGATGCGGTACTCGAGATCGAAGAGTCCGTCGTTGTGGCCTGCATGCGCGCGCCGCACGGCCTCGGCAACCCGCTCGCGATCGTCTGGATGGATGAAATCCCACGTGCGGGGCCGATCGCCCTGACCCGGAAGGGTCACAGGTGTGCCTGGGCGCCAGCCGTGGATCGCTCGGTTCTCCGGGGACCAGTAGAGCTCCCCGGTCAGATGGTTGTGCTCGAAAGTGCCTATCTGCGAGAGATGGACGACGTGGCGCAGCTGCTCTTCACTTTCTCCCTGGGCGGCTTTCGACCGCGGCGAAGTGAGGCGATGTACGCGGACCAGAACGACCGTGCCGGAGTTGCCTGTACCGCGTGGGAGGCAGGTGAACGTATCGTCGGAGAAACAAAACGCCCTCTCGCCGCGGAACTGCAGAGACTCCACGGTGACTGGCATGCCAGGCTGTCGCATCGCGTCCGCATGCCCGGCCCGGAATCGGTACGCATCGTTCTTGTGGAAGAACTCGGCTGCGGGCTCACCGATCAGCGCGGCTGGGTCGACCCCGTGACTCGCGAGTGAGGGACCTGCCCAAAGGATGTCGCCCGCGTCATCGAGCAGCAGCACGATATCGGCTGACCGATCGTGCGAGACCCTGCTGTCGCGAGAGTTTTCGCTCATGGCGTGACGGCATCCGAGCACTCCGGTTGCGTCTTCGCGGGCGATCAGCGTCCTGTTCGATTTTCGGAGCGGGTGGCTTTCGTTCAGGGGACCAATACGTGAACTCTGCGCCCGTTCGATCGGCGCCGAAAGGTTCGGAAGGGAAGAAGCGGGTGCTGCGTCGCGGCAGTCGGTCGTCGGGCCCGCCCCGACGCGCTATTTGCGCGGTTCGGTCACCCGCAGCTTGGCCGCGATGAACTGCGAGTGCGACAGGTGCAGCATGTCGGCCACGCGCCGGATCAAATGCTCCTCGTACTCGTGCAGCGTCGAATCGGAATAGGCCGCGCGCCACAGCTCTTCCAGCAGCCGCACTTTCTTCTCGGGTGAGAATGTGGCGTCTATTTTCGAAGTGAACTGATAGATGTCGTGCGCATCGTGCGACTCGGCTTCCGCGAGCTCCACCAGTTCCCGCGCCTCGGCCTCACTCAATCCGAACTTCCTCTGCACGGACCCGAGAACGGCCTGCCGCTCAGCTTCGGAGAAATCGTGGTCGCTGCGCGCGACCTCCACCAGCAGCACGGCCGCGGCGAGCTGCGCGCGCTTCTCGGCGCCGGCTGCCGATTCCTCGGGCTGCGGGGCGATGTGTTGATCGAAGAACTTACGGAGGGCGGTCAGCATGGTCGCTTCGGGGTCTCGGCAGTTGCGTGGAACGTCGTATCTCGAATTCCCACACTCTCGCTGGGCGCGACGGTGTGGCAAATCAAGCCTCGGTATCCTACCGGCTCCGGCGGGGATCGCGAGGCGGCCTCGAACTCCGGCGGCCCGGCCGGACCTGTGCCTCCATTGCGGACGTAAGCCCAGGCGCGGGCCTGACACCGAAGTGTCCGCTGACGTACAGTACCGCGCGGGCGCATCCGCGCCAGCCGGTCGAAGGAATATGACTACCAAAACCGGACGGATCCTCGTCGTCGACGACGATGCTGGCGTGCTCACCGCCGCCAAACTGCTGCTCAAACGGCATTTTTCGGTAGTTCAGACCGAGTCGGATCCGGGCCGGATTCCGGCGCTCCTGGACGGTTCCTTCGACGTCGTGCTCCTCGACATGAACTTCGCGATCGGCGCGGACAACGGCGCCGACGGGTTCCGCTGGCTGGAGCGGATTCTGCAGATCGACCCGGGAATCGTCGTGATCCTGATGACCGCCTACGGCGATGTCGCGCTCGCCGTCCGGGCGATCAAATCCGGGGCGACCGATTTCGTGCTGAAGCCGTGGCAGAACGAGAAGTTACTTGCCACCGTGACAGCAGGCCTTCAACTGCGCGAGTCGCGAGCCGAGGTGTCCAGGCTCCAGCAGCGCAACCGCGAGCTGGGTGCGCGCCCGCTGGGGGGGACCGGACGCATCATCGGGGCATCCGCTCCCATGCAGCACGTCTACGACCTCGTGCGCCGTGCCGCTCCCACCGAAGCGAACGTGCTGATTCTTGGCGAGAACGGAACCGGCAAGGAGCTCATCGCGCGGTCCATCCACGAGCAATCGGCTCGCTCGCGCGAAGTCTTCCTGCCGGTGGACCTGGGCGCGGTGAGCGAATCCCTGTTCGAGAGTGAGCTCTTCGGCCATCGCAAGGGCGCATTCACGGACGCGCGCGAGGATCGCGCCGGCCGGTTCCAGGCCGCTTCGGGAGGCACGCTGTTCCTCGACGAGCTGGGAAACCTCCCTCTGCACCTGCAGCCGAAGCTGCTGCGCGCACTGGAGCAGCGAACGGTGACTGCCCTGGGCAGCGATCGTCCCGTCCCCGTCGATGTGCGGCTCATCTGCGCGACGAACGTTTCGCTGGAGGAAATGGTTCGCAACGGCAAGCGTATCTCCTGACGGAGACGCATTTTCATGCGACGACGGCTCTCACTATCATCATTCTGATCGTTCAGAGTGCAGTGCTGCTGCACTTCGTGCAGCGGACGAATCGCGAGTTGAGCCGCTTCCTGCTCGTCATCCGGCACGGCGATCTTTCGCAGTCGTTCTCGGCCCCATCCGGTTCCGGCACTTTCGGGCAACTTGCGCAGAGCTTCGAGAGCGTGATGCAGCGTTTTCGCGAAAGCCGCATCGCTCGGGAAGAAGAGGCGAGCTATCTGCACACGCTGGTCCATCACGTGCCGATCGCCGTTCTCGCCGTCGAGCAGTCCGGGCGCATCGATCTCTTCAATCGGGCCGCGCGCAATCTGTTCGGCGTGCAGCACCTGCGAAACCTGCATGATTTCGATGGATTCGGGCCGGACTTTTCGAAGGACATCCTGGCGCTCGAACCGGGCCAGGAACGGCTGCTGAAGGTGTCCCGCTCGGGCGAGACGCTGCAACACACGGTGTCCGCCGCATCCCTTGCGATGCGCGGTCGCGAGCTTCCAGGCTCCCTTCAGGTGTTCCGTGTCAGGCGAGATTTCTGCCGGGCCGCGTCCGCGAGCTTGTACGTGTAGCCGAGCACAAGCCCGAACAGCAGATGGCTGACGAATGTGATCACGCCACTCAGCTCCGTCATCCAGGGCAGGAAGAGGGGAGCGATGACGTGGAGGTTGATCAGGTACAGCACCGCGCCGTAGACCACACCCGCGATGATCGCTCCTGTCATCGACAGCCTCGTAAGCGCTGGCGCAAGGATGCATGCGAGTAGAATGCTGAGCCCGAAGTGAACGATCGCCGCCGTTCCGGCGACCTTCGGGTCGAAGAGTTTCGAGAGCTGCACGACGTCGCCCCCGAGCACGAGCGACGCAATCAGGCTGGCGGTTCGCCACGGCGGCTCACCCACCCACCACGACACCAGAATGCGCCACGCGAACCAGGCCAGACCCGCGAGCACTCCGGCGAATACAGCCGCGGACCAGCTTACATCGTGAAACGTGCCGGATCTCGCATCGGCGGTTGTGGCTCGTGCCATCGCGTTCTCCTGATCGGCTGAATGCAAAAGAAAGGCTTGCGATGGAATGAGTGCTGGTGCGGGAAGTTCCGGCATTTCGCCGGGCGGGAGCTAACCTGCACTACTACCATGTTGGCCGGCTCCGTTGCGGAGCCTGGTCGGTGCGGGAGCCCTGCAGGTGCACCAAAGAGTAGACTGCGCTCAGGCTGAGAGGCACAGCGAAGATGAAAGTCCCGGCGCAGATGAAAGTCCCGGCGCAGACGAAAGGCCCGGCGCAGATGAAAGGCCCGGCGTGAAGTCCACTGAAGATCCTTGTCCCTGCGGCACCGGCCGGCCTTACGCAGCGTGCTGTGGGCCGTGGCATGGCGGCGCGCCGGCGCCCGACCCTGTATCGCTGATGCGCTCGCGATACTCAGCGTTCGTGCTGGCCAACGAGCCGTATCTGCTCGCGACGTGGCACGCGAGCAAGCGCCCGGGCTCGATTCCCTTTGCGCGGAATCAGAAGTGGCTGGGTTTGCGCATCGTCGATTCGCGGATGACGGGTGAGGCGTCCGGCGAGGTCGAATTCATTGCGCGCTCCAAGCTCAGCAATGCCGCGGCCGTCCGCCATCACGAGCGCAGCCGCTTCGTGCGCGAAGACGGAAAGTGGTTCTACGTGGACGGCGACCTGCTGGAATAGGCGATATCGAGCGGCAGGGCGCCAGCAGACGACACCTGTGCTCGCGAGGCGTGCCAGCCGTCGCAGCGCCTTGCGAGGTATCGCTCCAGGGAGCTGCGGCCCCTCCGAGCCGCCCGGCGATCGAGGGCTTCTTACTGCTTCGTCACCCCACTCAACGACGCCGGCGGCGGCGGCCGGTTGGGATCGTTCCCGTCCCGATAAGGAATCACCCCGTGCGTCGTCCGGCTCTTGATCTTCCAGCTTCCGTTCTCGCGCACGAACTCATCCACGTAACGTCCTGCGAGTGCGGCCGTCGGCCGATTGTCCGGCGAAGCCGTGAAGAACATGTATCGGGAACGTACCTGGGCCGTGTCGCCCTCGACATCGACCACCACCGTCGTCACCAGATGAAAATTCGACTTGTTGACGAAACCTTCCTCCGGCTTCCCGAGGTTCTTCTCCAGCATCTCCTGTATCGCAGCCGGCCCCGTGGCGCTGCCAAAGCCGCCAGTCCATACGCCGTCGCTCGCGAACAGCGATGCGTATGAGGCGTAGTCGCGAGCATCGAGATACTCGCCATAGCGAATGACGACTTCGCGAATTTCCTTCTCGTCTTCAAGCTTCTGCAGCCGCTGTTCGAGCGCGGTCCGGCTTTCCGCGGGTTCCTGTTTCGGTGCGCAGGCCGCAAGGGAGACTGCGACGAGCAGCATCGCGAGCAGACGAGTGGATGTCATGGTTCTTCTCTCCATCGATTGGCCGCCGCCTCTTGGGGCGCTCACGTGGAGCAGTATACGTACGTATACTGCCGGCCTGCACCGGAACAACGAGGGGGGACCATGTTTCGCACCGTCCTGGCGGCCGTCAGTCTCGCGCTGGCGTTACCCGTAAGTGTCAGCGCGCAATCGTACGGTGAGCGTACAGCGCTCCCGCGCGGCGATTGCGACCGCCAATGCCTCGAATCCTTCGCCACAGCGTATGTCTCCGCCTTGCGGGCGAAGGATCCGTCACGCGCGCCGTTCGCCGATCGCATCCGGTTCACCGAGAACAGCGTCGAGATGCCCGTCGGAGAGGGCCTCTGGGCGAGCGTGAGCGCCATCGATCCCGCGGACGGCATGATCGCCGCCGATACGGAGACGGGAAATACGGCCTGGTTCGGCCACGCATATGAGCATGGCAACCTGATCTTCCTCGGCATCCGCATCAAGGTGGACGACAAGAAGATCACGGAAGCGGAAACCGTCATCGCCCGCAGGACGGGCATGCCGCTGATCTTCGGTACCGGCAAGGAGCCGCATCATCCGGCGTGGAAGCAGGCACTCACACCCGAGCAACAGCGGCCGCGCCCGCGCCTGCGAGCCGTGGCCGATTCGTACTTCAACACCGTCGAATACAACGACGGCCAGGTCTTCGCGCACTTCAAGCCGGACTGCTCCCGCCTCGAAAACGGCATCAGCACGACGGCGGCCACCGGCAACACCGCGAGCTCCGCGTCCGTGGCGGAGGGCTGCGAGGCGCAGTTCAAACTCGGCATTTACCGCATCAACAAGCAGCTGCGCGAGCGCCGCTACCCGCTCATCGACGTGGAGCGGGGCATCGTGGTCGCCATGAATTTCTTCGATCACGCGAACACGTTCGACGAGTACAAGCTGACGGACGGACGGACGATGAAGACGCTCCTCAAGTGGCCCAATTCCCTGAGCATCATGGAGGCCTTCAAGATCGTCGACGGGGAGATCTACACGATCGAAGCCGTTTTCGACTACGTGCCGTATGGCATGCATTCGCCGTGGGCGGAGGGGAAGGAATGATGCGCGCCCGCACTTCGCAGCCACGTACGCGCACGCTCCAGCCGAATGGCGGCCGGAACTCGGGGCGTGCGGTCGCTTCTCGATGCGCTTCGATCATCAGCTCGGTCATGGCGGCGGCGATCCTCAGCCTCGCGCTGGCTCTCGCTTCGCCTTCTGCCTCGGCAGCGGACACCTGCGACGAATCCTGTCTCCTCAAACTCGCGGACTCGGCAGTCGAGGCGGTTGCCGCCAAAGACTTCCGCCGCCTGCCCTGGGCGGATCCCGTCCGCTTCACCGAGAACAACGTCCCGCTGATGATCGGCGACGCATGGTGGGGCTCGACGGGCTCGAACGTGGGCCCGAAGACCTTCGCGCTCGCCGATGCCGAGACCGGCAACGTCGTGTGGTTCGGGACCATCTGGGACCACGATGAGCCGTCCTTCGGCGCCATCCGTCTCAAGGTCTCCAGCGGCAAGATCTCCGAGCTCGAGCTGATCGCTGCCCGGAAACGCTGGCCCATTCCGTTCGGCGACCCGAAGGCGTTCACGCTGCCGTCCTCGATGACCGCACCGCTCAAGGAGGCGGATCGCCGTCCGCGTGAGCGGTTGATCGATCTAGCCGACAACTATCTTGCGACCAAGCAGCGAAATAACGGCTCGCTGCTGGCGGATTTCGCGCCGGGCTGCGCCATGACGGAGAACGGCGTGCGCATCGGCTCAGCCGAAGCGGACATCGAGCCGAAGGCCACGGATTGCGCGTCGGTGTTTCGCGCGGGGCTCTTCGCGCCCGTCGAGCGCATCCGGGATCGTCGTTTCCCTGTCGTCGACGTCGAGCGAGGGCTCGTGCTCGCAATCAGCGTGCAGGACCTGCCGGCACGCCAAAAGACGTTCGCCACGACGGACGGCAAGAAATTCGCCGTCAAACGCGAGTATCCGATGAGCCGCCTGGTCGCCGAGCTCGTGCGAATCGAAGGCGACAGGATCGTGCGTTCCGAGGCGGTCGCCGCGTCGCTCCCGTACCGGATGCCGACGCCCTGGACTCAGCGGCCAGAGTGACCGCAGAGCGCTGAACGAAGAAGGGCCGGCCGTCCCGCCGGCCCTTGATTCATCATCCCCGACTCAGAACCGCCGCCGCACGGTGAGCGCGTACTCCCGCGGACGACCCGGCTGGCCAGTGACGTACCACACGTTCAGGAACTTGTTCACGTAGTACATCTTGTCGCCGAGGTTGGTCCCTTCGAGGGCGACGGACCACTCGCGATTCGTCGTCTCGAAGGTCACGCGCGCGTTCGTGAGCGTGTAGCTATCCACTTTGGCGTTCGGGTCGCACGCAAAGTTGCCGCAGTAACCGGGCGTGTGCGCCACGTCCACGCGCGGCGTCAGCGTGCCGAAGCCGCCGAGGTTGAACGAGTACTGCGCGCCGGCGCTCCACTTCCATTCGCCGATGCCGGGCCGGCTCGATCCCTCGCGCACGTCGTTGGTCGCGAATCGGGGTGCACCGAATTCGAAGTCGACGTAGCTGAGTGCGGCGTCGATGCTGAGCCCGTCGATCGGCCGGATGAGGGATTCGAGCTCGAAGCCCTTCACTTTGGCATCGGCGAGGTTCAGGTACTGGCCGCACAGGCCGGGAACGCCGCCGGCGTCCGCCGGCAGCGGCTGGCCATCGTCACCCACGCAGACGTTCGGAATGCCCTGGTATCCCTTGTAGTCCATGTGGAACACAGAGCCGTTCAGGCGGAGCGTGCGACCGAAGAAGTCCGTCTTGAAGCCCACCTCGTAGGAGTCCAGCGTCTCCGCACCGAAGGGCCGGATCTGGTGGTAGCTGTACGGGCGCGGCGAGATGCCGCCGCCCTTGTGACCGGTGGCGAACTGCGCGTAAGCCATCATGTCCGGCAGGAATTCGTACGACAGGGCGAGGCGATAGTCGTCGACCGTATCCGAGTACGTGCCGGTCCAACCGGAGAGTGGGTTGCCCGGATTGCTGAGCGGGAGGTAGTCGCCCACGCCGTCCGGGTTGTAGCGGCCGAAGGTGTAGTCCTTCTGCTCGTCCGTGATACGGATGCCGCCTTCAAGGGTGAGCGCGTCCGTGAGATCCCACGCCACGTTCGCGAAGCCGGCGAGCACTTCCACATCCGCGATGTCGTCGTTGAGGAAGGAGAAGGTCGGGAATCCCGGCGGACCGAAGCCCGAGAACGGCGTGTGGATGCGGGACAGCGGGCGAGTCGCCGCATCGTAATAGATGCCGCCTACCGTGAAGTGCACAGTGTTGTTGACGAGGTTGCCCGTGAAACGCACTTCCTGGCTGAACTGCCGATGCCCGAACCAGTCCGTGCTCTGGATGAAGACGACCGGTGAATTGTCGTTGTCGTTGCCGCTCAGCGTGTCGTACTCGCGATAGCCGGTAATCGACTTGATCGCGAAGTTCTCGCTCAGCTGGTAATCGATCGTTCCCGATACACCCCACGCTTCGACCTGCGATGCGTTCGCCGCGATGTAGGGGCCGTTGGAGCCACCCACCGGGATGGATGTCGGTGCCCCTGTTCCCGCGCCGGTCGCCTTGTACGTGACGCCCGGATCGTAGAAGTTCGCGTAGCTGGCATAAGGATCGTTGATCCTTGCGTTCGGGCGGCGGAACTGGCCGTAAGTGACGAAGCGATCGTCATAGGCGACGCCCTGGTAGGGCACGCTCGTGCTGGCCCGGTTCAGCGGGTTGGCAGTGCCCCAGCTCGCCGACTCGGCGCTGGCGATGAGCACGGATGCCTGAGTGGAAGAGGTGTCCTTGGTGTAGTCGCCAATGAGGTTGATTTCGAGCGGACCATTCCCGGGCGCGATACGCAGCGCGCCTCGGACCGCATACATCTCCTGGTTTCCGAGCTCGCCGGCGCGGCAATCGCCGTTCTCGATCAGGCTCGGAATGGCGCCCGACACGACATCCGGATCGTCCGGATTGACGCACGCGTAGTTGTACAGCGTGACGTGGCCGTCGCGATTCCGAGCCACACCGGTGATGCGCGCGAAGACCGTGTCCGGAACGACCGTGAAATCCGCGCTCGCCTTCACGTCCCGGCGGCCCATGCTGCCGACAGTCGCCTCGACGTACCCGCCTTCGCCCTCGGGCCTCCGCGAATAGAGCTTGATCGAGCCGCCCTGCGAGTTCATGCCCGACAGCGTGCCCTGCGGACCGCGCAGGATTTCGACGCGGTCGAGATCGACGAGATCGAACGCGGAGGCGGTGACGGTTCCGAAGTAGATGTCATCGACATAGATGCCGACGCCCGGTTCCACCGAGGGGCTCTGGTCCGCCTGGCCGACACCGCGAATGAACGCGCGCATCGAGTTGCCCGAACCGGAAGGATTCTGCTGCAGCAACACGTTCGGCGCCTGCGCCGAAATTTCCCTGAGGTTCGTCTGGCTGCGGGCTTCGAGCATGTCGCCCGTGACCGCCGTGATCGACAGCGGAATATCCTGCACGTTCTGCTCGCGCATCTGCGCGGTCACCACGACTTCAGCGAGTGTTTCGTCGCTGCCCGGGGCGTTCTGCGCCGAGGCGAGGCTTGCGAAGACGGAGGCGGCCGCAAGGCCAGATGTCGACATCAACAGCGCCCGCCGCACGGCACGGCGAACGGTTTCTCCCCCAAATCGAATCATCACGGACTCTCCTTCAACTTTCGGCTGGTCGGTTTTCCGGCTGGGCCGGTTGTCGTTCTCACGCGCGCGGGGCGCGTTCAGCGCGAAGCGGAATCGGGAGAGCTGGCATCGCCGCTCCCCCTAAAGCGCCGCACCGGGGCCGATCTTGCATCAAAACCCGAACAACATTGGCCGGGCTTCCATGTGCGTCAATTCGGGCCGCCAGCTCAGTCAATTCCGCGCGTCGCGGACAATTTTCCCGGGCCGCTCGCATCGGAACGGCGGACGGGATAAAACCCGTCCCGGCAGGGGGACGCGCGCGAGGCGTACATGAAAATCCATCGCTCGATCGCTTGGGGGACGGTCGCTGTGCTCGCGGCCGTAATGCCGGCGCTGGCGCCGCAGATGGCCGCAGCCCAGGCAGCCAAAGGCCTGACGATCGAACAACGGCTGCAGCGGGTGGAGGACGAGCTCGCGATCCGTCGCATCCTCGTCGATTATTCCGCCACTCAGGACGCGAAGGACTACGAGGGCTACGCCGCGCTCTTCGCGAAGAACGGCGAGTGGGTGAACGGCAAGACGGTCCACAAGGGCCGCGAGGCGATCCTCAAGATGCTCGTCGATCTCTACGGCACTCCGCCCGCGGGGTACGTGAACAACGAGAGCTATCACATCACCTCGAACCCGCAGATCGACGTGAACGGCGACAGGGCGACGGCGCGTTCGCGCCACCTGCTCGTCATGCGTGGGCCCAAGGGAGAGCCGACGCCGGTGCTCGCAGGTCGATACGAGGACGAGCTCATCCGCGAGGACGGGCAGTGGAAGATTCTTCGCCGCGTCGACTATCCTGTGATGCCCACGCCGGAGGAATGGATGAAGTTCATCCGCGAACGCCGCGCGAGCGGGCAGTGAGCCTTGCACTTTGAACAGGCACTTTTCGGAGAAGTCATGAAACGCGTCACGCTGATCGGCCTCGTCTGCGCAAGCCTTTGCGCCCTGAGCCTGCAGGCCGCACACGCCAACGGAAGCATCGATGCGGAAATCGATGCATTGACCGCGCGAGTGGAAAAGCTGGAGGGCACGCGCGCGGTAAAGAAACTGCAGCGCGCCTTCGGCTACTACGTGGATCGCGGTCTCTGGGGAGAGGCTGCGGATCTCTTCACTGACGACGGGATGATCGAGATCGGCATCGACGGCGTGTACGTCGGCAAGGAGCGCATCCGCGAATACCTGAAGCGGCTGCACGGCGGGAAAGAGGGCCTGATCTACGGCCAGCTGAACGAATGGATGCAGTTCCAGCCGGCAGTTTTCATTTCTCGCGACGGGCGCAGCGCGACCGCGCGCTGGCGCGATCACGCCATGCTCGGCCAGTACAAGAAGCACGCGGAATGGCGAGACGGGATTTACGAGAACAAGTACGTGAAGGAGGACGGCATCTGGAAGATCAAGTCGCTCCACCTGTACGTCAATTTCGTGGCGCCCTACGAAAAGGGCTGGGCGCGCCTGAAGCCGGGCGAGGGCCTCGTGCAGAGCGAGGCCTCGAAGGCGTTCCCGCCGGATCGCGGCCCCACCGTGCGTTATCGCCCGTTCCCGGAAGTACAGGTGCCTCCATTCCAGGCCCCCAACCCGGTGACCGGCAAGCCGGTGAAAGGAGCCCTGTAATGAAACACTTCGGCTGCCTTTCCCTGATCCGCTCTTCTTCGAGCCGCCCGGCGATCGAGGGCCTCTTCCTTGTCATGCTCGCCTTCTCGAGCGCAACGGCCATGGCCCAAACCTCGCTCGAGGACCGCGTCGCCGCTTACCGCGAGCGAGTCGCCCGCCTCGAAGACCAGGACGCCGTCGAAAACCTGCAAGCCATGTTCGGCTACTACTTCGACAAGGGTCTGTGGAGCGAAGCCGCCGACCTCTTCGCGCGCAACGGCAGCTTCGAGTACGGTCTGAGCGGCGTGTACATCGGGCAGGAGCGAATCCGCCGCGCGATGCTGCTGTTCGGCCCGCAGGGTCTGTCGCAGGGCTACCTGAACAACCACATGCAGCTTCAGCCGATCATCACCGTCGCGCCGAACGGCAGAGCCGCCACTGGTCGCTGGCAGGGCCCGGTTCAGCTTTCCGAGCCCGGCGCGAACGGCGTGTGGGGCGTGGGGATTTACGAGAACGAGTACGTGAAGGAAGGCGGCGTCTGGAAGATCTCGAAGCTGCATTTCTATCCGACGGCGTTCACGGATTACGACAGGGGTTGGGCCCGTTCGCTGCTGCCGATGAAGGGGCCGAGCGCGCTGTTCCCGCCGGACAAGCCGCCCACCGTGGTGTATCGCTCGATGCCGGGCAATTACATTCCGCCGTTCAGCTTCAATCATCCGGTGACGGGTGAACCGCTGAAGAATCTTCCTCAAGCCGCGGACAGCGTGACGGGGAGGAAATAATCATGACGACATCTCTTCATCGCCTCGCTCTTCGCACGGCCGCGCACGCGGCACTCGCCTTCGCAACGCTCGCCGCTTCCGCGCCCGGATTCGCGCAGTCCGCGGCGGAGAAGCTGGACGCGCTCGACAAACGCATCACGCGGCTGGAGGACATGAACCAGATCGAGCGGCTGCAACGGACCTACGGCTACTTCGTGGACAAGAGCCAGTGGACGCAGCTCTCGCATCTGTTCGCGGACGACGCGACGCTGGAGATCGGCGGGAAGGGTCTCTTCCTCGGCAAGCCGCGCGTGCTCGAATACATGCAGACGGCGTTCGGGCCGGATGGCGCGAAGGAAGGCTCGCTCGCCAATCACATGCAGTTCCAGTCGATCCCGGACATTTCGGCGGACGGCAAGACGGGCTGGATCCGCTCCCGCGCGTATGTGATGAGCATCGGGGGCTGGGGCCTTCCCTTGTACGAGAACGAGTACAGGAAGGAAAACGGCGTGTGGAAGATCAGCCGCCTCACCGGGCCCTTCACCATGTATACGAACTGGGAAGGCTGGGGCAAGAACGCGCTCAACAACACGTGGCCCGACAAGTTCGATCCGCCGCCGGATCTGCCGCCTTCCACGGTGTATCTCACTTATCCGGCGTACTACATCGTGCCGTTCCACTACCCCAATCCGGTCACCGGCAAGGCGTTCGCGCCCGACAGGGGCGAGGTCGGCGCTTACGCGGCGCCACCCGGAACGCCCGAGCAGGCGGAGTCGCTCAAGGTCGGCCGGCTTGCCGATGGCACGCAGCCGATTGCGGAGCCGCCGAGGAAGTAGCGGAAAGCCGCGGGGCGGCAAGCGAAGCCGCGGGCGCAATCAATGCGTCCGCGGATCGCGGTCGGTGAAGCCGTCGAACGTCTCGTCCGACGCTGATGTGAGTCGGGTGGACTCGGCTTGAGCCGGGAAGATTCGAACGCCTGACACCAGCGCCACTTCGACTCGCGGCGAGTCGCTCGACATCCGCGTGGGCGACACGATGATGATCCTCGCTCGTGGCACTCCCGCGAGGACCAGTGCATCTCGCACATGCCTGGCTCGCTTCTGGGCAAGAGCGGGGCCCTGATCCGCGCTTCCCTTTGGCCCGGGGAAGGGCAGAACGGCCACGGGCAACGGGCTGGTTCTTGCGATCCGCGCGATCGCCGCGATCGAGCGCAGGGCTTCGTCGTTCACTGTGGCTTCCGCGGCTTCGAAGAGGATTGCGGTAGGTGGCTGTATCTCAGCCTCTGCTGTCTCGTCCCCCAGGTTGGCAGATCGCGTGAGCTGAAGCGCGAGCGGCGAAGCACCCACCAGCACGCCTCCCAGGAGCACGCCCAGAGCCTTCGTTAGCATCTTGCTCTCCCATCGCGTTCTGGGACGTACCGTAGGCGAGCGTTCTTGCCGCGCGCTATTGGGCCTTGGGGGCTGGCGAGTGCCGTTTCTGCCGCGTCAGAGCGATTCGAGGAATCGCAGCAGGGCGGCGCGGTCGGGGGCATTCATCGCACGGAACCTGTCGCGGGATCGTTGCGCTTCCCCGCCGTGCCAGAGGATCGCTTCCGTGAGGGTGCGGGCGCGGCCGTCGTGCAGGAAGCGCGCTTCGGGATTCGCGGCTTGCGCGAGCCCCAAGCCCCACAAGGGAGGCGTGCGCCAGTCGCCGCCGGTCGCGTCGTGATCGGGCCGGCCGTCTGCGAGACCGGCGCCAAGGTCGTGCAGGAGCAGGTCCGTGTAGGGATGGAATTCGATACGGGAGAGGGCGGGGTAACGTGCGTTCTCTCCCGTGGTGAGCGTCTCGCGGTGGCAGGCCGCGCAACCGATCGAACGGAACAGCGCTTCGCCTCGCCGCCTCTCGGGGTCTTTGAGGTTCCGGTGCGCCGGCGGCGCCAGCCAGGTCAGGAAGAAGGCGAGGTCGTCGAGCATCGCCTCCGTCACTTCGGGGTCGCCGCCTGAAGCGGCCTGGAGGCATTCGGGCTGTGCCGGCGTGCAGGCCGATTGCGGGAACACCACGCTCGTAAGGCCCATGTCTTCGAGCAGCGCTGTGGCGATCTGGGTGCGCAGGTCCGGCGAGTTCGCTTTCCAGCCGAACCGGCCGATGACGGCGCGCTTCAGCTCTGCGTGCGCGATGCGGTTCGGTCGGCCGGCGATGCCGTCGCCGTTCTTGTCGTCGGGGTCGGCGTATTCGAGCAGCACTTCTTCCGGGACGAGGTCGAGCAGGCCTACGCCGATGATCGGTGGGGATGCGCGGAGCGAAGTCATCACACGACGGTCGAGCGCGCCGTAACTCGCGTCGTGGAACACGAGCTGCGGTTCGCGCACCCACACGGGTGTGCCGTCGTCGAGGTTGACCTTGCGGTCGGTGTACCGCACCTGGGTGCGCACTTCGGCGGGCACGCCGACGATGGCGAGCTCGTTCAGCTGCGCGCCATACGAGGGGTGGGGCACGGTTGCGCCGTTTTGCCGGACGCTCACGCGGACGAGAGCCGAAAGCAGCCGGTCGCTGTCGCTCTCCGGCACGACACGCCGGGTGACCGTCGAGTGGCAGCCCTGGCACGAGGCGGCGTTGAAGAGCGGGCCGAGGCCGTCGTGTTGGCCATCCTTGCCCGGAGCAATCTGCCAGATCTGTTGCATCAGGGCGCGTCCGCGCTCGAAACGCGCGCGGCTCTGCGCATCCGGCAGCGGAACCACGGGCGCGAGCCGATCAGTCGTATTGTCGTTCGCGCCGGCGAGCGGCGTGCAACCGGTGGAGAAGATCGCGAGCATTGCCACGCTCGCAAGAATCTTCGCGCTCGCGCTCACAGCTGCGCTTTATCTCACATCCTGAATCGCATCCGAAATCGACTGCTCGTACGTGCTCCAGCCCGACGGAATCCCATACGGTGCCTGATGGAATATCGCTTCGATACGCGCGATCTTCCCCTTCTCGATCTTGAAGAGCTCCGCCAGCTGCCACGTCCAGTTGATGTTTTCGTGATCGAAGAAAGCGAACGCAAACACGATTCCCTTCTGCCGATCCACCGCGACGAACCGCCGATCCCTCACTTTCGATACGACACCCTTGAGCGCCACCTCGAACTGCCGCTTGCAGGTCATGCGACCGCGCGTCTGGGTCTGCGGATCCATCACGTTCGCGAGCACGTCGATGCCGTTCTCGAAACGAATACAGTCATCGGTGAAGGGGTAGTAGCCCTTCCCATCGTTCTGCTGAAGACCGGTGAAGTAGTAGTTGGCCGTGCGGATCAGCTCTTCACGCGTTGCGCGCTCGTTCACCGGGATGTCGGCCGCGAAGCGCGGATGCGGCGCCTGCATCTTTTCGACATTGTCGCCCGTGTTTCCGAAGGGCGAAGCGCTCGCGTTGGCCGGACCGAACAGGTTCGTGGCCGGACGCGAGACAAGCTGCTCGACCTCGGTGATCTTGCCACCCCGGATTTTCAGGCGAAGCGAGAAACCCACCGTGCGCTGATCCGTGGGCGCGCGGCCCCGTTCCTTCAGCGTGCCCAGGAATGCGACCTGCTGTGTTTCCACGTCCGGGACATAGAAGCTGTAGGTGCCACGCGCGGTAGCAAGGTGCCAGCTGCCTTCGGACCCGAAGGGCATGCGGATGCCGTTCTCGGTGAACTTGAGCTCGCGGGCGAAGAGGTCGTCACTGACCTTGTGTGCCACCATCGCCTCTATGTACCGATCGACGTACTGGTTCAGACAATTGCGGTCGCAAGCCGGCGCCGCTTCAGGCACCTCTGCCATGGTGGTGGAGGTGGGTAGCGTCAGAAGTGCGGCGAGAGCCCACGCGTGCTTTGTGTTCATTCCTCTTTGCCCCTGACTGTCGTTGTAAGAGTTGGATCGCGATCGATCCGCGAAGCGTACAGGACAGGGGCGCGCAGGGTCATCGGCGGCTTTCCGGTTCGCCCATCGTTTGGCGGGCCAGACGCGAAGCTGCGCGCATTCAACGCCGCGTGCAGCCTCCGTGAGTCGGCGGGATTGGGTTCAGAGCTTCGCGGCAACCGCGCGTGCGAGCCTCTCTGCCATCGCGACTCGGGCTTCCGTATTCTCGCCGCACCCCGCGCCCACATTGACGGCGGCTTTACTCGTCCGGAACGCGATCTGCACTCCGAGGATCCCGCCGTCGACGATCTGGGCCTCTTCGCCGACGCCGGCCAGTTCCTTCGGCGAGCCGAAAGCACCAAGAGACGTCACCATTCCGGCGTAGTTGCGCGGCACGTCGAGGAGTTCGCTCCAGCCCGGGCCGAGCACTGTGACGGTGCCGCAAGTGCGGCCTTCCGCGCTTTGCCATACGCACATCCGCGAGCCGTTCGGCATCGTCTTCACGTTGACGGATACGGCCGTCCCGAACACTGCTTCGGGATCCGACACGAGCGTGCAAGGATCGCCACCGGACGCAGCGGCCGCTTTAGGGGACTCCGCGCCCCCCGCCTGGCTGGCATCGACCTTGGTCGCATCGGTATCGGTAGCCTGTCCACAGGACACGAGCGCGCCTGCGAACGTCGCAAGGAGGAATTTCCGCATGACCAGGCATTCTCCCTTTGTTGCCTCGGCAAAAGCCTAGCGGTGTCCTGTGCCCCGTTCTTGTCCAGAACGGCAATAGCCGCGACACTCCGCGCGGGTGCCTCTCCCTGTACCCGGCTGGCGACGAGCGCGCGGCGGCGTCGTCAGTGCGTGGCTATTCGCCCCATCCGCTCTTCGTTCCATACGGCAGCGATGTGCCCATGGCTTCCACGGCGGTGATGCGCCCGCCATCGATCTTGAACAGCTCTCCGGCCTGGAGGTTGGAGGACGAACCGCCGAGCGGGAGGCTGTCGACACCAGGCACGTTGTATATCTTGATCGTGCCCGTGCCGCCTCGATGCTGGAACATCGGGAACGAGAACACGATGCCGAACTCCTCGTCCACGATCTCGTGACGACGCGGCCACAGCCGCGTGATGAAGTCCATCACGTGCGTATCCAGCTGATCGCTGCAGCTCAGCGTGCCGATGTACGCCATCGCGTCATCGGCCTGCTTCGAGCCGAGCGAAACCGGCCAGGGCACTGGCTTCGAATTGTAGGTGGTCTGGCCGCCGTTCTCCCGGCGCACGCAATCGTCCGCGAACGGCGCGAGCTTGCCGTTCGCCTGCTCGATGGCTTCGAAGTAGCTGTCCGCAATGTTCACCATCTGTTGTCGCGGCAAACGCTTCGCCGGCGCCACGGGCGTGACGAACTCGGGCCGGGGAGTGGCCATGTTCTTTACAGTTTCCGGGCGCAGATTGCGCGCAAGCACGTGCTCGATCTCGGTGATCTGTCCGTTCACCAGCTTCAACCGCAAGGCGATGATCAGCTGCCTGCCACGCTCCTTCATTACACCGTAGAAGCCGGCCTGCCCGGCGCCGACGTCGATGGCGTAGATCCGGAAGCCTGTCGGCGCTTCGGATGCCGCGACCCAAAGGCCTTCCTTGCCTACGGTGAGTCGCGCGGTGTTCTCGGTGAACTTCACGTCGCGATTCAGCGGAAGCCCTGTGGGATCGTGCCGGACCAGCGCGTCGAGATAGCGATCCACGTGGCCGGTCAGGCATGCGCGGTCGCAGAGGGGTGTAACTCCCGCGCCCACAGGCGTTGCAGCGGTTGCGGAGCCGAAGGCTCCGAGGACGCACGCCGCGGCTACGGCGAACCCGGTTCTATGTGACATTCTCGATCCCCCCGTTTGCCGCGCATAGCCGCGTCGGCTGTTTCGCGAAGAGTGCGGCAGAAGGAGGGGCGTTGCCAATTGCAGCCCTGAGCGCCATCCGCGCACAGGGCATGGAGCTGGCGGATGCACAGGTGGACGGCGGCCGGGAGAACACCGGCCGCACACCAGGGATCAGCGGCGTCTCAGGAGAGTGATTCCTTCGCCGACCGGGAGCATGGAGATATCGACTCGCTCGTCGTTATGGACGTGCTCGTTGAACGCGCGCATCGCCTGGGCGGCCGCGTGGTCCTGGCGAATGATGGGCGAGCCGGAGAGGCCAAGCGTGTTATCTGCACAGATGAGCCCGCCGGGCCGCACGAGCTGAAGCAGCTTCTCGTAGTACTGGATGTAGCTCGGCTTGTCGGCATCGACGAATGCGAAATCGAACGTGTTCTGCTGGCCGTCCTTCAGCAGCTCGTCCAGCGTCTTCAGCGCCGGTTGCAGTCGCAGGTCGATCTTCGACTCGACTCCGGCTTCTTTCCAGAACGGGCGACCGATCCGCGTGAACTCATCACTCACGTCGCACGCGATGAGTTTGCCGTCCGCGGGGAGCGCCAATGCGACCGCCAGCGCCGAGTATCCAGTGTATGTTCCGACTTCGATGCAGCGGCGCGCACCCGCGAGCTTCGCGAGCAACGCCATGAACTGGCCCTGTTCAGGGCTGATCTGCATTTCAGCCTCGGGGCGGGGCGCAGTGGCTTGCCTGAGCCGCGCCAGGATCGGCGACTCTCGCAGGGAGACCTTGAGCAGATACTCGTGGACGTCGTCAGGCAAACCAGTCATTCGAGACATAGGGCTCCCGGCCTTCGATCTGAGCACCTGCCGATGCAGGGGCCCGGCGAGTATGTTGACTCGCGCGAGCGCAACTCAAGCTTTGGTGCGCACTATCCAATGGGCGGAGAGCGGGATTTAGACATGGGCGGAGAGCCGGCGCTCCGCATCTGCGCCGTGTGATGTCACGCGTGGCCTTCTATCGCTGCGGGTCGCCGGTCCGGTTGATCCTCTCGGCAAGGTTGGTGCTCGAGCTCGCCAGCAGTGCGTCGGCCGGACCTTCGGCGGGCGGGTAGATCAGCTGCGTGTTGATCCACCGCTTGAATTTGCCTCCGCACCCGTTTTCTCGATCCGCCGCTCCCAGCCGTGCGTGACGACCGCGCCCGAGCGACCGAGATCGAGGCACGCGAGGTAAGGCAGTTGTGAGTAGGACAGCAGCGGTTTGCCCAGGAGGTCACGCGCCGCGTTCTCGCCGGCAACGCGTCCGAGCTGGCCCGCGTGCTGGCAGGACTGCAGCGTGAGGTGACCATCGCCAGTGTCAGCAGCCGCGGCGTCGCCCGCGACGAAAATTTCGGGAGTGGCGGGTGCTCGACTTCCAGTCGCAACTACGAGGCGGTCGTAGGCGAGCTGTTCGCCTGTAGCGAGAGTCACGGTTCGCGTTGTTGTATCGAGTTGAGTCGCCTCAGCTCGCACGAATCCCACATCGACTTTGTTGAGGAGCGGCAGCACCGGCACTGCAAGTGTGTCGGGCCGCGCTTCATAGAGCCGCGGGCGGATCACGAGGGCAGCTCGAAAGATACCAGCGTTATTTCCGCTTCTTGTCCGGCTGTGCGCCGGGCCGCGAGAGCAGCCCAGAATCCGGCGAAGCCCCCGCCGATGATCACGATCCTGCCGCGCGCGACTGCCGAAGTGCAGGTTGATGCATTCAGTTCCGATGTCGTCATCAGTGGCTCCTTTCACGTGCCTTCGATGACAAGACGAACGAGTCGAGCCGTTTGTGACAAGCGGAGCAGGTGAACCGTGCGATCCGCAGGCGATCGCCCGAACGATTGTCATCATGGTCGCGATGACAATCGTCATGACTGATTCCAAAGAGAAAACCCGCTGCTACGATGCCGCCGTCCGATGCGATCGGGAGCCTGTGAATGAAGTACCTGCCTCTGGTCTGGGCCGCATTTCGCCGACGCACGACGGAGTCGTTGCTGACGCTCGTGGTCGTGACCATCGGGTTCACGCTTTTCGGAACGATGGTGGGACTCAAGGTGGCGTACGAGAACGCGCTCAACGCGAATCGGCTCGATCGCCTGCTGGTTCTTGAGCGCTTCTGCTGCACGATGCTGACTCTCGGGCTGCGCGAGCAGCTGACCAGCCTTCCCGGTGTCGTCGGCGCGGGAATCATCCAGCCCCTGTACGGCTACCACCAGGAGCCTTCGCAGGAGATCGGCATCACGATGGTCGACGAGCCCATGGTGATTGCGCTGCCCGAGCTGCGACTTACGGTCGATCACTGGAAGCAACTTGCCGCCACGCCGACAGGACTCTTCTTCTCGCGAAAGGAGGCGCGGAAGTGGAACGTCAAACCCGGCGACACCTTCTTCGTCAACACAAGACGTCCCGTGCGGGAGGACGGCGCGACGGCCTGGCAGTTCACCGTGCTTGGCATCGTTGACGATCCGGCGGAAGGCAGCGAGTGGACTTCCCACATCTACGGCAACTTCAACTACTACGATGCTGTAAGGAGCCCTGAGAGGCGCGGCCGCGCGATTTTTCTGCTTGCCATCGACGACCCGGCCAAAGCGTCTCAAACCTGTCAGTCGATCGATCGACGCTACGCGAATTCCCCGACGCCCACGTACTGCGTCCCGTTGCGCGAGGATGCGCGCAGTATCGCGGACTCGGTCATCACCATGCGGGAAACGAGCCTTGGCATCGCTGCGGCCGGCATCTTCATGGTGCTTTTCCTGTGCGGGAACAGCATGGCGGAGTCCGTGCGAGAGCGGTTGCCAGAATTCGCTGTTCTCAAAACGCTGGGCTTCGGCGATCGCGCGGTAGCAGCGCTCGTGTTCCTGGAAGCCGCACTGCCGAGCGCCGTGGGAGCAGTGGCGGGGACCATTATCGCCGCGGTCCTGGGATCGCATGTGGCCGAGCTTGCGAGCGAGGATTTTCCGGGGCGTCTCGATTCACCCGTCTCGCCCATGATTGTCGCGATCGCGCTCGTTGCGGCCGTGGCGATCGCGCTGTTCAGCGTCGCCGTGCCGTTGAGGCGGCTCAAGGCGATGGACCTCGCAACCGTGCTGGCGGGGAGATAAGCCGTGCTGCGCCAGATATTCACAGTTACTGCGCTCGGATTCAGCACGATTTCGCAGCGGCGCGGAACGTCCATCGTCATCGTCGTAGGTGTAGCTTGCGTTGTGGCGGTGCTGCTCTCGATGTTGTCGGTCAACGCGGGCAACTCGCGGATGTATCGGGCTGCAGGCAACGAGAGTCGGGCGATCGTGCTATCGAAGGAGGCCACCAGTGAGGGAGGTTCGGCCATTCCGCGGGAATCCGTCGCCACTCTTCTGAATGCGCCGGGCATTGCGAAGGGCAGGGACGGAGCGCCGCTCGCTGATGCGCAGGTGCGCATGGTTTTCATGCCTCCGCCCGGTCTCACGGGCGTCGACTCGATCGAGGTACGGGGCATCGGGCCTGCAGGCGTCGCCGTTCGCGAGGAGCTCAGGATCGAGTCCGGGCGCATGTTCCGCACCGGCGCGCATGAGCTGATCGTCGGCGCCGGGGCCTCGCGGAAGTTCGGCATGAAGCTGGGCGACAGGGTGCTCGTGCCCGGCGGCTCGTGGCCGATCGTGGGCATCTTCTCGAACGGCGGCGACAGATCGGAGACCGAGCTGTTCGCGGATGCGGAGACGCTGATGTCGGCCGCGCGACACGAGACTTTCGGGTCCATGCTGCTGAAGCTCGAAAGCCCCGAATCATTCGGGGAGCTCGAACGCTGGGTGGTCGCGAATCCTTCGCTGTCCGTCAAGGTGGCGCGGATGTCGGATTACATGCGAGGGCTGAACGCCAGGCGGATGCAGTTCTTCCGGTCGATGACGTATCTCATCAGCGGGATCATGGCCCTCGGCGCGTTGTTCGGCGCCGTGAAGATCATGTACGCGGCCGTTCGCGCGCGGACGAAAGAGATCGGGACGCTGCGGGCGATGGGGTTTGGCAGCGGAGCGGTCGTCGCGTCCGTTTTGCTGGAGGCCGTGGCGCTTGCGCTGGCCGGCGCCGCGCTCGGCGCGTTGATCGCATGGCTGCTGTTCGATGGGCGTGAAGTGTTCTCCGGCGGGGTCTTCAGGTTGCAGGTGTCCTTGCCGTTGGTGCTGCTGGGGCTCGCTTGGGCAGCGGGAATTGCGCTGCTCGGTGGCATCGTTCCGGCGTTCCGGGCCGGGCGGATTCCGGCTGCGCAGGCGCTGCGCGCAGTCTGACCTCGGCACGTGAAAGAACCCTCGGCGTTGGCAAGAACCCTCGGCGCTGGAAGAACTCCGGGCGCTGGAAGAACCCCGAGCGCTGGAAGAACCCTCGGCCCTCGGAAAGAATGGTCCGAAACACCTGGCTCGGGGAAGAAGCGCCACCCGGCTTCCGGGTAAACTCTCTCGCCGTTTCGTGCCACGAATTCGAGCCACCCAAGAATATGCGGGATGACCTGACGCCGGACCGTTTGAAGAAGAAGCCCAAAAGTCGCGTCCGTGCGCTCATCCTGATCGTCGGCGTGGCTGCCCTGGCAGTGATAGTGCCGTTCTGGCTTCTGGAGGCACTCTTCAACCCCTGGGCCGTGTCTCTCACCGGCGCGCCGACCCTCACGGGGGAATGGCAGGGCCAGATGACCACCGCGAGTGGCCGAACCTACCAGGTCGACTTGTCTATCGAGCGAGACATCCCGACGGGCGAGTGCGCAAACTGCCCGAAGATCAAGGGCGAGGTGCGCACGTGCGAGACCGGCGGGGAATGCCGCACGTACCGCATGTGGGGAAACGTGGACAACTGGCGAGGCACGCGCTTCCTGCTCAAGACCCTGGACGAGTCGGAGCACAGCGGCAAGCTGACTTTGGGCTACCTGAACGGCCGCTGGTCCGGCGCGGACACGCTGGATCTCACGACGGAACTGCGCGTGACCGGCCAGTCGGTGACGATGCAGTTCGAGAGGGACGACGCCGGGCGCGAAACCACACGCGTGGTCGGAGGCGATCCCGATACCCATCACCCTGTCACGTGGACGATGACGCGCGCCCGGGCGCGCCCGGACCGCTGACGGGCACCGCACGCGGGCCGAACCAGGTGATCAGTGCATCGACGAGTCCTGCCTGAGCTCCATCTCCAACCCACGCGACATGCCCATCGGGGCGAACCAGCACAGCGGCGGGTGAGGCGACAACTCCGACTACCGGAAGCTCCCAGGCACCGGAGTACTTCGCATCGACCCGCCGGACCTCCGTAGCCCATGGCTCGATGTCGAGCGCGCCGGGCTCACTCAGATTTAGCAAGACGGGACGCGCATCGCGAAGGAGGCTGAACACACGCAGCGGTCCGCCCGCGGTCTCAATATCGAGGTCGGGCATCCGACGTCCGAGTAGCGGGTGTTGCTTGTCGATGTCGCTCCGGCCGAGGTCGTAGCGAATGTCCAGGCCGGATATCTCTGCGGCCAGTCGCTTGCGAGGTTCCTCCATGCTGAGGAGCATCGAAACGTATTCACCCAACGCCTTCGTCCGATCGTCCGGCCGCCGAAGCGCGACCTGAGCCATAGTGGCGCGCAGCGCGCGAGCGCCAACAGGGTGGCGTTCGGAGTAATAGGAGTCGAGGAGACTCTCTGGCGCTGTCTTCCCGATTACACGGGCGAGCTTCCATCCGAGATTCACCGCGTCCTGCACACCGATGTTGAGTCCCTGGCCACCGAGCGGCGGATGAACATGCGCAGCGTCGCCAGCGAGTAACACGCGTCTGTCGCGGTATGCCGCGGCCTGGCGAGTCATGTCGGTGAACCGGGAAATCCAGGTCGGACTATGGATCCCGTAGTCAGTGCCGTAGATCGCGATCAGCGCTTCGCTGACATCGTTCAACGTCGGCTCGCTCGCGGAACCGACCTGCCGCTCGGTGAGCACGAGTCTCACACGGCGTTGTCCGCCTTCCAGCTTGCCGATCCCGTGACTTCCCGTCGCGTCGTGGCGGAATCCCCATGCCGGCTCCTCTGCCATTTCGGCTTCGGCAATCAGCCAGCTCGTCGTCGGATCCCAGCCTGGAAACCCGATGCCGGCAGTTTTGCGGATCACGCTGCGTCCTCCGTCGCAGCCGACTAGATACTGGGCGCGCAGTGGAGAGCCGTGAGACAGCTCGACGACTACGCCGCTGTCGTCCTGCGCGAAGCCCGTCACCTCATATCCGCGATACATGGGCACCTGAAGCTCATCGACCCAGTCGGCCAGAATGCGCTCGATGTGCTTCTGCCAGAGCCCGAGCACGTAGTTGTGGCGTGTGGGCAAGTCGCTGATGTCGAGAGGCACGTGGAAGTGCAGAGCCTTGTGCTGCTGTCCCTGGGAAATGAAGCGATCCGCGACTCCACGCTGATCGAGCACCTCGAGGGTGCGGGCGTGCAATCCGCCCGCGCGTGAGCCATCGAGATCCTGGCTGACGCGTCTTTCGACGATCGCGACGTCGATTCGCGACAACGCGAGCTCAGCCGCCAACATCAGCCCGGTCGGGCCTCCCCCTGCGATCACCACCGCGTGCTCCCGCATTTCGCGACTCCCACTTCGCCGGTACCGGCAACGGCGCGCGATCCTGCGCCACGATGCCCGGCTTACTGCAAGCGGCAGGTGCGCTATACTCTGGCAGTGACTGGGAGAGGGGCCTCATCAGCAAGCTCCCAAAAGCCGCTCAAACGCCAGCCCCGGCGAAAATCACAAAGCGCGGCATCCACCAAAGTACTGCGACACCTTCCACATTCTGTTTGCACATCTGCGAAATCCGCGCGGAAGGTCGCTCGGTGAGCCTGGATCGGGATCGCCGCGCCTGAACGAAAAAAGCCCCGCGCATCGCTGCACGGGGCTTCTTCGTTTCGCGCAAGCCGGCACGGAGCAGCGGACGCTAGTCCTCCCCGCCGACGATCTGCGACATCAACGTCCCGCGGGCGGCGGGCTCCCGGCGGGCGGACCGCCGGCCGGAGCAGTCCCCTTGAACCGACCGACGTAAGCCGCTTTCGCGAGGACCTTGCCCTTCATCGCTTCCATCAGTTCGGGCCGGCTCGCCGACGGCGGCAGGTCGAGCTTCTCGCTCAGCGCGAAGAACTCGAAGACGTAATGGTGATAGCGCGGTCCCGGAGGGGCGCCCGGGCCCATGTAGCTGTTGTCGCGCACGTTCTTGCCGGTGACGGAGCCTTCCGGAAGCTTGCCCTCGGGAATCTCCTTCGTCGTGCCGGGAATGTTCCACGCCACCCAGTGCAGGACGTCGTCGGTGTTCCCACCGAGCGCAACGTCGATGTCGTGGAAGATGATCGCGAAGCTCTGCGTCTCGGCCGGCGCATGCGAGATCTTGAAGTCCGGCTGCACGTTGCCGCCCCGGAAGCTGTACTTGTCGGGCACCACGCCTCCGTCCGGGAAGGCGCTGCTTTCGATGAGCAGCGGGGCGAGCCTGAAGCCGCCGCCGCGCTGGCCCTGCGGCTGGCCGCCGCCGGCGGGCGGCTGCTGAGCCTGAACGGCGCTGACGAAAAGCAGCGCGCTGGAGAGCAGCGCGAGTGCTGTGGAAACTCTGGTTCGCATGAATACCCCCTGTGGTTGGGGGACGAAGCATAACGAAGAAGAACCTACCGGCAGTATTTCACGGTATATCGCCCGCAGCCCGGATACGCCTCTTTCGGCACATCCCGCAAAGCGCCTGAAAACTGCGGCCGGGGGAGCGAACGACCCGGGCGCACTGAGCCGCGTGTCGAGGGCGGCAAGCGGCACATCGCGCGAAGCATCCTCACCGTGTAATCTGCCCCCGCACGGTTTTGTTTGTCGAGGGGGCTCTCAGGTCATGGCTCGAAGACGGCTCGCGGCAGCGGCGCTGGGCGCGGCGCTGCTTGCGTCTATCTGTTCCGCGGAGACGAAAGCGCCACAGGTCGATGACGCAGCTCTTCGCGGTGCTGCAAGCTCGCCCGATGAGTGGATCACCATCGGTCGCGACTATGCGGAGACGAGATACAGCCCGCTGAAGCAGATCGACAGCACCAACGTCGGCCGCCTCGGGCTCGCCTGGTCCTACGATCCCGGATCTTTGAGAGGCCTGGAAGCTACGCCTCTCGTTGCGAACGGAGTTCTCTATGCAACTTCGGACTGGAGCAACGTCTTCGCGCTCGATGCGCGCACCGGGCGTGAGCTGTGGCGTTGGGATGCGAAGGCGGATCGCGTCCGCGGCTACCGTGCCTGCTGCGATGTCGTGAATCGCGGAGTCGCGCTCTACAAGGGCAAAGTGTACGTCGGCGTGATCGATGGTCGCCTCGCCGCGCTGGACGCCGCGACCGGCGCGTTGCGTTGGGAAGTGCAGACCACGCCTGTGAACGAGCCGTACACGATCACCGGCGCGCCACGCGTCGTCGAGGGCAAGGTCATCATCGGAAACGGTGGCGCCGAGCTTGGCGTGCGCGGATTCGTTTCGGCATACGACGCGGAAACCGGGAAGCTCGTGTGGCGCTTCTACTCAGTGCCTGGGGATCCCGCGAAGGGCTTCGAAAACGATGACGTGCGCAAGGCTGCTGCAACCTGGACCGGCGAGTGGTGGAAGAACGGCGGCGGTGGCGGCACCGCCTGGGATTCCTTCGCTTACGATCCCGAAGCGAAGCTGCTGTACGTCGGTACCGGAAATGGTTCGGCGTGGGATCGGCACCTTCGCAGCCCGAACGGTGGAGACAATCTCTACATCTCGTCGATCGTCGCGTTGCATGTGGATTCGGGGAAGATCGCCTGGTACTACCAGACCACGCCCGGCGATCAGTGGGATTACACCGCCGTCCAGCAGATGACGCTCGCGGACCTGCAGATCGGCGGCCGCACTCGCAAGGTGCTGATGCAGGCTCCGAAGAACGGGTTCTTCTACGTGCTCGATCGCATCACCGGTGAGCTTCTGTCGGCCGAGCCCTATGCGAAGGTCACATGGGCGAAGGGGGTGGATCTAAAAACGGGTCGGCCCATCGAGACGAAGCAGGCCCGCTACACCGACAAGGCCGTGACGCTCTGGCCAGGACCGGGCGGAGCCCACAACTGGCAGCCGATGTCTTTCAATCCGAACACCGGGCTCGTGTACATCCCCGCGGTCGAAAGCAGTTTCACCTACGCTCGGGAGAAAGATTTCATTCGCGTGCCGGGCTTCTGGAACATGGGTATCGATCTTGCGGCACGCGCAGGTTCGAAGGACTACCCGGCGCTGCCCGAGTCGGAGTACGAGCCAGGCACTGGCGAGACGGTCGGTGTGGCGTCATCGCTTCTGGCGTGGGATCCGATAGCAGGGAAGCCGCGCTGGCGTGTGAAGCATGAGGGCTATACCGGCGGCGGCACATTGACCACCGCGGGCAATCTGGTTTTCCAGGGTTTGAGCGACGGTCGGTTCGTCGCGTACACCGCCGACACCGGCAAGAAGCTTTGGGGCGTGCAGCTTGGCAACGGCATCATGGCCGCGCCGAGCACGTGGTCGCTCGATGGCAAGCAGTACGTTTCCGTGCTGGTCGGGTGGGGCGGAGCGAGCGGTCTCTACGCACCGAATCAGACGAAGCAGTACAAGGCACCGGGCCGGCTCTTCACGTTCGTGCTCGATGGCAGGGCGAAGCTTGAGCCCGTGCGCGGTATCGAAAAGAACCCGCTCACCGTCGTCAGGTACGAGGCGACTCCGCAGCAACTGGAGCGAGGTGCCACGATTTTCGGTCGGCGCTGCTCCATGTGCCATGGCGTTGCTGCCGTCAGTGGCGGAACGATCGCGGACCTGCGTTACGCGTTGCCTGGGACTTACGACATCTTCGATCGGATCGTGCGGCAGGGAGCTTACGAGGGGCTCGGGATGCCGAAGTTCGATTTCCTGAGCGAGGCGGATGTGGCGGCGGTGAAGAGCTATGTGCTGTCACGTCGCAAGGAGCTCACCGATGGCATCCAGTGATGGCTGAGTTCCTGCACCACTGGCGTCCGGACGACTGGCGTAACCACCGTTGGCGATAACGCGACCCGTGGCGACCATCCGCGAAACGATCGAGCACGTTCCCGTAACGGATGCCGTGTTCTGGACCGCGCGGACCGGTCGCGGGCCGCCACTCGTCTGGTGCCACGGCGGCCCGGGTCTCTGGGACTATCTTGGGCCGGTCGCCGCGATGACGGACGATCTCGTCACGAGCTATCGCTACGACCAGCGCGGATGCGGGCGCTCGACTGGCGGCGGGCCATACACGCTCGCGCGCTACGTTTCCGATCTCGAAACGCTGCGACGGTACTGGGGGCTCGATCGCTTCATCATCGCCGGCCATTCGTGGGGCGCGGAACTGGCTCTGCACTACGCGCTGGAGTATCGCGAACGTGTCGCGGGGCTCATTCATGTTTCGGGCAGCGGGATCGACCCGGTTTATCGTGCGGAATATCGCGCCCGGCGCGCGAGAAGGCTGGGCGCGGATGGAGTGCGCGAACGCAAGGCGCTCGAGGCCGCGTGGATCACCGAAGGAACGCTGGAGGCCGAACGGCGGTATTGCGAGCTTCAGTGGAGCACGGACTTCGTGGACCCCGCGATCGCGCGGGAGCGTGCCCGAGCCCTCTTTGTCGACAACCTGCGCGTGAACCTGCGAATCAACCGGGAGCTCGTCGCCGATGCAGGCGCCGTCACGCTGCATACGTCGATGCCGATGAAGCTGCGCTCGCTCAGAGTGCCGGCGTTCGTGATCCATGGTTCGGAAGATCTCAGGCCGGACAGCGCGGCTGCGCAGATTGCGGATCTGCTTCCGCGCGCTCAACTTAGAGTCATACCCGGAGCCGCTCACTATCTCTGGATCGAGGCACCTGAAATCTGGCGGAAGACTCTCCGCGCTTGCGTCCAGGAGATTCTCCGTAGCCGGGAATGAGAGCGGTCGCCCTGGGAGCAGCGGCATAGTGTCGAGGTCGCGCTCATGTTGGCTCAACGTACCCTCGACAAGAGCGGGAAGATGAGCGATACCGCCTGAAGCCGGGCAAGCGGTGGATTGTGTGATCCGCGTGAGGCACCGGCGGAGGGCTTGCCATGGCGGAGAAACAAGAGCTCACGGGCCCCGACTTCGAGGCAGGCATCGCCGATGGCGATATTCCGGAGGGCACTCCGGTGGTCGGGCATGCGCATGGCGAGCCGGTTGTGATCGTGCGCTCCGGGGACAGGTGCTTCGCAGTCGGAGCAACCTGCTCTCATTACGGCGGGCCGCTTGGCGAGGGGATCGTCGTTGGCGACACCATTCGCTGCCCGTGGCATCACGCGCGCTTCGACCTGCAGACGGGTGACGCGATCGCCGCGCCAGCCTTGAGCCCCGTTCCCTGCTACGAGGTATTGCGCAAGGAAGGGCGCCTGGTAGTGGGTCCCAAGAAGCCAGTGCCGAAGCCGCCCGTGACGCTCCCCGTGTCTCCCAAAGCTGTCGTGATCATCGGCGCTGGCGCATCTGGTGCCGCCGCGGCGGAACGGCTGCGACGTTTGGGATACACCGGCACCATCATGCTCATTGGCGACGAACCACCGGGTCCGGTGGACAGGCCTAACCTGAGCAAAGACTACCTGGCAGGTACTGCGCCGGAAGAATGGATTCCGCTGCGTTCGCGGAAGTTCTATGAGAAGAACGCCGTCGAGCTGCGAATCGGCGACGCCGTGGTGGATATCGACACGTCTCGCAAGATCGTAGTGCTTGAGAGCGGGGGCTCGGTTCCATACGACGCGCTATTGCTCGCAGTCGGCGCCGCGCCTGTACGCCTGGCATTGGAAGTGGGCGCGGGGGCACCGCCCGTCTTCACACTGCGCACGCTGGCGGATGCTCACCAGATCATCGAAGCAGCAACGAAAGCGAAACGCGCCGTCGTCATCGGGTCCAGCTTCATCGGGCTTGAGACGGCAGCTTCGCTGAGGACGCGCGGGCTCGAAGTGGACGTGGTCGGCCGCGATCGGCTGCCTCTCGAGCGCGTGCTCGGCGAGGAGCTCGGGCACTTCGTCCAGCAGATTCACGAAGCCCAGGGAGTCTGTTTTCATTTGCAGGCGAGTCCGCGATCTGTCGGTTCGCGTGGTGTGGAGCTGGAGGACGGGCGCGTGTTGCCGGCGGATCTCGTCGTTCTTGGCGTCGGCGTGCGGCCGCGCACGGAGCTCGCCAGCAAGGCCGGTCTTCAGGTCGACAACGGGATCGTCGTGGATCCTTTTCTTCGCACCAGTGCGCCTGGCATCTGGGCTGCGGGCGATTCCGCGCGATATCCGGAAGCGAGACTCGGCACGTTGGTGCGCATCGAGCATTGGGTGGTGGCGCAGCGGCAGGGCCAGGCCGCCGCACATGACATGCTCGGCCTCGGGGCGCCGTTCCGGGATGTGCCTTTTTTCTGGAGCCAGCACTACGACATCAGGTTGGCATACGTCGGGCACGCCGCATCCTGGGAGAGTGCCGAAGTGGTGGGCGACATTGCGAGCCGCGATGCCATCGTTGCCTACCGGCGCGGCGGGCGCGTGCTCGCCGTCGCGGCGGTCGGACGAGATCGACAGAGTCTCGCGATCGAGGCTGCGCTCGAGAGTGGAGACGAGGACAAAATCGAGTCGTTGTTGCGGAGCTGAGGCGTCCGAGCGGAATCCTCAGCCTGCCTCGCTCGCGGCGGACTCTTTGCTTCGTACCAACAGCACGGGTACTGGCGCGCGTCGCACGATGTACTCGGCGTCACTTCCCATCAGCAACCTGCGAACGCCGCGACGTCCGTGAGTGCCGCAAACGATGAGCTCCGCATTCACCTCGCGGGCCTTGTTGATGATGCATTCGCCGGCCGACTGCCCGAGGGACTCGACCAGATCTGCATCCACCTCCACGCCCGCCCGGATCACTCTGTTCGCGTGCTGTTCGAGCAGGTCGCTTCCGACGCTGCGAATGGTCTCGGCAACCTGGTGAACGGTGCCCGTCACCGTTTCCGGCGTCACCATGACCCAGGGCTCCACGACATGCACGAGGCGCAAGCGCGCCTTCAGGTGGCGGGCGAGCTCGATGGCTTCGTCGAGACCCTGGGTGGAGGCCGCGCTGCCATCCACCGGAACCACGATTCGTGAGTACACGATGCAATTCTCCTTGCTTCCGGAACGGCTGCGCACGCGCCGTGGCTCGAAGCTTCACGGCTCGCGCGACCCGCCAAAACTCGCCGCAATCGATGCGCCGGTCAATGGGCCTCTCGGTCCGGGAAGCGTAGCGATGCCTCCGCGCAGGATGAGCTTCGACTGTGCCAACCGCTAACCCAAGGTCCACTGTTCCGCCGCCACGCGGCTCACGACGCTGCCTTCTCCGACCGCCACGAGCCCTCGGCCACTGCGCCCGCCGCACTTTCAGAACGCGACTACCCACTCGTGATTCCACAACCAGCCGCCCGTGACACCGCAAATCCGCCGCGTGACCGGCGCGCCGGCGCCCCCGGGATCGGCGCGATACGTCCCGGTGCGCCACCTGAAGGAATCCTCCGCCGCTTCACTCGCGGCACGGAGCATCCTCGCGGCGTCGTCTGGTTCGGCGCGAGCTCGTTCTGGGGCCATCTGCGGCACTTCTTCGCGTCCGCCATCGCCAGCCAGAATCTCGACGCCCGCGACTGGATGACGCCGGACGAGCCCGGAGCTCTCGCGGCCCGGATGGCCGAAGTCCTCGGCGGCAACCCGCTTGCACCGACGCTGGTGGAAGCCCTGCGTCGCGATGTCTACATCGATTTCGTCGCGGACACAGGCGACGACGTGGCCGTGAGCCGCGCGGTGGCGCGTCTCGTTTTCGCGCCATACGAATTGCCGGATCCGGACCGTCCCGACGCGTTCCTGCTCGCGCCGCGCGGTGACATACTTCTGTTCGGCGGCGACACGGCGTATCCGGTGGCGACCGCTCAGGAACTCACGAATCGGCTCGTGGCGCCGTGGAATCAGGTGCTTCAGAACCTGCCGGACGACGAAGGGCATCGCGTACTGCTCGGCGTGCCCGGCAATCACGACTGGTACGACGGGCTCGACGGCTTCGGCCGATTGTTCCGCAGGCCCACTCCCGGGTTCATGGCTCGTCCCAGTTGTGAGACCGTCTCGCCAAAGATGCTCGAGCACTACGCGGAATGGACGCGAGCCTTCCTTCGCGGTGGCACCGTCGACAAACCTGCGGCTCTCGTATTGTCGGGATACACGCCTGTGCAGAACGCGAGCTACTTCGCGTTGCCTCTCGCGCCTGGCATCGAGATGCTCGCCGTCGATCGCCAGCTCACGACAACCGACTCGCGTCAGCGCGAGTTCCTCAAAGCGCGCTACCAGGCGCAATCCGCTTCGGCCACGCTGATCGTGCTGCCGGACCCTGTGTATCACTTCGGAGTCCCCAGCCGCACCGGCACACAGATGGTCGAGGACCTGAAGCTCGACCCCGCAAGCCGACCGACGTTCTTTCTGAGCGGGGACATTCATCACTACGAGCGACTCGAAACACGCAAAGTCGTGCACGTGATCGCAGGTGGCGGAGGCGCGTTCCTGCACCCGGCGCGAATTGCCAGGGGCGGCGCCAAGCCCATCGTCGTGTGGCCCAGCGTCGCGCAATCGCGCGCCTTGCTCCGCGAAGTGCCGTGGAAGCTTTTCCTCGGGCGTTCAGGGTTCCTGCCACATCTTGGCCTGATGGCGCTGTTCGCACTGAGTTTCGCGATCAGCCGGACGCTCAGTGTTTCCACAGGCGTCGGCGTTTCGGCGTGGGTGCTGACCACGCTGCTTCTCGGAATCCTTTACTCCCTGGTCGGAGGTGTGCCGCGCAGGCGCTCGGTGCTCCCGATCGCATTCGGAGCCGCCCTGGTCACTGTGCTGCTGTCCATTGGGGCTCCACAGCTCCTGGATGCAGCGGTCGCGCATTTCGTACCGTCTGCGCCCGTTCGCTTTCTCCTGGGTCTGGGCACGTTCGCACTCGGCGTGGCGGCGGGCGTTTTCGTGTTTGGCGGCTATCTCACGCTGCTCACTCTCCTTGGATACGAGCACACGCAAGCTTTCACAGTGCTGGACCACCCTGGCTTCAAGCATTTCGTGCGCCTGCGCGTGCGCGCCGATGGTCAGGGCATCGATGCCTGGTGCATCGGGGTTGCGGATCCGCTCGGCGAGGACGCGCGTCCCGTACTTGTGGATTCATTCAGTTGGCGGCCCTGACGCCACATGTCTCCAAAGAACGTCATGGTGCGCGCACAGTGATTCCGAATCGCGACAACGAGCGGAATCCGGCGATATCCGCTACTCCGTATAGGCTTCCGCGAAATTTCGCGCAAACCATGCCTGGTCGGGGAAATGGATCATGGGAACGCCATTCGCGTGGAGGCTGCTGCCGCAGGCTTCACTGCTCGTACTGTGCGCTTGTTGCGCGCCATGCGCCGCGCCCGCCGCTGCGCTCGGCTCGCCTGAACGAGATACGTCGCTGGTCTACGCGCCCACAGTCGCCGCGGCGGATTCGATATCGAAGGACGAGGAAAATCGAACCTCACAGGAGGCGCTCGAGCGCCGAGCGATGACGCTCCTTGCCATCGGGGGCCTCGTCGGGGCGGCGTGCCTCATCGGAATGATCGCTGGCGGAAGCAATCGGGGGCCGCCCGCGCCGCGCGTCCGTCTGCTCAACAAGCCGAAGAAGACGCAGCTGTCGGTGCTCGTGCCGCCGGGACCCGCGCCACGGCTGATCCCGAGCGAATCGCCGAACGCCATTCGGGCACGTCCTGCTCGCGCTCCGGTGTCGCGTCAGACCCCCGAGGGGGACACGCGGTCCGGCATCGTTCACTACATAGCTGCGTTCACGAATTCGGGGCAGGCGACTGAAGAAGTCCGCGTGGACTACCTGCTGGAACCGGGCGAGGGCGCCGAACAGTCTGCTGACCCTCTCGACGAGGTCGACGGTCCACTTCGCCAGTCGGAGTAAGGTCCACTCCGCCAGTCGGAGTGAACAGTCCATTCCGGGGCCGCTGCGCGGGCCGCCGTTTGGCGCGTGGGAGCGACAGGCCGTAAAGTGCTCGCCAGCGGTACCGGGGGGCGCGGGCATGTCGGCGAGCGCGATCAGGCGAGCAGTCGCAGTTTCATTCGTGATGGGGCTGATGGCTGCAGGAGGCTTGTTCGCGGCGGACAACGATGCAGGAAGCAGTCCCAGCACCGATGGCAGCGCTTCCAGGCGCAGTCCCGGCAGCCGCCTCGCTAGTACCGCCGACAAGGCACCTGCCATCACGCCGGCACCGGCTTTCAAGTCCGCACAACTCGCGGCGCTCCCCACCACCGGCTGGCTCACAAACGGCGGCAACGTCTTCAACCAGCGCTATTCGCCGTTGAAGCAGCTCGATCGCACGACCGTCAAGGACCTCAAGGCAGTGTGGCGCGCGTCGCTCGGAGGTTCCGGCCTGAGCAGCCAGACCTCGGGCCAGGGGCAGATGCTCGCCTACGAAGGCGTGCTTTACGTCGTCACCGGCGAGAACGATGTATTCGCGATCAGCGTGGACACGGGGCAAGTGCTCTGGGAGTACCGCGCGAAACTCGATCCGAAGAACGTGCGAGCGTGCTGCGGCTGGGCCGCGCGCGGCGTCGGGCTTGGCGACGGCAAGGTGTTCGTCGGCCAGCTCGACAACTGGGTCGTCGCGCTGGATCAGAAAACAGGCAAGGTCGTTTGGCGTACGCAAAGCCAGACGCTCGCCGACGGCGGCTTCTCCATCACCATGGCGCCGCTGTACTACGACGGCATGGTGATCATCGGCCACTCGGGCGGCGAGCTGGGCATCCGCGGCAGAGTGAAGGCGTTCGACGCGCGAACCGGCAAGGAGCTCTGGCGCTGGTACACGATCCCCGCGCCCGGCGAGCTCGGAAGCGAGACGTGGCCCAAAAACAGCGACATCTGGAAGACCGGCGGTGGCGCTGTGTGGAGCACACCCGCAGTCGATCCCGAGCTGGGGCTGCTGTATCTGCCTGTCGCGAATCCCGCGCCCGACCTGAACGGCCACGTGCGCGAAGGCGACAACCTGTTCACCTCATCGATCGTTGCGCTCGAAGTGAAGACCGGCAAGTACCGCTGGCACTTCCAGCACACGCATCACGATATCTGGGATTACGGTGGCGCGAATCCCGTAATCCTCTTCGACGTCAACATCAACGGGCAGCCGCGCAAGGGCATCTCGCACGCGCCGAAGAGCGGCTACATCTACATCCTCGATCGCGTCACCGGCAAACCGCTGGTCGGTATCGAAGAAAGACCGGTACCGCAGAACGCTTCTCAGAAGACTTCACCGACACAGCCCATTCCGGTGGGCGACGACGTCGTACCGCACTTCATCGACACCGCGATCGAGAACATGGATCTCGTGAACGAGGGGCGCACGTTCACGCCTTTCGACGAAACACCTGTGTTGTACAAGCAGCTCGCCGGCATCAACTGGCCGCCGATGTCGTACGACGTGGAGGACCATCTGCTCTACGTCTGCGCCAACGACACGATGGGCATCGTGAGCCGGACCGGCGAGCAATTCACCGTGCCCCCGCCAGGAGGGACGTACCTTGGGGGCTCGTTCGGACGCGTCAACATGCCCCGTCGCGGGATCATCGCGGCGCTCGACGTCACGACGCAGAAGCTCGCCTGGCGTCGCCAGTGGCCGGAGCCCTGCAATTCCGGTTTCGTCAGCACGGCGGGCGGCCTGCTGTTTGGTGGCCGGGCCGATGGTCGCGTAATGGCTTTCGACAAGCGCGACGGCAAACCGCTGTGGGAGTGGCAGCTCGATGCCTCGATTGGCGCTCCCGTCACGACGTTCGAGCACCGCGGTGAGCAGGTCGTTGCGGTGTATGCGGCTGGCTATTTCTTCGGCGGTCTCAAGCGCGGCGACGGAGTGTGGCTGTTGTCGCGCAAGGGCACTCTGGCGCCGTCAGCGCCGTTTGCGAGTGGAAGTGGAGGGGCGAGTGCGGCTGGAGGAGCGGCGGCGCCGCCGCCAGCAACAGGCGAAATCGATGGTGATCCCGCGGCGGGCAAGCTCGTGTACGAGCGCGCTTGCACGTCCTGTCACGGTGAGAAAGGCAAGGGCGGTCACGCCGAGGGCGCCGTGCTCCCGGACAACATCACAGCGCAGACCGTCATGGCAGTGGCCACCTCAGGCCGAGATGAGATGCCGGCGTTTGGACCCATCCTGACGGAGAAGGAAAGACGGGACGTCGCGACCTACGTTTCGCGATTGATGGCGAAGTGAGGGCGGCGGCTATCGCGGGCGTTGCCGTTGAGGAACGTCGTTCACGATTTGCACGGGAGGCGGCCCGGAAGGGCTGGCTGGATCGCCAGGGGTCGCGTCCCGGGCGGCTCTCTCCGATTCGGCCGGCTTCTCTGACCCACCGGTTTTCTCCGTTTCCGCTGGCTTTTCCGGCTCGGCAGGCTTCTCCGCTTCCGCCTCCGGATCCCCGAGCAGGGTCGCAAAGACGGGCCCGAGATCCGGCATCGGGAGCCGCAGGCTGTTGAACAGCTTGCCGATAACGAAGTGCGCGACGAGGATGGCGAGCGCGACGGTCAGGCCACGCGCCAATCGAAAAGGGACCTTCATCGAAATCCGGGTGCCTGGGCGAAACGACCAGTCTCTAGCCAACTTCACCCAGCATACGACAAACGACCCCAGGTCCGCCGGAAATTGCCCAAGACGAACGAGCCCCGCCGACTACTCATTCCACCCGCCCGGACGACCGCCAGATCGTTCATATGTCGCGAGCGCATGTTCAAGCCGAAGCTCTGCCGGTATTTTCGGGCGCGTGGACGATTCACTCGACACCTGGTTCAAGCGGGAGATTCTTCTCCATGAGGCACTGCTCCTGCGCTACCTGCGGCGCGTCTGGCCGAGGCGCGACGAGGTGCAGGATCTGCGGCAGGAGATCTACGTCCGCGTGTACGAGGCGGCCCGCAACGTGCGCCCCGTGTCGCCCCGAGCTTTCCTGCTCGCCACCGCCCGCAATCTCATCACGGACCGTGTGAGGCGCGGGCGGGTCGTAAGAATCGAAGCCGTAGGTGATCCGGACGTTCTGAACGTCATTGTCGATGAGCTTTCCCCCGAGCGTCGTTTGAGCGCCTGGCAGGAGCTCAAGCGGGTGACGCGCGCCTTCAATCAGCTTCCGCCCAGATGTCGTGAAATCGTGTGGTTGAAGAAAGTGGATGACCTGTCGATGCAGGAGGTGGCCGATCTCCTCGGGCTGAGCGTGCGCACGGTGGAGAACCAGGTACTGAAAGGGATGCGGCTCCTGAGCGACACCGTCTTCGGAGCGCATCCACCGGTGGCAAACAGGAGCTCGGACGTGGTGATGGAGGGGGCTGAGCATGGAGAGCCGTAGGCAGGACATCGAGGATCGCGCGACCGAATGGCTGCGCGATCGCGAACGCGAGACGTGGAGTCAGGAAGACGAAATCGCGCTCCGCAAATGGCTCGATGAGTCTGTCGGGAATCGTGTGGCGTTCCTGCGCGCGCAAGCAGCGTGGGAGGCAGTCGGACGGCTGAAAGCGCTCGGTGCGGGCCTGCCGCGTCGTCAGGTGCCCCCACCGGAAACGCTGGACGAGATACAGCTCGGGTTGCCCGGCTCGGTTCCGGAGCAGCCGCAACCGGCGCCGACCCCGCGTCGGCGCTATCGCGCGATCGTCGGCATCGCTGCAAGTATCGTCGCGATCGCTGGCCTCGCGTTCGCTTCCTATAGCGCATGGTTCACGGGGGATCAGTATGCGACCCCTGTCGGCGGAGTGGCATCCCTGCCGCTGGCAGATGGCTCGCGAATGACGCTGAACACGGACAGCCGGGTGCGGGTCAACTTCAACGAGCACCAGCGGCAGATCGATCTCTCGCAGGGCGAGGCGTTCTTCGAAGTGGCGCATGAGGTCGAGCGCCCCTTCGTCGTGAAATCGGCCGGCAAGCGCGTGGTGGCGGTCGGCACCAAGTTTTCCGTCCGCCGCGTAGGGGAGGCGATCCAGGTCGTGGTCACCGAGGGCCGCGTACGCGTCGAGACCGGGGGCGACGAGCTGGCCCAGGCTCTCGATTTCTCGAACGCGAAGGAGCACGACCAGCGCCTCACGTTGTCCGCCGGGGCCGTCGCGAGCGCCTGGAATAACGACATCTACGTGAAGAATCACCCGCTTCCCGAGGCGGAAGAGATTCTCAGCTGGCGCAGCGGCTTCCTCATCTTCCGCGGCTCGCGGCTGGCGGAAGCGGCGTTCGAGTTCAATCGCTACAACACCCGGCAGATCGTGCTTCGCGACCCGGTCGTCGCCAACATGCAGCTCACGGGAAAATTCCGCGCGACCAACGTCGACACGTTCGTAGCGCTGCTGGAACAGACTCACGGAGTCGAGGTGGAACGCACGGACGCGGCATTTGTGTTGTCCGCGCCCCGTGCGATGTTGAGTGAGTAGTCTGCTACGAAACATCGTCTACTCCCGCAAAGGCTCCCTTTCGAGAGCCGATGCTGGGGAGCTGACGTGCTCAAGGGTCTCATGCTGAAGTCCGGTCTCGTCGCATTCGCGTGTTCCATTTCGGTTTGCGCGTTTGCGGTGGCCGAGACGCCAAAGTCGATCGATGTGCCCGCGGGCTCGCTCGGAGCCGCACTCGACCTCATTTCGAAACAGGCAGGGGTCGAGCTGATCTTCCGCCCCGAACAGGTGGAGGGCCTGCATACCAACGGTGTCACGGGCAGCTTGTCCGCGCACGAAGCGGTGAAGAAGCTGCTCGAGGGCACGCAGCTCCAGGTGCGTTCGGACGAAGCCACCGGCGCGATGATGATCGGCCTCGTGCCGCCCCCGGCGGCAGCGCCGAAAGCCGAATCCACCGCGGCCGACGAGGCGTCCGCCGCCTCCGAAGCGCCGAAGCCGACGAGCGCCCCGGCAACCAGCAGCAACGATGGGTTCTGGTCGCGATTCAGGCTCGCGCAGGCGAACACGTCTTCTCGTGCCGACTCTACGGACAGCGACAGCGAGCGCGCCCGGGAGAGCTCCCGTCGGGCCGAGCCGCCCCTGGAACAGGTGCTGATCACCGGCACCCACATTCGCGGGGCCGATAACCCCACCGTTCCGCTCATCGTCATCGATCGGGATTTCATCGATTCGACGGGCATGACGACCGTCGTGCAGCTCATCGAATCCCTGCCGCAGAACTTCGCGCTCGTGAACCAGAGCGCCACCGGCGGCTCGCTGAGCGGCAACAGCTTCTCGAGCATCCAGGGTTCCACCGTCAACCTGCGCGGCATGGGCGAGGGCACTACGCTCACTCTGGTGAACGGCCGGCGCATGGCGCTCGGCTACGACGGCTCAGCCGTCAATGTCTCGGCCTTGCCGCTTTCGGCAATAGAGAGAGTGGAGGTCCTGACGGACGGTGCTTCAGCGCTCTACGGCTCGGATGCGGTCGGCGGTGTGGTGAATTTCGTGTTCCGCGAGGACTTCGACGGTGTCGAGTCGCAGGCGCTCTACGGCGACGCGCACGGCACCGACGAGTACCGGCTGAGCCACGTTCAGGGCATGAGCTGGGGCTCGGGAAATGTCGTGGTGTCCGGTGAGTTCTATTCCCGCGAGCTGCTCAAAACCTCCGACCGTCCTTTCGCGTCGCGCCCCGGCGTGGGTGTGACGTCGCTGCTTCCCAAGGAGAACAACTACGCGCTGACGCTGAACGCCCGACAGGATGTGACCGAGGCCGGCGAGATCTTCCTCCAGGGCCTCTATATCGATCGTGACAGCTACAACAGGAGCTTCGAGAACTCTCCCATCTCGGCGGCGGATATCTATACCGACAACGTTCAGATTTCGCTCAACGGTGGGATCAGCTGGCAGCTCGGGGCCGACTGGGCAGCCGAGTTGTCCGTAGGGTACGGCGAGGACGATCTCGATGGTCGCACCTACGATCCGCTGGCATTCGCGCCGATCGGGATGACGCCGATCGTCTCGAAGCTCGTCGGCGCGGACGTGAAGGTCGATGGGCCGCTGCTGAAGCTTCCCGGAGGCACGGTCCGCGTCGCCCTCGGGGCGCATCGGCGCGAGGAGAAACACGACTACGCGCTGCGTTCCTTCACGCTCGACGGCACGCAGGCCAGCGGATTCGATTTCTACAGGGAGCGACGCGTCTCCAGTGTGTTCGCCGAAGCGGCGGTGCCGCTTGTCGGCGCGTCGAATGCGCTGCCATTCGTCAGGCGCCTGGACCTGTCGCTCGCCGCGCGCCACGACGATTACTCGGATTTCGGATCGAGCGTCGACCCCCGCATCGGTCTTGCCTGGATGCCCCTGGAAGGGCTCAAGCTCCGCGGCGCCTGGGGTACGGCGTTTCTCGCGCCGAAGCTCAAGGACTTCGACGTTGCCTTCAATGGCACGGTGTCGGTCGTCAACGATCCGCTGTCGAACGGGCTGCATTCGATCGTGATGATCGGCAACGATCCCGACCGGCTCAAGTCGCAGGAGTCCAGCAACTACACGTTCGGCTTCGACTACTCGCCTCCGGCGCTGCGTGGTCTCACTCTCACGTTCAACTACTACCGCATCGACTATCGCGACAGGATCGAGGACCTCGGAGCGCTCGCGCCGTCGGTCTTCCTGGAGAACCCGGCCGCGTTCGGGAACGTCGTGACGCTGAATCCCACCGTCGAGCAGGTGAACGAGGCCATCGCCAAGGGCCTCCTGGGGCAGGGATTCTTTACCCTGGATGGAGCGGCGGACTATGCGCCGATCCCCGACTTCGATCCCACGACCGTGGATGTGATCTTCAACACCCTGAGGACCAACGTTGGCATCGTGAAGCAGAGGGGATTCGATTTCTCCGCCTCCTACGGTTTCAGCGTCGGTGCGAGCAACCTGGGTCTCTCGCTGGATGTGGCGTACATCGACAGGATCAGGAAGCAGCTCACACCGACGAGCGAGGAATTCAGCGTGCTCGACACGTTCAGGAATCCCACGCGGGTGCGGGCACGCGTGGGATTCTCGCTCAGCCGCGGCGGCTGGTCCGCCAACACGTTCGTGCATCACCGCAACAGCTACAAGGACGATCGCGTCACTCCGGCATTGCCGCTCGACGCCTACACGACCGCGGACCTGAATGTCGGCTACAGGTTCGGCTCGGGTGCGGGCGTGCTCTCCGACCTGAGCATCGTGCTGTCTTCCTGCAATCTGTTCGATGAGGACCCACCGCAAACGGCAGTCCGCGGCCCTGGCTACTGGGATATCGGGTTCGATGCCGCGAACGCCTCGGCGATCGGCCGGCTCACGAGCCTCAGTCTGACGAAGCGCTGGTAATGGCTCCTGCCTTGAAGAGCCGCTCCCGCAGAGCGGTGCGGCTCTTGTTTCTGCGGCTCTCGACCGTCGCCGCGCTGCTGTTGTGTGCGTCGGCCTCGCTGAGCGCGCAAGAGGTGACGCTCTCGACTGGCGATCGCTTGTTGCTGGCGGAGTACCGGGCGATTGGCCGATCGCAGGTGCCGATGTTGTTCGCCACGTCGCCCTCGCAGACGGGCGCGGTCTCGAATGCACTTCGGAAGCTCGGCGCGGAGATCCTCAGTCGCCGCGACGTCATCGGCTACATCTATGCGCTCGTTCCGCTCGATGCCATCGCTGCGGCGGTGGTGTTGAAGGGAGTTGAAGCGGCACAGGTGTCGGCGTTGCCCGTGCGCGCCGGAAGCGGCCCGCTCACGTCGGACAGCAGCGGGAAGAGGGTGACGAAAGGCGTGGCGCCCACGGCCGATCTTGCCGCGGATAATCCGTACACGGCCGAGTGGGCGACGCAGGCGCTCGATTTCAAGACACGTCATCCGACGTTCGATGGGCGGGGCGTTGTGACCGCGTTCGTCGAGCCGATCGCACCCAACCTCGACTCCATGAAAGGCGCGCTCGATCTCAACGGCAAGCCGCTGCCGAAAATAGGGCGCTACGTGCTTCTGAAACCGCCCGCCACGCCGGACGGGCCGGTGTCCGAGTCGAAGAACCAGATGTTCGTCTGGCAGAGCACGGAAATCGTTACGCCCGCGCCGGACGGGACGTTCCGATGGCGCGACAGGGAATATCGGCTCCCCGCCGGTATCAGCAGCCGCGCCACGAAGTGGCGGATGTGTCGGAGGCTCGCGAACCCTCTGATGCCCGAGTACGACATTCTCTGGTCTGAGAAGGACGAACGCGTGTGGGCGCTGCCGGCGACTGCGAAGGGAGACTTCTCCGCGGCACGTTCCGCTTCGCTTCGTGACGGCTTGTCGTGGGTGCCCGCTGAACCGCCAGAAGGCGGCCACACCGAGATGAGCGCCAGGGCGCTGGTGTTCGGCGCGGACCGTCCGCGCGGCTGGCTCGCGGTCGTGCCGACAATGGCGTTGCACGCGGGCATGGTGGGTAGCGTGATGTCGGGCGCGGGTTTTCTCGGCTCCAAAGCTGGTGGCGTGGCGCCAGCTTCGCAGATTGCGATCTTCATGGCCGCGTCCCGGCCCGGCGCGCAGAGCTTCGATGGCATCGAGCAGATGCTCGAGATGATCATGGATCCGGACGTCGACGTCGCCGAAGCGTCCCACGCGGTCGGCGATACGAAGCAGATCGGCAAGCCTTCGATTCACAGCATCTGGGCCGATCGCATCATCGCCGCGAGCGGCAAGCCGTTCGTGAAGTCGGCCGGCAATTTCGGCACGAACCTCGTCGGCAGCTCGGAGCTTGAGATGTCCGAGTCGGTGTTCGCGGTGGGCGGCTATGTACCGATGGCGACCTGGCAGGCGAACTTCGGCATGCAGCCACCGGGCGAGCACGTGCTCGCATCGTATTCGGGCTGGGGACCCACGACGGACGGCGGACTCAAGCCGGATTTCCTTTCCCTCACGCACACGCTGGCCGAAGGTGACGGGTTTGGCTGGTACTGGGACGGAAAGCCCAGTGACTACTCGGTTTCGGGTGGCACATCGGCCGCGGCTCCGCATGGAGCGGGGCATGTCGCGTTGCTGGTGAGCGCGGCCAAGCAGGAAAGCGTCAGGTATGACGCTGCTCGCCTGCGAGCGGCGATTGCCACGACCGGTAAGTTCCTCGCGAATGTCGAGGCGCGCGCGCAAGGGCATGGGCTCATTCAGGTGAGCGATGCGTGGGACGCGCTGAAGCGTGCTAACGCGTGGACTCCAGCACGATTCAAGGTGAGCGCACCGATCGTTGGGGCGGAGTCTTTGCCGCAAGGGCCCAGGCGATTCACCGGCCGCGGACTCTTCGAGCTCTCGGGCTGGAAGCCCGGGCAGAGCGGGAAGCGCGAGATCACCGTCACTCGCACCGGCGGAGCGCGAGACGCGAATCGCTACATCCTGCGATGGAAAGGTCACACGGAAGTCTTTCGCAGCGAGCTGAGGGAAATCGACCTGCCGCTCGGACGCGCCGTCAGCATCCCCGTGGACATTCGCGTGGGCCCGGCCGGTTCGTACAGCGCGATTCTCGATCTCGTCGATCCGGCCGTGAATCTCGTCGCGGGCAGCGTTCTCAACACCGTCATGGTGGCCGATACGCTGGTGCCCGATGGCGAGGGCCTTCGCTACGAGCGGGAGGCCCCGCGCATCGGAAACAGCCTCTTCTACGTGGACGTTCCGGCAGGCCTGTCCGCGTTGACGATCTCGCTTCAGAAGGATGGCGGCAACGCCGTCACGTTCGTCACCGATCCGACCGGGCGCGAGCTGCCGATCAACTTCTACGGCAACGAAACCTTCCATTTCGACCTGGCCGCTCTCGGGAAGCCGTCGCAGTTCATGACGCTTCCGCACCCGATACCCGGCGTGTGGCAGATCGCGTTCCGGAGCGTCGAGCCCCGATCGGACCAGGACTACGACGCCGTCGAAGACTGGAGCAAGCCCGTGCCGCTGAAGGTTCACGTGCAGGGCTGGACCGCCACGAAACACGACGTTGTCGAGCCACTCGGAGTCGGAGCTTCGCGCGAAGGCGTCGCCACTTTGCGGGCGGGACTCGAGCCCGTGATGTTCGACGTGCAGGTGGAACCGGGTACGACGAGCCTTAGCCTGGAGATGGAGCACGCGGATGCCGATGCCCGCGTCGGCCTCTACGTCTTCAAGGTGCCTGAAGGTGCCCGCGTCGAAACGACGCTCGTGATCGACGACACGGCACTGATCTACTACGACTCCTCACTCCGGAGCCAGAAACGATACACGCTCGATAACCCGCCGGCCGGGCACTATCGCGTGGCTCTCGATCCGATCTCGCTGCCCGGCGCGGCAGTCGAAGTGAAGTACAGGAACGTCGTCAACCATCCGGTATTCGGCACCGTAACCGTCGGCAACGACGGCACGACCAGTGTCGAAGTCCGGGCGCGCCCCGCGGATGGTCGTCGTCTTCATGCCGAGGTCGGGCTCTACAAGCGCGTGAGCCCTGACGCACCCACTCTTCTGGCGCGCAAAGGATGGTTTGTCGAATGATCGCCCGAGTTGCCGTGCCGATGATGCTTCCTCTCGCGGCTGCCCTGTTTTCCGCCGCCGGAGCCGCGCTCGCAAGCGATGTGGCCGGGTCGGCGACCGAACCGATGACGATCCCGGCCGCGGTGACGGGACCCAGGCGTCACATCACGACGGACGATCTCGTCCGCACTGTTTCGCGCGCTGGGGCAGGGCGCGCCAGCCGTGCCGCTGGAAACTGAGCTGAAGGTGTGGCGCGTGGGCGCCGACGGCACGGGAGAGCGATTGGCGGACGAGCCCTGGGCGGAACCCGAGCTCACCATTTTCCCCGAGGACGCCGAGTTCTGGCGGCCCCTCGACATGGCGCAGCACCTGGACCAGATCGAGGCGCCGATCCTCTTCCAGATTCCGGACTCCGAGATGATCGGCAGCGGCGTGCTGGTCCGGCGGATGAGCGACGCGCGCCTGCCCTTCGACGCCTACGTATTTCACGACGAGCTGCATCTCAAATGGCAATCGGCCCACCGGCTCGCCGTCTACGACCGGAATCTCGACTGGTTCCGGTTCTGGCTGCAGGACGTGGAGGATCCGGACCCGAAAAAGGCCGAACAGTACGAGCGCTGGCGCCAGCTCCGAACGCTCCAGTGCGCGAACAAGCGCTCGCTGCGGGACTATTGCAATGTGACCTCGACGGTGGCCGCTTCAGCGAGGTGACGCCAGCGGCGTAAGGCCCGTGTAACGGGTCAGTTGCTCGCGCCGACGGCGGTCCATGCGCCCGCCCGAGGTCCCAGGCGACGGATTTCATGACATCCAGCCGCGTGCGCGGTGCCGCTCGTGGGTACTATTCGTGTCATGAAGACACCTGGTACCCACCTGGCCGCGCTCGCCCTGCTCGCACTGGGGTCCCTGATCCTTTCCGGATGCACGACGACGGCCGGCGTCACGGATGAGGCCGAGCCCACGCTCGTGGACGAGGAGCCGGTGCTTCCCGAGGAAACGCCCGTTGCGACCGAGGAAACGGCGGCCGTCGAGGAAGAAACGTCGAAGCAGGAAGAGGGCGAGTTGCCCCTGGCCGTCGCGGAGTCGGAGCCGCCGAGCGAGACGCCTCCGGAGGTTGTCGTCAGGGGCAGCGGCCAGCGCCACGAGGTGATCCACGATCTCGTCGCCGAAGCGCAGACCCTCCTGCGGGACGTGGAGCTCCAGTACGTCTTCACCGGGAAGGGGAAGAACCGGATTCTCCGCGGTCGCCCCGTGGCCTTTGCGCTGTGGAACGAGAACACGCAGGCCTGGACCATCGCGCACATCGAGCTCCCACGGCCGCCCATCAAGTGGCGGCCCGGCCGCAAACCGATGTCCTTTCGCACGATCACGCCCGGTATCCAGGCGCGCCATGTGAAGGGCACGGGCGCCGAGCGGCTCATGTTCTCCTTTTCCCAGGACGGCGTGCCCCTCAAGGTCTACGGACGCAAATTCCCCGTCTTCGACAACAACCTTCTGAAGCGAAGGAAGTGGCAAGCGGTCGTCGAGACAGCGAAGCCGATCGTGTACCTGCCTTTCACCGAGGACACGTTCGATCCCGGTTTCGTGAGCCGGGGGAAGGAGTTCCTCGTCTCCACGGCGCGCAAGGCCATCGAGGAACTGCGTGTCGCACAGGTGCCGAGCGCGGCCTTTCCGGGAGAGCTCCTCGCGGACGCCATCCCCCTCCAGCTCATCACGACGCTGGCCGTCATCGAGCAGACGGACGACTTCGATTACGTGGAAAAGCAGGCAGTCGCGTTCGACGAGGTCCTGAGCCAGTACGGGCTCAAGCAGGAGGAGGCGTATCGGTACAGCGTTTCGAGTGCCAATGCGCTGGGGCCCATGCAGTTCACCAATCGCAGGGGCAACGGAACTTACGCGTTCGTGGTGAGGCGCTGTCGTGGGGCGGATCTGGATCCGGTGTTCGAGACCGGCGCGACGAATCTGCTGAACGCCATGAAAGCTGCGATCTGCCTGCTGGATCTGGAGCTGGCGGCCATGCGGGCGGACATCCGCAACGCGTATCGGGTCAATCCGCCGGTGCTCGGCATCTTCCCGGTCGCCGCGTACAACGGCGGCCCGCGCAACGTCACGAAGCTGTATCGCGTTCTCACGCGGATGAAGGTCAAGCTCGAGGAGCTCAGCCGTCCGGGAGTGCAGCTCGCGGAGAAGCCGGTGAGGTGCCCCTGCGTCTGGAAAGCGGTGGGCGAAGATGTGCGTCCGGTGTCGATCCCGAGATACAACAACGAGAACCGGTGGTACATCGAGAAGTACCAGAGCATCGTGAGCCTTTTCGAAGGCTCGGCGGAGGCGGCGTTCGTGCAGCCCGGGAGGGCGGCTGACTAGATTCGCGCGCTGACGCGTCTTATCCAGGGTTCCAGTCGCAGCCGTATTCCGGACTTGCGGCGGCAGGTCCGAGGATACGCGTCTGTACATCTCCGAAGTTTCCATTCGCCGTCCGGTCTTTGCCACGGTGATCAGCCTGCTGCTGGTCATCATCGGGCTCGTGTGCCTCGGGCGGCTGTCGGTCCGCGAATACCCGGACATCCGGCGGCCGGTCGTATCCATCTCGACGACGTACCGCGGCGCCTCCGCGCAGGTGGTCGAGACGAAGATCACGCAGGTGATCGAGGACCGTATCGCGGGCCTCGAAGGCATCGAGCAGATCGAGTCCCGCAGCCTGGAGGAGCGGTCGGTCATCCGCGCCGAGTTCTCGGCGGACCGGAACATCGACGCGGCGGCGAACGACATCCGCGATCGCGTAGCCCGGGTGATGAGCTCGCTGCCCGACGCGGCCGATCCCCCGCAGATCACCAAGGCGGACTCCGGAGCCGATCCGGTGATGTTCCTCAATCTGAGCGCCGAAAGCATGACGGCGCTGGAGCTCACGGACTACGCCGAGCGGTACATCGTCGACAAGCTTTCGGTCGTTCCGGGCGTCGCGCGTGTTTCCGTGAACGGCGGGCGGCGGTACGCGATGCGCATCTGGGTGGACCGTGCCGAGCTCGCCGCGCGGCAGCTGACGGTGGCGGACATCGAGAACAGCCTGCGGCGGGAGAACGTGCAGCTGCCCGCTGGCCGGCTGGAGTCGCGAACTCGGGAGTTCTCGCTCCAGACGAGCGTGGGGCTCGATAACGAGGCTGATTTTCGCGCGCTCGTCATCGGTCGCGGCGAGCGCAACCAGCTCGTGCGTCTCGGAGAGGTGGCGGAAGTCCGGCTGGCCGCGGAGGACGAGCGGTCGAGCACTCGTGCGAACGGGCGGGCCGGGGTCGGCATCTCGGTCGATGCCCAGTCCCAGGCGAACCTGCTGGAGGTCGCGCAACGTGTGCGCGAGGCGGTCTCGCGCGTGCGCGCGGAGTTGCCTGCCGGCGTGGACCTCGCTCCGGTCGTCGACAACGCCATCGCCATCGAGGCCGCTCTTCGCGAAGTGGTCGTGGCGCTCGTTTTCGCATTCGGGTCCGTGCTCGCGGTGATCTATGCGTTCCTCGGCAACTGGCGCGCCACGCTGATTCCGGCCGTGACGATCCCCATTTCGGTAATCGCTTCCTTCGCGGCGAGCTATGCGTTCGGCTATTCGCTCAACGTGCTTACGCTGCTGGCCGTAGTGCTCGCGATTGGTCTCGTCGTCGACGATGCCATCGTGGTGCTGGAGAACGTCTTCCGCCGCGGCGAGCAGGGAGAGACCGGCATCGTTGCCGCCGTGAACGGCAGCAAGGAGATCGGGTTCGCGGTGCTTGCGACTACGGCCGTGCTGGCCGCGGTATTCGTGCCGATCTCGTTCCTGCCGGGAGACACGGGTCGGCTGTTCCGGGAGTTCGGGTTCTCGCTCGCCGCGGCCGTGCTGTTCTCCGCGCTCGTAGCTTTGACGTTGATCCCGATGCTCGCGTCGAAGGCCTCGTTGGTCGGAGCATCAGGTGGCGGGTCCACACGTGCCTTCGAACGTTTCCTCGATGCCTTGTCCGCAGCCTATGGCCGCACGCTGCGAGTCGCCGTTCGTCGTCCATTCCTCGTCCTGGGAGCAGCAGGTGCGCTTGCAATGGCCGGCGGATTCACGTTCGCGCGCTTGCCCACGGAGCTCGCGCCCACGGCGGACGTCGGCCGCACCCTGATCCACATGGAGGCACCGGAAGGTTCGACGTTCGATTACACGATGACCAATGCTCTCAGGCTGGAAGCGATCGTTGAGGACGAAAGAAACCGGTACGGCGACATCGATCGCATGATGATGCGGGTGCCGGGCACCCTCGACGGGGCAGGAGACGTGAACTCGGCGCGTGTGTTCGTCGTGCTGAAGGATTGGCACGACCGCGAGCGCTCGGCGCAGGCCATCGGTCGCTCGATCGCGGCGAGGGCGGCCTCGTTGCCGGGCGTCCGGGTCAGCAGTTCCTCTCCGGGCGGCCTCGGGCGCGGTTTCGGCAAGCCCGTGCGGGCCGCGCTCGGCGGCCCGGATTTCGAGACGCTCGCCGAATGGTCCCGCACGCTCGTGAAGCTTGCGCAGGCCAATCCCGGCCTCACGGGCGTGGACACGGATTTCAAGGAGCGCAAGCAGCAGATCCGCGTTTCGGTGGACCGCCAGCGTGCGGCCGACCTCGGCGTTTCGCTACAGACCGTAGGGCGCACGCTGGAGACGATGCTGGGTTCGCGAAGCGTGACCACCTTTATCGACCGCGGCCGGGAGTACGATATCATCCTGCAGGGGCGGCCGGATCAGAGACTCTCGACGACCGATCTCACCAACATCCAGGTTCGCTCGGATCGCACGGGGCGGCTCGTTCCGCTGTCGGGCCTCGTGACGCTGGAGGAAGCGGCGAGCCCCATGTCCCTCAATCGGCTCAATCGGGTCCGCAGCATCGAAATCTCCGCGAATCTCGCGCCCGGATATGCGCTCGGCGATGCGGTGAAATGGTTTCAGGACACGGTGCGCGAGAAGCTGCCGGCGGGTGCGTCGCTCCAGTTCAACGGCGAGTCGGGCGACTATCAGAAGAGCGGCCGCCAGCTCTACGGCACGTTCGCGTTCGCGGTCGTGATCGCGTTCCTGGTGCTGGCCGCGCAGTTCGAGAGCTTCGTGTCTCCCGCCATCACGCTCGCGACAGTGCCGCTCGCCCTTCTGGGCGCCGTGTTCGGCCTTGCGCTCCACGGGCTCACCATCAATCTCTTCAGCCAGATTGCGGCGGTGATGCTCGTGGGAATCGCGGCGAAGAACGGCGTGCTCATCGTGGAGTTCGCGAATCAGCTGCGGGATCGGGGCGTGGCGGCCGTCGAGGCGGTGGCACAGGCGGCCGAGATCCGCCTGCGCCCGATCCTCATGACCAGCCTGTGTACCGCATTCGGAGCGCTGCCTCTGCTCTTTGCGTCCGGCGCCGGAGCCGAGCAGCGCAAGCCGGTCGGTGTCGTGATCTTCTACGGGACGATCGTGTCGGTGAGCCTGACGCTCTTCGTGGTGCCCGCGGTCTACTCGCTGGTGGCGCGCAGGACGAGGCCGGCCGGCTACACGAGCCACCTCATCGACCGGCTGATGAGCGAGAGCCAGGCTCAGCGATGACTGAAGCCGGCTCCACCATGCACGAAATCCTTTCATGAACGGCGGCTGACAAGGATTCCCGCGAGCCGCGTCTTTCTCCAGGTGAGGCCTTTCATCACACGTCGAACCCGCTCGCGTCGCGCGTTCCTGCAGGCGACCGCGGCGAGTGCAGCTGCCATCGCTGTAGCGAAGAGGCAGGCGCATGCGAGCTCGGCGCGGCCCTTGCCGCCGCTGGAGTCGCCGGATCGCTCGGACGATCCCCTCTTCATGTCGGCGTCGCGGCTCGCGAAGCTGATCCGCTCCAGGAAGATCTCGGCGACGGAGGCAGTGCGCCTGTACATCGCCCGCATCGAGTCGGTGAATCCGAAGATCAACGCGGTCGTCGCAACCTGCTTCGAGAGGGCGCTGCTCGAAGCGCAACTGGCTGACGCCGCGCTTTCCAGGGGATCGAACGTGGGGCCTTTGCACGGCGTGCCGATGACCATCAAGGATTCGTTCGACACTCGGGGCGTCGTCTCCACCGCAGGAACGCTGGGCCGGCGCGACTTCGTGCCTGCCAAAGATGCGACGGTCGTTGCCCGCGTACGTGCGGCGGGGGCGATCCTGCTCGGCAAGACCAACACACCGGAGTTCACTCTGGGCGGCGGTTGGAAAGGAACGCACAACCTCGTGTACGGGCTGACGCGAAATCCATACGACCCGCGGTACCAGGCAGGCGCCTCATCGGGCGGCTCCGCCGCGAACGTCGCGGCCGGTGGGGCAGCATTCGACATCGGCTCGGATTACGGCGGTTCGTTGCGCGTTCCGGCGACAGTGAATGGAGTCGTCACGCTGAAGCCGACCTACGGCCGGACACCGAGAACAGGCCACATCATCGGTTACGGTGGGCCGTTCGACAGCTTCCAGCAAACCGGACCGCTCACGCGGTGGGTGGAGGATCTCGCGCTCCTGATGCCGATTCTCTGCGGGCCGGATGACACGGATTGCGCGATGGCCCCTGTGCCGTTCGGCGATCCCGCGGCGGTGGACCTGTCGAAGCTCAGAGTCGCTTACGCCATACCGGAGGATGGTGCGCCGGAAGTGAAAGCGGCGCTTCTCGACTGCGTGAAATCCTTCGAAGAGCTCGGTTGCAGCGTGCGCGAGGATGCGCCGCCAAAGGTGAAGGAGCTCAGCGCTGCCCGCTCGGCGTTCACAGCCGGCCCGGGCCCGGACTGGATGCAGCGGTTGCTCGCCGCGAATGGAACGAAGCAAGCCTCGCCCGGGCTTTGGTACGGCGGCGAAGAGACCTCCTGCGCGGATTTCACGCGCGCGTGCGAGGAGATGGATGCGCTGAAGAGTGAGCAACTCGCGTGGATCCAAGGCTACGATCTCTTCATTTGCGCCGCTTCCGCGCGTGGCGGGGCTTTGCCGGTGGACGACGGCGAGCTCGAACGCGCTCGCTCGCAGATGGACCGGCCGAGCCGGTCGCTCTCGTTCACCGGGAATTTCAACACCAACGGCTGGCCGGCGGGGGTCGTGCGTGCAGGCGTGACGAGCGCTCATCCCGAGTTGCCGTTTGGCGTGCAGGCGGTGGCGCAGCCGTGGCGAGATGACGTCGTGATCGCGGCACTCGCTCACATCGAGCGAATGACGGGTGGGTATGTGCCACCCCGGTTGCCCGCATGAGCTCACCGGAGTCCGCGTCGTCTGAGGGGCGGCGGAATTTCCTTCGGCGGATCGGCGGCCTCGCCGTGGGAACCGCGGGTTCTGTCGGAGCGTCGCCCGCCGCGCCGTCGCGGGACACGACCGATTCGCTCGTTTTCATGTCCGCGACGAGGCTGGCTGGGCTCATTCGCGCGCGGAAGGTTTCGGCCGCTGAGGCAGTTGATGCGTACATCCGGCGAATCGAAAGCGTGAACGATCGTCTCAACGCGGTCGTGATGCGCGCGTTCGACCGGGCACGCCAGGAAGCGATCGCGCTCGACCGCCGCGCCAGGCGGCGCGATTTCGCTGGCGTGCTCCACGGTGTGCCGATGACGGTCAAGGACTCCTTCGATACCGAGGGAGTCATTTCGACCGGTGGCACCTACGGCCGACAGCAATACGTACCGAGTCAGGACGCGACGGTAGTTGCGCGGCTTCGTCGCGCCGGAGCGATCCTGCTCGGCAAGACGAACACGCCTGAATTCACGCTCGGTGGCGTTGGCGGGATCAACACGTCCAGCAATTCGCTCTACGGTTCGTCTCACAATCCGTACGACCTGACGCTGACGACGTCCGGCTCCTCGGGAGGCGCCGCGGCGATCGTTGCGGCGGGAGGGGCTGCCTTCGACATCGGCTCCGATCTCGGTGGCTCGATTCGACTCCCCGCGCACATGAATGGTGTCGCGGGTCTCAAGACGACGGCGGGCCGCGTCCCGCGGACGGGGCACATCGTCGGCTATGGCGGGGTGCTGGATACGTGGCAGCAGATGGGCCCGATCGCGCGGCGCGTGGAGGATCTCGCGCTCATCACGCCTGTCATCAGTGGCCCCGATTTCCGGGACGCCGCCTGCGCGCCAGTACCCTGGCGCGATCCCCACGAAATCGAGATCAGCAAGCTCCGCGTGGCGTACTTCGCCGCGGCCGGTGCGTTCCGGCCCGACGACGCCACTCGGGAGACGATACGGCGAGCCGTTGGCTGGCTCGGTGAAACCGCGAGGGCCGTGACCGAGAGCTGTCCGGTCGAGCTCTTTGAGGCGCTGAATGCGACCCGCAGCAAGCTCACGATGGGCGATGGCTGGGCGTGGTACCAGCGGCTTGCGGACAAGTGGGGCACGAAGAACGTGTCCGGCGAGATGGCGCAGACGATCGCCTCGACGCCCCAGATATCGACCGCCGAGTACGTGCGGACCTGGGACGAGGCGGACCGCATCAAGTCGAAGTTGCTGGCGTGGATGGGAAGCTGGGACGTGCTGGTCTGTCCGGTAGCGAAGGGGCCAGCAACGCCGATTGATCGAATCTTCAATGCCGCGCGTGACGGTGGATCGCTCGGTTTCCCAGGTGTCTTCAACAGTACGGGTTGGCCTGTCGCGGTCGTGCGCTGTGGAACGTCCGCAGACGGACGGTTGCCCATCGGGATACAGGTCGTGGCGGCGCCGTGGCGCGAAGACATCTGCCTCGCAGTGGCGGCCTACCTTGAAGCCCGGTCGGGTGGCTGGCAGCCGCCGCCTATCTAGTCATCGGGCCGAAGTCGGCCCCGGCTGTGTGAGTTTTCCATACGCGGAATCCGCTGCACGAGAAGCGGGCAAACCGCCCGCAGTGGGGCGTGGCCGGCTCGTTTTCAGTGCACCCAGGCGGTCGCCGAAAGGCCATGTGTTTCGCGTGTGGAATCGCGCGAAAAGTGACCAAACCCGCGCGCCCGTGCGTCTTATGAGGGGAGCGCGCGAGATGAGGCAGCGCCGCTGGCCCGAAGGGTGCAATAGAAAAGGGGTGTACGAGAGGGGGGCTGGAGAATCGGCCTTGTCCGTTGAATGTCCTCATAGCGAGCGAGCAGAACAGGTTTTCGAACAATTGAACCGCCGGTTCAGGCCCGGCCTGATGGCGTTCTTCCTGCGCCGTCTCGGCAACCATGCCGAGGCTGAAGACCTGACGCAGGAAGTCTTCGTGAGGCTGGCCGGAATGGACGCGCGGCAGATGGAGTCGGCGGATGCGTACATCTTCCGCATGGCCGTCAATCTGCTGCGCGATCGCGGGCGGCGCGAGAAGGTGCGGTTCAATCACCGGGCGGAGGCGCTCACCGCGGAAGATGTGGGGGTGGATCTGCTCGACCCGCTTCGCGTCGTCGCGGGTCGCGAGTCGCTCGTGGATCTCGCGACGGCGTTGCGCGAGCTGCCCGAGCGGACGCGCGACGTTTTCATCCTGTACCGCCTGGAACATGTGGACAAGCGGGACATCGCCCAGGCATTCGGCTTTTCACTGAGCACGCTGGAGAGACACTTGACGCGGGCCATGGCGCATCTGACCCGCCGCGTCAGGGGAGAAGCATGACATTACCGATCAAGGACGAACCTGCGGCCGATCGAGTCGAGCAGGCGGCCGCCTGGTGCGTGCGGCTCGCCGAAGGCAGCCTCACGCCCGCCGTGCGAGCGGAGTTCGACGGATGGCTGGCGGCAGACCCAGAGAATAGGCGCGCGTTCGAGGAAGTGTCGCGCACCTGGCAATCTCTCGAGCAGACGCATCTGTCGCCGGAGCTCGTGGCGATGCGCCGGGATGCGCTCGAGAACTTCCGTCGAGCGCATGCCGCGCAGTGGAGCCGTAACACGCGGCGCCGGCTTTTCTCGGCACTCGCGGCAGTCGTGGTGGCCGTTGCGATCGGCGTTGGACTGTGGGTGCAGCATTCACCGCGCACGTATGAGACGGGAGTGGGCGAGCGTCGTGTCGTCGCGCTGGGCGATGGTTCCAGCATTTCGCTGGATACCCGAACTCGCGTCGACGTGTACTACACCAGCCAGCGCCGGGAGCTGCGACTCGTCAGCGGACGCGCCAGGTTTCAGGTGGCGAAGAATTCGCTCAGACCGTTCAGCGTCACGGCAGCGAACAAAGTGGTCGTTGCCACGGGAACCGAGTTCAGCGTGGAGCTGCTCTCGAAGCAGGTTCACGTGATTCTTTATCAAGGCCGTGTCGAAGTGCTGACGGAACAGAGCGAGCAGCTCCAGCCCGTGCGCGTGGCGCGTGAAGGTCCCGGCTCCGCGAGGCCTGCGGAACCTGTCGTACTGCTGCCAGGCCGGGAGCTCATTGCGCCTGTGGATGGGACGGTCGCGCAAGTGAGGCAGATAGACACCGCGCGCTCGCTGCTGTGGGAGTCGGGGCAGCTGACGTTCAACGAGGAGCCGCTCGCCTCCGCCGTCGAGCGCGTGAACCGCTATACCGACGTGCCGCTCGCAGTCGGTGACGAAGCCGCTGCGGCCATTCGCATCAGCGGAACATTCTCTGCGGGCGACACCGCTTCGTTCGTGGAAGGCGTCACTGGCGTGTTTCCCGTCCGCATACAGAACATCGACGGTCACAAGACCTTCGTAAGCGCTGCGCCGTAGACGAGCAGGGCATGGTGTTTCGCGGTTGAAGAGCATTTTCCGATACGCGAATTTCTTTCACCACTGCCACTGACAAAGGGGCTTCGGTACCGCGTCTTACTTGCAGGCGCGTGCGTTCGGCACGGGCGACCTGCAGTGAAAACACCTGTCATCACGAATGACGCGAACAACGATACGTGCGCCGGCTTCCGACTCCAGGATGGGATGTCGTCATGCCGCCCGCCTGTTGGCACTGCTTCTGTTGGCGGCGATGAAAGCGCATGCGGACGGTGTCGGCACGGAGGCAGGTTCGTCGCGCGGATCGACGGATCAAGGGGCAGTTTACGAGTTCCGCATTCCGGCGCAGTCGCTGTGCGAGGCACTCCAGGCTTTCGCGCGGATCTCACGCGAGCAGGTGACGTTCGATAGCGCCGCCCTGTCCGGCGAAATGAGTACGGAGCTCGTCGGTACCTTCACGGCGCAGGAGGCGCTGCGCAGGCTTCTTGAGGGGAAGGACGTCACCTTCCGTCGCGGTGCGCAGGGCGTGTGGATGGTTCGTCCACGGCAGCGGAGCCCCGCAACGACGACATCCGCAAAACCGAATCCCATGCGACTCACCGTTGCGCCCCGTTCGCCGGGAGCGCCCGCGCCGTCGACGGATCGACCCGCTCTGAAACCGTGGAATGCCGCGAGCAGTGCGGGGCCTGACGAGCTGGAGGAGCTCGTCGTGTCGGCTTCGCGTATCCCGCAGGAATGGCGGCGCACGTCGAGCAGCGTGAGTGTGATCTCGATGCCGGAGATGGCCAAACTGCAGGTGTCGGACCTGAAGTCCTCGCTCGCGCAACAGGTAGGCGTCAATGTCGTGACGACGGGAACGGTCGGCGGGGGAACTTCCGTGTACATCCGCGGCGCTTATCCGCATCACACGCTCTTCATCGTGGATGGCGTGCGGATGAACGACCGCTCCGCCGGTTACGAGGCGTTTCTCGGGGGCTCCAGTCTCGGAGGGATCGATCGCGTCGAGGTTCTGCGCGGTCCGCAAAGCCCGATGTACGGGAGCGCCGCGATGGGCGGGGTCGTTCTCGTCGACACTGCGAAAGGCAACGGTCGGCTCTCAGGCAATGTGTCCGCGTCGGTCGGCTCTTTCGCGACCCTTTCGGGGGCCGCTACTGCTGTGGGAAATGCCGGTCCGCTGGGTTACAGCGTCGCGCTCGGCCGCTTCACCACCGATAACGATCAGCCCTCGAACGGTTTCAAGAGCTCGAACTACTCGGCGCGCCTCGACTACGTGCTGTCCCCGGAGTGGGAGATCGGGCTCACCTACCGCGGGCAGGAAGGCGAATACGAGTCCACGGGCTCGCGGTCGTTCTACATCCACGGAATTGCGGACTCCGCCACCGACCTCGCCACCTTGCGCGCGCAGTGGCGGCCTTCCGAGGCCGTGAGCTCGCGGGTGATCGTGGCCTATCACCGCCGCGAGTATCGCTGGCTCGGCGACGCCAGTCGCAGCGACCAGCTGAACGAGCGCAAGAGCGTCGAGTGGCAGGGCGCCTGGGCGCCGGCGGAGGACTGGTCGTTCGTGGTTGGCGCAAGCTTTGAGCGCTCCTCGTACGAAGTCAATTCTTCGATGAGCGAGGACGAGATCGTCGCCGGCTTCTTTTCCGGGACATGGGTCCCGACGGATGCGGTCACCCTCACCGCGGGCATCCGGCAGGACCGTTTCGAAAGCGTCGGGAACGCGCTCACCTGGCGCGCGGGCGCCGCCTGGATGATCCAGCCCGAAACGAAAGTCCGCGCGACATACGGCGCCGGTTTTGCCGCGCCGGGTTCATCCGACCGGTACGGCGTGCCGGTATGGGGACAGCTGCCCAACCCGCTCCTGCGACCGGAGAAGTCGCGAGGGTGGGATGTCGGCGTCGATCGCTCGTTTCTCGGCGGCGCGCTCACGCTCAGCACGACCTGGTTCGACAACCGATTCCGCGATCTCATCGACTGGACCTATACGGATACAAGCACGCTGCAGGGAATGTATGTGAATCGCAGGCGCGCCTCGACGCGTGGCGTGGAAGTCGGTGTGGCCGCGAGACCGCTGCCTTACTGGCACCTGCGTCTGGGATACACGTATCTCGACGGAACCGACGACGACACGGGCGAGCGGCTCAGGCGCCGGCCTCGCGAATCGGTGGACGTTTCAGGCTGGCTCGATCTCACGCCCCGATGGACCGTCGGCCTCGGGCTGCGCGGTGTTTACGATCGCGTGGAAAGCGTCGGGCCGATCGGCAGTTACAGCGTCGCACGCCTTTTCTCCAGCTTCGAGCTGCGCAACAGGATCTCGATCAAGGTCCGCGCGGAGAACCTGTTCGGCGAGCGATACGACGAAGTTTACGGGTACGCGGCCCTGCCGCGCGGAATTTACGGGAGTGTAGAGTGGCAATACTGAAGAGCGCCCGGATGCTGCTGATGGCGTCCGTGTTCGCGGGCGCAGGCGTTGCGCAGGCAGCGCAGTTCGATCTTTCGACCGCGACGATCGCGGATATCAATGCGGCGTTCGACGCCGGCGCGCTGAGCTCCGAGAAGCTCGTCTCGCTGTATCTCGCGCGGATCGAGGCGTACGACAAGAAGGGTCCCGCGATCAATTCGGTGATCAACCTGAACCCGAAAGCGCTCGCGGAGGCGCGAGCGCTCGACGCGGAGCGCAAGGCGAAGGGGCCGCGCAGCCCGCTGCACGGCATGGTCGTGCTCGCCAAGGACGTCTTCGATACGAAGGACATGCCGACCACCGGCGGCTTCAAGCCGATGGCAACGTCGCAGCCGGACCGGGATGCGTTCGTGATCGAGCGCCTGCGCGATGCGGGCGCCATCATCCTCGCGAAGGTGAATCTCGCGGACTGGTATGGAGTGGCGCCGAGCGGCGGCAGCACGCTGATCGGCCACTGCATCAGCCCCTACAACCCGAAGAAATACTCCGGGGGTTCGAGCTCCGGAACGGGCGTTTCGATGGCCGCGTGGTTCGGCACCATCGGCCTCGGGAGCGATACAGGCGGCTCGACCGTCATTCCGTCGACGCTGAACAATCTCGTCGGCTTCTCGACGACGCACGGGCTCATCAGTCGGCGCGGCATGATGTGGAGCTCGCCGACGCAGGACAATCCCGGGCTCATGGGGCGAAGTGTCTACGATGGCGCGGCGACGCTGGACATCGTCGCCGGTTTCGATACAGCAGACCTTGCCACCCAGCGCGGCCTCGGCCGGCTGCCGGACAAGCCGTATACGTCGTTCGTCAATCCTCAGGGGCTGCGCGGTGCCCGCGTGGGCGTGCTTCGCGAGATGGTACGTCCGGGTGAGGATCACGCCGAAGGGCGCGCGCTCTTCGAGCGTGAGCTCGCCGTGATTCGCAAGGCCGGGGCGATCGTGGTCGATCCCGTTCTGACGGGGCTCGACCTTCCGGTGACGCAGCTCGACGCGAGCACCAGCTCCTACGAGCGTGCGTTCGCTGTGCGCCACTATCTCGCCGGGCTGCCGAAGGATGCGCCCATCACGACACTGGAGCAGATGCTCGCCACCGGTCAGGTGTCTGCGAGCACCGTGTCTTCGGCGAAGATCAGGTTCCTGGAGCGCGATCCGGATTTCCTTGCCAGACGTCGCCATCAGGATGCGATTCGCGCGGCGCTGGTGGATGTCATGGACCGCCATCAGCTCGATGCGCTGGTGCTGCCTTATCGCACGACCGTCGCCGCCGAGATCGGTGCGGTGCCGACGACCCGCACCTCGGTGGCCCGCCGCTCCAACGCCAACAACAGCCTTCACGCGTACACGGGGCTGCCGACGATCATCGTGCCCGGCGGATTCTTCGCCTCGGACGGCATGCCGTTCGGCATGCAGTTCCTTGGCCGTGAATTCTCCGAGCCGACGCTCATCACGGTGGCGAGTGGCTACGAAGCTGTCAGCAAGCATCGGCGCGCTCCGGCCTCCACGCCGGCCCTTCCGGGTGAAAAGTTTGAGTACTGAGCGGAGGCCGGCGGTGACGAGCGTTTTCGGTGGGGTGTTCAGCCGGTGGCTCGCGGTGGCTGCTGCGTGCTGTGTTGTGACCGTTGTGGATGCGCGCGAGCTCGAGCTATCGCAGGCGACGCTCGCTGAGGTGCAGGCGGCGTTCGCCTCTGGCGCGCTGACCTCGGAGAAACTGGTTGCGCTGTATCAGGCGCGGATCGCGGCGTATGACGCGAAGGGTCCGCAGATCAGGGCGATCATCGCGATGAACGACGATGCGCTTGCAGAGGCGCGTGCGCTCGATGCCGAGCGAAAGTCGAAAGGACCCCGCAGCCCGCTGCACGGGATTCCAGTCGTTCTGAAGGACAACATCGATACGGCGCAGATGCCGACGACTGGAGGCTCGTTCGTGCTGGCTGGCTCGCAGCCGGCAGCGGACGCACCGATCGTCCGGCGCTTGCGCGAAGCCGGCGCAATCATCCTTGCGAAGGTGAACCTCGACGATTTCGCGGCCGGCGGATCGGGGTTCAGCTCCGTGCTGGGACAGACGCGTAATCCGCACGATCCCGGGTTCACTCCGCTCGGCTCGTCCGGCGGATCGGGCGCGGCGCTGGCGGCCTGGTTCGCTCCGTTGGCACTGGGAACGGACACCGGGGGCTCGCTGCGCAGTCCTTCGTCGGTGAGCGGTGTGTACGGCCTCAAGCCGACGACCGGGCTCCTGTCTCGCGATGGAATCATCCCCACCTGCTACACCTACGATGCCGCCGGACCGATGGCGCGCAACGTCTACGATCTGGCCGCGATGCTCGGCCCGATGACGGGCTTCGACCCTGGAGATGCGGATACGCGGGCAAGCATCGCTCTCTCACATCGCGATTACACGAAGTTCCTGGGCAAACGCTCGCTCGAAGGCGTGCGGATCGGCGTGCTTCGCGATGGCATGGGCGGCGATCCGCAGGTGGATGCCGCGTTTGAAGCCGCCCTCGCGCGACTGAAGAAGCTCGGCGCAACGCTCGTCGATCCGGTGCGCTATCCGCCTCAGGTGCTGAACGGGGCCACGCGCCGGGCCGTCGTGAAAGTGGTCTGCGACACGGAGAAGGCCGTGTACTTCGACCGCTATCTCGCGCAGCTCGCGCCCGGCTATCCGAAAACGCTCGCGGAGCTCGCCGAGCGCGGGCTCGCGTTGACCGAAGCACGCGGTACGTTCGCGCCTTATCCCGTCGTCTACAAGGGGCTCAAGGATCGGGTGACGACAGGCGAGGGGATGGAGTCGCTCGCCTATCGGTCCGCGAAAGAACACGGCATTGCCATGATCCGTTCCGGCGTGATGGGCGTGTTCGAGGCGAAGAAGCTCGATGTGCTCGTGTATCCCACGAGACCCTATCGGCCGCATCGGATCATTCCGGACGAGCCGCTCACGGGCCGGTCGGCCGCGGTGCCGTCCGATGGCGCCGTGCCCGGAGCGGTGGGGCTCACGAACATCGGAAACATCACGGGCTTCCCCGATCTCGTCGCACCGGCAGGGTTGAGCGTGGAGGGACTGCCGATCTCGATCTCCTTTGTCGGTCCGGCGTTCAGCGAGCCGCGCCTGCTGGAGATCGCGTACGCCTACGAGCAGGCCATGCCGCGTCTGCCGCTTCCCAAGCACACACCCGCACTTCGCGGGGAGAAGATCAGATACTGATGAAGTCGAAACACTCTCGATTCAGGGCGGCGCACGCCCTGGGACTGCGAACCGCTCTGATTGCGCTCTTTGGACTTGCCTCACCGGTGTTTGCCGGTGGCACGACATTCGATCTGTCCCGCGCGACCGTCGCGGACATCAACGCTGCTTTCGATGCTGGCGCGTTGAGCTCCGAGAGACTCGTTTCTCTCTATCTCGCGCGCATCGAGGCGTATGACAAGAAGGGACCGCGCCTCGGAACCGTCATCACGCTGAATCCGCGGGCACTGGAAGAAGCCCGTGCGCTCGATGCGGAGCGCAGGGCCAGCGGACCGCGAAGTCCGCTGCACGGCATGGCCGTTGTCGTGAAGGACGTGTTCGACACGAAAGACATGCCCACCACCGGCGGCTTCAAACCGATGGCGCAATCCCAGCCGGACCGCGACGCGTTCGTGATCGAACGGCTGCGCGAAGCAGGAGCGATCATTCTCGCGAAGCTGAATCTCGCCGACTGGTACGGCAAGGCGAGCGGAAGCGGCAGCACGCTCGGCGGAAAGGTCGTGAGCCCGTATAACGCCTCCCGATATCCTGGCGCTTCGAGCTCGGGGTCGGGTGTGGCCGCGGCAGCCTGGCTCGGAACGGTGGCTCTCGGTAGCGATACAGGCGGTTCGCTCCTGATTCCGTCCGCGCTGAATGCCGTAGTCGCCATCTCGCCGACTCGAGGTCTCGTCAGCCGGCGGGGCATGATGTGGAACTCGCCGACCCAGGAAAAGGGCGGCCCGATGACACGCAACGTTTACGACGCAGCGGCAGTTCTCGATGTCATCGCGGGCTACGATACGGCGGACCTGACGACTACCGCGGCGTTGGGACGGATGCCGCAAGAGCCCTACACGTCGTTCGTCGACACGAACGGCTTGCGTGGCGCTCGGGTCGGCGTGCTGCGTGAAATGGTGCGAACGGGTCCTGTGCACGAGGAAGGCCGCGCGCTCTTCGAGCGCGAGCTGGCAGCGATCCGTAAAGCCGGCGCAATCGTCGTGGACCCGGTGCTCACGGGCATCGATCTGCCTGCCGCGCAGGCGGCAGCCAGCAGCGCGGCCTACGAACCGGCCGTCGCGCATCAGTTTTACCTCTCGTCGCTTCCGCCCAGCGCGCCGATCCGCTCGCTCGACGAGCTGCTCTCGAAAGGCGGCCGTTACATCAGCCCGTCCCTCAAGGAGGTGGCGAAAGTGCGCTCGCTGGACCATCACCCCCTGTTTCTCGCAGCGCTGCGCCAACAGGAGATGCTGCGGGAAGCGCTGGTGAGTGTGATGGATCGTTACGAGCTCGATGCGGTGGTGTTGCCTTACCGAACCGTGACTGCACCGGACGTGAAGGAGAACCTCGGCGCGGCCCGCAACGAAATGCGAAACGGATTGCACGCGTACACGGGCCTTCCGTCCGTGCTGGTGCCGGGTGGCTATTTCGAAGCGGACGGCATGCCCTTCTCGGTGCAGTTCATGGGCCGGCCCTTTTCCGAGCCACAGCTCATCCGGATCGCGAGCGGATACGAGGCGGCGACCCGCCACCGCAAGTCACCGCCGCTGACGCCGGCGCTGGAAGGCGAGGTGTTCGAGTATGAGCGGTAACCCCATGGCAGAGACCATTCCTTTTTCGGGACGATCCCGCCGGGCGTTCCTTCTCGGAGCGAGCGCATCGGCGGTGGCACGCCCCGCGCGCTCGACCGACGATTCGGATGATCCGCTCTTCATGTCGGCAACGCGTCTCGCGGAGCTCATCAGGGAGAAGAAGCTCTCGGTCACTGAAGTCGTGAAGCTTCATATCGCGCGCATCGAGGCGGTGAATCCGAAGATCAACGCGGTGGTAGCGCTCTGTTTCGAGCGGGCACTGGTGGAAGCAGCGACGGCGGATGCCGCAATCGCGCGCGGCGCGAAAGTGGGGCCGCTCCACGGCGTCCCGATGACGATCAAGGATTCCTTCGATACAGAAGGAGTCGTCTCGAGCGCGGGAACGATGGGCCGCAAAGACTTCATTCCTGCGAAGGACGCCACGGTCGTGGCGAGAGCGCGGGCCGCCGGCGCCATCCTGCTCGGCAAGACGAATACGCCGGAATTCACGCTCGGCGTCGGACCGCGCGGCACGGACAATCTTGTATACGGGCTCACGCGAAACCCGTATCACCTGGACTATCAGCCCGGCGCGTCCTCGGGCGGCTCGGGCGCAAGTGTTGCGGCCGGCTTCGCGAGCTTCGACATCGGTTCGGATTGGCTGGGTTCGATCCGCGATCCTTCGAACGCCTGCGGTGTCGTCGGCCTCAAGCCCACGCACGGTCGGCTTCCGCGCACGGGCCATGTCATCGGCTACGGCGGATTGTTCGACTCCTTCCAGCAGGTCGGTCCCCTCGTGCGTCGTGCGGAGGATCTCGCTTTGCTGATGCCCGTACTGGGCGGACCCGACAACTGGGATGCCGCGACCTTACCGGTGCCGCTCGGCGACGCCGCCTCCGTGCAGCTGCGTGGCCTGCGCGTGGCGTTTTATCCCACGAACGGTGAGAACGAGCCGTCCGCCGAAGTCCAGGCACTTGTCCGGCGCTGCGCCGGGTACTTCGAGAAAGCCGGCTGTCGCGTGACGCAGGACATGCCTCCGAAGATGAGCGAGCTCGCGGAGGCTCGTGGCGCCTTCAACGGCGCTGTGGGCGGCTATCTGACGCGCGTGCTTCTGGAAAGAAGCGGCACGAAACAGCCTTATCCGCATCTTCCGATGGGAGGGGAGGAGAAACCGAGCGCCGACCTTACGCGATTCGCGGAAGAGCTGGATGCCGTTCGTAGCGAACAACTTGCGTGGTTCGACAACTACGACCTGATTCTCTGTCCCGCAAGCGTACGCGCGGCGCTTCCGCTGGATCGCGAAGTGCCGCCGCCAACCCCGCCTCCGCCTGCACCGGGCGGCCGCAGGCGGCGCAGTCCTTACTACCTCGGCATCTACAACACGAACGGCTGGCCGGCAGGCGTCGTCCGCGCCGGCACTTCCACGGAGGACCCGGGAATGCCGCTCGGCGTGCAGGTGATCGGACGGCCCTGGCGGGAGGATCACGTGATCGCCGCTCTCATGCATATCGAACGGGAATCGGGCGGATACCGGAGGCCATCGCTGTGAGCTCATCGAACGTTGCGCGCAGGTCGTTCATGAAAGGCGCGGCGGGAGCCTGCGCCGTAGCCGCGATCTCGTCTGTCCACGCGTCTCGCGCGCTCGCTGCCGCGAAAGCCGCGAGCGTGGATCGCGACTCCGACGACATTCTTTTCATGTCCGCCACGAAGCTCGCGAGCCTCCTGCGCGCGCGAAAGCTCTCCGCCCGGGAGGTGGTCGAAGCGTACATCGCGCGGCAGATCGCAATCGACGACCGGCTGAACGCGGTGGTGATGACCTGCTACGAGCGCGCGCGTGCCGAGGCCGCGGCGCTCGATGCCCGAGCGGCGCGTGGCGATTTTGCCGGCGCGCTCCACGGCGTCCCGATGACCATCAAGGATTCCTTCGACACGGAGGGTGTCATCTCGACCGGAGGCACATATGGTCGGCAGCAATACGTGCCCACACGAGACGCGGTCGTCGTCTCAAGGCTGCGAAAGCAGGGCGCGATCCTGCTCGGAAAAACGAACACCCCGGAGTTCACGCTGGGCGGACTCGGCGGCATCAACACCACCGGCAACATGCTGCACGGCTCGACGCACAACCCTTACGACCTTACGCGCACGACGTCGGGCTCCTCCGGTGGCGCGGGCGCGAATGTGGCGGCTGGAGGGGCTGCGTTCGACATCGGCAGCGACATCGGTGGCTCGCTGAGATTGCCGGCGCACATGAACGGCGTAGCCGGCCTCAAGACAACGGCAGGCCGCGTGCCTCGCACGGGCCACATCGTGGACTACGGTGGTGTACTCGATTCGTGGCAACAGGTCGGGCCTATCGCTCGCCGCGTGAAGGATCTCGCGCTGATCGCTCCGCTGATCGGCGGCCCGGATTCGCGTGATGCGGCCTGCGCTCCCGTGCCGTGGGGCGACCCGGACACCGTGAAGCTTTCGAAACTGCGAGTCGCGTTCTATCCCGAAAACGGCTTGTCCACCGTGCATGCGGATGTGCAACGCGTAGTGAGACAGGTCGCGAGCTGGCTCGGCGACGTCGTCGCCAGCGTGAAGCAGGATTGCCCCACGGCTCTCATCAAGGCGCTTCACGAAGCGCGCGGGCAACTCGCCATGGGCGACGGCTGGGCGTGGTACCAGCGGCTTGCGCGCAAGTGGGGAACGAATCATCTCTCGCCCTCGATGGCGGAGGCGGTGAAGGCCGCGAAGCCCATCCCGGCATCGGCTTTCGCGGCGGCTGCCGAGAAAGCGGACGACGCGAAGTCGCGCATGCTCGCGTGGTTCTCGGCGTATGACGTCCTTATCTGTCCGGTCTCGGAGGAGCCTGCGACGCCGATCGACTGGGATCCTTCGGCTTCGCGCAATTTCAGCGGCGTGCTGAGCGATGTCGGTGCGTTCAACAGCACCGGCTGGCCGGTGGCAGTGGTCCGTTGCGGGTCGTCGGCGGACGGGCGGCTCCCCATCGGTGTGCAAATAGTCGCCGCTCCATGGCGGGAGGATGTCGCGCTCGCCGTTGCCAGCTATCTCGAAGGTCGTAGCGGCGGGTGGACGCCGCCCCCAATCTGATACAGAGGTTCCTCATGTCACGATGCTTGCCGTTCGTCGCGCTTCTTCTGCTGGCTCTGGGGGAGGCGTGGGCGGGAGTCCCGGTGTCGTATCGTTCCATGAGTGGCGAGACGTGGACGCAGATTGCGACTACACACTCGGTTACGACCGAGGCACTGCGCACCGCGAATCCGGCGATGGACTCCCCGAATGGGTGGGTGCGGTTGCCGGAGGGAGCAGGTCCGCCGCAGAAGCCGGCCGTGGCGCTCATGGCATCCGCGTACAAGGAAATCGCCTACATCGTCGAGGCTTCGCGAATCGAAGGGGTGTATCGAATCGTCGGCAGGGAGTTCTACGTCGGTACCTCGGACGGTGTCCCCATTATTGCGGGCGTGGCCGGCGGGAACATGAACAACGCCGCAATCGGCGCCACCATCCTGCTTCATCACTTCAACGTTCGCGTGATGGGTTTCGTGGGCATTGCGGGCGGTGGAGGCAGCACGCGTGTCGGAGACGTTCTCGTAGCTTCCGGTGCCGTCCAGAACGATCAGGGAGCCTGGTTCGATTTCGAGATGCCGCGCGGTGGTGTGTTCGCTGGGCTTACCTGGAACATGCGCGGCGCACCGATCCTGTCCGACGCCGGCAGGGAGGCTCGCCCTGTGCTGGTGCCGCCAGCGAACATGCTTGCCCGAATCAGGAGCAGCGTAGAGAGAATCGAGCTGCCGCAGATTGGCCCGGACGTCGCCGCGTTTCATGGCGTGGAGCGCTACCGTCCGTCGGTGCTGGTGGATGGGTGGTCCGTCAGCGGATCTCAGTTCGTGACGAGTCATCACGCGCGCGCGACGATCGAGCGGCGTCTGGCACTGACTGCCGATCGCGTGCGACTGCCACGGCCGCAGCACTTCATCGTCGACCAGGAAGACTTCGCGGCCATTCACTCGGCGGAAGAACACGGAGTCCCCTGGTTCATCGTGCGCACTGTCGTGGACATGGCGGCACAGAAGAGTGCAGACGTGGGCATTCCACTCACGCTCTACGACACGCCGGACGAGATCCCCGCGTGGCTCACAAAGCGCGGACAGCAGTCTCACGCCAAGGACTTCGACTATTCGTATTTCTATCGGCAAATCGCACACGTGGTCGTCCCGATCGTGAAGGAGCTCGGACGGGGACAGGTGGAGTAAGCGAGTCGGGCGTTCCGCGCAGCGATGCGCGGGTGTGCTGAACCCTGTTCGTGCGACGGAAGAAATTCTTTCACGACGTTCTGCTGACAAGGGTGCTTCGCGACTGCGTCTTTTCTTCAAAAGACGAAAACACAGAACCGCGAGCAGCCAATGGCCAACAGAACCAGATGTGGGAGAACCTCAATGCCGAACGCCCCGACTTTTTCCTCCTCGCGCCTCCGGCGCGCCACCGCAGCCCTCACGACCCTGTCCGCCTTCGTCGCGATGCAAGTGCATGCGGCGGAGACGGACAAGGCGGATGAGCTCGAGGAACTGGTCATCTCCGCTTCGCGCATGCCGCAGCAGTGGCGGCAGATTTCGAGCTCAGTCAGCGTCATTTCCCTGGAAGAAATGGCGAAACTGCAGGTGCCGGATCTCAAGGCAACGCTCGAACAGGAGCCTGGCGTCATTGCACAGACGACAGGGGCCATCGGCGGCACGACGTCGGTGTTCATCCGCGGCGCCTATCCGCACCACACTTTGCTGGTCGTCGACGGCATTCGCATGAACGACCGCGCAGCGAGCTACAACTCCTTCATGGGCGCTTCGGATATCGGTGGTCTGGATCGCGTGGAGGTTCTCCGCGGCGCGCAGAGCACGATGTATGGAAGCGCCGCGATGGGCGGCGTGATCGTGATGAACACCGCGAAGGCAAGCGACGAGCTCACCGGCGGTATCTCGATGAGCGGCGGCTCGTTCAGTACCTACTCCGCATCGGGGGCGGCAAGGGGTAGCGTCGGAGCGCTCGGCTTCAGCGCGTCGGCCGGCTACTTCAAGACCGACAACGACCTGCCTTCCAACGATTTCAAGAGCCGGAACTACTCGGCGCGCATCAACTACGCTTTGTCTCCGGAATGGGACGTCGGCGCGACGTACCGATCGACGGACGGAGATTATCGCAGTCTCGGTTCGCGCACCTTCTATTCTCCGGGCCTGGCGGACTCGGGCAACGATCTGGCTACGCTCTATGCTGAGTGGCGCGCGTCGGAGACGGTCACAACGAAGGTTGTTGCGGGATATCACCAGCGCGACTACGCGTGGATCCCGCCGACCGGGAGCACGAGCACGCAGAAGAACGAGCGTGAAATCGTGGAGTGGCAGACGGCCTGGAAGCCGCTCGATTCGCTCGGCTTTGTAGTGGGCGCCAATCACGAGAGCTCCGCGTACACGATCAACGGCTCGCGGACCGAGGACGAAATCACGGCGGGGTTCATTTCCGGCACGTATGACGTGTCGGACACGTTCACCCTGACCGGCGGTGCCCGTGTTGATGACTACGATTCTGTCGGAAGCGCGTTCACCTGGCGAGCCGGGATTGCATGGATGGTGTTGCCGGAGACGAAGCTGCGTGCGACGTACGGAACCGGCTTCGCGGCGCCGGGCTCTTCCGACCGCTACGGCGTGCCGGCGTGGAGCCAGCTGCCGAACCCGGATTTGATGCCGGAAGACTCCAAGGGCTGGGACGTGGGTGTCGACCAGTCGTTCCTGAACGGCACCGTGCGTCTGAGCGCGACGTACTTCAAGAACGAGTTCAAGGAGCTCATCGACTGGGAATACGTGGACTTCGTGACCTTCGAAGGCATGTATGTGAATCGCAGCCGGGCTTCGACGGAGGGTGTCGAGTTTGGCGTGACCGCCAACCCGGTGTCCTCATGGAACGTGCGGGTGGGATACACGTACCTGGATGCGACGGACGAACGGACCGGCCTGCGGCTCACCCGTCGCCCCCGCAATTCGCTGGATGCTTCGACATGGATCGAGCCGATCGCCGGCCTGACGATCGGCGTGGGTGTGCGAGGCGTGTACGACAGCATGGATACGACGACCAGCGCAGCGCCGGGCTACAGCGTCTGGCGCCTGTTCTCAAGCTATGACGTGGGCAGCAATCTGTCGATCAAGCTGAGAGCCGAGAATCTCTTCGACAAGGAGTACGACGAAGTATTCGGTTACTCGGCACTTCCGTTCGGCGTGTACGGAAGCGTGGAGTGGAAGTTCTGAGGCGCGTCGCATTGGGGCTTCTCGCGGACACACCGGCGGCTCGCGCGCTCAAGAGGGCGCGCGAGCTGACGATTCCGCTCTTCCTCATCGGCGCGCTCTTCGCGCCGGTGACGGGGGAGGCGGCGTGGTTCCGGGGTAACACTCACGCGCACACCATCAACTCGGACGGCAACGCCGCTCCGGACTCCGTGGTGCGCTGGTATCGCGAGCACGGTTATCAGTTCATCGTGCTCACCGATCACGACTACCTCACGGATGCCGCGCCCCTGCAGGCGATGTTCGGAGCGGAGGGTCAGTTCGTCGTCATACCCGGCGAGGAAGTGACGCAGATGGTTGCAGGGAGCGATCCTCTCCGACCAGGCGCCGGTAAGCGCGCGGCGCATGTAACGGCAATCAACATCTCCCGTGAGGTGATTCCAGCTGGAGAGGGCAGCGGTGTCATGGGGCGGACTGCTCCAAGCGGCACGACGCTCGCTCAGACGTTCGAGGACAATCTCGCGCTCATTCGCGAGGCGGGTGGCATCGGGCAGATCAACCATCCGAACTTCCTCTGGTCCGTTGGCGTCGAGGACATGGCACAACTTCCCGACGGCACGCTCTTCGAGGTGTGGAACGGGCATCCGCTCATCAACAACCTCGGGGGCACGAACGACGCGGGCCACAAGGCTCTTTCCACCGAAGAGCTTTGGGACGCCCTCCTGAGCCGCGGGAAGCGGCTGTGGGGCGTGGCCAGCGACGACAGTCACGACTACCACGACCTGGCGAACGCGGACTCGCCGCGGCCGGGGCGCGGATGGATCGTGGTGCGCGCGGAGCGGCTTGCGCCCGACACCATCGTGGAGTCGCTCAGGCGCGGCGATTTCTATGCGTCGACCGGTATTACGCTGGCGGACTACCGCGCCAGCGATCGGGAAATCGAGATCGACATCTATCCCGGCACGCGATTCGGAAATCGCATGATTCCGACGGATTCACGTTACCTCACGCGCTTCATCGGCAAGGGCGGGCGCGTTCTGGCCGAGGTGCCGGGGACCAGGCCTCGATACAGCCTCCGTGGGGACGAGGGCTATGTGCGTGCCGTCGTCGTCGATGCAAACGGCAACCGGGCGTGGACCCAGCCCGTGTTTCCGAATTAGCGGGCGTGGCGGAATCTCGCCGAAATAGTTTCAGGACGGGGAGCAGGCAATTGCGAGTGAATTCATGTGTTCGGGTGTTGGCGATCTCTCTGTTGGCCGGCCTCGCCGCGACTTCGTCCGTCGCTCAGAGCTCGCGCTCGACGCCGGAGAGACAGGCGCAGCGCGCCGTGGAGCTGAGACAATCCCTGTTCCGCATCATCAGCTATGGGTACACGCCGCTCGGTGACATGCTGAAAAAGAAGGCGCCGTTCGACGCGGACGTCGCGGACAAGAGCGCCTCGCTGCTGGTGGTCCTGGCGCCGCTGGTGGTGAACACATTCAAGGTCGATACGCGCCAGTTCGGCGTGAAGACGTGGGCGACCGACGAGATCTGGACGAACTGGGCCGACTTCCAGGCGAAGAGTGCCGCATTCACCAAGGCCTCGGAGGCGCTCGCCGATGCGGTGAAAAGCCGGGACGAGAAGAAGATTCTGCAGGCCGCCGCCGCGGTGGGCAGGAGCTGCAGCTCCTGCCATGACGCCTACTCACCATGAGCGGGGGTGCCGCCTGCACGAAATTGTGGCGACAGGCGCTATTCAGGCTCCGCAAGAGGGCATGCTGTCGCGGCCGAATCTCTGCATCATAGGGAGCGCACGTTCGAGAGAAAGGCGCATCCCATGAAAGCATTCATCGAGAACCTCCCGAAGGCCGAGCTGCACGTGCATCTGGAAGGCACGCTGGAGCCGGATCTGAGTTTCGCGCTCGCGCGCAAGAACGGCGTCCAGCTCGAGTACCGCACGGAAGGGGAATTGCTGAAGGCCTACGATTTCCACGATCTCCCGTCGTTCCTGCGCATCTACTACAAGGCCATGAACGTGCTTCGGGACGAAGAGGATTTCTTCGAGCTTACCTGGCGGTACCTGGCAAAAGCCGCCTCGCAGAACGTCGTGTATGCCGAGATGTTCTTCGACCCGCAGGCACACACGACGCGCGGTGTTCCGTTCGACACGGTGATCAGGGGCATTCACCGCGCGCAGGTTCGCGCGGCCACCGAGCTCGGCATGGAGACGCAGCTGATCATGTGCTTCCTGCGCGACATGAGTGCGGAGTCCGCGATGCAGACGCTCGAACAGTCCCTTCCCTACAAGGACTGGATCGTGGGAGTGGGGCTGGATTCAGATGAGAAGGGGAATCCGCCCGTCAAGTTTGCCGAAGTGTTCAGCAAGGCGCGGGCGCATGGCTTTCGCCTGACGATGCATTGTGATGTGAACCAGGAAAACACCCTCGTACACATCCATCAGGTGCTGCATGCCATCGGGGTGGACCGGATCGATCACGGTGTGAATTCGCTCGAAGATCCTGCGCTGTGCAAGACGATTGCCGAGCGTGGCCTCGGACTCACCGTATGCCCCGTATCGAACCGTTTTTGCGTGCAGAGCCTCACTGGCGATGAAATCCGTCGGATGCTGGAACTGGGGATGCGCGCCACCGTGAACTCGGACGATCCGGCGTACTTCCGCGCATACATGAACGAGAACCTGCAGGCGCTGGCCGAAGAAGCAGGCTTTACTCAGGCTGAGATCGTGCAGCTCGTCACGAACGCATTCACCGTTGCGTGGCTCGACGAGCAACGCCGGGCGGCCTACATCGGTCGCGTCAACGAATACGCCGCGAAATTCGAGCCTCAGCCACTACCGGCGTGAGACCTGTCATCCGCGATGCTCTAGCGCGAACTCGATCGCCGTGCAGGCGGCGGTGACCTGGGCCGCGTTACATTGCTCCGGGTTCGCACGAGGGCTGTCTGGATAGACCTCAGTGATCGTCGTGTAGCGAGCGCCCGTAATACAGGTGCACAAGCCGAGCTCGCGCACGGGGTACGCGATCACGCCCCGCGCGATGACGTCTGATCCGATCAGTTGCCCGTGTTCATCCGCCGCGGCGATGTGAGTCACTTTCGACACGGCGGCGATGATGGCTTCCTGGAAGGGCAGCTGCGGATTCTCGCTGTCAGCAACGAGGTAGAACCCGTCGGGGATGGTTCCCGGCTCGAAGGGCTTGCCGTCGCGAGCGGCGAGTGCCGGGCGGAACTCGCTTTCATCCGAGTCCGTGGTTTCGTGCAGGTCGATGTGGACGAGGAAGCGTCCGCGAAAGGGGGCGACGAGTCGCATCAATGCCGCGGATTCCTCCGCAGGACTGTTCTCGCGGAAGGACCGGTTCGGGTCGATGGCACGCGCGTTCCATCGATGGATGCGCTCGTAAGCCCACGGACTCACACACGGCGCCACCAGGAAATCGACCCGATCGGCATAGCCTTCGGCATGCTGCTCCAGAAACTGCAGCGCTCCGTGGACTCCGCTGGTCTCGTAACCGTGAACCCCGCCCGTAATCAGCACGAGCGGCTTGTCGTCCCGCCAGTTCCGATTGCGGATCGAGAACAGCGGGTAGCGGTCAGAGGAGTATTCCACCTGACCGTACTCCGTTACCGCGAACCGCTCGGAGAGCCGATTCACTCTCGCAACGACATCGCTCGTGTAGCTACGCTGCCGAACCTGCCGAGCGAGCCACTTCGCTCGCTCGGTTTCGCCCCATGCAACGCCTGGTGTGCCGATCGGGTAAGCCGCGGGTGCCTGAATCATTGAGCCCTCCGGCCGCGGAGCTTAGCGTTCAAGCCTCCGCGGTGGAAAGCGCTGCGCGGGGCAGCCTGTGCAGGAGCAGCTCCCGCTTGAGCTGCAGCGGCTCCGGGATGCGTCCCTCGAACTTCGCGAACCACTCGGCGTGCTGATCGAGCTCCGCGTGCCAGGAAGCGGCATCCACCTCCGTGAGCGAAGCAAACGCGGACTCGTTCATCGTCAGTCCGCTCCAGTCGAGATCGGCGAATCGTGGCATCCAGCCGAGCGCGGTTTCCCTGGCGCCGGCACGATCGCGTACGCGCTCCACGATCCATTTCAGGACGCGCATGTTCTCGCCGAATCCCGGCCATAGGAACGCGCCCGTCTCGCTCCGGCGGAACCAGTTGACGCAGAAGATGCGCGGCTTCTCGGCGAGTTGCTGGCCGACGTTCAGCCAATGACGGAAGTAATCGCCCACGTGGTATCCGCAGAAGGGCAGCATCGCGAACGGATCCCGCCGCACGACGCCACTCTTGCCGACCGCGGCTGCCGTTGTTTCGGAGCCCAGCGTCGCAGCGAGATACACTCCCCAGTTCCAGTTGAATGACTCGTAGACGAGGGGAATCGTCGTTCGCCGGCGGCCACCGAAGATGAACGCGGAGATCGGTACGCCTTGCGGGTCCTCCCACGCGCTGTCGATCGAGGGGCACTGGCGCGCCGGCGCCGTGAAACGCGAATTCGGATGGGCGGCGGGCCGGCCGGTCTGCTTCCCGATCTCGGGAGTCCAGTCCTGCCCCGTCCAGTCGATGAGATGGGCGGGTGGCTCGTCGGTCATGCCTTCCCACCACACATCCCTATCGTCCGTCAACGCGACGTTCGTGAAAATCACGTTGCGCTCGAGAGTGGCCATCGCGTTGTAGTTCGTCTGGGCGGACGTCCCCGGAGCGACGCCGAAGAACCCGGCTTCAGGGTTGATGGCGTAGAGCTTTCCGTCCGCGCCGGGCTTGATCCACGCGATGTCGTCGCCGACAGTCGTGACCTTCCAGCCGTCGAACGAGCGCGGCGGAATGAGCATCGCGAAATTCGTTTTGCCGCAAGCGGAGGGGAAGGCTGCGGCGACGTAAGTTTTCTCGCCCGTGGGGCTCTCCACTCCGAGGATCAGCATGTGCTCGGCAAGCCACCCCTGATCGCGCGCCATGTTCGAGGCGATGCGAAGGGCGAAGCACTTCTTGCCGAGCAGCGCGTTGCCGCCGTATCCGGAGCCGAAGGACCAGATCTCGCGGGTTTCCGGGTAGTGCACGATGTACTTCGTGGAGTTGCAGGGCCAGCGGCTGTCTTTCTGGCCCGGCTGCAGCGGCGCGCCCACGGAATGCACGCACGGAACGAACTCGCCGTCTGTGCCAAGCACGTCGAGTACCGCGCGTCCCATGCGGGTCATGATCCGCATGTTTACGACGACGTAGGGGCTGTCCGTGAGCTCGACGCCGATCTGGGCGATCGGGCTTCCGATCGGCCCCATCGAGAAGGGGATGACGTACAGCGTGCGTCCCTTCATGCATCCCGCGAACAGCGCGTTCAGCTTGCCGCGCATGAGGCGGGGATCTTCCCAGTTGTTCGTGGGACCCGCGTCTTCCTTCTTCGCGGAGCAGATGAAAGTGCGCTCCTCCACTCGTGCGACGTCCGAAGGGTCGGAGCAGGCGAGGAATGAGTTGGGCCGCTTCTCCGGGTTCAGGCGAGTGAGCATTCCCGAGGCGACCATTTCCTCGCACAGGCGATCGTATTCTTCCTGCGAGCCATCGGCCCAGTAGATGCGATCCGGCTGGGTGAGCGCGGCGATGTCCTCGACCCAGCGCCGCAGGCGCTCGTGCCGAACGTAGTCTGGAGCGGTGAAGCGGGGCACTGAGCCAGTGGACATGCAGATTCTCCTGAGTGCGAAAACGGAGTACGGCTGGCTACGAGCCAGCCTCCGAAAACGGAAAGCCCGCCCGGCGCCGTTGCTGCTCGATGGCGATGCACCGGACATACCACGGGAAATCCAGGCCGATGGAGCGCTTGAGATCCACGGCGGTCTCGTTGATCTCGGCGAGCGAGGGCCGCGGGCGCGATCCTTCGAAAGCCAGCACGACAAGGTTCCCGTCGCGCCGGACGGGGAGGACGAGATGCTCGTCGCCAAACACCTGGTGGATCCTCAGCAGGTGAGCGGCACGATCGTGCTCGTTGCCGCACACGTTCACGACGAACACTCCGCCTGGAGCGAGCGCGCGACGGGCGTTCTGATAGAAGTCGAGTGCGTTGAGCTCGGGGGCGGTGCCTGCGCGGTCGCAGGCATCCGCCAGGATGACGTCCTTCTCTGCAACGAGGCTGCCGACATAGTCGACCCCGTCCGCACGGATGACGCGGAATCGTTCGTCGTCCGCCGGCACGCGAAACTCGTCACGAAGGGCCAGCACGTCGTCGTTGATCTCGACGGCCGTGCACGCGGAGTTGGGTAGATGCTGGTAGCAGAACTTCGCGAGAGAGCCGCCCCCGAGGCCGAGCATGAGGATGCGCTTCGGTGAGCGGTTGAACAGCAGGAAAGCCATCATCTTCCGCGTGTACGCCAGGCAAAGCCTGCTCGGACGGCGCAGGTCCATCTCGCTCTGGACGGCGTCGAGGTCGAAATGCAGCGCGCGCTTCAGCCCCGAATCGACGATGAAGGGCCGCCCGTAGCTGCCGTCGAAAAGGCGGGTCCAGATGTCGTTCGTGCAGGTGCCGGGCGGCTCCATGAACCGCAGCATGCTGTGCTCCGTCGGGAACGGGCTCTCGATCGAGAGGAGGGGGTACCGGCGAGAGGTGGAGGGCGTCGACGCTGTCACGATCGGGTGCTATTCGAATATGCGTCAAATTGTAATCAGATGCACCGCCAGTTGTCTGCACGGATCGTCGGCCGCGGGTGGCCGCCGTGTGGATCCCGGTGCAGGTTGCGGCCGGGAGCGTGGGCCATTTATCCTGCGATGACCTTCAAATGTGATTTGTATGTAAATGAAGAATTCCGACGTCGTGAAACTGGAGGAGCGCACCGCGCGCCTCACCATCCTCATCGATCCGCGCAAGAAGGCCGTTTTCGAGCGGCTTTGCGAGCAGGAGGATCTGACCTCCTCGCAGGTGATTCGTCGGATGATCCGCGCCTACATCGAGCAGCGGCTCGGCCGGCCCTGGGTCCCGGGCGAGGAAGATCCCGTCGGCGGCCATTCCGCCCGCCGCACTCCCGCCAGGCGGCGCACGACGAGAGGTTGATGAGCTGATGACGACGCTACCCGCGTGCCCGAAGTGCAGCTCCGGGCTCACTTATCAGGATGGAACCATGTATGTGTGCCCGGAATGCGCGCACGAATGGGCTCCAGGGGCGGCGGCTCCCGCGGCCGCCGAGGCTGGCGAGCCGCAGAACGTCGTGCTTGATGCCAACGGCAACACGCTTCAGGCCGGCGATACGGTCATCGTGGTGAAGGATCTTCGCGTGAAGGGCGCTTCGTCCACGCTCAAAGCCGGGACCAAGGTGAAAGGCATCCGGCTGGTCGAAGGCGACCACAACATCGATTGCAAGATCGAGGGCTTCGGCGGAATGAAGCTCAAGTCCGAGTTCGTGAAGAAGGCGTAAAGCGCCGCGTCGGCGGCATCGTTTCGCGCGCCTGGCGCAGGTCCGGCGGGCGCGCCCGATCCGTCGTTTTCGGGCTCGCTCCCGCACCAGTTAGAATTGGCTTCCTTTGCCGCGAACGAGTAGCCACATGCGGGGCGGGCGAGAGATCGAGTTCCTCAAGGGCGGTGGCGAGATGGGCGCGCGCATGCGCGAGTTCGACTGGGAGTCCCATCCGCTCGGACCCCCGCAGGACTGGCCGCAGCCCCTGCGAACCGCCATCCGCCTGCTGCTGAACACCGGTCACCCCATGTACGTCTGGTGGGGGCCGGAGCTCTACTGCTTCTACAACGATGCTTACAGCCAATCCATCGGTCCGGAGCGGCACCCGGGCTCCCTTGGGCGACGGGGTCGCGAAGTGTGGGACGAGATCTGGGACATCATCGGTCCCCAGGTCGACCAGGTGATGAGCGGCGGCGGCGCCACCTGGAACGTGAATGCGCTCGTACCGATCACCCGCAACGGCCGCCGCGAGGACGTCTACTGGACCTACAGCTACGGTCCCATCGACGACAGCTCGGCACCGAACGGCGTCGGTGGCGTGCTCGTGGTGTGTACGGAAACGACATCCAGCGTGCTATCGGAGAAGTTGCGCTCGGAGGAGATGAGTCGGCAGCGTCGCCTCTTCGAGCAGGCACCGGCGTTCATCATCATCATGAGCGGGCCGGACCACATCGTGGACTTCGTCAACGACGCGCATCGTGTCGTGTTCGGCAGCGACGACTGGATCGGGAAGCCGATCCGGGAGGCTTTCCCCACCATCGAAGAGCAGGGCTTCCTGGCGAAGCTCGACGCCGTATACGCAACGGGTGAGATCTTCGACGCCCGGGACGCCGAGGTGCGCTACCGCCGCTCTCCAGAGAGCGAGGCAGAGATCCACTACTTCAACTTCACGTATGCGCCGGTGTTCGACGCTGCCGGGGCAATCAATGGGATCTTCTGTCTGGGTTTCGACGTTACCGAGATACACCGGGTGAACGAGAAGCTGCGCGAGGCGGATCGTCGCAAGGACGAGTTCATCGCCACCCTTGCGCATGAGCTTCGCAATCCTCTCGCGCCGATCCGCAACGCCTTGCAGATCGCTCGTTCGCCGGCCTCGAGCGAGGCTCAGCGCCGCTGGAGCCATGACGTGATCGATCGTCAGGTGCGCAACATGGCGCTCCTGCTGGACGATCTCCTGGACGTCTCCCGTATTACCCGCGGCACCCTGCAGCTGCGGATCGAGCCAGTGGAACTTGCGGCGATCATCGATACCGCCGTCGAAACGGCACGTCCTTTGATCGAGGCGCGCAGGCATCGCCTCATCACGCGCCTTCCACCGGAGCCGGTCTGGCTCTCCGCGGACGCGCTGCGACTCGCGCAGGCTGTCTCCAACCTGCTGACCAACGCCGCGAAGTACTCGGACCCGGAAGGCGAGATCCGCCTGGATGCCGTATGCGAGGGCGACGAGCTGCTGATACGGATCGCCGATCGCGGTATCGGGATCGAGCCACACATGTTGTCCCGCATTTTCGAGATGTTCGCGCAGGGAACGACCGCCGCGGAGCATGTGGAAGGCGGGCTCGGAATCGGGCTCAGCCTGGTGAGGGGGCTCGTGGAATTGCACGGAGGCACGGTCGACGCGGCGAGCGACGGGCCCGGAAAGGGCAGTGTTTTCACGATTCGCCTGCGCTTGCCGCGTGAACCTCTCCATCCCGGCGGACAATCCGGCGAGCCGACGGGTCGGAAGACAGTCGGGCGGAAGCGGGTTCTCGTGGTGGACGACAATCGGGACATCGCCGAGAGCCTGGGCATGCTGCTGCAACTCGATGGTCACGACGTGCAGATCGCCTATGACGGCAGGCAGGCGATCGAGATTGCTGACTCGTTCGAGCCTCACGCGGTGATCCTCGACATCGGCATGCCGCATCTCGACGGTCACGAGACCACGGCCGAGCTGCGCAAGCGGGAGTGGGCCAGGAAGACGATCTTCATCGCCGTGACGGGATGGGGACAGCCGGACGACCGGCGACGTTCGCTGGCGGTGGGCTTCGATCATCACCTTGTCAAGCCCGTTGAGCCCACGGAGCTTCGTGCGCTGCTCGAGCGCGCGGGTGCGCCATTCGATTCGAAGGCTGCTCAAAAGCAGTAGTAGACCTTCAAGCGCTTCCGGATATTTCAGGAGCCTTCAGGATCGCTCGCACGTTGGAAAATCGCGGAGGATTCTTCTCGCTGCGAAAAAGGTGTTAGCCGTTTCCGTTGCGTTCCCGAGCTTGGTGTTCGGTGCTACCGTGACCTGAAAAGAACACAGGGGGGCGCGCTATGTTCATTTCAGGCGCACGCAGCGCCGCGTGTGTTGCAACAGCAACGTTGGCCGTGTCGATGGGTGCCCAGACGGCCCACGCACAGGATCGCGGCCAGGAGAACGATACCCAGGGCCGGCTCGAAGAGGTGGTGGTCTCAGCCCAGTTTCGTGAGGAACGGCTGCAGAACACTCCGATCGCCATTACCGCATTCACCGCCGAGAACCTCGAAGCGCGGGGCATCCTGAGCGTCACGGAGCTCGACTCGTTCGTGCCGAACGCGGTGATCCAGCCGCTTGGGGCCGGCTGGGGCGCCACGATGGCGGCGTTCATCCGCGGCGTCGGCCTTGGCGACAACATCCTTTCGTTCGAGCCCGGTGTGCCCATCTATGTGGACGATGTGTACATCGGCCGGCCACAGGGCGCGATCTTCGATCTCCTGGATCTCGAACGCGTGGAGGTGCTGCGGGGACCGCAGGGCACGCTCTTCGGCAAGAACGCCATCGGAGGCACCGTGCGCCTCATTTCGAAGAAGCCCACCGGCGATGGCACCGGTTCCATCAGCGTTGCGCTCGGCAAGTACAACCGCCTGAACGCGCGTGGTTCGATGGACGTTTCCCTTATCGAAGACAAGGTGTTCGCGCGCTTCTCCTTCTCCAGCAAGAAGGCGGACGGTTACTTCAACGTGCTCGACTACGAGTGCGTCAATGGCCCGGGCTCGCTCGGCGCTGGCGGGCCGGGGTTGCCTGCAGGTTCCTACAACGTGCCGGGCGAGTTCCCGGACGGAATTCCGGGCGTTCGGCTCGGCTCGCAGGTGCCGGCGGGTGGCGACTGCGTGGTCGACACGCTCGGTGACGAGAACGTGCAGTCGGGGCGCGCGGCGTTCCGATTCCTGATCAACGACCGGGCGGAGCTCAACCTCGTCGGCGACCTCACCGTCCAGCGTCAGAAGGGCCCCGCGGACAAGTACACGATCATCGACGAGACGAACGGCCTTAACGCCTTCTGGAATGCGGCATTCGCGGAGCCTGTATTCGGCGCCGGCGTCGGCTGGGACTCCCGCTTCATCACCAACGATCTCTATTCGAACTACAGCCGGTACAACGATCCGATCACGAATCGGCTGGTGCCGAACATCAATGACATGGATCACTGGGGCGTTGCCGCCACCTTCGAGTGGCAGCTGAGCGATGCCGTCCGGCTGAAGTCCATCAGCGGCTACCGTCGATTCTGGAACAAGTTTGGCCGTGATTCCGACGGCACGCCGCTGCCGAACAACGCAACCTACGACGATAGCCGTCATCGCCAGTTCACGCAGGAAATCCAGCTGACCGGCACGGCAGGCAAGCTGGACTGGGCAACCGGCGCGTTCTATTACGACGCGCACGATTCGAACCAGGGCTTCGACTTCCTCTATCCCACCATCGTTTACGAGAACGATGCCTTCGACCAGCAGGACACGAAGAACTGGGCCGTGTTCGGGCAGGGCACCTGGCATTTCACCAACGCGTTCTCGCTGACCGCCGGCGTGCGCTACACGGACGACCAGAAGGACGCGACGATCTACCGCGCGAACTTCTTCGGCGACGTGGTTATCCCCAATGCGTTCGTGCCTCTGAGCACGAACAACACCGACGTGACCGTCTCCACCGACTATCTGTGGAGCGACACGTTGATGACGTATTTAAAGTACTCCACTGGCTTCAAGGGCGGCGGATTCAGCCCGCGGCCAGCGACGGCGTTGCAGACCGAGCCGTTCAAGCCCGAGAAGCTGAAGACGATCGAGGCGGGCGCGAAATCCGAGCTGCTGGAGCGACGTGTTCGCCTGAATGGCGCGCTGTTCTTCTCGCGTTATCTGAACCAGCAGACGTTCGCCCAGCAGCTCGATGCCTCCGGCGCGAACTGGTTCCGCGAGGTGAATGCCGGCAAGGCGCGCATCTGGGGCGTGGAAGGCGAGTTGCTCGCGGAGCCGGTGCCAGCCTTGCGCATCGAGGCCGCGGTCGGCTACGTCAACTACAACTTGTATGACAATGAAGGGAACGAGCTGCTGTTCGAGGGGAATGGCTGCGGTGGCCGACGCTGCTACTCTCCGCGCACGCCGAAGTTCACTGGGGCGCTTGGGTTGCAGTACTCGTTCGCGACCACTCGCGGGTCGATTACGCCCCGGGTCGATGTGCAGAATCAGTCGGAGATCTACTTCACGACCAACAACCAGGGCGTGCAGGAAGCCCTGACTTTGACGAACGCGCGTGTGACATGGCTTTCCGAGACTGCGCAGTGGGAAGTCGCCGTGTACGGGGACAATCTCACGGACGAGGAATACTTCAACGGCAAGCTGAATCTCGTTGGATTCTTCGGGCGCGAGCAGGGGAATCCGGGTATGCCACGGACGTGGGGTATCAGCTTCAAGAGGAATTTCTTGTAGAGACCGGAAGGCGCGGCCCGTCGCCGGGGCCGCGCGAGGCAATTGGACGTTGGGTTACGCGTGAGCATCACGCGAGCCAGCCACGTTCGCGCATTGCTTGCCGGAGGGCTCGTTCGAGTTCAGATTCGTGTACTTACCCATGCGCTCGCTGAGTGCAGCGAGCACTCGTCCCCGGTCATGCTCAGCGAGGTGATGGGACATGAACAAGTACACGTCGATCGTACTCGCAACCTTCGCGCTCCTGCTGTCTGCTTCGCCAGGCGTCGGCCAGGAAGACAGTGACGCTTTCGAATTCGGGGCCACGCTGAGTGGCGCTCAGGAGCCGGTGCCCCCGGAGGCGCCGACTACGCCTTCGCCGGGCGTGGCGACCCAGATGACGGGTACACTGGAAGTGGCGGTCCAGCCCGATCTCTCGTCGCTCGCGTACCGTTTGGTTGTCACGAACGGCGTTGGAGTGACGGCGTCGCATCTGCATTGCGGGCGCCCGGGCGAGAATGGACCCGTGGTCATCCCGCTTTCGCCGGCCAACCCCGCAGGGCAGGACGTCAATGGCGTGCTCGCGGAGGGCACGCTTCGTAACGAGAACATCGATCCGGGCGCGACGGTCTGCGAAGAGCTGATCGGGAGGCCGGTTCGGAACATTGCCTCACTCGCCGCGGCCGCTGCGCTGGGATTGATCTATGCGAACGTCCATACGGTCGCCAATCCTTCGGGTGAGATTCGCGGGCAGCTGATCGTCGGCGTGGCGCCATCTGCGCCGACGCTGACGCTGCGCCGGCGCTAACGGCACGCTGACGCGATGAAAGCGCCGAAAAGTTGGGGCTCTCGGTGAGCCGTCTGTGAGGGTTCCGCGGCTCATTCTCGTAGTGCTGCTATTGGGTGTCGTGCCCCTTGGGATGCTGCAGGGATGCGCGAGCCTCAAGGGGCGCGATCCGTTGCAGGTGACGGTGGCCGGCATCGAGCCGCTTCCCGGTCAAGGCATGGAGCTGCGGATGCTCGTGAAGCTGCGGGTGCAGAACCCGAATGATACGCCGGTGGATTTCGACGGCGCGTCGCTTCAGATGCAGGTACAGGGAAAGACTTTCGCTACTGGAGTAAGCGATGTCGCCGGGACCGTGCCGCGCTTCGGCGAAACCGTCGTCGCTGTGCCGGTGACCGTGTCGGCGTTTCGGATGCTGGGTCAGGCGCTTGGCGTGCTCCGAAGCGGCGGCGTGAACGGCCCGATCGCGTATGAGATGAAAGGAAAGCTCAGCGGCTCCGGCTTCGGCAGCACGCGCTTCCAGACTCAGGGCGAGCTCAACTTGCCTGCGCCAAGCAGTGCCAGCCCTCAAGGGTGAGCGCTGACTGCGAAGCGCACTGCTATCCCTCCGCGTTGCCGGCTTGAGGCAAGGCGTTGAGGGCCGCTGCCAACGTAGGCGCTGTCAGCAACTGCTCGGCAACCGCGAACAGTTGCGACGCCGTGGCGCTGCGCACCCGTGCCTGAATGTCGCTCGCGAGAGGCCCGAAGCGCCGCTCCAGCAGGTTCACCACCATCTCCGCACGGCCTTCGGCTCTTCCTTCCGCGTGCCCCTCCGCTTTCCCCTGAGCCACGTACTTTCGTGCGAAGTCGCTCTGATATTCGAACCCGAGTGAATTCATCGATTGCAGCGCGCGACGGGCGCTCTCCGATAGTGAAATCAGGATCAGGTCAAGATACAACCGCGAACGATCCGCGTCGATGCCCGCGGTGGCAACGATTGCGGCTGATGCAACGCGAGCCGCGAGATCTGGATCATCGCCGTGAACGAGGCCGCCGCTCGCAATAATGGTGTGAATGTGCAGAAATGGCTGGGCGAGCGCGGAAGGTCATGAAAGCGAAGGCGCGAGCTACTGCGCGGCGGATCCGGTCCGAACACCGCGGCAGCGCGCCGTTGCTGTAATACACTACCGCGCCTGAGAAACGTGGTTTATCGGATCGGAGGAATCGCTGTGTCCACTCCTGCCAGGCAGATGTCCCGGGATGTGCTTGCCGAGATAGAACGGGTGTTCGCGCTTCAACAGGCTCATCAATGGGAAATGAAAGCCACGACGGCTGAGCAGCGCAAGGAGAAGCTGAGGAAGCTGAAAGCGGCCGTGGAGGCCCACGCCGACGAGGTCGTGGCGGCTGTGAAGCGGGACACGCGCAAGCCTGAGAACGAGATCCGGGTGACAGAGATCCTGAACGTCGTCGCCAACATCCAGCGGAACATCGACAATCTCGAGGACTGGATGAGGCCCGTCGAAGTGGTTCCGTCCCAGAACAAGAACGACAAGGCGAGGATCGTCTACGAGGCGCGCGGCGTCTGCCTCATCCTCGGTCCGTGGAACTTCCCCCTCGGGTTGGTCATGGGCCCGCTCGCGGCCGCGGTTGCCGCCGGCAACTGCTGCATCGTGAAGCTTACGGACCTGTGCCCAGCAACGGCCTCCGTCGCCGGCAAGATCATCAGGCAGGCTTTCCAGGAAAACGAAGTCGTCTTGTTCGAGGGCGGTGTGGACGTGGCGACCGCGTTGCTGGACCTGCCGTTCAACCACATCTTTTTCACCGGAAGCACTCGCGTCGGAAAGCTCGTGATGGCGGCGGCCGCGAAGCACCTCGCGACCGTGACACTGGAGCTCGGTGGGAAGTCGCCGGTCATCGTCGACGACGGCGCGGACGTGAAGAAGGTCGCGGCGGACCTGGCTGCGGCCAAGCAGTTCAACGGCGGGCAGGCCTGCATCAGTCCCGACTACGTATTCGTCCGGGAGGATCAGAAGGGCCCGCTGATCGAGGAATTCCGGGCGAAGGTAAAGCAGAACCTGTATCGCGAAGACGGGAGCATCCGGAAGGAGAGCATCGCCCAGATCGTGAACGAGCAGAACTTCGCGCGGGTGCGGAAGCTTTTCGAGGATGCCGTGGCCAGGGGCGCCAAGGTTGCCGTGGGTGGCACGCTGGAGGAGGCGGACCGCACGGTCCATCCGACAATGCTCACCGATGTCACGCCGGACATGCAGATCATGCAGGAGGAGATCTTCGCGCCGATCGTCCCGGTCGTGACCTACAAAAACCTCGATGAGGTCATCGGACACATCTCGACCCGCGGCAAGCCGCTGGCGCTCTACATCTACAGCAACAATCGAAGCAACATCGACAAGGTGCTGGAGCGCACTTCATCGGGCGGAGTAACGATCAACGGATTCTTCTCGCACTACCTGGAGAACCAGCTGCCGTTCGGTGGCGTGAATCAAAGCGGAATGGGCAGCTATCACGGCATCTTCGGCTTCAAGGCCTTCTCTCACGAGCGCGCGATCTACGTGCAGGAGGGCCGTTAGGCACTCAAGCGACGGCCCCGCGCGGTACGACGGAGGGCACTTCGTCCCAAGGCTCCACGAAGCTACTGCCGTTCGCCTGCTCGGCGTCGCACCTCTATCGCTTCGCCTACGAGGATCTTCGTGAGATCCTGCCGGCTTCGACGCGCCACAATTTGCCAGAATCCCGTCCGGAATGCTGCCAAGAACATCGGGCATCGTGCGCGCGGCAACGGGAGGGCAAGTCAGGATGAAGAAGGCAATTCCGACTCTGATCGTCGGGGCCGCTGCGCTTCTGGCTGCGGGATCCGCGACTCACGCTCATCATTCGCGGGCGATGTTCGACATGACCCGGAACATCACCTATCGCGGGGTGGTGAAGGAGTATCTGTGGCAGAACCCGCACAGCCTCATCGTCATCACGGTGGGGGACGACGCGGAGGATCCCACGACGGTTGGAACGTGGGAGGTCGAGGCATCAGCCATCAGCCTCATGACCACGCGCGGGTGGACTCCAACGACGTACAAGCCGGGCGACCCGATCACGGTCGTCGCGCATCCGGGCCCGGATGGCTCCAGGCTCGTTCTGCTTTTCTATGCCATCAGGCCGGATGGCACCCGGCTATATCGCGCCCGCAATCGGTATCCCGGCGAAGTCGAATAGGCTACTCCCAACCACCCTTGGCCAGTTCCAGCGGCAGGATGCGAATGAACGCCTCGACGGCGTGGATCTTCCCGTCGTACACCTTGAACGCTTCGAACGCGGTGAGCTGATCCCCATTGGGTTCGCGCACGCCCCAGTTCAGGCGCAGCAGCACGATGCCGAGCCGCTCGTCCACGCCAATGACGCGCGTCGTCACCTTGCCCAGGCGATTGAAGATGGCGAGCGACTGCGTGGAAATGTTCTCGCAGCCCGGCGCGAATTTGCAGTCCGGCCCGGCCATGATCTGCCCGTTCTCGTAGCGATACGCGATGGGTGTGAAAGGCGCATTCACGTGAGCGAAATTCTTCGCCGCATTCAGCCCTTCCGGATACTTCAGCGCGGCCTTGAGGGCTTCCTCCCGCGTGGGGAGCTGCTCGGGCGTCGGCGCGTAGTTCATCACTTCGCTCGGCGCGGAGAGACCGTCGATGTTGAAGATGAGGCCATCGGCGCGGCTGCGGGTCGCAACCAGCTCCATCTCGGTGATCTTCCGGTCCACCACCTTTAGCCGCACGACCAGCAACACCGGCGCGCCGACTTCTTCGACGAGCGTGCCGGTGGTCGCCATGCCTTCGCGCTCATCGAGAAAGTCCTGCCGGTAGCCGCGCAGGCGGGTGACTGTCCGCACGAGGCTGACTTTGTCGAGTGGCTTCTCGATCGCGTCTTCGGTGATGCGCACCTTCTCGCCGAGCGGAAGCTTGCTCGTGTCGTGCTTCAGGAACGAATACAGCGTCGCGGTGAGCATGCTGCGCAGGCATTCGCGATCGCAGCTTGGAGCCGGCGCGGCGGTGGATTTGCTGCCAGCCTGCACGGCGGATGAGCAGGCGAGCAGGATCAGGCACAGCGAAGTGAGTTTTTTCATGTTTCCCCCTTGCGCGCAACGGTAGCCGAGGCGTGCCGGAGCGTCCATGCCTGGTGCGGAGATTCTGGTCACGCGCTCGCAGGGTGCACCGGGCGGTCGGCGCGGAAGAGTGCGGGGCCTACCCGCTGCACGTCCAAAGGCGCGTCAACGGCACGCCGTGCCAAGATCACGCGCTTGTACTCGCGGCTCGGTGAGCCGCGCCGGGCCGAGAATCCTCGCCCGCTCCACATCAATGCGAAGAGACGTACGGCGAGCGCACGAGTCTGGCGGGGAGGGCGTAGGCGTTCTTCAGGCGCTCTGCCTCCCGTGCTGGTGTACGACCGAACAGGCGCTTGAACTCGCGGCTGAACTGCGACGGACTCTCGTATCCGACTTCTGCGGCGGCTGCAGCGGCACTCCTCCCCGACTGAGCCATCAGCAGCCTCGCCTGGTGCAAGCGTACCGACTTCACGTACTGCATCGGGGAACTGCGCGTGATCGCTTTGAAGTGCGCGTAAAACGACGGCGCGCTCATCCGTGCCGTGGCAGCGAGATCGTCGACCGAAAGCCGGGCGCTGTACTTCTTGTGGATATGCCGCAGGGCGCGCGAAATCTTCGCGAACTGCCCGCGCTCCGACAGCGCAGCGCGCATCGATGCACCCTGCTCACTCGCGAGCACGCGATAGTGGATCTCACGCACCAGCGCCGGCCCAAGCACCTTCGTATCCAGCGGCGAGAGTAGCGCCTGCAGGAGCCGGATCACCGCGTCGCGCAGTGTTGCGTCGAGCGGGGTCGCGTACATGCCTTGCGGGCTCGCCCTGGATAATGAACCGCTCACGTCCTCCAGCAGGAGCTCGGCGACGATGTTCAGGTCGAGTTGCAGATAGATCGCCAGCAACGGCTCGGCTTCGGTTGCGTCCGTTTCCATCGTGAAGGGCACGGGCACGGACACGGCGAGGTAATGCTGGGCGTCGTACACGTACACATCTTCGCCAAGGTATCCGCGCTTGCGGCCCTGCCCGACGATGACGATGCCAGGCTCGTAGAGAACCGGCGTACGCAGCAGCGGCCGGTTCGAGCGCAGCAAGCGTACGCCGGGAAGAGCCGTGAGGTTGTATCCCTCGAGCGGCGTGAGACGATCGAGAAGCGACACCAGTTGTCTGGAAGGGGCGCTCATAGGATCAGGCAAGTCTTGCAGAGGCTCGGGCATCCTGCCAATTCGCGCCGACGCATACCATCCTCCCGCATGAACATCATGATTACAGGCGTAAGCAGCGGATTTGGTCGTGCTATTGCCGTGGAGGCAATGGTACGAGGTCACACGGTCATCGGAACGGTTCGCAGCGAGGCGGCGCGCGAGCAGTTCTCGGCACTGGACAGGCAGCGCGCGCACGCGCGAGCTCTGGACGTGACGCAGTTCGACGAGGTTGCGGCCGCCGTAGCCGAAATCGAGTCATCCCTCGGTCCGGTGGACGTACTGATCAACAACGCGGGGTATGGCCACGAAGGCATCCTGGAGGAGTCGCCGCTCGAGGAGATGCGCCGGCAGTTCGACGTCAACGTGTTTGGCGCGGTGGCGATGATCAAGGCCGTCCTGCCGTACATGCGCCAGCGGCGGAGGGGCCGCATAGTCAACATCACCTCGATGGGTGGCTTCATCACGATGCCCGGGATCGCATACTACTGCGGCAGCAAGTTTGCGCTCGAAGGCATCTCGGAGGTGCTGGGGAAGGAAGTGCGGGCGTTCGGTATCGCCGTGACGGCCGTCGCGCCCGGCAGCTTCCGGACCGATTGGGCCGGTCGATCGATGGTGCGCTCCCCACGGAGCATTCCCGATTACGACGCGTTGTTCGAACCCGTCCGCGCGAAGCGTCGGCAGAACAGCGGGCGGCAGCTCGGCGATCCGGAGAAGGCGGCGCGAGCCATCGTATCGCTCATCGAACGGGATGATCCGCCGCCGCAACTCCTGCTCGGCAGCGACGCGGTCGCGCTGGTGCGCGAGAAGCTGCGCGAGATGGAGAAGCGTATTTCCGACTGGGAGGCGGTGAGCGTATCGACCGACGCTCCTCTGTAGGTCCGTTCAGCGGAGCACGGACGAGTCGTCCGGGCGGCGGCGATGTCAACCCCGGCGCCCCTCGGGCGCCCGGTCCTGAGCACGCCCGTCCCCATCCGTTCCCGCGCCGAAAGCATGAATCGCGTGCGATTGCCGCACGAGTCGCCGCGCGATTGCCGCACGAATCGCCGCGAAATTGCGGGGAGGGGGATCCCGGGGCCCGCGCGGCCCCGCTGCCGGCCGCCGCCTTCCGGTGTTGACGAAAGCCCCCTGTGCCGTCATTTTCCCGGCCCATTCTGCAGCTAGGGAGGACCATGGGAACACTCGGCATCGTCTTGTCCATGCTCGCGGCGGTCGTAGCATCCGGCATCATCGTGCGGGCGATTCCCCTCGCGATTCCCACCCCTCTCGTGCAGATCGCGCTCGGCGCGGCGATAGCCGCCGGGGCGTACCAGCGCGTCGAGCTGAATCCGGACATCTTTTTCCTGCTGTTCCTGCCGCCCCTCCTGTTCCTGGACGGCTGGCGCATCCCGAAGGAAGGGCTGTTGCGCGACAAGGGCATGATCCTGGAGCTGGCGCTCGGGCTCGTGGTCGCGGCAGTTCTCGGCATGGGCGTCTTCATCCACTGGCTCATCCCCGCGGTTCCCTGGCCCGTGGCGTTTGCGCTCGCCGCGATCGTTTCGCCGACCGATCCGGTCGCCGTCTCCGCCATCAGCTCGCGCTTCCCCATCCCGAAACGGGTGTTGCACGTGCTGGAAGGCGAGTCGCTGCTCAACGACGCATCCGGCCTCGTGTGTTTTCGCTTCGCCGTGGCGGCCGCGCTCAGCGGCATGTTCTCGCTGGCTTCCGCGACTGTGACATTCATTCAGCTGGTGATCGTCGGCGTGATCGTGGGAGTGGCGCTCACTCTGGGCGTGACGATCGCGAAGGGCTGGCTGACGCGTCGTTTCGGCGAGGACTCGGGCTCGCAAGTGCTCGTGAGTCTGCTGATCCCGTTCGGTGCATACGAGCTGGCCGAGCATCTCGGCGGTTCCGGAATTCTGGCCGCGGTGGCTGCCGGCATCACGATGAGCTACGTCGAGCTCACGGGGCGCACGCTCGCAGGCACCCGAGTACAGCGCACGGCCGTTTGGGATACGGTTCAGTTCGCCCTCAACGGCATCATGTTCGTGCTGCTCGGCGAGCAGTTGCCCGCGATCTTCGAGGGCGCCGTCGATGTCGTCCGGCAGTCGAATCACGACAACCCTTGGTGGCTCGCGGTTTATGTGCTCGCGATCAATCTCGGGTTGGCGTCGGCGCGCTTCGCCTGGGTGTGGATGTCGCTCTACGTGTCGTATCGGCTGGCGAGGCGAAAAGGCGATACGCAACGCGCACCGCCCGGCTGGCGCCTGGTCGCAGCGATGTCCGTGGCCGGTGTGAGAGGAGCGATCACGCTCGCCGGCGTGCTGACATTGCCGCTCACGTTGATGGACGGCTCGCCGTTTCCAGCGCGCGACCTCACGATCTTCCTCGCCGCTGGCGTGATCATTTTGTCGCTCACGGCTGCGAGCATTTTGTTGCCGCCGCTGCTGCGAGGCCTGGACATGTCGGCCGAGACGGTCGACGATGACGAAACCGACTTCGCCCGCGGAGAGGCAGCGAAAGCCGCGATTCGCGCGATCGAGGAAGCGACCCACGAGATGGCGAGCGGCCACAGCGATGCCGACCAGTACGCCGAAGCGGCCAGCCGGGTCATGGAGCTGTACCGCCGCCGACTGGAAGGGCACGTGGGCGGGGAGAACTCGCTCCGGGTAAGGCGCACGGCCGCCGTCGAGCGGAAACTTCGCCTGGCAGCGTTACGTGCGGAGCGTGAGACGTTCTTCGCGCTTGCCCGGCACAACAAGATCTCCGACGCGAAATCCCGCGCTCTGGTGCGCGAGATCGATCTTATGGAAGAGCGCTTCGGCAGAATGGGTGCACAACACTAGCCCTGCGGCACTTTGACCCGTGTAGTTGGCGGCCCGCGCGGCAGGGCCGCCACTCCCGCCGGGGGTCCGAACTTCGTCACCAACGGAGTCGATCTGCCGCTACACTAGCGGCAACCAGAACGATCGAGCTCCAGGGAAAAGCCGGAGGGCAATTGGGGCGCCCACTGCCGGCGAAGCGTTCCCGGAAAACGTCTGATCCGGGGCAGGGGGAGGGACATCGAGTGTTCAGGAACTACGTCATCATCGCGTTGCGCAGGCTGCGGCGTGAGCGAACCTACGTTCTGGTCAACATCTTCAGCCTCGCGCTCGGCATCGCGAGCTTCATGATTCTGGCGCTGTACCTCCGAAGCGAGCTCACCTACGACCAGCACCACGTCAATCGGGACCGTATCTATCGCGTGGCCCCGCACTTCCATCCCGCCACGAACGCAACGGAGACCTCGTTCGCGTTGAGCCAGCTCGGCATCGGGCCGCTCCTGACCCAGGATTATCCGCAGATCGGCAAATACGTGCGCTTCCAGCAGACCGGCCGGGGCGCGAACGGCATCAGTCTCAAGTACGACGACAGGTCCCGCTACTGGCAGGACGTGTATCTCACGGATCCCACGGTGTTCGAAATCTTCACGCACGACATCGTGTACGGCGATCCGAAGAACGCCTTCGACACACCCGCTTCGATCGCCTTGAGCCGTACGGTCGCGCGGTACTACTTCGGGGACGAGAACCCGGTGGGCAAGAACCTGCTGTCCCCCACCGGAACGCCGTACAAGGTGACCCTCGTATTCGAGGATCTGCCGGAAAACTCGCACCTGCGCTACAGCGCGCTGATGTCGTTCCAGCTCCTGGATACGATCAATCCCAACATCAACAAGAACCTCGTCGGTTCGCTGTGGAACGTCAGCGTCTACACCTACATCATGGTGCCGGCGGGCTTCGATCCGCGGGATCTCGATGATCTGGCCAAGCGCTTCGCCGACTCGCGCATGGACGCGATGGCGAAGCAGATCAAGACGACCTATCGCACGACCTTCCAGCCGCTGACCGACATCCACTTTGGCGAGAAGCTCGACGGCGATCTCCTGACCGGCAATATCTTCTATGTATACGGCTTCGCCGCCGTCGCGGTGTTCATCCTGATCATCGCGTAGCATCAACTACATGAACCTTGCTACCGCGCGGGCGGCCCAGCGGGCCAGGGAGATCGGGGTTCGGAAGGTGCTTGGCGCGTCGCAGTCGCAACTCGTTCGCCAGTTCCTGGGCGAGTCCGTGATCTTCACGGCAATCGCGCTGGTGCTGGCGATCGGGCTCATGGAGCTCGCGCTGCGCTTTACGCCAATCGGAACGCTCATGGGCAAGGAGCATCTGCTGAGCGCGTTTCGCGAGCCGCTGGTGCTGGGCGGGGTGCTGGTGCTCGGTGTGCTCGTGGCGTTCGTCGCAGGCCTGTATCCGGCGTTCTATCTTTCGACCATCTCGCCGCTCGCCGCCCTCACGCATGTGAAGCGCTCCTGGCGAGTGGGTCTTTCGATGCGACAGGTGCTGGTGTTCGCGCAGCTCGCAATCTCGATAGCGGTCATCGCGTGCACGCTATTGATGAACGACCAGATGCGCTACGTACACAGCCTCCCGCTCGGCTTCGACAAGGAGAACCGGCTTCTGGTCACGCTTCGCACCTTCGACGTCGTGAAGAATCTCACGACGATCAAGAACGAGCTGCGGCGCGTGCCGAACGTCCTGGACGTGAGCAACATTTCCCTGGCGCCCGGGCTGGGAAATGCCCAGAACCTGATCCCGATCGAAACGAACGACGGAGTGTTCGAGCCGACCGAAGTGGACATGGTCGCGGTTGGCATCAACTTCACCGAGGCGTTCAACGTTCCGGTGGTGGCGGGGCGCACGTTCTCGGAAGACATCGCTACGGACGGGCGCGAAGCCATCCTGGTCAACGAATCCATGGTCAGGAAGATGGGATGGAGCGATCCCATCGGGAAGCGTTGGCAGGCCGGGCCCTTTATCGTCAAGGTCATCGGGGTGGTGAAGGACTTCCACTACGCATCGCTCCACAATGCGATCGGGCCGCTCGTGTTGCGACCCATTCCGGACGACGTGGGCAACGTGCCGGATGCACTGAAGGACTACACGACGATGAACCTCGTGATTTCGGTGTCAGGGGAGGGCCTGCCGGACACGGTGAACGCCATCGAGAAGATCGTCCGGCACTTCGATCCCCGTTCGGATTTCGAGCCGGACTTCCTGGAAGATCGTCTCGACGCGTTGTACCGGTCCGAGAACGACCTCATGAAGCTCACCGGGATCTTCGCGGTGATCTGCATCTTCATCTCGGTGATGGGTCTCTTCGGGCTCACTGCGTTCACCACGGAGGAGCGCACCCGGGAGATCGGTATTCGCAAGGTGCTTGGGGCGTCGGACAGGCAGATCATCGGCATGCTCAGCAAACCGCTGCTGGTGCTCATCCTGATTGCCGCGATCCCTGCGACCTTCGCGAGTTATCGGGCGATCGATACGTGGCTGCAGCGGTTCGCTTATCACACCACCATCAGTGTGCTGACGTTCGTGATCGCGACGGCCCTCGTCACAGCAGTGGCGCTGCTGACCGTTGCCCTTCAGTCCCGTAAGACCGCCCAGGCGGAGCCGGTGGAATCACTGCGTTACGAGTAGGAGCGCGGGAATGAAGCGCAGGATCGAGTCGCTCACGAAGTCGCCCATCGAACAGTTCGACATCGCCGTGCGCGAAGGTGATGCGGAGCGTGCGCGCGAGCTGCTGGAAAACCATGCAGCCGTGCGGGCCGGCATCGACGAGCCGCGCTTCGATTTCGATTCTCCTGCGATTCACCAGGCAAAGAAGAACCTCCCGCTGGTCGACGTGCTGCTGAAGCATGGCGCGGACATCAATGCGCGTTCGAAATGGTGGGCGGGCGACTTCGGCATCCTGGAGTCGGGCCTGACGCTCGATCAGGCGAGGCCGCTCATCGCGCGAGGAGCGCGAGTCACCGCCTGGGCGGCCGCCGGGCTCGGCCTCGTCGATGAGCTGAAGGCGATCATTCGCGCCACGCCGGAGGTCGTACGACAGAGGGGTGGAGACGGCAAGAGCGTTCTCCATTGTGCCAGTACGGTGGAGATCGCGAAGCTGATAGTGGATGCCGGCGCGGACTTGGAGGTGCGGGATGTCGATCACGGCTCGACCCCGCTTCAGTACCTGATCGGGGACGAGCAGATCGCGCGATTCCTGGTATCGCGTGGTGCCGAGGTCGATATCTTTGCGGCGGCTCGTCTCGGCGAGCGGGGGCTTGTGGAGAAGTGCCTGCAGGCCGATCCGCGATGCGCGGAGGAGCGGATCAATCGGCCCCCGTATACAGCGCCTGGGCTTCACATCTACGGGTGGACTCTCGGGTTCGATCTCACGCCGGTGGATGTGGCGCGAAAGTTCGGCCACTCCGATGTAGTGGAGCTGCTGCTCTCCTCCTTGTCACCCAAAGCCCGGCTGATTGATGCGCTTTGGTGCGGGGACCGCGAACGGGCGCATCGTGAGCTCGCGGAGCATCAGGGTATTGCTCAGGAGCTGACGCCCGAGGATCACAGCCTTTTGCCGGCGGCAGCCTGGTGGTACCGCCCGGAGAGCGTGCGACTGATGCTGGAGATGGGGATGAATCCGCACGCCACCGGCGCGCATCGTTCCACACCACTTGATCGTGCGAGCTTTCATGGCTACGCGGATATCGTCGAAACGTTGCTTGCGTTCGATCCGGATCCGCCACTCACGCAGCGGAACGAGTTCGGTGGGACTCCGATCGAGGCATGCTTCTACGGCTCGATGCACGGCTGGGAGACCGGGCACCCGCAAGATCACGCGAGAACGGTCCGGCTGCTTCTGGAAGCCGGTTCTCCCGTCGATGCGACGATGCTCCCGACCGGGAACGATGACCTCGACAACGTCGTGCGCGAGTGGCTCGCCCGAGCCGGTGATCGGTAGATGCGATAGAGAGGACACGTGGAGCGCCGCGGGCTCGGCTACCTTCTCGTTCGCGCACACACCATGGCGGCGTCCAGCCCATAACGTGCCGCGGAGCTTCAGCCGCTGGATGCCAGCTGCGCTGCCGTTTCCGCGGATCGCCGCGTTCCGCCGCCAGCTGGCTCGCCGCGCGCGCCATTTGCGATGTCACTCAGCGGGGTGGCTGGATGTCACTCGGCGGGGTGGCTGTCGTACTAGCGAGCATGACATCGGAGTCAGCCCGCATGACCACAACTGCCGCGATCTCGTTGGAGGACTCCGTCGCGGGGGAATCGCGGGGCACCCCCGCCGTGAAGAGTCTCGGGCCCATCGCGAAGAGTCTCGGGCCCATCGTGAACCGTCTCGGGTAGCGACCCGTGGCTTCATCACCTGCGACCGTCGACGTCGACGCCGTGCTCGACTCGGCGAGGTTCAGCGGTCTCTCGTTCATCGTAGCGCTCTGCGCGGCGTCGATCCTCGTGCTCGACGGGCTGGACATTCAGCTCATCGGCATAGCGGCGCCGGACATCGTGCGCGATCTCGGCATCGATCGCGGCGCGCTGGCACCGGCACTGGCCGCTGCGTTGGCCGGCATGCTCATCGGCGCGCCCATGATCGGCGCACTCGGCGATCGTTGGGGCCGCCGTCCCGCGCTGCTTCTGAGCACGCTGCTCTTCGGCTTTGCCACTCTCGCGGCAGCGACTTCACAGAGTGTTAACGCGCTGGCTGCTTGGCGCCTGGTAACTGGCATCGGCCTCGGTGGAGCGCTGCCGGCAGCCGCCGCCTTGATGGCGGAGTTCACCCCACGACGGGCGCGCTCCCAGACACTTGGCGCGGCACTGGTCGGCGTACCTCTCGGCGGCATTCTCGGAGCACTGCTTGCGACGAAGCTTATGCCGGATGGAAGTTGGCGCGCACTCTTCATCGCCGGTGGAATGCTGCCGATCCTTGCGGCGGTCGTAATGTTCTTCTTCATGCCGGAGTCTCCGCGCTTTCTAGCCGGACGTGCGACTCGCTCGCGTACGCTCGCCGACCTTCTGAACCGAATCGATGGCCGGGGCATGCGCTTCAGCAATGACGACTCGTTCGTCCTCAACGTGCCAGGCAACTCGGCGGGACTCCGCGCGCTATTCGCGCCCGACTTGCGTGCCGATACTGTCATCACCTCACTCATCTTCCTGACCAACATCTTCGCGATCTACGCGTTCTTCAACTGGGGTCCGCTGGTGCTGACGGCATTGGGCTGGCGGCTCGACGAGGCCGTCCGGAGCACGCTGGTCTTCAACGTTGCGGGCATCGCGGGCTCGCTCGCGGTTGCCGCGGCGATCGCCCGCTGGGGCTCGCGTGCACCGCTTGCGATCTGTTCCGCTGCGGGCGGCCTCACTCTCATCGGACTTGCGTTCCTGCCGCGAGGCGAGTCGACGAGTCTCCTGGCAGGAATTGCGATTGCGGGAACCACGGTGAGCGCGGTACAGGTCGGCATGTACGCCGTGGCCGCGAATGTGTACCCAACTCCCTGTCGCTCCACTGGCATCGGGTTGTCACTCGGCGTCGGCAGAACCGGGGGCATTCTCAGTGCATTCGCGGGTTCGCTGCTCCTCGCGTACGCCGGCGCGGCGGGGTTCTTCGGCGCGGTCGGAGCAGTGATGCTCGTCACTGTCGCAGCGGTTCTCGTCTTGCAGAGACACGTTCCCCGCGCGGAGCAGTCAGTGCGTCGATGAAATCGGCTTGACTGACGCGAACAGCAGCTGCCTGATCCGTTCGCCCGGAGCAATCAGTCATTCGCGGAAGCGATGGGCGCCAATGTTCCTGCGACAGCCTATGTTTCAGAACACCCGCGAATGTTACGGACGTAATCGACGCGCCGTTTCACCACCCAGGATTCTATGAGACATCGTCAACCAGATCGCTCTCGATCTGAACGCCCAGCTCACGCATCGCGTCGATACAACTTTTGCGTTGATTTCAACCGAAATCCGCGCCCCCGGTCGTCGCAATCGGCCCGTAGCACCGCTCCCGAGAATGGGGACACCGAGTCGAACGTAATCGGGAGCCGGGAATGCAGAGCCTTCACGTTGAAAGCCCATTCGAGAGTGCCTCAAACGAGGATCGGCCTGTCGCGCGAATCACAGTGCTCATCGCGCATCCGAACATGCTGGTCTCCGCCGGGCTGGAGGCCATACTGGGCCGGGAGGCGGACGTCGAGGTCATCCACGCCGATGGCTCGCCCCGCGAGCTGTCGCGGGAGCAGATGGAATCCGCGAGCATCCTGATCACGGAGTGCGATACCGCTTTGGCGCTCGCCCCCATCCGCCCGAGTATGTGCCGGGTGTTGATCCTCACGGCGGACGAGAGCGAGGTGAGCATCCTCCGCGCGATGGAGCGAGGTGCCTCGGGATATCTGCTCCTCACAGCGACGCGCGAATGCGTCGTTCGCGCCGTTCGCCGTCTGCATGAAGGGAAAACCGAGTTTTCCCCCGTCGTGTCATCGAAGATCGCGGCAAGCCTCGCGATGCCCGCGCTGTCGGCACGGCAGCTGGAGGTGCTTGGCCTTCTGATGGCGGGCTACAGCGACAAGGAGATCGCCCGGCGACTGGTGCGGAGCCTGGAAACCGCCAAGTCGCACGTGAAGGCGATCCTCATCAAGCTCGCCGTATCGAGCCGCGCGGAGGCCGTCGCCGTGGCGCGCCGTCGGGGACTCGTTCCTGCGCCCCTTGAGGCGCGGCCCAGATCCTTCTTTTTTCCGAGCTCTTCGATCGGCTCACCGGACGGGGGCGCGAGTGTTGCCGCCGACCGCAAGCGGCCGGGCCAATCGGCTCGTGTTGCCGAACGGTCATCGTATGGTCGAGTGTAAGCGTGCCTTGCGAGGACGCCCCTTCGTTGGAGTCGTCATCATAGTGATGCCTCCCAATACGACGTTCGACGAGGCGAAGAACTTTGGCATGTTCATGATCCGGGCCGTGCTCGATGGCCGCGCGGGAGAGCTGATCGATCTTGCGAAGGTCAACCTGCTGCGGTAGGGCGCACGGAACCGCGTGGGCGTCGCCCTGTCTCACAGGCCCATGGATCCGGAAGCTCTGACGTGCGCGTGCTGTTGGTCGAAGACGATCGCCTGATCGCCGAGGGCGTGCGGACCGGGCTTCGTCAGGAAGGACACACCGTCGACTGGATGCGCGACGGCCCTAGCGCCGAGGCCGCGCTTCGCAACTCGAAGTTCGACGTCGTTCTGCTCGATCTCGGCCTGCCGGGCCGGGACGGCATCGAGGTTCTGCGAAGCATGCGCCGGCGTGAAGATCGCACGCCCGTGATCGTCGTGACCGCGCGCGATGATGTGGAGGATCGCGTGCAGGGCCTGGATGCCGGCGCGGACGACTACATCGTCAAACCTTTCAGCCTCAAGGAAGTCGCCGCGCGGATTCGATCCGTGAGCCGGCGAGCCGCCGGTCGTGCCGAGCCTGCGATCGAGCATAACGGCATCCGTCTTACGCCGGCCACGCGAACCGTCGAGCGGGACGGCGCTGAAGTGCCGTTGTCCGCGCACGAATACGCCGTGCTCGAGGCGTTGTTGCAGAGGCCGGGCACGGTCCTGTCCCGATCGCAGCTCGAAGATCGACTGTACGGCTGGAACGCCGGGGTCGACAGCAACGCGGTCGAGGTCTACATCCACGGCCTGCGCCGAAAGCTCGGAGCGGGCGCGATCCGCACGGTTCGTGGCGTCGGCTATTTCGTGCCGAAGTCGTGAAGTCTATCCGCACCAGGCTGCTCGTCGCACTCCTCACGTTGGCGGGCGTCGGGCTGCTGCTGGCGGTGGCTTTGACTTATCGGCAGAGCCTTTCCGAAACGTCCGCGCTGCTCGACTATCAGCTCCGGCAGACCGCGCTGTCGCTGCGGAATCAGCCGGGGCCCGGCGCGAGCATCGAGTTGTCGCGCGAGCAGGCCGAAGGCGATCTCATCATCCAGGTGTCGGATGTTTTCGGATCCACGGTCTATGCATCCCGGCCCGGGCTTCCGCCTTTGGAACAGAAGGTGCGCGGCTATTCCGAGGCGCAGGTGCTGGGCGAGCCGTGGCGAGTCTACGGGCTGGAGACGCTCGGAAGGTTCATTCAGGTGGCGCAGCCTGTGCGCGTCAGGGAATCCTTGGCGCGCGCTGCTGCCTGGCGCACGGGTGTGCCACTGCTCATGCTCATTCCGGCAATGGGTGTCGCGATCGTGTGGATCGTCGGCACCGGGCTCGCGCCGTTGCGAAGCGCAGTTGATGAGGTGAGGCAACGTGACCAGCACAGCCTCGCGCCGCTCGACACGACACGTCTGCCGGAGGAAATCGAGCCTCTCATCACGGAGCTGAACAGGCTGCTCGCTCGACTGGATACGGCATTCTCAGCTCAGCGCGCCTTCGTCGCCGACGCCGCGCACGAGCTACGCTCGCCGCTCACGGCCCTGCGCCTGCATCTGGAGCTGCTGGAAAGTGCACCGGACGAGGACTCGAAGAAACAGGCCCGCGAGAAGCTCGGCGAGGCGGTGAATCGCTCAGCCCATCTCATCGAGCAACTTCTCACACTGGCCCGGAACGAGCCGCGGGAGAATTCCAGCGCGCGTGTGCGCGTCTCGCTCACTTCCACGGCGGCTAACGCGATCGCGGATTGCCACGCGTTCGCGGCTTCGCGCCAGATCGAGATGAGCCTGGAGAACGATGCGGACGTTCATGTGCGCGGGGAGCCGGAAGCGTTACGCGTTCTCGTGCGCAACCTTGTGGACAATGCCGTTCGATACACCCCGGAAGGCGGCCAGGTGCGCGTGCACGTGAGCGAAGCCGCCGGTGCGGCACAGCTCGAAGTCGAAGACACCGGCCCCGGCATTCCCCTCGAAGAGCGACCTCGCGTATTCGACCGGTTCTACCGCCGTAGCGGCACGCCCGAGGGCGGCAGCGGTCTGGGGCTCGCCATCGTGCGAGCCATTGCGGACCGCCACGATGCCCGCATCTCGCTCGAATCGGCCGCGAGCGGGGGCCTTCGCGTCCGCATCGCTTTTCCTCTCGCCGCTTAAGATTCGCTTAAGTCTCCGGCTCCAGAGTAGCCGCCACTGCCATCCTGCATGGCGTTTGCTTCGAGAGAGGAGACTGTTCATGAGTAGTCAGAACCGGCGGGCGGGACTTGCGGGTCTCGGCCTCATTGCAGTGGGCGCCGTGGTCGGCTGGACCGCGCCTTCCTTCACCAAACCTGTCGACGGGGCGCCCACCACGGTCGCGGCCGCTGTGGCCGCCGCCACGAACCCGGCGCCGATTCCGCTCGGTACCGCTCCGGATTACCGCGCGATCGTCGCGCAGAACCACGCGGCCGTCGTCGGCATCACCGTCCAGGGCCACGTGAAAGTCGCGGACCGGCAGTCCGGGGGCGCGAATCCGTTCGGTGACGATGAGGACCTCGCGCCGTTCTTCCGCCATTTCCGTGGGCTCCCGCAGCCGCGCGGCGAGCAGCCGATGCGCGGCCAGGGCTCGGGATTCATCGTGAGCCCGGATGGGATCATTCTCACCAATGCGCACGTGGTCGACGGCAGCGAGCAGGTCACTGTGAAGCTGGCGGACCGTCGCGAGTTCGACGCGAAGGTGCTGGGCGCGGACAAGGTCACGGACGTCGCCGTTCTCAAGATCGATGCGAAGAATCTGCCGGTCGTGCGCCTCGGCGATTCCGACAAGCTGAGCGTGGGCGACTACGTTCTCGCAATCGGTACACCGTTCGGCCTCGAAGAGACCGCTACGGCGGGCATCGTCAGCGCGAAGGCGCGTTCGCTGCCGGGCGACGGTTCGGTGCCGTTCATCCAGACGGATGCGGCCGTGAATCCGGGCAACTCGGGCGGGCCGCTGTTCGACGCGAGCGGCGCGGTCGTGGGCATCAACTCGCAGATCTACTCGAACTCGGGTGGATATCAGGGCGTCGCGTTCGCGATCCCGATCAACCTGGCCGTGAACATTCGCGATCAGATCGTGAAGACGGGCAGCGTGCAGCACGGCCGTCTCGGCGTGGAAGTGCAGACCGTCACGCAGGCGCTGGCGGACTCTTTCAAGCTGAAGGCGCCGGGTGGTGCGCTCGTTGCGAAGGTGGAGCCGGGCAGCGCTGCGGCGAATGCGGGGCTCAAGGCGGGCGACGTCATCCTGAGCTTTGACGGCAAGCCTGTCGTGCAGTCTGGCGATCTGGCCTCGCGGGTGAGCATCGCGCCTCCGGGCGAGAAGGTCGCTCTCGAGATTTCGCGAGACGGCAAGCCGATGACGCTCACTGCGAAGATCGGCGCAGCGTCGGCGCCGGCTGCGGAGAACAACGCGGTGGCCGCTTCGGGGCAGGCGCGGCTCGGACTCGCGGTGAGGCCGCTGACCGAGAAGGAACGGGCCCAGGCAGGCACGGATGCAGGTCTGCTCGTGCAGGGCGTGCAAGGGAAAGCGGCCGCTGCCGGGATAGAGCAGGGCGACATCGTGATTGCGGTGGATGGCACCGAGGTGCGCACTGTGGATGAGCTACGCGAACTGTCGAAGAAGGACGGCAAGAGCATTGCGCTCCTGGTTCAGCGGGGTGCCAACCGGCTCTATGTGCCGATCGCGCTTGGATGAGGGACTGGGGCGATGGGCCGGGACGATCGCCCTGGGTTGGTAGCCCAGGATGAGTGCCTGGGGTGATGGCCCAGGATGATGCCCAGGATGATGATGGCTCGGAATGATGGCCCAGGGCAGTGTGGTGAGGCCGCGGAGCGATTTGCTTCGCGGCCTCTCGCGTTTCAGGTCCAGTCGTCGCTGTCGTCGTTAGCGTCGTCATCGATGTCGTCGGTGAGTCCGCTGCCGTCGTTTGCGCCGGTGGCCTCGTGGGCGCGGAAGTAGCCGCCCCCAGGCCGCCGTTGCCCGCGAACGATGTCGAGGGCGGCGTCGAGATGTAAGGTGAGGCGCCTCGATCCTGAGGCGGCGGGCGCCGCCGAAACAACCAGAACATCACCGCGCCGGCCGCAACGAGCGTGGCGAGCGCACCCCAATGCGAAAACTGCGTGGGACCGGAGGCCGAGGGGATGCCCAACAGAGGGGTCTGCGACAGCGTTCTTTCGAGCGCCTGCACCGAATTGGGGCTCACGAAAGTCAGCCCCGGCGCGAGTCGCTTCGTTTCGTCGAGCTCCGCCCGCGCCGCTGCGAGCTCGCCTGCTCGGCATACAGCTCCGCCATCACGTAGTGCGCCTTCGCGCTTTGCGGATGGTCCCGCAGGACCTGCTTCATCATCTCGATCGCGCGCGCCACGTGACCAGAGCGCGCTTCCTCGTAGATGCTGCCCACACTCGGATCCGTTTCGGCGCGCGAAACGCCCACGACGGCCACGGCGAGCAGGAACATCAGGCAAAGTCGTTTGAGCATGGGAGCTCCTCCTTTCCGGGCTCCCGAGTGTGCAGGCGGGCGAATGCCGCCCGATTTCGCCCCAGCCGCGCTGCCGTTTCGGCTGAAACGACCGCGCGGTCCCCCGTTCGGGTTAATGAATCACATAATTTCCGGCGACCGTTTCCTCCTCCAAGCTCCGTCACGTCAGACGAAGAGGAGGATGCCGGCGTGGATACCGTAGGCTCACATGTGTTGGTCGTCGATGAGGATGCGGAGGTGTGCGGCAGGGTCAGCGAATACCTGGGCCGGCACGACTTCCGGGTCACCGCCGTGAACACGGGCAAGCAGATGCTCGAAGTCATCGGGCGCGAAGCCATCGACCTGCTGCTGCTGGAGCCCCGTCTTCGGGGCGGGGAAGGGCTCGGGCTCACGCGCAGTATCCGCGAAAGCTCGAAGCTCCCGATTGTGGTGCTCTCGGGCCTCATCGACGAGGCGGATCGGGTCATGGGCCTGGAGCTCGGCGCGGACGACTACGTCACCAAGCCCTTTTCGCCCCGCGAGCTGCTGGCCCGCATCCGCGCGGTGCTGAGGCGCTCGCAGGTCGCGACGTCGACCGCCGGGCCGGACCGGGCCGTGCGCGCATACCGCTTCGAAGGCTGGGAGCTGAACGTCAGGCTGCATCGGCTGCTGACGCCCGAGGGCGAGCGGGTGCCGATTTCCCGGGGCGAGTTCAGTCTGCTCTGCGCTTTTCTCTCTTCTCCGCAGCAGGTGATGTCGCGTGACAGGCTGCTGGATTTGTCCCGCCTTCACAGCACCGAGGTCTACGACCGATCGGTCGACGTCCAGATCCTGCGGCTGCGGCGGAAGATCGAGGCGGATCCCGCGAACCCGCGATTCATCCGGACCGAACGCGGTACAGGGTACTACTTCAACGTGCGAGTCACGACGGTGCGCTGAATGCGACGGGAGCGCTCCGGGCAGGTCCCTGCTTTCTCGTGACCTGCTTCAGGGGCGGCCCGAAGCGACAAGAACGATGAAGTCTCTTTAACGGGGAGGAGGCTGCTGTGTCTGACGACGCGAAGGTTCAAGTCACGATTGCCCACGCCAACCCGCTCGTGGCGGCGGGACTGCGCGCCGCCATTTCCGCGGACTCCGAGCTGCGGCTCGTAGACGAAGGCGCTCACGTGCTCGTCACCGATTACGAGACAGGTACCGGGCTCATGGAGAGCGGGCAGGGACGCGCGGCGCGCATCCTCATCGTCACGGACGACAACACCGAAGTGCACATTCGACGGGCTGTGGAGCTGGGCGCAGCGGGTTATCTGCCGCTGCATTCGCCGCTGGAGAGCGTCGTTCGAGCCGTTCGCTGCATCGATCGCGGCGGTACGGCGATCGATCCGCTTGCATTGTCCAAGATCGCGGTGAGCCTGGCCTCACCGGCACTCACTGTGCGCGAGACAGAGGTGTTACGCCTGATGATGCAAGGCCTGCGGGACAAGGCGATCGCGATGAAGCTGAAGCGCACGCTGGCGACCGTGAAGTCGCACGTCAAAGCCATCCTGTACAAGCTCAGCGCCGCGAGCCGCGTCGAAGCGATTGCCGTGGCGAGACGTCGCGGGCTGATCTCCGAGGAGGGGAGTACTTTTCCGGTTCGTGACCGCGCGGTCGGCCCGCGCAGGCCGGCAATGCTCAGGCGGCATCCGGAGCTGTGAGGCAACTTCCGGCGGCATGCGCGCCGGGCTTGCTGGCGTCGCCTCGCGTGAATCGCCGCAATCACGCGTACCGGATGGC
>Ga0182742_1000237_pt1 | contig 104211 bp, 96 predicted proteins | sample eDN5th37CBELigMG_FD_128880 | JGI IMG/M metagenome (GOLD analysis project Ga0182742, IMG submission 128880) | Enriched Miracle-Growth compost microbial communities from Emeryville, California, USA - eDNA 5th pass 37_C BE-Lig MG (version 2)... ...
ATGTTCACCAAGTCCGACCCGTCGATGGAGACGCCGGATCTCGAATACCACGTCCAGCCGCTGTCGACGGACCGGCTGGGCGACCCGCTGCACAGGTTCTCCGCCATCACGGTTTCGGTGTGCAACCTGCGGCCCGACAGCGTCGGCAGCGTGCACGTGACCACGACGGACATCGAGAAGCAGCCGGACATCCGGCTGAACTACCTGTCGGCGCCGCGCGACAAGCTCGTCGCCATCGCGTCGGTGAAGCAGGCGCGGCGCATCCTCACCGCGAAGGCGCTCGCCCCCTACGGGCCGGAGGAGATCCTGCCGGGACCGGCGGTGCAGACGGACGAGGAGCTGCTGCAGGCGATCGGCAACATCGCCACGACGATCTTCCATCCCGTCGGCACCTGCCGGATGGGCACCGACGAAGGCGCGGTGGTGAGCCCCGACCTGAAGTTCCGCGGCCTCAACGGCCTGCGCATCGTCGACGCCTCGATCATGCCGCGCATCGTCTCAGGCAACACCGCCTCTCCCGTCATCATGATCGCGGAGAAGGCCGCAGACATGATAAGGCAGGGCGAGAGGGAGTGATGACGCGGGCCTGATGGTGGCCGTCCCCCTGAGCGGGCCGCATTGTCGGGCTTCTGTGACAGCGCCGAACAGATCTTCACCATCCTGGAAAGCCCGGCGGCGCCGGACGCGCGGCGTCAGGTGCCACGCAAGTTGGCCACCCGTTGCCACTTGTGAGTCAACGGGCAGGTGGCCGTCGGTCATCGTTCGCACTGAAGATGGATGCGTCGCGACATGGTGCGGCTATCCATTCGGGTATTCACCCATCGGCCATGTGGTAAACGCCTCTTCCTCCATGTGATCTTGAGGCCATCCTGCAGGGAGCGCGACGAAAATAAACATGGATGCCGATAGTAAGCGGCAAATAATGGCGTCTCCTCATTTGCCTATCTATTTCGTGTAGATAGGCTGATTTGGAAAAATATCGTGGGGCACAATTTAAGCTAGAGCGGGTCGTTTGATTGGGGTGTGGCTATGCCGCCAAGTGTCTATTCCCCTATGCTGAATGGACTTCTGCTTTCCATACTCCTTATCGTGGCCCTCAAACCGGCGGCCGCGGACCTTCGTCTGGTCGACCTGCCCGATGCCCGCAAGTGGCACAACGGCCCGGTCCCGCTGTGTGGGGGCCTTGCAATATTCGTCGCGTTCATCTTTGGCGGACTGGGGCTGGATCAGAGTCACTGGCTGCCCTGGAACCTGGCGGCAGGCTTTCTCATCCTGGTTCTCATCGGATTCGCGGATGACCGCTGGCGGCTGACCCCGTTGCCGCGCCTGGCGGTCCAGTCGATCGGCGCGGCCGTTCTGTTGTGGGGGCATGCTCCCGTCCTGATCGCCGGCACAGGACTGGAAGCGGGCTGGCATCTCGCCGGAGCGCCCTTGGCGGTCATCGGGCTGCTGTTCATAGTGGGCGCCGCCAACGCCACCAACATGCTGGACGGTGCGGACGGCCTCGCAGGTGCGACTGTGGCCGTGGCGCTGGTCTGGCTGGCTCTCATAGGCATCCATGTCGGCGACCTCTTCGTGGGCTCGCAGGCGCTGGTGCTGGCCGCCGCCGTCGTCGGATTCCTCCTGTTCAATGCGCGCCATCCCTGGCGTGCCTCCGCCAGCATCTTCATGGGGGACGCCGGCAGCATGCTGCTGGGCGGCGCGCTCGCGGTATTCGTCCTGCACCTTGCCAGCGGCAGTTCCGCCACGCCGGCGGTTCCCTTTGTCACCCTGCTGTGGGTCGTGATCGTACCCATCTGCGACACACTCAGCCTGATCATAAGGCGCGTGTCATTCGGCCGGAGCCCGCTTTCGGCGGACCGCTGGCACCTGCATCATCTGCTGCTGGATTGCGGCGTTCCGCCCGCCGCCGTGGCGCCGATCATCGCCGGCGTCTCGGGGCTGTGCGGCGCGGTCGCCTACTGCGGCGTCCTACTGAGCGTGCCCGGCATCCTCCTGTTCCTGGGCCTGATCGTTCCGGTTCTTTCCCACACCGTGTTCGTGCTGGCGATGCAGGACCGGCTTGGAGCCGCGAAGGCCGGGACCCCCAACATGGAGGCGCGGGCCTTTCGCGAGAAGCCGATCGCCACGCGCAGGAAGGAGGTCGCGGGATGAGCATCTCGGTGCTGATCATGACATGGAACGAAGAGGTCAACCTGCCGAGATGCCTGGCTTCCTTGAGCTGGAGCGATGACATCGTCGTCCTCGACTCGTTCAGCACCGACCGCACCGTGGAGATCGCGAAGGCGGCGGGGGCGCGCGTAATTCAGCATCACTACGAAGCCGAGGACAAGCAGCGCATGTTCGGGCTCACCCAGATACAGTTCAAGTATCCCTGGGTGTACACGCCAGATGCCGACGAAACGACGCCCGACGATCTCAGGGACGAGATGCTTGCGATTGCGCGCGACGAAGCGCGTCCAGAAGGCATGTTCAAGGCGCGCTACAAGAACATGTTCCTGGGCAAATGGATTCGACACAGCAGCCTCTACCCCACCTGGATCACCCGGCTGGTGCGACCCGATCGGGTGAGGTTCGAGAGGCAGGTACACTCGGTCTGCGTTTCTGATGCGCCGACGGGACTGCTGAAGCACCACTTCATCCACTACAGTTTCAACAAGGGGATTGAGGCCTGGTACGACAAGCACAATCGCTATTCGAGCGTGGAAGCCGAACTCGCTGCGAGGCGAGCGCAGGAGAAGCTGGACTGGGCGGAAGTGTTCAGCACGCGTGCCGACGTCCGTCGGCGTGGCCTGAAGCGTCTGTCGCGCGGCCTGCCTTGCCGACCAGCGCTGCGCTTCATCTATATGTATCTCTTTCGCCGCGGCTTTCTGGACGGCTGGCCCGGCTACGCGTATTGCCGCCTCATTGCAGGCTATGAGTTCATGATCCTGCTGAAGACCGCGGAATTGGAGAGGCGTGCGCGCGGGTTGCAGGTGTGATGTGGCAGGGCCTGTTGGTGCCGGCCTCGGCGCACCGCCGCGCCCGCCTCCGGCAATCGGTCACTATCCTTCTTGTGCTGTGCGGGATCGTCGTGGGCGGGTGCGGGCTCTACCTGCTGGCCATCCGATCTTCGACATCGCTGCTCGAAGAAGCCGGACAGCCGGAGCCCGTGGACACCATCGTGGTCCTGGGAGGAGATGGCCCGTCGCGGGCGCAAAAGGCCAGCGAGCTCTGGCTTTCGGGGTTCGCGCGGCAGGTCATCGTCGCCGGCGATGGAGACTGCCTTTCGATCCGCGACGCGATGATCGCGGCGGGGGTACCGGGCGGGGCAATTTCCGTCGAGTGCAGGTCGCGGAGCACCTGGATGAATGCAGTCAACGCCGCTCCGATGCTGATGGCAAGTCACACCGGAACGGCCATGCTCGTGACGAGCTGGTTCCATACGGGCAGGGCTTTGCGAACTTTCAGGCTGATGTGTCCGGGAATACGGTGGATACCGGTGGCGACACCGCCGCCGTCCTCGTCTGTGCTGGAGATCGCCACCGGCCCCTATGGGCCTTTCGTAGCCAAGGAATACGTCAAGGCAGTTGCCTACCGCGTCCGAGAATGGCTGCAGCCTCGTGCCCGTCTCAAGGCCGGCCAGTTGTGTCGCTAGGGAGATTGCCGTGAGAACGGGTGTCTGCAGGCCTGCGCGAACCGCGCCGATGATGGGGCCGGCGGAACGTCGCCGCCGACGAAAGACGGCCGCTTATCGTGCGCGTTCCAATCCGGATCCGGGCCGAGAGGAGGTTGACGATGCTCTCACGGTACTCGGAGCCTGAATCTGCACTGGCGTCCGCTCCAGCGCCCTATCTGGGCGGCCCCACATTCGCTCTTCGGCATCGCGCTAAGCGCCTCTTGTGGTCGCTGGCCTGGAACCTACTGGCCGCCTGGACCCCGTCTCCGTTCCAGCCGCTGCGGCGGGCGTTGCTCCGACTGTTTGGCGCGAAGATCCATTCGACCGCGATCGTGCGTAGCAGCGCCCGGATCTGGTGGCCCGGGAACCTGACCATGGGCGCCCATGCCTCCATCGGTCCCGGCGTGATCTGCTACAACGTCGCCGAGATCGTCCTCGACGACTTCGCCATCGTTTCCCAACGCGCGCATCTCTGCACCGCAAGCCACGACGTGCACGATCCCGACTTCCCGCTTGTCGCACGTCCGATCAGGATTGGGCGCAGGGCCTGGATCGCGGCGGAAGCCTTCGTAGGTCCGGGCGTAACGGCGGGCGAGGGCTCCGTTCTCGCAGCGCGGGGCGTCGCCGTCCGGGATCTCGATCGATGGACGATCCACGCCGGCAATCCGGCCCGTGCGGTGAAGACCCGTACTAGGCTGAAAGACTGACCTCGGGCTGTCCCAGGCTGGTGTAGAGATCGGCCATCTGCCGGGCGATCGCGTCCCAGTTGAAGACGTTCGAGACAAGCCGGACCCCATTCATGCCCATGGCAGTGCGTTCGCTGTCACTCAGTGTGAACATCCGTTCGAGACCGGCGGCAATGCCGTGCTCGGTCGGCTCGATTTCCAGGGCAGCCCCGTAGTCGAACGCCTCGGGGAGGTTGCATTGGGGCGTCAGCAAGGCGGGAAGCCCGTGTCCGAACGCTTCGAGGGCGGCCATGGGAAGTCCCTCGCTGAGCGAGGGAAGGATGAACAGGTCTGCGGAGGCGTAAGCTGACGCGCGCGCCTCGTCATAGGCTGGGCCGACGACATGGATGCGATCGCGACAGGGCGCATCCGCGGCGGCTCTTCGAATGTCAGGTTCGTATTCATGCTCGGCGGGGCCGACGACCACGAGATGCCAATCGCGACGCGTGCTGCAGCGGGCAAATGCCCTGATGAGTTCTACGACCTGCTTCTTCGGCGTGACCCTGCCCAGGAACAGGCAGGCTTTGGCTTCCCGTGGCATCTCCAGCCGCCACGGCGCTGGTCGTGCCTTCGCCGCGGGGAGGTGGACACCATTTGGTATGATGGCGACGGGGCGATGAAGTCCAGCCAGGCGGATCGCGTCGGATTCCGCACGGCAAAGCGCGTGCAGGCATGCGGCGTTCTCCAGATGTGCGTCTTCGTAGAGAAGGCGTGCGAGCTTCTTGCGGGGGGCGTTGTGTCGAAGGGCCCATGGATCGAGCATGCCGTGCGGGCTCACGACATAGGGGCGTCCCGTTGCCTTGGCCCATCTCTGCGCGGCGGCAGAGATATACATCCACAAGCCGTGTACGTGCAGGACGTCCAGATCGCTTTCGAGCATTTCGGGAACCAGCCGCGGCGCGTAGGCGAACCATGACGGACCACGTACCGGTGCCAGCTTTACGGGAATGCCGTCGAAATCTCGTCTCGCCTGGCCGTCGTCGGGTGCGAATATCTCGACCGACACATGCGGGAGGTGATGCAGTGCGAGGGCCAAGGACCTCATCGATTCGCCGACCCCGCCACCCGTCGGGGAGGTCGACGCGATGAGCATGCCAACTCTGAGCGGAGGTCGCGGAAGGGGAGAGGCGATGCCCGGCACGAATTTCATGCGACCTTTCGGCTTTCCCGCGACGCGCGCGCGCTTGCCAGGTCGAGCGCGTCAATGAGACGGAGACCATATCCAGCCAGCCCGTAGTCCTCTGCCCGACTGGCCGCTTGCCGGGACATCGTCCGAAGGGCGTCGGCATCCCGCGCGAGCAGCTCAAGCTTCTCGCACAGGGAGACCGTATCGGCGGGCGGGCAGATGTAGCCGTCGATCCCGTCGCGCACGACGCTGCCGGCATTTGGTGTGGTGACGACGGGCAGGCTGGCAGCGAGTGCTTCGTAGATCACTGTCGCCGAGCCCTCGCAAACGGAGGGCAGAAGAAACACGTCGGCCCAGGCATAGTGGGCGACGATCTCGTGGCGTGGCACCATGCCTGTCAGCTCCACATTCTCGCCGAGCTTCCCCTGAACTTCCGGCGGCACGCCGACTGGCCCGACAAGGCGGAATTCGGCCAGTCCGCGCAGGTGGCGGGCCGCCTCGAATATGTAGGGAGATCCCTTGCGCAAGCCGACGGCGCCGACCGTGAGTACACGCAAGGGCCCGTGGTTGCGCTTTTCACGAGGGGGCAGGGCGAAACGGCTGTCGACCCCGTAGGGAACGATGACGCATCGTTCGACCGGCCCTCCGACGGCGGCAATTCCATCGCGAACAAATTCTGAGGGGCATACGACCAGATCAGCGCTGTTCCACTCCGCCTTTTCCCTCGCGGCGAGTTCCTCCGTCACCGGGCTGTACTCCAAGGGCGTTTCCCATCCCGGATGGCGCTTCACCTCCGTGGCCACGAGACGATCAATGACCTGGCGAGGTGCGTTGATCTGCTCGACCACGGTCCAAAGACCGCGAGCGCGGGCGGCCCGGATCTGTTCGAGACACTCCCCGCTGATGCCGTAGAACCCTTTCGCCGAACCGAAACCGCTCCTGACAACGGCGCTCGAGAACCGCCGTGCGACCCTCAATCCCACGCGAATGTCGGCGGTCTGGCTGCGGTCGAGCATACGACCTAGTGCTGCCGCCAGCCCGATGCCTTCGAAGCAGTGTATCAGCTCAGGTGGAATGCCATCCGGTAAGCGTCCGCGCAGGCGACGTAGAGCCGAGGGCAGCGCGATCGGGACGGTCCCGAGTGCGCGCGGCCAGCCCTTGACTGCGCAGATGTCGGTGTAGAGCCGTTCGAGGCGGCCGGCCTGGTGAAGGATGCGCGGCACTGCATAGTGCATGCGGGCACCTAGCTGGCTGACGACGACGTTGCCGCTCACGATCCGGCTCCCGGCAGGACGACGGGATCGGTTGCTGCGAGAGGCTCGGGCGCCAACCGGCGGATCGCCGCGCACCAGCGCTCTATGCCGGCTGCCAGCGAGTATTCACTGTGCAGGAGGGCCACCGCCCGTGTCCCGAGCGCCCGGCACTCGTCGGGCGCGTCGCGCAATCTCAGGATGCGTGCGGCCAGCCCGTCCGCGTCGCCAGGAACAACCGCGTCGCCGCACCCGGCCGATCGCAGTACCGACCCGACCTCGCCGTCAGGATCGCCGATGAACAGGGCAGGGCGCCCGGCCGCAAGGATGCCGTAGAGTTTGCTCGGCACCACGCAATGCTCGAGGTGCGGCCGAAGCGACACGATGTGGACGTCGGACGCGCTCAGGCTTTCGGCGAGATTGCTGCTGGGTTGGTAGGGCTTGAAGATGACATTGCTCAGGCGCAGCCGACGCGCTTCCGCTTCGACTGCTGCGCGCTGCGACCCGTCGCCAATCATCAGGAAGCACACCTTCTCGTGCCGCAGCCTGTCCGCGGCGGCAAGTAGCGTCGCGAACTCGTGGGCCCGGCCGAAATTCCCGGAGTAGCCCACCACGAACGCATCCTGCAGGCCCCATGCGCGGCGGAGCCCATTCGTCTCCCGTTCCACCGGCCGGATTTCGCCGTCGTTTGCCCAATGGCGCACGGTGACGATGTCGTTCGCATCGCCCACGCGATTTGCGAGATGCCGCGACATGGCTTCTATGGGACATATCGTCAGGGCTGCCGCACGGTGCGACCAATCCCTTAGCGCGAGGGTCGATCTGGCCAGAGGGCCCGCCTTCGGCATGACGCCCAGTTCCATCGCCACCTCCGGGAAGAGGTCCATGACCCAGTTCACCAGATGTGCGCCGCGGAGCTTCAACGGCAACGCGGCGGTGCTCGACAGAAGCGGGGGGTCGGTGCACACGACGCAGACGTCGCCGCGCCGCGCATTCGCCAGCAACCATGCGCCGACCAGGAGATGAAAGGTCGCGTAGTCTGCGCTGCGCCCGGCCAGGCTGCGCCTGCCAAAGGCCGACATGCGAAGGCGATGAATTTCGACGCCACGTATGGTTTCGCGCGCAGGCAATTCCGCTCCGCCGCTTTCGTAGCGGCTTCTGCTGGTCACCACCCGGACAGCAAAGCCCTTGCTGGCTAGCGCGAATGCGAGACTAGAGACCATCCGGCTGGTGGCGGACTGGTCAGGAAAGAAATAGCGATTGACGAGAACGATCCGCAAAGATGCTGCTCCGCCCAAACGTTCCAGGCCGGCGCGTCATGGCGTCGAGTTTCTGGCGTGGAGAGCTTTGCAATCCTTGAAAGGGGCGCTCAAGCGTCGAAAAAGTACTAGAAATAATATTGTGACTTTGATCCGCGCGCCTATCGGCTGCGTGAGCTAAGCTCTGAGGGGTAAAGGACAAGATAGTTTAAGCCGCCATCCTTCATTCGACTGGGGCGCAGCCAAAAAAGGGGACCTCCCGCATTGGCCAAGTTCTCCCCCTGGGCGCTGATCTGCAAGAGTTCTGTCGAGTAATGATGACGAAGAAGTGCCGGGTGCAGCGCGGATGCATGTCCCTGGATCGTGAGGTTTGCCTTGGCGGAAAAGCGTGCGCTCATAATCGGTGTTACGGGGCAGGACGGCGCCTACCTCAGCGAACTGCTGCTCTCCAAGGGCTATCAGGTCCATGGACTCAAGCGCCGGTCGTCATCCTTCAACACGGCCCGTATCGACCACCTTTACCAGGATCCGCATGAGGAGAACGTCCGGTTCCATCTGCACTACGGCGACCTGACCGACGCCACGAACCTGTGTCGCATCATTCAGGCAGTTCAGCCCGACGAGATCTACAACCTCGGCGCGCAAAGCCACGTGCAGGTGAGTTTCGAGACGCCCGAGTATACGGCCAACGCCGACGCGCTCGGTACGCTCCGCCTGCTGGAGGCGATGCGTATCCTCGGGCTGGGCGACAAGTGCCGCTTCTATCAGGCGTCCACGTCGGAACTCTTTGGATCGACGGGAGCAATTGCGCAGAACGAGTCGACACCGTTCAGGCCGCAGAGTCCCTATGCGACGGCAAAGCTCTACGCCTACTGGACGACGGTGAACTACCGCACTGCCTATGGATTCCATGCCTCGAACGGAATCCTGTTCAACCATGAGAGCCCTATCAGGGGCGAGACCTTCGTCACCCGGAAGATCACGCGCTCGGTTGCCGCGATCGAACGTGGCCTCCAGGACAGGCTGCGTCTGGGCAATCTCGACGCGAGCCGCGATTGGGGCCATGCCCGCGACTACGTGGAGGGGATGTGGCGGATCCTGCAGCAAGACGATCCGGACGACTACGTGTTGGCGACCGGCGAGACGCATACGGTTCGCTCGTTCGTCGAAAAGGCGTTTGCGGTCGTTGAGCGGGAGATCCAATGGACGGGCAGGGGTGTCGAGGAGAAGGGACGGGACGCGCGGACGGGCGAACTCCTCATCGAAATCGATCCCCGCTACTTCCGCCCGAACGAAGTGGACTTTCTGCTGGGTGACGCAACCAAGGCCAGCACACGGTTGGGATGGCAGCACACCATATCCTTCGATGAACTCGTCACGGAGATGGTGGAGACTGATTTGCGGACGATCATGCGCGAGGTGGGGCGGAATGACCGCTATGGATCCTGATCGCAACAAATGCTTCGAACTGCGCGGCAAGAGGGTCTGGGTGGCCGGTCACACCGGTCTCGTTGGCTCGGCAATCGTGCGCCGGCTGGCACGAGAAGATTGCCAGCTGATCCTCGTCTCCCATGATGAACTGGACCTCATCCGCCAGTCCGATACGGAAGCGTTCTTCGAGCGTGAACGCCCGCAGGTCGTCTTCCTGGCGGCGGCGCTCGTCGGGGGAATTCTCGCCAATGCAAGGTTTCCGGCAGATTTCATCTACGAGAACCTGATGATTGCTGCGAACGTCATGCGAGCAGCTCACCTTTTTGGTGTCCGGAAGTTGCTCTGGCTAGGGTCGAGCTGTGTCTATCCGCGCGACGCGCCGCAGCCGATCCCGGAGAGCGCTCTGCTGACGGGGCCCCTCGAAGCGACCAACGAAGCTTTTGCCGTGGCCAAAATCGCCGGGATCAAGATGGCTGCGGCCTTCCAGGCGCAGCATGACGACCGGTTCATATCGGCCATGCCGACCAATCTCTACGGTCCGAACGACAACTTCGATCTCGAAAGCGCGCATGTCCTGCCCGCGCTTGTGCGCAAGATCCATGAGGCACACGTGCAAAAGGCTCCGTCGGTGACGATATGGGGTTCGGGGCGCCCGCTTCGGGAGTTCCTGCACGTCGATGATCTGGCTGATGCCTGCATCTTCCTTGTGAAGCACTATGAGGGACGCGACCCGATCAACGTTGGTACGGGCCGGGAAGTCTCGATCCGGGAGCTTGCGGAGATCATAGCGGACGTCGTCGGATACGACGGCGATTTTGTCTTCGACCAGACGCGGCCGGACGGAACGCCACGCAAGCTGGTGGAGACATCGAAGATCGCGGCCATGGGCTGGCGCCCGAGGATCAGCCTCGAGACGGGTATTCGGGAACTCTACCGGGACCGGCTTGCGGCCCGGCCCGCCGCAGCGTCGGCTTGGGTCAACTGACCGGTCCAGGTCAGTTCAGGTCGATGCTCCTCGGCCTCACGGCTTGGGGCAGTACCACCCGGACGATGTCGCCTGGCTTCAGAAGGGCCTGCTCGCCGGCTTCAACTTCGTCGTACCTGTCGTCTCCCAGCCGCAGAATGCTGTAGCTGGGCTGGACCTGCGCGGCATTCAGCGCAGACTCGCCCGACATCAGCGCGACTTCCGACATGGTGGCGAGCAGCGAGCGTTGGCGGCCGCGCATCCTGTCGAGATTGAGGTCGACCTCCTGCAGTTGCTCCGCAGCCTGGTTGCGTCGTGTGGTGATCAGCGAAACGCGCTTCTGTTCGATGGCGAGCTTGTTCTGTTTCGCCCGCGCCAGATAGGCACTGACCTCGAGCGCGTCGCGGCGAGTGGACGAAAGATTGCGCTCGGCCTCGCGCAGATTGGACTTGGCGGTCAAACCGCGCCCCGCGAGTTCCTTCTGGGCAGCCATGTCCTCCTGAAGCAGCTCGATCTCCCGGTCGTAGAGCTTCAGGCTTTGGGTATTCGATTGGATCTCGTCCTCGTAACTCTTCTGCTGGGCCAGGAGAGCCTGATCCTCTTCCTGGAAGGCGGCTTTTCGGATCTCGAACAGCCGCTGCTCGCCCGCCACCACCTTTTGCCTGATCGTCTGCCAGGCCGGGTCCGGATCGGTCTTGAGCAAGGACTCACCGGTAAAGGCGACGCCGTCGAGTTCTGCCTGGAGACGCGCCCGGAGGGCCTCAAGCCCCAAAACCTGTAGCTCAAGGTCGGCATAGTCCTGCCGCGCGGCGATCATCTGCAACTGAGAATTCTCTACGTCATCGGCGACGCGCCGGCCGCCGCCGGCGAGTGCGACCAACTCCAGGACGGTCATGTCGGGTCGATATTCGTAGCGGCCCGGCCTCTGGACGTCCCCGACAATGAAGACAGGGGCGTATTGCGCGACGGAAACGGCTACCGAAAGTCCCGGGAGGTGTTCTGCCAGAAGTGCGTCCAGCCTGGAGCTTAACGCCGCAGGCGTCATGCCTGTAGCGGCCACATTTCCGAGGAGCGGTAGTCCGACGGTTCCATCTGGCGCGATGGGAAACTGTCCGGAAAGGTCATCGCGGCCATATACAGTCACCGCGAGGACGTCGCCGATGCTGAGTCGGTAAGCTTCCGGGGGCCGGGTATCAGCCCGGCTCGCGGCTGCGCTCACTGCCAGGAAGGCCAACGCGACGGCAATTCGAAGAACAGCCAGGCGACGATCGGGCCACATCGAAACACCTCCTTATGCGCTCTGCCTCACAGGATCGGCTTCGATGGGGCGCGGACCCTGCGCCCCGCGAGCCGCTACCTGCAGGAGTTGGTTGGCCACCTGATCTTGGTTGAGCCGATCGACGCGGTTCAGGACGATCCCGTCCGGCTTGTTGCCGTTCGTGGCGAGGCTGTGGATGGAGGCGATGACATGATCCAGCCTGCGGGTCCTGAAGGGCACGACGAACAGGATGCGACTGGCAAAGCGCGTCACATCGCCGAGATCACAGAACGCGTCGCCTTCGGGGGCGTCCACCAGCACGACGTCAAAGCGCAGCCTCAGTTCACTCACCAGGGACCGCAGATGGGAGGAGGCGAGGGGCGCGCCGCACCATGCCCCCGGACGTGCGGCAATGATCGAATAGCCGCCAGCTTCTTGGATGATCTCCGAGACGTTCTTGCTGCCGTCGAGAAGCTCATCGATGTAGGCGCCGGCGATCACATGGGCGCTCTCCTCGACCGAAGGATTGCGCAGGTTCGCATCCACGACGATCACTCTCATGCCGGCAGCGGCTGCCGATCGGGCCAGTGCGAGGACGAGCGTGGTCTTGCCGTCGCCAGCCTCGGCAGACGTCACGACGATTGCGGAAGTGGGCTTCCTGCCGCCCTTCAGGTTGAGTGCCGTCCGCAGCGCCGAAAATGCCCTGCCGACGGCGGTGCTTGTGTCGCTCACCATCTCGTCGAGGTGATGAATGTCGCGCAGCTGCGGCAGGGCGCCGAGCACGGGCACTCCCGTCGCTTCCCGCAGGGTCTCGATCATGCGGGGGCGCCGGTCGGTCGCTTCACGCAGGAACGTCGCCGCCAGGCCCATACTGCCTCCCAGTCCGAGGCCGAACATGAGCCAGGTGGCCAGCCGTGGTTTGGCTGGGAGCGAGGCGGGTTCAGCCAGGGAAATGATCTGGGCCTCGGGGACAGCAATGCTGTCCTGCTCGATGGTTTGCTTGTAGCGCAGGAGGTAGCTTTCGTAGATCGCCCGGCTGGCCGCTGCTTCGCGTTCAAGCTGGGCCAATGTCACTTCGGCGTGGTTTGCTTCGGAAAGCGCCTGCTGGGCCTTCTCCAGCGCGCGGTTCAGACTCTCTTCCTTCTGGTGGACGACCGAGATCTCGTTGGTCAGGCTCGCGATGATGCGCGTGATCTCCTCGCCGATCTGGCGCTTTGTCGCGGCCAACTCGGATTCCAGGCTGGTGAGCTCTGGGCTTTTCAGCGCCTTCGTGTCATGCAGTTCGCTCAGTCGCCGCTCTATTCGCGCCTGTTCCAGGCGCAGGCTCTGGACCGTCGGCGAGCCGAGTATTTCAGCAAGTGAGGGAAACTGCTCGCGGGCAGCAAGATCCTGAATGGTCTTGAGCCGAGCCTCGAGATCCGCGAAGGCGGCGCGGGTTGCCGCAAGCTCGCTGTTGAGCGCTGCCACGCGCTGCGCCTGCAGGGTGACGCCGTTCGTTTCGACCAGGCCGGCCTTCTGGCGAAATGTCTCGGCGGCTTGTTCGGCTGCTTCCAACTCCGCGCGAAGCGTCACCAGTGTTTCGCCGAGCCAGGAGGCGACACGCCGCGTTGCGCTGCGCTGCACATCAATCTGATGGTCGAGATAGGCCTGCGCATAGGCGTTGGCCACCTTGGCCGAAAACACTGGATCGGAGGAGCTGAAAGTCAGAAAGATGGTGTACGACCGGCCATCGTTGCTAACCCGTAGACCGGACAGGAGGATCTCGGCCTTTTCCCGCTCATCGAGCGGGATCGTGTCCTTGTTGACCGCATCGCCGGCTCGTGCGGCCCCCGGCAGAATTGACCCCAGACTACGCCAGACATTGGAAAGCGAAAGGCCGGGCTGTTCCTCTTCACGGATGGCCACCCCCTCGCTTTCAAGGCGCGCGACTACCTTGGCTGCCATGGAGCGCGAATTGATCAGGTCGAGTTCGGTCCTCAGGACGGGACTGTCCTGCGGCAAGGGCGACACGACGGTCTCAGAGGGAAGGGCGATCCTGCGGGCATCGAGCGCGACCACAGCTTCCGAGATATAGCTCCTGGGGGTGCGCGCGTAGCCGATCAGCCCGACTGCAAGCCCGGCCAGAACCGAGAGCGCAAGAAGGCGCCTGCGTCGTCTTATGATGGCGTGAATACGGTCCCACGCGAACCCGTTGTCGCGCGGACCCTCCGAAACAATCATCGTCGTATCTCGTGAGGAAGCTGGGCGAAGGAACGCTGGCCGTCAGTCCGGCAGCAGCTCGCTAATCTTGTATGCGACCTCGGTACGGTTGGTCGCCTTCAGCTTCTTCATGATGTTTCTGATGTGAACCTTCACCGTGCTTTCGCGGAGGTTCAACTCATAGGCGATGATCTTGTTTGCCTTGCCGCGGCGCAGCGCCCGCGCGACTTCCGCTTGCCTCTGGGTGAACATGCCGGAGGAAGGGCGCACGTTTCGCGTGTTCGGATTGATCACTTCACGCATCGCCACGACGCTGCTTGCAGGGACAAACGTTCCGCCGGCGACGGCCAGGGAAATTGCCTCGATGCAAACTTCCACGACGACCGATGTGGGGATGTACCCGCAGGCACCATTTTCGAGGGCAAGCAGAACCTGGTCGAGTTCATCGTTATCTGCCATGACGATGACAGGCGTCCCAGGACACTCCGCCACGAGTTCCCTCAGCTCGGTGAGGACCGGGAGGTCCGACATTTTCCGCCCGCCTATGTTCAGCAGGATACCCCGTAGCGGCGAATGAAGATTCTCTTCCGCTCTCCACTCCTGCAGCGAGGCGAAAGCACGAACTTCCATCTCGATGCCGTGCGAAAGCAGGCATTGCGCGAAACATTCGCGGTCGAGCGTCCGCTTGTCCAGTATGACAAGCGTCGAGCCATGGCTTTCGCGGTTCCTGTGCCTTTCGGCGTCAGTTGCACTCGGGTCTGCGGATGGCCCGCGCGGTTGCGGCGGAAGTACACTGGGGGGGATACCCCGTGCGGATTGGACATGCCCGTTCACACCAATTCCGTATGACATAACTGACCCCTTTTACTGACCCCACGCAAACAAGTACCGTTGCTGTACGTCAAAAGGTTATTGGATGATGTTCAGATCCGCCTGTCGCCCCGGATAATCGAAAGTTGTATAGAGATGGATAATTTGCTGTTCTGTGCAAACCGAATATCAGAGGTCCTAGCACGGAAAGTTTTTGCAGGCGCTAACTTGGATTAGCGTCTACCCAATTGGTTATTTTGTGCAGAGTCGCGCCTCAAATAGGTGGGGTCGAAACCTGCGAGTGTAGCCAGCATCTTGCGATCCAGCAGACCGACACTGTTCTTGTGAAAGTGAAGTAGGTCCGAGCGCCGCAGTTCCCTAAGCATGCGGTTCACGTGGATGGCGGTGAGGCCAAGTGCGTCAGCAAGGTCATACTGGGTAAGGGGGCATTCGTAGTCGTCCGGCTGGCCCAGGCCGGCCATGTTCAGCCTCACGCCCATTTCGAGGAGCAGGTGGGCGACGCGGGACAGGGCGCTGCGCCGGCCCAGGTTGACCATGTGCTCGACGAGGATCGCACTGTGTCGGGCGGTCTCGGCGAACAGCAGTTCCACGAGACCCTTCAAGTTGGCGGCAGCTGCGATCAGCGACGGCGTGTTGATTTCGTATACAGTGGCTTCGGTGATCGCCATGAAAGACAGTTGGACGCCGTGCCGAGAGCCGCTTAGACTAATGAGATCCCCGGATACGGGGAAGTCGAGGATGTGACGTTCGCCATTGGCAAGGATCCGGTAAAGAACCGTCCATCCCTTTCCGACGAGAAAGGTGCGATCGCGGTCATCCCCGTCTGTGGCTAAGTCCGTGTGCGGCGGGCAGGTCTTTCGAACGAAGACGAGCCCGCCCAATATTGCCTTGTCTGCTTCAGACAGCGGAAGGTCGTGGAAGGGCAATATGGTTGCACCGTCGGTTTCACGCTGAATGCGCATCAGGGTACCCCTGAAATCGAAACCGCATCCAAGTGGGTTTGTATATCGGCCTTTCCGTTGGTGGTAGAATGCTACTCTTACGAAATTAAGGTGTTTCGATGGTGTACAATAGCCTTTTGGGTTAGCTCCATGTACCGCTTTATATAGTTGTATTGGCGAGTAAAGGGGAGGGGGTTGCTACAAGGATTCCGAAGTTCTGCAACTCTCGGTTGCTTGATGGTGTGTTTCGGTTCTTGGCGGCGAAAATATTATCTTGGTCGGGCAATGTGTCGCGCGGTGTATGAGGCTGCGGCCGAGGTGACCGAGGTGGCAACGGCATGTAGGGGGGGCGACGCTCAGCATCGGTTGCGAACAGGTGGAGTTACCTTTCGATCTTGGTGGCGCAATCGGATGTTGTGAAAAGGTTGCTTCTGATTGTTTCAGGCAATCTGCCTTGACCGGCGATGTGTGCGTTAGAGGGGCGCCCGTGACAGTACGCCGATCCGGTGCAGTTCGAGCCACAGCGTCTTCCTTCATCCGGCGGATGGTACCTCTTATTGCGGGCACGGTTGCATCCGATGCGCACTCGCAACGGCCGTCCCGCAGACTATCGTTGCTTGATGAATAAGGAAATGCGGAGGGAATGGCACGGATGAGCACCCAGGAGGCCGCATTCAGAAGCGCGCACTACGATAAAAAATACTTCTCCATGCAGAAGTTGTCGGGTGAGTATTCTGGAGTAATTGATTTATTCAAGTTTTCCTCAGAGGTGGGGCCGTCCGACCGAGTGGTCGATTTCGGTTGCGGGGGCGGTTATATCTTGGCCAATCTGCCGGCCGGGGAGAAGATCGGCGTCGAGGTGAACGAGACGGCTGTCGTAGTGGCGCGCAGCAAGGGGATCAGGATCGTCCCGGCGCTGCGGGAGATCGAGGATGGCTGGGCGGACGTGATCATTTCCCACCACGCACTCGAGCATGTGGACGATCCGCTGGGCGAGGTGACCGGCATGCTGGCGAAACTTCGCCCTGGCGGAAAGGTCGTGATCGTCACGCCGGTCGAGTCCTACAAGCGCCGCTTCACCGAGGACGACCCCAACTTCCACCTCTTCACCTGGTCGCCCAGCAACCTGGGAAATCTCCTGAAGCGGGGCGGATTCGTCAGGATCAGCGTCTCCACGGTGAACCACCGTTGGCCGCCGTACTGGTACCTGATGAAAGATGTGCTCGGCCCCAGGCTTATGCATCTCGTTTGTGCCTTGCATGGCCGGCTTCGCACGGAGATGAGTCAGGCCAAGGCGGTGGCCTACAAGCCGTGAGAACGCTCGGGCGCCATTGAGGCGGTCGTCGACAATGCGCGGACCTGCCGGGGGCTGCAGCAGTCGAACTGTCGTCAGGCGACGGCCCGTCCGCGGGCTTGAGTGCGGACGAGCGTGCCCCAGGACGCATAGATGGCAACCGGAGCGAGGAACGCGAGGATGTGGACCCACGCGATCACAATCTCGTTGGTAAAATGCGTGATCGTCAGCATGGATGGCGTGGCGGAGAGCATGTACAGCGCCTGCATCGTGGTGTTGCCAGCCATTGCCGCCGCATACATCCAGCCGAGCAGGATGCCGATGATGAGGAACTTCACGGCACCGAAGTACCAGAACGAGCCGTAGGCGTCCCACATTCCCATTTCGGTGGAGCCAAGCATGGCCGTGTGATTTCGGTCAAAAGTGACGGACACATCCAGCTCCAGCGAATGCTTGAAGTCGGAGCCAAATATTTGAGCCGGGACAAAAGTGTACACCATGTTGTTCCAGTGGGAAACGCCGTAGTCGAACTCCTGGGCCTCAGACGCGTACTCCATGTTGGCGACCAGGTTGCGCATCTCTGTTCCGCCGTTCTCAAGGAGGCTGTTAAAGTTCTTCTCAAGATCTATGTTGGCAAGGTCGGACCATTGTGAGTCACCCTTGTAGTAGATGGCATTCCTGTATTCCTCTGCTCCGAGCAGGCCTACGAGGGACGCGACAATTCCTGCGACGACGGCTACCCGCGGTATTGACCACCTGCGCTGGAACCAGAAGGCGAGTGCCAGGATGAGACCGAATTCTGAAAGCTCGCTGCGCCTGCCGGCGATCACGATGCGATCGAAATAGAAGACGCAGCCAAACGCTATGATAGCGAGGGCAAACCGGGAGGGCCTCCCGGCGTAGCACAGCACTGCGATCACAAAGCCGTAGGTGAGCAGCCGCGCAAAGAAGAGGTATGCGACCGACGTGCCGGTCAGCATGCCGCGGAGCCGCTCCTCGTCGGGAAGCTGGCCGAACTTGTAGAAGAAGTATGCGCCGACCAGGGAAAGGACCGTGGCCGACCGGAGGAGACGCTGCTCGGACAGAGCGACATCCCATCCAATGGGACAGCGCATTCCGAGCTCCCAGCCCACGTGGCATGCCGCCAGGCACAGGGCGGAGAACAGTACCGCACTGGTGACGCTTCCGTTGTCGATGAAATGATCGTTGATCAGGCCAGGTATTTGCGGGAGCACGAAGGTCAGGAAGATGGCGGCGGCCAGAAACGGAAATGTGAAGACGCGTCCGCGCGTGACGAAGCCATGCGCCAGCATGGCGACAATGAGCGCAGCGAGGAACACCGTCGCCAGCCAGGCCAAGCGTGCATCTCCCAATCGTCGCCACCCCGGCGAGGCGGCATGCCTGCGCCCGCGAGCCTACGCGAGCAGTTCCGAGACATCTCCGGGGAAGGGGACGTGGCCGTGATAGATTGCGGCGGCTGCGGCGAGCCCTCCCGCCTGGAGACGCACGATCGGTTCGTGCCCGAGCGCATTCAACAGGATGCCCATGTGACCGCGCGCAGGCTCGACATCGGGACACACCCCGAACCCGGCGCGACGGGCGGCGCCGCGGTCGATGTCGCCCCAGAACTGCGCCACCAACGCGGACGGCGCGTGGGCGGCGAGTGCTTCAAAGTCGCCAAAGCCCAGCGCAGGGCGCTGCTCCGGGTTGACTGCGACCGCGACGACATCGCACGCCTCCATGCGGAGGTCGGCAAGGCTTTGAAAGACCTGGACCGTTGCGCCGGCATTCCTGAGCCCGGCCTCTATGAAGGGCGCGAAGGGATTATCGCAGATCAGGGCGACCCTGCGCCCAGCCGCGTTCACGCCGGCATCCGCGAGCAGGCGAACGCAAAGCGGCCCGAGGAACGGGAAGACGCCGACATCCGGGTGGCGCTCGTTGACGGCCGCCACCCGGATGCCTCGCTCGCGGCAGGCTGCGAGATCGATGTCGTCTCCGCGGAATTCCCAAGCCTCGTACATCAGGGCGACGACCGCACGAGCCGGAAGGTGCTCGATGACGGCACGGGTGATCGGACGAAGATTTCCGGTGTTGGTCAGGATGTCACACGCGGCCAGATGCGTGTCTTCGATCCGTTTGACGATCGTTATGCGATCCGCCACCAAGGCTTCTCCGGCGAGCGACAGCGTGGCTGCTGCGGCCTCGCGAGCACTTCCGTGCCGCGCCGTATCGCGCGTCCGGGCAATCACGCGCTTCGCGCCGGCGAGCGCGGCAATGACGGCCGTCGTGGCGTAGTGGCCGGTCGCTGCCTCGGTGATCACTGTGAGGCCGGAAAGATCGAGCCCGAGCGCGGTTATCCGTTGCCTGACGCTGTCCAGGACGCCGGATTGTGCAGCGTCGGATCGCAGAAGAGCAGGTTGCTGCAGCATGCGGGGTCCTAGACGCGCCTGAGCTTGCGGGGACGGCTGCGCTCCAGGGCTTCGGCGAAGACCGACACGACGCGCGCCTGCATTTCGAATGTCATCTGAGCAAACAGCGGCAGGAGGATCGAATGATCGCGGGCGTGTTCCGAGCGCTGTAGCGGATGGGGCAGAGGCAGGTCGGCGTGGGCGGGCTCCATGTGGATGCACATGATCCCGCGCCGCGTCGCCACGCCGTTGTCGAGCATGTGCTGCATCACGCTACGCTGGTCTACGTCCGGGGCGAGACTCACGCAGTAGCTCTGCCAGTTGGAGCGTGCCCATTCCGGCTCGATCGGCGCCTCGACGCCGTCGAGTTCCGCCAGCATTCTGGCGTAGTCGGCGGCCCGGGCGCGCCGGCAGGCGATGATCGTCGGCAGGCGTTTGAGCTGCTCGCGCCCGATCGCTGCCTGGACGTCGGTCATCCTGTAATTGTAGCCGCGAACGGGATAGCCTTCGAAGATGACCTTTGCGCTGCCGTGGCGCAGGGTGTCGGGCACCGACATGCCGTGCTGTCGCAACAGCCGGAAGAGCGCGTCCCACTCCGGGTTGCGGGTGGTGATCATGCCGCCGTCCCCGACGGTGACGACCTTGCGTGGGTGGAAGGAGAAGCACGCGATGTCGGCGTGCGGGCCGCCGATGCGATTCCAGGTGGCGTCCGTCCTTATCTCGGAACCGATGGCGCAAGCCGCGTCCTCTATGACCGGGATGTCGGCGCGCCGTGCAATCTCCAGGATGTCGGCGAGGTCACAGGGCATACCCATCTGATGGACGCACAGGATAGCCCGCGTCTTCTCCGTGATCGCGCCCGCGATCGCGGAGGGATCCATGTTGAAGCCATCCTCCTCGATGTCCACGAAGACCGGTGTTGCCCCGCACTGCCGGATCGCGTTTGCCGACGCCACGAAGGTGTGGCTGGTCGTGACGACTTCGTCGCCCGGCCCGACGCCCACGGCCAGCAGGCTGAGATGCAGGGCCACCGTGCAATTGGAAACGGCGCAGGCATGGTCGGAGCCGACCATCGCCGCGAACTCGCGCTCGAAGGCCGCGACCTGCGGTCCTTGGGTGAGCCAGCCCGACAGGACTGCCGCGCTGGCGGCCTCGGCTTCCTCGGGGCCAAGGAGAGGCTGCGCAATCGGTATCATGATGCCTGTTCCAACACGGGCGCCGGGCGGCTCTCCGCCCTCCACCACTCGACCAACTCGGCAATGCCGGGGCCTGGCGCGATTTCGGCGCGGAAGCCGAGGTCGCGCGCGGCCAATTCGCAAGAGGCGAGGCGCCGTGGCACCGGGTTGATGGCACGTGCCTCAGCATGAACCGGAACGAGGTCGGGACGGTCCATGGCGGCAGCGAAGTGCCGCGCAAGTTCGAGCAAGGATGTCTCCGTGCCGCTGCCGACATTGTAGACGCAATCGGTCGCGTCGGCGGTGGCGGCGAGAATGTTGGAGCGTGCGACATCCCGGACATGGATGAGATCCATCGTCTGGAGGCCGTCGCCGAAGATCACCGGAGGCTCACCGGCGGCGACCCGTTCCATCCACCGCACCATCACCTCGGTGTAGCGCCCGTGGATGTCCATTCGCGGCCCGTAGACGTTGAAGTAGCGCAGGGCCACGTAGTCGAGCCCGTACATGTCGTTGAAGGAGCGCAGCAGCCCTTCGCCGAACGACTTTGCTGCCCCGTAAAGCGTGCGGTTTGCGTAAGGGTGATGCGCCTCGGTGGTCGGAAACGTCTCCGCCATGCCGTAGACGGACGCAGACGAAGCCATCACGACCTTGCGCACCTTTTCGGCGACGCACAGCTTGAGCAGGTCGTACGTCGCGTTGACCATCACCTCGATCGCCTCGTCGGGCTCCGCCGCGCAGTGGGTGATGCGAAGCGCTGCCTGATGGAAGACCGTGTCGGAGCCGGTTACGAGGCGCCGCATCAGGGTCTGGTCGCGGATGTCGCCCTGGACGAGCGACACCCGGCCGCTACGCAAAGCGCCGGCCAGGTTCGACACCCGGCTGCGGACGAAGTTATCGATCACGACGATTTCCGTGCAGCCCTGGTCGACCAGGAGGTCGACGATATGGGAGCCGACGAAGCCGGCTCCACCGGTGACCAGGACGCGCTTGCCCGCAAGTGAGTGCTTCCGTTCCGACATGTCTGTCATTTCCTCAGGCAGATCGCGCTAGCTGATGTGTAGTGAGATCGTTGACGGTCTCGATCACCCTGGCCACGTCCCGTGCCGCAAGCTCGGGATAGAGCGGGAAGGAAAGCGTCTCCCGGGCAAAAGCCTCGGAGACTGGGAAGTCTCCGGGGCCGTACCCCAGCCCGGCATAGGCCGGCTGCAGGTGAACCGGGCGCGGATAGTGGATGTTCGTCATGATCCCCGCCTGGTCGAGGGCCGCGCGGAGTGCGTCGCGGTCACGGACCCGGACTGCGTAGACATGGCAGGCGTGATCGGCGCCGAACGGGCCGGCGGGCAGGACGATGTCGCCCACCAGCGCGGAATTGTAGGTGTTCGCGATATGGCGGCGGGCGGCATTCCAGCCATCGAGACGGCTGAGCTTGACGCCAAGCACCGCCCCCTGGATCGCATCCATCCGGTAATTGAAGCCCTGGTGGACGTGATTGTACCTGCCTTCCTGGCCCCAGTCGCGGAGCGAACGGATGCGCTCGGCGAGCGCCGGGTCGGACGTGGTGACGGCGCCGCCTTCACCTGCGGCGCCGAGGTTCTTGCCGGGATAGAAGCTGAAGCAGCCGATGTCGCCGAAACGTCCGGCCCGCACACCGTCGCGCTCGGCGCCATGAGCCTGCGCGGCGTCCTCGATCACGGCTAACCCGTGATGGCGGGAAATGCGCGCGATCGCCGCCATGTCGGTCAACCGGCCGTGGAAATGGACCGGCAACACCGCTTTGCTGCGCGGCGTTATCGCTGCCTCGATGCGCTCGGGGTCCATGGTCCAGCTGTGGGGATCGACGTCCACGAACACCGGTCGGGCGCCGGCGTAGAGGATGGCCGCGACGGTGGCGACAAAGGTGAGGGGGGAGGTGATCACTTCGTCCCCGGGGCCGATGCCGACGGCGAGCAGGGCAAGATGCAGCGCCGAAGTGCCGCTGTTCACGGCGATCGCATGTTCGGCGCCGCAGTAGCCTGCGAAGCTTCGCTCGAAACGCTCCACTGGTTCCCCGAGCACGTAGTTGCAGCCTCGCAGCGCATCGAGAACTGCTGCTTCGACCTCGGGACCGATGGATCGGAACTGGGCGCGCAGATCCAGGAACGGGATCATGAGGCCTTCCTCATTCCCCCGAGTTCGACAGGCCGTCCTCGAAGCACCGTGGAATGGGACGCGGCCGCCAGCATCTCGACCACGCGGAGGCCGGCCTCGCCGCCTGTCTGCGGGGTGGCGCCGTTGGCGATGCAGTCGATGAAGTGCTCGATCTCGGTCAGCAGCGCCTCCTTGGCCGATATCGCCGGCGCCCACATTTCCCCAATGCGGTACGCGATGCGCTGCTCTCGCGTTTCCACCGCCACGCCGTCGAGGGCGACGCCGCGGTCGTAGACCTTGACCTTCTCACTGGTCTGCATGTCGTCATAGATGACCATGCGGCGGCTGCCGCCGACGAGGATCTGTCGCAGCTTGACGGGAGCAAGCCAGTTGACGTTGAGGTGAGCCATGGCACCGTCGCCGTAGTAGACGGAGAGATGGGCCATGTTCTCCGGGCTACCGGGCAGGAAGCCGGCCGCGCTGGCCGAGATTGCCACCGGTTCGGCGTCGATGAGGAAGTCCATGATCGCGAAGTCGTGGACGGCGAGGTCCCAAATCACGTTCACGTCGCGCTGGAACAGGCCGAGATTCACGCGTGTCGAGTCGTAGTAGTAGACGTCGCCGAGCTGGCCAGACGTGATGAGATCGCGGATGGTGCGGACCGCGCCCGTGTAGACGAAGGTGTGGTCGACCATGAGCACGACACCGCGCCGCGCCGCTTCCTCGACGAGGAGGGCGGCCTTGGCCGGCGTTTCGGCCATCGGCTTTTCCACCAGCACATGCTTGCCGGCGCGGAGCGCAGCGAGCGCGATCTCGAAATGGGTGTTCACCGGCGTCGCCACCATGACGGCGTCGATGGCAGTGTCGCTGACGAGCTCGCGCCAGTCCGCCACCAGCCTGGCGGATGGATGGCGACGACCGGCCCGGTGGCGGGCCGCATCGGAGAAGTCGGCGATCATCTCCACGCTTGCGCAGTCCACCTCTGCGACGGTGCGCGCGAGATTGGGGCCCCAGTATCCGTAGCCGACGATACCGACACCGATCATGACGCGCTCCCCACGTCATGGGAAACGCCGTTGGCGACCATCGCCCTGAGGCGGTTGGTCCCGGTCTTGGCACCGACTGGCTTTCGCACATCGCCGATGACCCGCGCCGGAACCCCGGCGACGATGGCAAAGTCGGGAACGTCGCGAGTGACGACGGCTCCCGCGCCGACCACGGCGCGTTCACCAATCGTGACACCGCAGACGATAGTGGCATTGGAGCCGATTGCGGAGCGACGGCGGACGAGTGTCGGCGTGCACTCCCATTGCCCGTCGCGCATCAGACTGCCGTCCTCGTTGGTCGCAAAGGGGAGGAACCCGTTCGTGAACATCACGCCGTGCGCGACCATCACCTCGTCCTCGATGATGACACCCTCGCAGATGAAGGAGTGCGAGGAGATCTTGCAGTTTCTGCCGATCGTTGCGTTCTTCTGGATTTCTACGAACGGACCGACGCGCGTTCCTGCCCCGATGCTGCAGCCATAAATGTTGACGAGATCGGGGTAGAGGATCTGGACGCCGTCGATCGAACTGGAATTGATCGGCATTCGTGCCCCCTCGGTTATCCAGCATTTTCAATAGGTGATTTCGGGACGGGTACGACCGGACCAAAAAGGGCTGATGGCCTTTGGAGGGGTAGCCCTGCGTCGAACGGATAAGCGCACTTTGCCTTGGTAGCGGGGCGCGAAAATCCACGCCTCACCGGCCTCTCCGAGGAAGCAGGCATGCTGAAGGACGCAACCGGGAACCGCTCTGATGACGTTCGATTCTTCAGAAGGAGGGAGGGCGCGCTGCCTGGAGGAACGAGGGGCAAAGGACGGCGGCAGGCTGCCCTCGTCACATCGGCGTAACGGTCGTTCGAACGGGCTAAAAGTTCACACCATTGTCCACGGTACAGCCTCGCAACATCATCTGTAGCTTGTCAGGCACGGGTCTCTGCTCGGCGAGCAGGTGAAGCCGATTTGATCATCAACAGTTGCGAGGCGTCCCAGTATTCTCGCAGTCTTGCTCTTGGCGCGAGTATCTCCTGGAGGATAAGGGTCGCATGCCGGGCGGGGTCTTCCTCAACGTGACTTCGGCCCCTTGAGGCCGTTGCCGTGCGTGGTTTCGCCTCTCTGGAGGGATAGCGAGTTGCGCAGCCTGCACCGGCCGCTTCTGTATTCGGCCCTCGACAAGTATCTGGGCCTTCTCATCAATCTCGCCACGACCGCCGTCGTGGCGCGTCTTCTCAGCCCCGACGAGATCGGCGTCTTTGTCGTGGGCAGCGCGGTAACGCTGCTAGCCGAGGCGCTGCGAGATTTTGGGACGGGTTCCTATGTCATCCAGTTGCGTGACGACGATCCGGTGGCGTTGCGTACTGCCTTCACGGTAACGATGGCGGTGTCGCTGGCGCTCGCCGTCGGCCTTTTCCTGCTGGCTCGGCCGATCGCCGATTTCTACGGTGACGAGCGCCTGATCCCGGTCGTGCAGGTGGCAGCAGGCGGACTGTTGCTGAGTGCGCTTGCTTCAGTACCAGCGGCTCTGTTGCGACGAGAACTGGCCTTCGGGCCGCTGGCGGTCATCAACACGACGGGCCTTCTGGTCAACTTCCTCGCCAGCGTGGCGTTCATCTCGCTGGGCTTCGGCTATCTAGGACTGGTCTGCGCCTCTTTCATGGCGTCGTTGGCGAGTTCCATTGGAACGATCGCCTGTCGCGGCCAGCTCTGGATCTATCGCCCGAGTGCCGCGCGGTGGCGGGAAGTGGGGAGCTTCGGTGGCTTTGCCAGCGCGACGTCGCTACTCAACGTATTCTTCACGGTGTTGCCGCAGACCCTGCTTGGCCGGCTCGCCGGCTTCGATGCGGCGGGCCTGTACACCCGTGCCATGACTCTTTGCCAGTTGCCTGACCGCGCCATCGTCGGTGCTCTGCAGCCGGTTATCTTTCCGGCCTTTGCAGCCGAGGCGAGGGAGGGCGATCTCAGGGCGACCTACGTGAAGACGCTCGGCCTGCTTTCGGCGGCGCAGTGGCCGGTGCTCGCTTGCGTCGCGGTCATGGCGGAGCCGGTCGTTCATGTGCTGCTCGGACCGAAATGGACGAGTGCGGCGCCGCTGCTGCGCGTATTGGCCATCTCCTACATGGCGATGATGCCGGCGCCGCTTACCTATCCCACTCTCGTAGCCTTGGGCCGCATACGGGACACCCTGACCGTGAGCTTGGTCTCCCTGCCGCTTGGCATCCTGGCGATGGCGATCGCTGCGCCCTTCGGTGTGATGGCGGTGGCGGTCAGCATGCTGTTCGCCTGGCCGCTGCAGATCGCGGTGGCGATGGCCTTCATCTGCCGGGGGGCTCGGCTGTCGTGGCGCGACGTCGGCGGCGCGTTGTGGAAGAGCATTCCCGTTACGGTCCTGGCTGCGCTGGTGCCTCTTTTCGTCGCCTTCAGCAATGGCTTTCGCCCAGATCTGCCGATCACGGCGCTGGCATCTGCCGCACTGGGGGCGTTGGCAGGCTGGCTGTTGGGCCTGATGCTGACCCGTCACCCGCTGCTCGGCGAAATCTTGCATGCACTGGACCTGGCACGCGGAAGACTCATCGGGGGGCATGCCACTCTGGATGCAATTCGACGTAACCGAATTGGGAGCCTGATATCCCGATTATAGCTCGATCTATGCTTTCGTTGGCGAAACGTTGTCTCCAGGTGCGGAATGGAAAAGGTAGATATAGTTGTACCGTGCTATAGATACGGCCACTTCCTTCGGCAGTGTGTCGGCAGCGTTCTGACGCAGTCGATGAGTGACGTACGCGTCCTGATCATCGACGATGCCTCGCCTGACGACTCGCCCGAGGTCGCGCGGCAAATCGCGGCGGCCGATGCGCGCGTGGAACTTCTTCTGCGCGATCGCAATCGCGGTCATGTCGCCGCCTACAACGACGGCATCGCCTGGGCCGAGGCGCCGTATTTCCTGGTCTTGTCGGCCGACGATTTCCTCGCTCCAGGCGCCCTTCGGCGCGCCGTGACGGTGATGGATGCCAATCCCGACGTGGTTCTCACCTATGGTGCGGTTATCGACTTCCTCCCTGGCGACATCATCCCGGAGCTGCGGGACAGCCCAGACGATGCCCGCTGGAAGGTTCGTTCCGGCGTCGAATTCATACGCGAAACCTGCGAGACCGTGCGTAACAATGTCCCGACGCCGTCCGCGATCGTGCGCACAAGCGTGCAAAAGGCGATCGGTGGCTATCGGCCCGAACTATACCATGCCGGAGACATGGAAATGTGGATGCGGTTCGCAGCCCATGGCTCGGTCGCCGTAATCGACGCCGTGCAGGCCTTCTATCGGCTGCACGGCAACAACATGTCGACAGGTGTCTACCGGCTCATGATAGACAACTACACGCAGCGCAAGATGGCCTTCGACACCCTCTTCTCAAACGATGGGAGGGGGGTTCCTGGAGCAGAAGAGTTGCGACGGCTGGCTGACCGGCGGCTGGGCGACAGCGCCTTCTGGACAGGCATGTCCCAGCTTGTGCGTGGTAATTTCACGCTCGCCCGACGGTTGTTTGCTTTCGCCAACCAGCTGAACCCCAGTACGCGCTTCTTGCCGCCACTGGCCCATCTTGGTCGTATCAGTCGCCCCGACAGACTGGCCATCGCAGCAGTCGGCGACGTGGTCCGACGCGTCGGTGGTACGGTGACCCGACGTGTTAGAGGCTGATCTGGGAACGATACTGCTGTCCGACGCCCGGTTCGGCGAATTCGCAGCGGGCTGATCCATCACGGAACACCTGCGTCCCTTCTCGCCGACGAGAAGGCCCTTCGAGCCAACTTACGGCTAGGGAACCCTCGATGTCGCGGATTGTACGTACCGAATTGCCCGCTGATTCATCCCGCCGCCCACGGAAGGGCGGCGGTTGCCCGCGCAATCCCGCTACGCGTCGCCGCTAGGGTCCTGCGGCCAAGATAGCGGACGTGGTGCAGCGAAAGTCCCGCCGCGACGCCGAAGGCGAAGGTGACGGGTGCAAGCTTGGAACTTTGCCACTCGACAAACCGAGGCGCCACATCGCCCTGAAGCAAGGCTTCCCATTTGGCGGCCATCCTCTCGAAGGTGTAGTCCTGCACCTTGCGCTCGCCATTAGTCACCAGCCTCGCATACAGGTCGGGATCTTGGGCAAGCCGGAGGACGTGAGCGACGACCTCGCCGGCGGATGATGCGACAAGGTAGTCGTGTCCCGGCGTCGCCACCTGCCGATAGGCCGAGTCGTATCCGCCGATGAAGGGTATCCTCGCGTGCCAGGCGTTCAGCAACTTGCTCGGTGGCTTCGTGCTGTATGGCCTTCGATCGAAGCCGCGAATGCCTATCAGCACGTCAACTTCGCGCATGTCGTGCCAGCGCCGGCTCTCACGCGCCTCGAAATCGATACCGTGGGGCGCAAACATTGAGCGCCAGTCATTGACCGCGCCAGCGAGATTGCGGTTAAGCTCGCCGAAATAGGCAACGGTGCGCACGCCGTGCCGGTCTGGTTTGCGGGCCTTGATCCCGGCCTGAATCCAGAGCGGCATGTAGGCAACCTTTCGTCCCAATTGGTCGCGATTCTGCACGATGTGGAAATTGGCCCACTCCCGCTTTGGATAGTCGGCCCTTATGCACACGACGAATGCAAGGGGATCCGGTCGCAATCTGAGCAGAGTGTCGGAATGCACCAGATTGATCGCAGCTGGGTCCAGCCGGTTGGTGCATGTCACGTCTAGAATGCCGCGTGGGGCCAGCTGCGCATAAGTCTGAAGGCACCAGCACAGCTCACCATTCGAGAATATGTTGGTTGAAGATAGCGCTGTCTCTATGTCGTTGTAGCATCGGACCAGCCGCGCGATTTCGACTTCGCTCCTAGAAACGACGAAGTTGAAGCGCATGGCTTCCCTCTCCAACCTCAGAACCACCAGAACGGTAGCAAAAGTCCGAGTGCGTTCATGAGGCAGGTCTTGGGGTCGATATCGTGCTTATTTTGGTGGAGCGGTCATTCGGAAGGGTGCGCCCATCGTCAGAAGTCTGACGGCCGACATGATCGAACTGGAGCGGGAGGCGCCCAGCCGTGCCCGCCCTGCAATGAAACGCTTATCTCGGTCGCGTCCATCTTCGTGAGTGTTCCTCCTTGGCGGAGCCATCGGATTGGGCTAGGGGGCGGACGATGAAGGCGAGGGGAATGCACCCCCTGAATACGAGGTTGTTGCGGTATGCTGCTGAGCACCAGCCTCGCCAAATCCGCTACAGGAACCCAGTGCCGAAAGTGCACGGCGTAGGCATCTCTGCTTTTGAAGGCGTTCTAGCAAATGCAAAAGTTGATCATTACGGTAAGTTGCAAGTCAACCCGTGGAATCGTCGCCGCCCTCTCCAGCTATCTCGCCGAGAAGGGCTGCAATATCGTGGACATGGCGCAGTTCGACGACCTGGATACGGGAAAGTTCTTTGCGCGTATTATTGTCGTCTCTGAGACCGGGGCGACGATCGACGAGATTCGCCAAGGGTTCGGGCCCATCGCGGAGCGCTTCGACATGCAGGTGCAGGTGCACGACTCCGCGACCCGCATGAAGGTGTTGCTGATGGTGTCGCGCTTCGGGCACTGCCTCAACGACCTGCTCTACCGCTGGCGGATCGGCGCGCTGCCGATCGACATCGTCAGCGTCATCTCCAATCACCTTGACTACCAGAAGGTCGTCGTGAACCACGACATCCCCTTCCACTACATCCCGGTGACGCCGACCAACAAGGCCGCAGCCGAAGCGCGCATGATGGAGATCGTCGAGTCCACGGGTGCGGAGCTGATCGTGCTCGCGCGTTACATGCAGGTTTTGTCGGACGAGATGTGCAGCAGGATGTCTGGCCGGATCATCAACATCCACCACTCCTTCCTGCCGAGCTTCAAGGGGGCGAACCCTTACAAGCAGGCCTACGGCCGGGGCGTGAAGCTGATCGGCGCGACCGCTCACTATGTGACGGCCGACCTCGATGAGGGGCCGATCATTGAGCAGGATACTGTGCGGGTCACGCACGCGCAGAGCCCGGAAGACTATGTTTCGCTTGGCCGCGACGTGGAAGCACAGGTTCTCGCTCGCGCCATCCACGCGCATGCCCACCACAGCGTCTTCCTCAATGGCAATCGGACGGTAGTATTCCCGACCGGACCGGGATCATATGCCTCGCAGCGAATGGGCTAGCTCGAGGTGCCGGGAGGTCTCGGATATGATTCCTTTGCGGCGTGCCTAGTCGGACTGGCGGCAAGCTCTCTGCCCGGACCTCATCACCAGGCTTCCACGCGAGCCACGATGCTGTCGTCGGCGGTCGTGCCCTGCAGCCAGAACCGGATCGGTTGGCCGAGCTGAGCCGGGCTGCGGTCGATGTCCCGGGCAATGCGGAAACCGGTCGTGCGGGCGGGAAGAAGTCCTGTTATGTCTTCGTGGGTGACGATGATGAGGTTGGGGTAGATACCCCGTACGACCCCGCGTCCTTCCCATTGCTGGGTGCCGGCCTCCGCCCCCGCGGCAAGGGCATCCTGTTGCCTACGCAGTTGAGCGACCGCGTCCTTCAGGGCGTTGATCTCGCTCGACTGAACGGAGACGCGCTGGCCCCAAAGCCCGTAGCCGAGGCCAAGCGCCGCAAGAAACGTCAGGTTCAGCAGAAGCATCACTTGCCAGCTACGCATCGCTGATACTCGGCCTTCAATGGATGTGGTCATCGGGAAGCGGAGGAGGGGCCTTTTCCTCATTCAGACGCTCGACCTGCGCCTGGACGGAAGTCGCGTCAGGCATGCCGGCCAGGTCGTCCCTCCAGATGGCCCGGATGTAGCCCTGCCGGTCGATGAGGAATTCGGCGTGCGTGGCATCGCCGGCCAGCAGGCGGTAGGTCGAGCCGATTTCCTCGGCCGCCGACGTGACGACCGGGAAGTAAACCGGGGGATTGGCGCCCAGCTCGGCAATTGCCTCGTCCGACGACCTGGGGCCAGCGGCGACCACCTCCAGTCCGAGGACGGACAGCACGCCATAGCGGCGCGCCAGCTCGATCATTCGTTCCCTGGAGGCCGGCAGCGAATAGAGCACCAGCAGAACCATTTTCCTGCCCCTGAAGTCGCGCAGCGAACGTGGCGTCAACGGGCCGACGTCGATCGGGAAATCGGGCGCGACGAGCCACCCGTTGTCGGGCTCGACCCGAGGTCCGACCTCGCGTGGATCGAGAGACGTATCGAGGGCGCGCAGGTAGTTCACGATGTGCCAGCGCGCGGCATCGTCGAGGCGTTCGGCAAACGCGGGCATTCCCTTTTCGGGAAGGCCGTGGGTCGTCAGCCAGAACAGCTCGCCTGCAGACCGGCGACCCCGGACGCCGGCCTCCTGCCGCACAGCCGCCTTCCAGGATGAGGCAGACCCCTCGATCCTCGCGTGACAGGTTGCGCAATGCGTCCGATATAGATCCGCACCTTTGGCGATCGAACCCGAAGCGTAGCTCACCGGGGATCTGGCGAACGAGGTGGGAAAGGCTTCCACCATCGAAGGGGAAAGCGAGACGACGATCGCGACGATCGACGATGCAGCCACCAGACTCCCCGCGAGCTTCCAGCGCCTGGTGAACAGGATGGACAGCGCACCCATAGTGAGGACGGCAAGGCCGAGTCCTGCCCAGGCGAGATTTTGAGGTACCCAGATGTCGGCGATCGCGTCAGGCGAAAACCTGACGGGCAGGGGCCAGACCGGATCGGTGTGGCGCGCAGGTGTCGAGACGGTCATCCAGGCCGCGATGCCGACGAGGAGCACAGCGATGGCCGCTTCTGCGCCGATGAACAGGCCCATTCGCCGAGCGGCAGTGGAGCCCGCGGCGCTGGACTTTGACAGCTTCGGCAGCAAGGCTCGGTTGACTGCGGCGAGAGCGAGAACCGGAACCAGAAGAGCAAGCTTGGCCAGAAGCAGATGCCCGTGGTCAGTGCCCAGCAGGCCGGCAAGATCGCCCACCAGGAGCCAGGCCATGACCGTTCCGGTTACGGCCAGCACAAGAACGATGAGCAAGGCGATCGGGGAAAAGCGCCGCATGGCGCGAATGGCGTAGGGGTCTGGCGCCGACCGGTCACGAATGGATGCGTGCATGAGCATTGCCAGTGGCGGCAATCCGCCCACCCAGATGCCGGCGCCCACCAGGTGCACAACATCGGCAAGCTTCGGCCAGAGACCGGAATCCGCGGCGGCCGAATGGCCGGACAGGGCCGACAGGCCGAGGGCCAGGACCGCAAGCAGGAACATCTCGTAGCGGACAGCCAGCCAGTCCCACCGCGACGAAACGTCGACCTTCATCCACAGCAGCAGTGCCAGCAACAGCAGCAGGCAGTGACGGACGAGCCAGACGGTGCCGGGCCAGGTCTGCAGTGTTGCACGCAAAATCGATTGCGGTTCGAAGGCGGCCGACACACGGCCCTCGAACGAGGCGGTTCGAATGGCCAGCCACGCCATGCCGGCGCCCAGGGCGACAAGGACGATCCAGCGTGCTGCGCCGACGACCTGCTCTTCCCAATGTCGCATGGCCGGGCGGTGAGGTTGCCCGGCCAGGGCGAGCACCGAGAACGAACCGGTGAGGAGGACGCATGCGGCAAGGTGGATCCACACCGCCCAGAGCAAAGGCGATGTCATTTCACTGTGAAGTTGAAGCGGCCCTCTGTGACGTGAGAGTCGACGGACAGCACCCGCCAGATCACCGTGTAGGTTCCGGGATCCAGGTGCGGCAGGGATACCCGCAGGAGGAGCGGATTGGAGTCGTCGACACGGCTGTCCTTGCGATCGACCTGTTCCCCCGCAGCGCTCTCAACCCGGACGCTGCTGTACGCGGGCTCGAGCTGCTCGGAGAAATAGAGCCTGACCTCCTCGGGCGCGCGCGTGACGGTGTTCTCGCTCGCGGGCTCGGCCCGCTGAAGCCCGCTGTGGGCATGTGCGACGCCGGCTCCGGCAAGCGCGACGGAAAGCGCGAGGAGAATTGCCCTCGCGCCGCTTCCGACCAGATCGCTGATCCGATTTCCGTCAGCCAATTCCAGCGGCCTTCTTGTAGTAGTCGATCACTTCGCTGGTCGGCAGCCAATAGAGGTCATAGACCCCGCCGGCGCCCGACTCGCCACCCGTGATCACGTCAGGCCCGCGGTCATAGCCCGCCGACCAGATCATGATGTTGCCGGCAGCATCGAAGTTCGGACAGCCGCCGTCGATGTTCCAGTCATTGAACGGAGCTTCGACGACCGGTCCCTTCCACTTCTTCGTCTCTGGGTCGTAGTGGACGAAGAGCAGCGTGTGGAACTTGCCGAAATCGTGCACGGTCACGACGCCGAGCGTGAGATCGTCCTTGGTGACGACGTTGAACCGGCACTTCAGGGCAATCGAGTCGAGAAGCTGATCCTCATAGCGCTGAAGCGGCTGCCATTCGCCGTTCACATTGCGGGTCGTGTAGAGATCGGTGGTCGGCGGAGCGCCCTCCGAACGCGGACGGATGCCAATGATGGACATCGCCTCGGGTTCACCCGGCAGGTCGAACGGGATGAAGCAGTGCTCGGTGCCCGCGGTATTGATGTTGCCGCCCGCAACGGGCTGGGCCTCACTCCAGGTGCCGTCCGGCTGCGCGTGAGCCTCCCAGATTCCGAGCTCGCCGCCGGCTCCCTCCCGGTTGCTCTGGAAGTAGAGCGTCTGCCCGTCCGGCGTGATCCACGGCTCAAGGTTCGAGAGCTTGTCGCCAAGCTTCGAGACGTCGCCATTCACGGAATCGGGAAGCCGTTCGGCAGGTCCCCAATCCTCGAGCTTGCCCGGCCATTCGTTGCTCGTGTTGGTCCGCCGTACGACGAAAATGTTCGAACGTCCCGTGACACTTGGATCGCCGGTGCTGGCGAAGCGCGCGAAGTAGATCGAATTCAGGTCGGCCGAGATCGTTGGCTCATAGGTGCCAAACGCGTCATTGGGGAATGGCAGCTTTCTCGGATTCAGTGCCGGGGCGTTCGCAAGCGCAGAAGAAACGAAGGTCTTCGGCAGACCCAGCGCTACCGAAACTGCCGCAGCCGAGCCCAGGAAGTCCCTGCGCGAGACGGATGTCATGATCTTCTCCACTTCATTGTTCGACAATGTCCTGATTGGCTGGCTCAAGGCACTTCAACCGACGTTTCGGCGGAGATCCTGGCGCCATTGGCTGCATATTGCTTGTGGTCGTTGGCATTGAGCGTCACCTCGATGCGGCGCCGGCCCTTGTCCAGGCCGTCGAGATGAAAGGCCGGCCCGTAGATCCGGGCGACCTTCACGCCATCGACGTAGATGTGGCCGTGACCCTTGCCATCGACATGGGGCGTGTTGACCAGCTCGGGAGCGAAATCGAAGTTTTCGGTAACAACGAAGAGGTTGAAGCCTGCAACCGGATCCTTCTCCACCTTGAGCTCGACGATCCGTGGAGCGGAGTCCCCCGCTAAATTGACGATCTGATGGTGATCCTGGCCGGATTGCGCGCCGTGATCCTCTCCATCATGCGCGAAGACTGCGGCTGACGAGGCGGCCACAAGCAATAGTGAGATGGCAATACGAGCAAGCATTTTCCTCTCCGGGGCAGTCGCCGGCTTCACCTGCGACCGCCAATGATTAGTCCCTGGGAAATGTCGCGGACCGTGATGTTCGTCGAACTTGCGCGCCAACGCGAAAATGCTTTGCCATTGTTGATGGCCGAATGAGATCAGCTTCGCGCCGTCGAGCCTGTAGGGTTCTTGCGGCAGAAAGGCGGGCCTCTGCCAGGGAGACTCAGGAGCGCGACGAACGGCAGTTTGGAATGGCTAGCGAGGCGGTATGCGCGGCCTCGTCTCTCGGCGAGGCTGTACGAACGCTGCTGGAGGACGCGGCGATGGCCGTCACCAGGCCGGATCGGAGCGGGGCTGCACGCTATGTCGCGGCAAGACCGCCTGCCACCCGCGCCGGGCTCTGCTCGCCGATGGCGAGCGGAGAGAAACCCTGCGCGAGAAGATGGAACGGGCCCTTCGGCCTTTTGCGTATCCGTAGGAGGGTGAGCGGCTGACGGATGAACTCAGCCCTGCTGCCTTGGGGTAAGGCGGCATCGGCGCGCGGCTGGACGCGCAGAATCGTGCTCTTGCGGCCGTTCGCGGTGACGTGGACCGCGGTTTCGTCGAGCCGTTCGATGCGGTCGAGGCAGATGACTGATCGGGGATTCGTGCTACTCGGCGTGACCAATCTTACCTGCTTCTTCCGGGACAGTGCACCCCGCCTTACCCGGAGCGTGGTTGACACTTCCGCGCTCAGAGAGGCTGCGTATGTGGTCGGGGGCTTCGCGGCGGCTTGGTACCGTCGCGTCACCCCCTCGCCGAGAATTCCGCCGCTCAGCCCTGGCGGGCCGCGCGCTCCAGGTAGCGCTCGGCGAGCGTAACCCAGTAGCGTGCGCCGATCGGCAGGATGTCGTCGTTGAAGTCGTAGTTGGGATTGTGCAGCAGGCGCGGTGCGGTCTCGTCGGGCTTCGCGGCGCCGAGCATGACGTAGCATCCGGGCGCGCCGGAGAGCATGAATGCGAAATCCTCAGCACCCATCATCGGCAGCATGTCGTCTTCGACCCGGTCCGCCCCGACGACTTCGCGCGCCACCTCGGCCGCGAATCGCGTCTCGTCCGGCGTGTTGCGCAGCACCGGATAGCCGCGCTCGAAGATGAACTCGTGGTTGGCGCCGGCGGCCTCCGCTGCGCTGCGTACGATGCGTCCGAGCCCGACCTCGAACTCGTCCCTGAGTGCGTCGTTGAGGGTGTAGAGCGTTCCGCGCACCACCGCCTTCTCCGGGCAGACGTGCACGCTCTGCCGGTCGGCTGGATTCCCGGCCTGGAACTGGGTGATCGACAGCACCACCGGCTCGGCCGGGTTGATGTAGCGCGCCTTGAAGGCGTGCATGTCCTGCACGATCCGGGCGGCCGTCAGCAGCGGATCGGGCGCGTAGTACTGCGTCGCCGGGTGTGCCAGTCGGCTGATGATGTGGAACTCGAAGGTGTCGATCGAGGCCAGCATCGGGCCTGTGCGCATCTTGAACGTGCCCTCCGGGTAGTAGGGCATGTTGTGCAGGCCGAAGACCGCCTTCATCGGGAACTTCTCGAACAGGCCGTCCTTCATCATCAGGTTGCCGCCGCAGCGCTCGTCGCCGGTTTCCTCGGCAGGCTGGAAGATGAAGTGGATCGTTCCGTCGAACGCTCCATGGCGGGCGAGGTGGCCGGCGGCGGCCAGCAGCATGGCGGTGTGCCCGTCATGCCCGCACGCATGCATCTTGCCATCGACCCTGGAACGGTATTCCAGGTTGGTTTCCTCCTGGATGAACAGCGCGTCCATGTCGGCTCGCAGGCCGATCGCGACCGGGCTCGTGCCGCGGCGCAGCGTGCCGACCACGCCCGTCTCGCCGAGGCCGCGATGGACCTCGATGCCAAACTCCTGAAGCTTCGCAGCGACGAAATCGGCCGTGGCATGCTCCTCGAACGCCGTCTCGGGATTGCTGTGGAGGTGACGGCGCCAGCCGACGGCCTCCCTGATCAGCGCGTCGTCGAGGGTGATGGGGCGGTTCATGGGAGGTCTCCTCGGATTGGGAGGGCGGGATCGGGTGATGGGCCGCCGGGCGGCGCCAGCCGGACGGCGGCGCGCTCGAGGCGTGCCCGGATCAGTAGACCTGCTCGTAGAGGGTGCAGATCTCGGCGGTGTCCTTGTCCTTCAGGAAGGCGAACTCGCCCTGCTTGTGCTTGACGTAGACGTCGGCGAATCCCGCAGGGAACCAGCCCGTCACGGTCGGGTTCGCAGCGAATCGCTCGAGCGCTTCCGGCAGGGACTGCGGCAGGCGCCGATAGCCCCGCGCCGCCAGCGCTTCGGCGTCGAGCACCGACAGGTCCTCCGTGGTGGCGTCCGGCGTGGGCAGGCCTTCCTCGATGCCCTGCACGCCCGCATGCACGATCGCGGCGAGCTGCAGGTGCGGGCTCGCCGTCGCGTCAGCCGCGCGGAACTCGAAGTTGAACTGGGCGGCCTTGGCGACGTCGCTCATGTCGGAGACCGGACAGATGCGGACGGAAGCCTCGCGGTCGCGGAAGCCGAGATTGTTGAACGCGGCGCTCCAGCGGTGCGGCGTCAGCCGCAGGTAGGAGATCGCGCTCGGGGCGGTGATGGCGACGATCGAGTCAAGGTACTTAAGGACGCCGGCGACGAAGCTGCCCGCGAGCGGTGCAAGCTCGTGCTTCCCGGCCGGGTCCCAAGTCGCCGGCTTGTCGCCGTCGAGGAAGCTCATGTGGATGTGGATGCCGTTGCCCACGCCCGCGGGATCGCGAATCGGCGTGAATGTGATCTGGCGCCCGAGGCGGGCGGCGAGCGCCTTCAGGAGCTCGCGCAGGATGGTCGAGCTGTCGGCGATCCGTAGGCCGCGCGCCGGCGCCATGGTGACCTCGTACTGGTTGAACCCATATTCGCGCAGGAAGGTGTCAGGCTCGATGCCCGCCATGCGCATGGCTGCGATGGTTGCCTCGGCGAAGGAGCGCTCGGCCCGGAAGCCGGCGAGCGAATAGGCGTCGCCCAGCGGAGTCGCGCTATCGCGGAACTGGAACTCGTGCTCGAAGGCACCCTGGAGCGTCAGTCCGGTGACGCGATGCAGCCTCTCGAGCGCCGCGGCGAGGATGGAGCGCGTGCACATTTCCCACGGGCGGCCGTCGGTGTAGCGGATGTCGCCCAGCGCGAAGTGCTCGGTCGGGCCGCCGTCGCCGAAGTCAACGCGCACGCGCGCGGCCTCGTCGGGGATCAGGACAAGGTCGCCGAGCGAGCCGTAGGGGCTATCGGCAATTACGTCGAAGCAGGTGATCTGCACGTTCGCCGGCGTCCAGCCGATGCCCCGCTTCGTGCGCTTTTCGAACTGGGCTGCCGGGAAGCCCTTTCCACGAACCTTTCCCGAAAAATCGGTGCAGCACGCGACGACGATTTCCTCGCGATTCACTCCGGGTTCCCTTTCTCCATGATGGGTGGCGAAAGCCGCAACGTGTCCCATGTTTCGATACGTGCCCTGGTCGCGGGCCAGTCGGCTTCGGAAACCTTGACGATGAGCGCTTCTACGAAACCGAGCGCGCAGATCGAGGTGTCCCATGCGGTGTCGTTTTCGATCGGCAGCGCCACGACGTGGTCGCTGTGGCGGGCGATCGGCGACATCCACTTGTCGGTGACGAGGATGATGGTCGGGCGCCTCTGCCGGGCGATACGCTCGGCGAGCAGCGCGATGTCGGGCTGATAGCGGCGGAAATCGAAGAGGACGACGACGTCCTGCTTGCGCATGGAAAGCACCAGATCCGGCCAGTCTTCCTGATTCGGGGGGAGGTGGTGGATGCGCGGCCGGATCTGTTTCAGGTGTTGCGACAGGAACCGCGCGATGGTGTCGGAGATACGCCCGCCCAGCAGGAATACGGAGCGGCTCGGGTCCGAGAGCAGCGTGACGATGCTGTCGAACTGGTCCTGCGGCACGCTGATGGTCATTTCATCGAGGAGCGATGTCGCGCGGCGCACGTAGTCGGCGAGGAAGTTCCCGCTTCCCAGCTTCTCAGTCGCCTTTAGGTCGAGCGGGGAGCGGCTGCCCTCGCGCAGTTCGCCGATGAGCTCGCGTTGGAATTCCTGATACCCGGAAAACCCGATCTTGCTGACGAAGCGCGTGATGGAAGGGGCGCTGACGCCGATTCGGTCGGCGAGTTCCTGGATCGTCAGGAGGGCGCCGAACGGATAGTCGGCGAGCACGGCGTTGGCGATCTTTCGCTCGGTCGCCGTGAGGTTCGCCGCCTCGCGCCGGATCGTCTCTCGTACTGTCATCCTGGGGCCGCTGCTGGTGCCTGGGTCTCACTCGGCTCACTATCCACCGTGAAAAAAATAAGTCAAACGGTCTTCCTCGATTGACTCTGATCAAAAAGTTTCCTCTCCTCCGTGGGACGCCGAACAGTCGGAGCAGCGAGCCTATCGATGTTGCAGCATGCCAGCATGGGAAGGAGGATCCTGTCCTCCAGCGACCCTGAGCCGGTCGCGCTGGTGAATGCCGCGGGACGCGGGCCCTTCGTGCTGTCGTGCGAACATTCCGGTCGCGCGATCCCCGATTCCCTTGGCGATCTCGGGGTGTCGCCGGAGGACATGGACCGGCACATCGCCTGGGACGTCGGTGCGGAAGGCGTGGCGCGGCAGCTTTCGGCAATCCTTGACGCGCCGCTGGTATTGCAGCGCTACAGCCGGCTCGTCGTCGACTGCAACCGCCCCTTCGAGGCAGCGGACTGCATGCCTGCCGTCAGCGACGGGACGCCGGTGCCGGCCAACGCAAATCTGAGCGAGGAGGAGCGACGCCAGCGCTTCGCGGAGATCCACCAGCCCTTTCACGAAACGCTCGCCGCGATTCTCGATCGTCGCGAAGTGGCTGGCCTGCCGGCGATACTGGTATCCGTCCATTCCTTCACGCCGTGCCTGCGTGGCGGCCAGCCGCGGCCGTGGGCGCTCGGCGCGCTGTGGAACCGCGACGGTAGTTTCGCGACTGCACTCATCGATGCCGTCCGGAATTCCAATCCTGACCTGGTCTGCGCGCACAACGAGCCGTACGTCGTCGACGACGAGTCCGACTACACCATTCCCGTGCATGGCGAGCGGCGCGGCCTTCCGCATGTGCTGATCGAGATCCGCAACGACCTGATCGGGGACGAGGCCGGGCAGTCGCGCTGGGCGAGGCTGCTGGCGGACGCCCTGGTTGCAGCCAATTCGAAGGAAAACGACTGATGCAAGCTGACTATCCGGTCACGCGCGAGATCCCGCTCGATCCGAAGGCCTCGGCGCTGCTGTTCATCGACGTGCAGAACTTCTCGGTGCGTCGCGACGGCGGCGAGTTCAAGGACGTGCCGGACAGCGAGATCGAGACCAAGTACGCCTACTATTTCGACCGGCTGAAGTCGCTCGCGATCCCCAACATGCAGCGCCTGCAGAAGGCGTTTCGCGACGCTGGCATCGAGGTTCTCTACACCACCATCGAGAGCCTGACGAAGGACGGTCGCGATCGCAGCCTCGACTACAAGATCACCGGGTTCAACGTCCCGAAGGGGTCCTGGGATGGCAAGGTGATCGACGAGATCGCGCCGGGCGACGACGAGATCGTCCTGCCGAAGAGCTCGTCGAGCGTCTTCGTGTCGACCCACATCGACTACCTGCTGCGCAATCTCGGCGTGAAGCAGATCGTGCTGTGCGGTCTGCTCACCGACCAGTGCGTGGAGTCCGCGGTCCGCGACGCGTGCGACCTGGGTTACCTCGTGACGCTCGTGCCCGACGCGTGTGCCACCTACACGCAGGAGCGCCACGACACTTCGCTGCGCGCGATCAAGGGCTACTGCCGCCAGGTCAGCACCGACGGCCTGATCGAAGAGATCTCGAGCCAGCGCACCGCTTGAGCCGCAAGACGGGCAACTGAGAGGGAGCTACGCCGTGTCAGCATCGGAAGACGCCGTAAAGGCCGTGTGGAAGGCGCTGGACGCCGACCGCGAATACGCGACCGAACTCACGCAGAGGCTGGTGCGCATTCCTTCGGTCAATCCGAAGTTCGTGGTGATTCCGGAGCAGAACCGCGAGGCCGCGGTTCAGGACGTCGTCGAAGCGGAGCTGAGGGCGCTCGGCATGTCGATCGACCGCTGGGATGTCTATCCGGGCCGTCCCGACGTCGTCGGCCAGTTGCCGGGGGACGAAGAAAGCAGCCTGCTGCTGTGCGGGCACATCGACGTGGTGCCGATCGGCGAGCGCAGCGCGTGGACCGTCGATCCCTTCGGCGGCGAGATCAAGGAAGGTCGTCTGTACGGCCGCGGCGCGGTCGACATGAAGAGCGGCGTGGCGGCTGCTATCGCGGCGGTTCGCGCGATCCGCAAGGCCGGCATCGAGCTGAAGGGCCGGGTCGCCATCCACTCGGTCGTGGACGAGGAAGCCGGCGGCGCCGGCGCGATCTCCGCTGTGCAGCGCGGCCATCTCGCGAAGGCGGCGATCATCACCGAGCCGAGCTGGGGCGAGATCCAGATCTGCGAAGGCGGGCTGGAATGGGTGCGCGTCACCATCCAGGGACGGCAGGGGCATGCCGGGTGGCGCTACAACGAAATCTGGCCGCAGCATAACACGCCCGGCCGGCTGCAGCCCGGCGTCAACGCGATCGACCTTGCCGCGCGCTTCATGGACGCGCTCCGGCACTTCGAGAGCGCACGCTGCCGTGACCGCTCGCATCCGCTGGTGCCCCCCGGGCTCAACACCATCAACATCGGCGCGATGCAGGCCGGCGCCGGCCTCGGCCCGAACGGGCTGCCGCTGACGATGACCAACCCGGCCATCATCCCCGACGTTGCGGTGCTCGACCTCGATTTCAAGTTCCTGCCGAACGAGAAGAAGGAGGATGTGCGGGCCGAGTTCGAGAACTTCGTCCATCACTTCTGCCAGTCCGACCTGTGGCTGAAGGACCACCCGATCAAGGTCGAGTGGGAGCTCGGCGGGCTGCATTTCCCGCCCATGGATACCTCGCCCGACCATCCGCTGGTGCAGTCGCTGGCGCGGAGGCGCACCGAGCTGAGCGGGAAGGCGAAGATCACCGGATTCGCAGCGGTCGCCGACTGCGCCCATTACGCGGGCGCCGGGGTCGACGCCATGATCTGCGGGCCGACGGGCGAGGGGCTCCACGGGGTCGACGAATATGTGGACATCGCCTCCCTCGAGGAGACGACCAAGACACTTGCGGCAGCCATCATCGATTGGTGCGGCGTCCGCTGATCACTGCATGAAGACAAAAGGGGAATGATGATGAGACGGGCGTTATTCAGAAGTGCACTGCTGGCAGCCGCGTTCCTTTCGGCTCTCCCGAGCTATGCCCAGGACAAGGTCGCGAAGATCGGCATCCTGGCGCCGGTCACGGGCGGTGCTGCCGCTGACGGCAACGAGATGGTCAATGGCGCCAAGCTGGCGGTCGACGAGATCAACGCCGCAGGCGGCGTTGCCGGCTACAAGCTGGAGGTCGTTGTCGGCGATACCCAGAACCAGGAGGCCGATGCGGTTACCAGTGCATTCGAGCGGCTTGCCGGCGATCCCGACGTCAACGCGATCATGACCGGATACGCCAGCGGTTCGAACTTCGAGATCGAGCTCATGGCCGAGCACGAGATGCCCTATCTGCTCTCCGCCAATTCGAGCCAGACGCGGGACATCATTGCGCCGAACCCGGACGACTTCCCGACCGTGTGGTCGCTGACGCCGTCCTACGACGCCTACGAGACGGCGATCGTGCCGGTGATCACCGGGCTGGAGGAGTCGGGCAAGGTCAAGCTTCCCAACAAGAAGGTGGCGCTGATCTCCTCCGACAATCCGTACTCGAAGACGATCATGGACGGCATGATCAAGAACTTCGAGGCGGCTGGCTGGACGGTCACCTCGGCCGACCTGCTGCCCTTCGGCGAAATCAACGACTGGCGCGCCTTCCTCGCGCGCGTGCGCCAGGATGCGCCGGCGGTCATCGTCAACACCGACTACCTGCCGGGCAACGCGGCCAAGTTCGTCACCCAGTTCCTGGAGAGCCCGACCGACAGCCTCGTCTTCATCCAGTACGCGCCCTCGGTGCCCGAGTTCCTGGAACTCACCAAGGAGCACGCGAACGGCATCATGTACAACATGCTGGGCGGGCCGCTCGATACTCCGAAGAACCCGCGCGCCGGCGAAATCATGAAGAAGTTCAAGGACAAGTACGGCGTGGACAGCGGCACCTACGGCATCCTCCTGTATGAAGAGGTCCAGCTGTACGCCGACGCCCTGGCGAAGGTCGGCGACCCGACCAAGCGTCTCGACATCGCCAAGGCAATCAGCGAGACGGAGAAGCAGACGGCTTCCGGCGTTCTGAAGTTCGACCCGGCCACGCACCTGGCCGTTCAGGGCGACGACGCCATTCCGATTCAGTTCTTCCAGCTCTGGGACGGCGATCGGATCCTGTTCTATCCGACGGCTTATGCGAGCGGCGAATTCCGCTTGCCGCCGTGGATCAAGCAGTGACCATCAGAAGGCAGGCTGTCGCGCGGGCCTCGGCTCGCGCGACCTCCCTTGGATGAGTATCAAGACATGAGCGATGCCCCCCTGCTTGAAGCACGCAACCTGACGCGCCGGTTCGGCGCGCTGAACGCCGTCGACGGGGTCTCGTTCAGCGTGCCCGCTGGGCAGGTGTTCGGGATCGCCGGCCCGAACGGCAGTGGCAAGAGCACGCTGTTCAACATCATCACCGGTATCCCGTTCCGCCCGTCGAGCGGCGAGGTGCTCCTGTCCGGCAGGCCGGTGCATCGCTTGCGTCCGCACCAGATCAGCCGCGCCGGCATCCTGCGGACCTTCCAGAAGGATGCCGAGTTCGCGACGCTAACGGCCTTCGAGAACGTTTACACCAGCGCCGTATACTGTGCCGGGCTGAACGGCGCCGAGGCGCGCGCCGCCGCGACCCGCGCCCTCGAAGATGTCGAGCTGCCGGCGTCCCGCCGGACCACGACCGCGTCCGAGTTGTCGGTGTTCGAGCGCAAGCAGCTGATGATCGCTTCCGCGATCGCCGGCCAGCCGAAGGTGCTGCTGCTCGACGAGCCCGCTGCCGGCCTGACCAAGCCGGAAGTCGCGGGGCTCTCGAAGCTGATCCGCACCGCGAAGGCGCGCGGCATCACTGTCATCCTCATCGAGCACGTCCTCGCACTCCTGCTCGACGTTTCGGAGCACCTAATGGTTCTCAACTACGGGCGCGTCATCGCCTCCGGCCTGCCGATGGACGTCGTGCGGGATCCGAAGGTGGTCGAAGCCTATCTCGGGACGCGGGAGGTCGCGCAATGACGGGCACGAACCTGGCGCTTGAGGTTCGGAACATCCGCGCCGGCTACGATTCCTATGACGTTCTGCACGGCATGAGCCTGCACGTCGGCGCCAACGAGCGCGTCGGCCTCTTCGGGCCGAACGGCCACGGCAAGACGACGCTGCTCAATGCCATCTCCAAGCTGATCAAGCCGACGAGCGGCAGCGTGACCTTCATGGGCGCGCCGCTCGACCAGGTGAGCGCGCGCGGCATCGTGGAGCGGGGGCTGATCCACGTGCCGCAGGCCAACCGGCTGTTTCCGGACATGGAGATCATGGAAACGCTAGAGCTGGCCGCCTTCACCAAGCGGGCACGCGCCGACCGCAAGGCCAATCTCGACTACGTGCTGACTCTCTTCCCGCGCCTCGCCGAGAGGCGGCGGCAGCAGTCCAAGACGCTGTCGGGCGGCGAGCGGCAGATGCTCTCCATCGGTGTGGGCATCATGTGCGCGCCGCAGATGCTGATGCTCGACGAGCCGACGCTCGGCCTTTCGCCCAAACTCAAGGAAGAACTCGCCAACGCCATCGCGGGCATCGCCAAGACGCGCAGCGTCCCCATGCTCATCGTCGAGCAGGACATCGCCTTCGTGCTTTCGCTCGTCGACCGCATGTACTTCGTCGACCACGGCGAGATCGCGCGCGAGATCGATCGCCGCAGCGAGGTCGACCACCAGGAGATCATGGACATGTATTTCGGGGAACAGGCCGCGTCATGACCTGGGATGCGCTGAGTACCGTCTTCGTATCCGGCATCGTGCTCGCCTCGGTCTACGCCATGATCGCGAGTGGGCTTTCCCTGGTCTGGACGACGCTGGGCATCTTCAACTTCGCGCACGGCGCGCTGATGACGCTCGCCGCCTATCTGGCCTGGACCGTCTCGGATGCGGCCGGGCTAGGTTTGGGGATGGGGGCGGGGATCGCCGTCGGCGTCGCCGGCATCGTCGGGGCAGGCATCCTGATCGAGCGGCTGATCGTCCGTCCGTTCTACGACAATCGCGACATGCTGCTGATCACCGTCATGACCACCATGGCGGCGATGATCTTCATCGAGAAGGGGACGCAGCTCCTTTGGGGCGCGAGGCTGAAGCAGCTCGCCCCGGTCATCCCCGGCCAGGTCAAAATCCTCGGCACCACGATCTCGGCGCAGGAGGGGCTGATCATCGCGATTGCGCCCGTGCTGCTCGGCCTGCTCTTCGTTTTCCTTCGCAACTCGCGCATCGGGCGGGGCATCCGCGCCGTTGGCCAGAACCCGGACGCCGCGAAGCTGATCGGCATCGACGTCTCGACGCTGTTCATCGTCACCTTCGCCCTCTCGGCGGCGCTTGCCGGCCTGACCGGCATCCTGCTGGGGTCGGTCAGGATGGTGACGCCCACCTACGGCGCCGAGCCGCTCGTGAAGGGCCTCATCATCGTCATCTTCGGCGGCCTCGGCTCGCTCGGCGGAACGATCGTCGCGGCCTACCTGCTCGGGCTGCTGGAAGCCTTCCTTATCTACTTCATCGGCATCTACTGGGCCCCCTCGATGATCTTCATCCTCCTCATCGTGGTGCTGCTGGTCAGGCCGCAGGGGCTGCTCGGCAAGGTGGTGCGCTGATGCCTTTCAAGCTCGACTCCAAAACGCTCGGCCTCGCCGCCCTGATCGTCCTGGGGCTGCTGGTGCCGCTGGTGGTGCAGGACAGCTATACGCGCCACCTGTTCATCATAGGCTTCATCTACGCCGTGGTGGCGGCGAGCTGGGACCTGAGCCTCGGCTATGCCGGGATCTTCAACTTCGGCCACATGGCTTTCTTCGGCGTCGGCGTCTACGCGACTGGCCTGGCCGCCAAGCTGTTGGGGATCGACCCGTGGCTGGCGATGCTTCTCGGTGGCGTGGCTGCCTCGGCGGCCGCGGCGCTGATCGCACTGCCGGTCGTCCGGTTGCAGGGCATCTACGTGGTGTTGGTCACCTTCGCGTTCAGCCAGCTCGTCCTGCAGCTCGTCATCAGCCAGTCGGACGTGACGGGTGGCACGCAGGGCCTTGTGCGCGTGCCCACCATCGAACTGTTTGGCTACAACTTCGTGCGCGACTACAAATTCGGCTACTACTACGTCGCCTTCGTCATGATGGTCGTCGCGGTGGCCTGCCTCAGGCGGATCGCGCGTTCGGATTTCGGGCTGTCGATCGTTGCCATGCGCGACAACGAGGACTACGCCGCCTCGCGCGGCATCCCGATCGCCCTCCAGCGCCTCAAGGTGCTTGTCGCCAGCGCCTTCTTCGCCGGTATCGCGGGCGGGTTCTTCGCCATCTACCTGCGCGTGGCGTCGCCTGAGGTCTTCAGCTTCGCGACGAGTTCGCTGATCCTGTCCATGGTGTTGGTCGGCGGCACTTCAACCATCTACGGTCCGGTCCTTGCCGCATTGGTGTTGACCTTCGTCTCGGAGGGGTTGGCCAACGTCGAGGGCTTGGCGGAAGGCCGCTTCATCCTGATCGCGGTGGCGATGATCGTCGTGCTCGTGTTCCTGCCGAAGGGCTTGGCGTCGGCCCTTCGCCGGCGCAAGGCGGCGATCCCCGCCGGGTAGGGGACTCAGGGCCGGCGCAACGGCGGGTCGATCATCGGATATTTGCAAGCGACCGGGTGCCGAGGACAGGCATCCGGTCGCGTTGTTTCATGAGAAGGGTTCAGGGCTGCGCGTCGTATCGCCTCGACGCACACGCACGTCAGGAAAAGGTGAGGGCGCGGTCGCCGTTCTCGTCCTTGATGCGGGTCGGCAGGCCGATCCTGTTGAGGAGGTCGAGGAAGGGACGCGGCGGCAGGTCCTCGACATTCGCCATCTTCTTCACGTCCCACTCGCCGGTGGCGATCAGCATCGCCGCGGCCACGGCCGGCACGCCGGCGGTGTAGGAGATGCCCTGGCTGCCGACTTCCTCGTAGGCCTCCTTGTGGTCGGCGACGTTATAGATGAAGACCTCGCGCTCCTTGCCGTCCTTGGTGCCCTTGACGAGGTCGCCGATGCAGGTCTTGCCGGTATAGTTGGGGGCAAGCGAGCCCGGATCCGGCAGTACCGCCTTCACCACCTTCAGCGGAACGACCTCCAGGCCTTCCGCTGTCTTGATCGGCTGTTCGGAGAGCAGGCCGAGGTTCTTCAGCACCGTGAAGACGTTGATGTAGTGGTCGGAGAAGCCCATCCAGAAGCGGACATTCGGAACCTTCAGGTTCTGCGACAGCGAATGGATCTCGTCATGGCCGGTCATGTAGGCCTTCTGCTTGCCGACGACGGGCAGGTCCCATTCCTTGCCGATCTCGAACATCTTGTTGGAGACCCACTGGCTGTTCTGCCACGACCAGACCTGGCCGGTGAACTCACGGAAGTTGATCTCCGGGTCGAAGTTGGTGGCGAACCAGCGGCCGTGCGAGCCGGCGTTGATGTCGACGATGTCGATGGAGTCCACCTTGTCGAAATACTCGTCCAGGGCGAGCTTGGCGTAGGCGTTCACCACGCCCGGGTCAAAGCCGGCGCCGAGGATCGCGGTGACGCCGGCCTTCTCGCACTCCTCGCGGCGCTTCCACTCGTAGTTCGCGTACCAGGGCGGGGTCTCGCAGATCTTGAGGGGATCCTCGTGGATGGCGGTGTCGATGTAAGCCGCGCCCGTGGCGATACAGGCCGACATGACCGACATGTTGAGGAAGGCCGAGCCGACGTTGATTACGATCTTCGCGCCGGTCTTCTCGATCAGCGCCCTGGTGGCGTCCACATCCAACGCGTTGAGCGCATGGGCTTCCAGCTTACCGACGGTCTTGAGTGCCTTCTTTTCGTGGATCGATGCCACGATGGCCTCGCACTTGGACAGCGTGCGCGAGGCGACATGGATGTCGCCAAGCACATCGTTGTTCTGCGCGCATTTGTGCGCCACGACCTGCGCCACGCCTCCGGCGCCGATGATGAGGACGTTCTTTTTCATTCCGTGCGTGAACTCCATGCTTGCAAAAAGAGGGATAGCTTTCAGGAGAGGCTCGACTCGTAGTCGTCGTAGCCGAACTCGCGAACGGTGCGGATCGATCCGTCCAACTCGCGAATTGCGATGGCGGGCATGGCCACGCCGTTGAACCAGTTTTTCTTCACCATCGTGTAGCCGGCCGCGTCCTGCACCGAGAGGCGGTCCCCGACCTTGAGCGGTTCGGGGAAGCGGAAGGTGCCGAAGACGTCGCCGGCGAGGCACGACTTGCCGCAGACCATGATCTCATGGGCACCGTCGTTCGGCTCGATCTTGGCTGTCTCGCGGTAGATGAGCAGGTCAAGCATGTGCGCTTCGATCGAGGAATCGACGATCGCCAGGTGCTTGCCGTTGTAGAGCGTGTCGAGCACGGTGACTTCCAGCGTCGTCGAGCGGGTGATCGCCGCCTCGCCGGGCTCGAGATAGACCTGCACGCCGTACTTTTCCGAGAATGCCTTCAGCCGCTTGCAGAAGTCGTCGATCGGGTAGCCGTCGCCTGTGAAATGGATGCCGCCGCCGAGGCTCACCCATTCGGCGCGCATGAGCAGTTCGCCGAAGCGTTCCTCGATCTGGTCGAGCATGCGCGAGAACAGTCCGAAATCTCGGTTCTCGCAGTTGTTGTGGATCATGAAGCCGGAGATCCGGTCCATCACGGGCAGCACCTTTTCGACGTCCCATTCGCCGAGGCGCGAGAAGGGCCGCGCGGGGTCGGCAAGGTCGAAGGAGGAGGACGAGATGCCCGGATTGAGCCTCAGCCCGCGCTTGATGGAGGTGGCATTGCCGGTAAAGCGCTCGAGCTGCTGGATCGAGTTGAAGATGATCTTGTCGGCATGGGAAACCGCTTCGTCGATCTCGTGGTCGGCCCAGGCCACCGAATAGGCGTGCGTCTCGCCGCCGAAGCGGGTGCGGCCGAGGCGCACCTCGTTGAGCGAGGACGAGGTCGTGCCGTCCATATGCTCGCGCATCAGGTCGAAGACCGACCAGGTGGCGAAGCACTTCAGTGCCAGAAGCGCCTTGGCGCCGGACTGCTCGCGCACGCGGTCGACCTTGCGCATGTTGTCGAGAAGCTTCGACTTGTCGATCAGGTAGTAGGGGGTCTTCATGCGAGCGTCCGTGCCTTCTTGATTGGGTGTGCCTGCGTCCTGCCGGCGAAAGGAGCGATCATCCGGGAGCCCGGCAGCCGCCCGATGCGACAGGGCGCTGGCGGCTTCCTGACGGCGCCGTTCGTCGCTTCGGCGGCCGCGGCGGTGTGCGCGGCCGCCTCACAGCCGCACCTGCGCGCCGCCCGGCCGGCCACCGCGCGGCGCGCCCGGGGCCCGATCCTCGCCCCCCGCAGGGGCGAGCGTTGACGAGATGCACCACGGACAGCGGCTGGCGGCCCGGGGCAGGATGTTGTTACAGGAGAGGCAGATCTGCCTAGATCGGACGATCCTCATGGAACGCTCCATCGAAGCGGCGCTCACCGCGCCACAGAATGAACCGCTTGGGTGGGGAATGTCCCGGAACTGGCTAGACGCGGTACTCAGGATGAGAGTGCCTGTTCCGGGAGAAGAAGCGACCTTCTCCGGCAAGCCTCGAAATCCTGATGAACGTCTCCATGCACATGCGCCGCTAACTACCCCATCTCGCCCCGCACCTCAACCTTTGGGCCCGGACATTCCGGAGCCGGCGGGCGCGTGTTCCGGGCGGGGCAGGGCGCCGCGAAGCCAGGCCCACCGCTCCGACGGTCCGCATTCGCGGCAACGCCTGCGCGCCGTCGCGACCATCCGGCGCCACGTTATGGCAGACGCGGTCGATCGTGCATGATATGGGCGCGGCTGAGCCGATTCCGGGAGACCAAGCATGCAGTTCCTCGTCGACTACTCGATCTTCATCGACGTCCTCGCGCTTCTCGCGCTTGCGGCGCTGGCCATCGCGGCGGTGGTCCGCCAAGGCTCGGCCGCCATGGGGCTGCTGGCCATCGTCGCTCTCATCTGGGTCGGCTCGCGGCTGTTCTCGCTCGTCTAGCGAGCCGCACACCGCGGGATGTCGCGGCGATACCGTCCACCTGACTGACCGGGTCGCCGGGCACTAAGAGCTGCGTCGATGCGGAACCAAGTCGGGCGTGTCGTGTTCCTCCGGGGAAGCCCGGAGACACCGCGATGAAATTGATTTTCTATGCCCTCGTACTCTATGCCGGCTATCGGATTGCCGTCGAGAACCGGCGAGAGGCCGTACCCGCGAAGCTACTTTCCCCGCCCCGGCCGGAGCCTGCGCGCTCCGGGAGCGGAGGAGAAGGCTGAGGTGGCCGGGGTCGACATTTCGCGCGTCCATGAGATCGCCGACGACCCGTCGCTCTCGCCGCAACAGAAGATCGTACAACTGCACGCGCTGACCAGCGACGTCTGGAGCCTGCAGCGGGCCGAGGCTGGTGGGCAGTCGGGCGAGGTCGTCTGGGACGACTATCTGCGCGAGATTCGCGAGGCGATCGAGCGGATCGAGTCTGGAATCCAGGAGCGGCGCTGAGGCGGCGTTGGAACTGCCTTCTGAGTCGCGGTCGCAGCCGCATCGTTTTCACAGCCGGTAGACCCGCACGGCCGTGTCGTGCAGGACCTGCCGCTGCACTGCCTCTGGATAGGCGGCGAGCGCGGCGCGGTGGGCGGCGACGAGGTCGGCATAGCCCGTCCACAGCTTCTCGATCGGGAAGTTGCTGCCGAAAAGACAGCGCTCCGCCCCGAAAAGTTCAATGGTCGCTGCCACGACGTCGGCAATGTGGGCGGCGTCGTTGGCGTGGATGAAGGTGCCAAGGCCCGAAGTCTTCGAGACGATATTCGGTTCCTGCGCCAGCCGTTTCATCCCCTCGCGCCAGGCCGCCCGGCCGGCGGGCGAGCGGTCTTCCAGCATCCCAGCGTGTTGAAGCACGAAGACGATGTCGCGGTTATCCGCGGCGAGCTTGGCCGCATCGGCCATTTGCGAGGTGAAGACCTGCAGGTCGAAGCTCCAGCCGCGTTCGGCGACGCGGCGCAGGTTTTCCCGGAATTTCGGCTGGTTCATCAGGTCCGGCCGCGGCGCGAACCGGTACATCTCGTTCTCGTGCCAGTGGAGCTGCATGCGGATGCCGCGCATGAGCGGGTTGCGCGCCTGCGCCGCGAGCGTCTCCGCGACCGTTTCGCCGAGCAGGTCCGCATAGCCGACGATGGCGTGCGGGAAGCCGTGCGCGTCGGCCACCCCCTGAACCCATTCAACCTCCCTCACGGCGCCGTCCTTCGCCCAGTTGGTCTGGACGTATACCGACTTTTCGACGCCGGTGCCGGCGAGGTCGGCCAGGAACTCCTCGATCGGATAATTGCGGCGGATCGGTTCATACGGACCGAAGATGCGCGGCACCATCTGACCCTGCAGCCATGGCAGGTCGGCCTGCCGCCAGATGTGGTGATGGGCGTCGACGATGGGGATCATGGACCCTTCTCCGGTCGTTCTGGATTGCGCCACCGCAGCCAGGCGCTGCGGCGGCCGCCGGCCTCGCCCCTGGCGAGTGTGTCGAGCATGCTTTCCAGCCCCGCAAGACCGGAGCCGTCACAGATGGCGTCGAGATGCGGAAGGGAGCCGCGCATGGCGCGGGTCGCCGGGCGGTAGCGAGGATCGGCGGCAAGCGGCGTCGCCCAGACGAGGCGGTGCGAGAGCCGCGACAGGCGCTCGACGGCATGGATCATCGGGCCCGGATCGCCGCGTTCCAGCCCGTCGGAGAACACGATGACCACCGCGCCGCGCACCAGCGCGGCATGGCGCGACACCGACAGGAACTCCTCCAGCGACGCGCCGATCGCGGTGCCGCCGTCGAAATCGAAGACGATGCCGGAAAGCCTTCGCAACGCCGCGTCGGGATCGCGGTGACGCAGCAGCCTGGTGAGGCGCGTCAGCCGCGTCCCGAAGCAGAACGTTTCGACGCGGGGCAGCCGGTGGGCGGCGAGATGGGCGAAGCGCAGCGTGGTTTCGCTCGTCGCCTTCATGGAGCCCGACACATCGACCATGAGAAGCAGGCGGCGCGGCACCTCGGGACGCCGGGCCTTCATCAGCCGAAGAGTCTCGCCGAAGCTGCGGCGGGCGGTGCGAACCGTGCGCGCAAGGTCGACCTGCGTGCCGCGCGCGGCCGGGCGCCACCTGCGGTCGAGGCGCTTTGGCAGTCGATCGAGGCGACGCGCCAGGCGTTGCAAAGCGTCGCGATCGCGGTCACCCAGCCGGCCGAACTGCTTTTCCGCCCGCAGGTGCTCGTCGGCCGCGGCGTGGCCGGCGGCGTCGCCTTCCAGCACCGGCAGCGGTGCGGCGCCGTCGCGCCGCGGGGAGGGGCGGGGGGCGCGATCCTCCTCGGGATCCTCGACCCGGCCCGCCACCTTCGCCTCGCCGAACCAGGCGTCGAACACCGCGTCGTAGACCGGAAAGTCCTGCGGCGAGCCGGTCAACGTCACGCGACCAAGGCGGGCGAGCGCCCCGATGTCCCCCGGTTGCAGGGTCGCGACGGCGCGCAGGAAGGTCGCGCTGCGCTCCGGGTCGATGGCGAGCCCAGCCTGCCGCAGGGCGGGCGGGAAGCCGGCGAGGCTATCGGCGGCAAGCTGGACCGGGTCGGCCGTCACACGACGCCCGCCTTGTCGATCGCCGCGATGTCCTCCTGATCCTTGATCAGCAGGCCAAGGGAGCGGCGCAGGGCCACGGGCCAGCTCGCTCCGTCGCGTTCGAGGACCAGCGCAGCGCGCGCCCAGTCGATGGATTCGGCGATGCCCGGGCGCTTGACAAGCGGCAGGCGGCGGATCTCGGAGACCGCCGCGACGAGCGCCTCCGCCGCTTCCTGCGTGAGGCCGGGCGCGTGGCGCTCGACGATCGCGCGCTCGCGCGCCGGTTCCGGATAGTCGATCCAGTGGTAGAGGCAGCGCCGGCGCAGCGCATCGTGCAGTTCGCGGGTGCGGTTCGACGTCAGGATGGTGATGACCGGGCAGGCTGCCCTGAGCGTGCCGATCTCCGGAATGGTGATCTGGAAATCCGAAAGCAGTTCGAGAAGAAACGCCTCGAAGGCGTCGTCGGCACGGTCGATTTCGTCGATGAGCAGGACGCAGCGGTCGGCCTGGCGAAGGGCCTTCAGGAGCGGCATCTCGATGAGGAACTTCTCGTCGTAGAGATCGTCCAGCGACACCGTCCCGGCCTGTTCAGCGAGCCTCACTTGAAGCAGTTGGCGCGCATGATCCCAGTCGTAGAGGGCCTTGGTCGCGTCGATGCCCTCATAGCACTGCAGGCGGATGCACGTCCGCCCGAGGATCGCCGCGAGCCGGTTTGCAACTTCCGTCTTGCCGACCCCGGGTACGCCCTCAAGCAGCAGCGGCTTGCCGAGTTCGAGCGCGAGGTAGAGCGCCGTCAGCAGCGTCTCGTCGGCCAGGTAGCCGGCCCCGGCGAGGCGCGCGTCGAGTTCGTCCAGGCTCAGGGGCGAAGCCACGGGCGCCTCGACGTGGTGGGGTGATTGCCGGGTGCGAAAGCACGTCGCTGTGGCGACCCAGCCGGCCGGCCATCTTCCGCACGAGGGAGGAGACCGGCACGCCTCCTTGCAATGCCCCATCTTCCCTGCGGAAGAAAAGGCGCGTGCAAGGTGTGCGGCCGATCTCCCCCCTCGTAGGAGAGAGGGTCGGACGGCCGGTGGGGAAGACTGCAGGGCACTGTGGGTCCGAAGGGGATCAGAACTGCAGCTTCTCGTCGCAGACCATGCGGAAGCGATTGGAGCAGTGCGCAGCCGCGTCGGCGCCCGCCGCCTTGCCTTCCTCCGTGCCGAAGGCCGCGGCCATGGCCGCTTCGTCGTCGAAATACATCTCCGAGACCCCGTCGAACGGGGCGTCGGGCGTGTCGGTGCGCAGCACGTTAGAGGTGTACTTGCGCATGCCCGGCACCTTGCGGGCGAAGGCGACGTGATCCTCCAGAATCCATTTGCGGAAATCAGCGTGGCTCATGCCTTCCTTGCGCTTCATCAGCGCCATCACCTTGATCATCCGTCGTTCCTCTCAGGTGGCGTTGCGGGCTTCGCGCAGGGCGTCGAGCCCGCGCAGGATCTTTTCGGGCGTGATCGGCATCGTCGTCACCCGCACCCCGCAGGCGTCGAAGATGGCGTTTGCGATCGCGGGGATCGGGGAGTTGGCGGTCATCTCGCCGATCCCCTTTGCGCCGTAGGGGCCGTTGGCGGCGGGTCGCTCGATGATGACGGAGTCCATCTCGGCGAGGTCGCCGGGGCCGGGCATCAGGTATTGCGAGAAGTCGGTGGGGCCGCACTTGCGGTCGGGATAGTAGGGCTCGGTCGTCTCATAGAGCGCGTGGCTGATGCCCATCCAGGCGCCACCGACGATCTGCTGGTGCGCCAGCGCCGGGTTGACCGCCCGCCCGATCTCGTAGGCGTTGGTGAGCTTCAGCACGCGCACCTCACCGGTCTCGTCGTCCACCTCGACGTCCGCGACGGTGCAGGCATGAGCCTGGCAGGAATCCGGGTCCATCTCGCCGGTCTCGGGGACGACCTCGCTCTTCGGCTTCATGTACATGCCGCGGCCGGAGATCGTCTTGCCGTGTTTGAAATGTGCGGCGAGCGCCACGTCGAGCACCGAGATTCCCTTGTCGGGGGCGCCGTTGACGTGGATGCGGCCCTTGCCGTCTGTGACGAGGTCGGCGGCATCCACTTCGAGTTCCGTCGCCGCGACGCTCATCATCACCTCGCGCGCCTCGCGAGCGGCCATGATGATGGCGTTGCCGATGCGGTGCGTGCCGCGCGAGGCGAAGGTGCCCATGCAGTGGGGGCCCGTGTCGGTGTCGGCGGTGTCGATCATCACCGTGTCGTAGGGAACGCCGAGCGTCTCCGCCGCGATCTGCGCGCCGACGGTCTTGATGCCCTGGCCGAGATCGGTGGACGACAGCGTGATGACGAAGCTGCCGGTGGTGGTGGCGTGGATGAGCGCCTGGCTCGGATCGCCACCGAGGTTCATGCCGGTCGGATAGTTCACCGCGGCCACGCCGCGTCCTCTTAGCCACGCCATGTCAATTCTCCGTGCCGCTCGGGGTGGGGGAACAGGTGCTCCCCGCATGTCGGCTGCAGCCCGGCGCCATGCCGGGTAGCGACAACCCACCCATCTCAGCCCTCCCGGGACATCGAGCTCATCGCGGCGAAGCGCGGCGGCAGTTCCTTGCCGATCTGACGAGCGGCGGCCTGAATGACTTCCACCAGCGCGGCGCCCTCGACCTTCTTGCGGTGCGCCTTGATGTCGCCGTCGCGGTAGGCGTTGACGAGCCTGAGCTCCATCGGGTCCATATCGAGGTGCCGCGCCACCTGGTCCATCTGCGATTCCAGCGCGAAGTCGCCGATGGTGACCCCAAAGCCGCGCATGGCGGAGGAAGGCGTGCGGTTGGTGTAGACGCAGTAGGCGTCGACGTGGACGTTAGGGATCGAGTACGGCCCCGGCATGTGGGCCGCCGCCTTGGTGGTGCCGTAGGTCGAATGGCGGCAGTAGGCGCCGGCGTCGACATAGAGCGTGATCTTGCGGGCCACGATGCGGCCGTCGTTCATCACACCGTCCTTGATGTAGAGCCGCTCGGACGCGCGCGGCGACGAGACCTGCATCTCCTCGGCGCGCGAATAGGCGTATTTCACGGGCCGGTTGGTCAGCATCGCGCCGAGGGCGGCGATCGGCTCAACGATCACGTCCACCTTGCCGCCGAAGCCGCCGCCGACCGTGCCGCCGACGAGCCGGAGCTTGTTGAACGGCACGCCGAGGATCAGCGCCATGTTGTCTAGCGTGAAGTAGAGCGCCTGGGTGTTGGAGTAGACGGTGATGCGGCCGTTGCCTTCCGGCTTCGCCGTGCAGCCGGTCGTCTCGGTCGGCGCGTGCTCGATCGGGGCGGAGTCGTAGCGGTGCTCGATGATGTGGTCGGCCTCGGCGAAGCCTTTCTCGACGTCCCCGAAGCGGATGCGCCGGCAGTTGTGTCCCTCGTAGACGAAGTAGTTCGTGCCGTGATGCTTGAAGGGCGGCGCCGTCATCGCCTCCTCGACGTCGAACACGGCCGGCAGGTCCTCGTACTCGACGACGACGCGCCGCGCGCCCTCGAGCGCCGCCTGCGGCGTCTCGGCGAGGACCGCACAGATCTGCTCGCCCATGAACAGCACCCGGTCCTCGGGCAGTACCGGCTCGTCGTCCGGCCCGACGCCGATCAGTTTGAGGATCGTGTACCAGTTGTTCGGCACGTCCTTGTGGGTGAGAACCCGTACGACGCCCGGCACCTTGAGCGCCGGCTCGACGTCCAGCCTCACGATCCGGGCGTGATGGCGGGTTGAGCGCACCATCTTGAGATGCAGCGTGTTCGGGAAAGTCACGTCCTCGTAGAACTGGGTGCGGCCGGTGACATGGCCGCGCGCGTCGGCGCGCTGCACGCTGTCTCCGACGACGGAAAGCTCGGCGGCGCGTTCCCGGGCGAAGAAGGAGGCGTCTATCTTTTCCATGGCCGCCTCACGCCGCCTCGGCCCGGTTGGTCGATGCGCGCATGCGCGCCGCGGCGTCCAGCACTGCGTCGATGATCGCCTCGTAGCCGGTGCAGCGGCAGATGTTGCCGGAGATGGCGCGGATGGCGTCCTCGCGCGTCGGGTTGGGATTCTGCCGCAGCAGGCCCGCGGTCGCCATTATCATGCCGGGCGTGCAGAAGCCGCACTGGGTCGCGAAGCCCTCGACGAACGCCTCCTGGATGGGGTGGAGCCCATGCACGGGCGTCAGGCCTTCGATCGTCTCGACCGAGGCACCCTGGATCGTCTCCACAGGAATGAGGCAGGACATGACCGGCTGCCCGTCCACCAGCACGGTGCAGGTGCCGCAGGCGCCCTGGTCGCAGCCGCGGCGCGTGCCGGTAAGGCCCTGTTCCTCGCGCAGCACCTCGACCAGCGTGGCGCCGGGCAGCACGAGCATCTGGCGCTCAGCCCCGTTGATCGTGAGTTCGACGACCGACTTCTTCATTGGCTACCCTCCGGGTGGCTGTTGGGCTTCAGGCGCCGAGCAGGGCGCGCCGGATGTGCACCGGCGTCACCCGCGCGCGGTACCAGGCGCTGGCATAGGCGTCGTCGAACGGGTCGATGTCGTGCGACGCCTCGGTGGCGGCGGCGCTCACGTGCTCCTTGTCGAACGGCTTGCCGACCAGAGCGCGCTCGACCGAGACGGCGCAGACGGGGTGCGCCGCGACCCCGCCGAGAGCGATGCGCAGCTTCTCGACGATGCCGCCCGACGTCTCGACCACGGCGGCGACCGTCACCACGGCGGCCGAGTTCAGCGCCTTGCGGCCGGCCTTGGCGAAGCGGAAGCTTCCAGGAGCGGGCAGCGGGAAGGAGAGGGCGGTGATGATCTCCCCAGCGCCGAGCGGATGCCGCACGGCCTCCGCGACCGGCTCCGACCGCCTGCCGCCCGGTCGTTCGACCTCGACCGTGGCCTCTAGCGCGACCAGGCAGGTGGCGAAATCGCCATAGGGCGGCTTCGCGAACAGGTTGCCGCCGGCCGTCGCCATGTTGCGGATCGTCGGTGAGGCGATCGCGTCGACGGCGGGCGCCAGGAAGGCGAGGGCTTCCGTTTCGGCGATCTGGGCGAGAGTCGTGGTCGCGCCGATCCGCACCACGCCGCTGGAGACCTGCACGCCGGACAGACCGGCTCGGCGGAGGCTCACAAGGGTGCGGATTTCATCCGTGCCGGCGTTCACCTCGGGCATCAGCACCGTGCCGCCGCCCAGCAGCTTCGCGCCTGGCGCAGACAACGCCACGATCGCCTCCGAGACGGAGGCGGGCACCACCACAGATTGCAGCATTGTCTCCTCCCAGAGAGCAATTGCTCGCCCGACTTCGCGGGCTTGATTATCTATTATCGATAAACGAAAATCGTTTTGTCAACGGCTTGCGAGCGGCTTATGGTGCTGCGCTGCAGCATTTCCGGCAGGGGGAACGAAGTACATGAACCGGTCGAACCTTGATCGCACCGGAATCAGGCCAGAAAAGGCGATAAACCTGCCATTGCGGCAGCGCCTGAAGGAAGAATTGCTGCGACGCATTCTCGGCGGATACTACGATCCCGGCGAGCGCCTCGTTGAACTGCGAATCGCGGAAGAGTTCGGCACCAGCCAGGGGCCCGTGCGCGAGGCGCTGCGCGACCTGGAAGCGACGGGCCTGGTGACGGCGCTGCCGCGTCGCGGCACCTATGTCTCGGATTCCATGGGCGAGGGGCTGCGTGAGATCTACACCGTGCGCGGCGCGCTCGAGGAGCAGGCGACGCGGATGGCCACTGCCCGCGGCTCCTGCGATCTTGAACTCTTGCAGGCCGAGACGGACCTGATGCTGGAGGCGGCGGAAGCCGGGGACACGCATGGCGTCATCGAGCACTCGGTGAAGTTCCACCGTGCCGTCATGGAGGCGGCGGGCAACCGCCTGCTGCTCAATCTGTGGCAGTCGCTGCGCATCGAGACCCGCACCACCATCACCATGCTGGCCGAGGGGCTGGACCTGGTGGAGATCGCTAAGTCGCACCAGCCGATCATCGACGCGATAGCGTCGGGCGATGCGGAACTCGCGGCGCGTGTCGCCCGCGAGCACCAGGACTGGTTCGAGCGCCTGCCGCTGCCGACGCTTGCGCCGGCAAGGCGGAGCCGCGACGCGGGGTGACAAAGTCAGTGAAGACCGACCATCGGCGCGCCGTTGCCCTCTTGGCGGGTCTCTTGCTCGCGGCTGCTTCGCCGCAGGATGCGGCAGCCTGGACCGATGCCGGCCATCGGGTCGTCGCGCAGATCGCGTCGGAACACCTGACGCCCGAGGCACGGGGACAGGTCGAGAGCCTGCTACAAACGCAGGGCGCGGCCTCGCTGCCTGACATCTCCATGCTGGCCGACATTGCCAAGGCGGTGCCGCTGCTAGAGCAGCCGTCGCATGTCGTGCACATGCCGCTGGTGGATCGCCCCTACGACCCGGCGAAGGACTGTCGCAAAGGCCGCTGCGCGCTCGCGGCGCTCGACAGCAACGTCGCGATCCTCGGCGATCCGCAGGCGTCCATGGCTTCCCGGGCCGCGGCGCTCGCCATGGTCGTGCATCTGGTTGGCGACCTGCACCAGCCGCTTCACACCAGCGCCGACACTGGCCAGCGGAAGGTTCGCTGGAAGGGCGAGCGGATGACGCTCCATGCATTCTGGGACGATGAGATCACCGCGGCGCTTGGGTCGGACTGGCAGGAGATTGCGACGGAGGTCGGAGCCAAGGGCTGCGACGACGTCGCTGACTCCGATCCGGTCGTATGGGCCGGCGAGGGACGCGACATTGCCCGCGACACCATACTTGCCGATCCGCGGGTACCGAAGCGCGAGGCAAGGGATCTGCCTGAAACCTATGTCTCCGAGGCATGGCCTGTTGCGAGGGAACGGTTGCGGCTGGCAGGGTGTCGCCTGGCAGAACTGCTGAACCGCATCCTTGTCGGCACGGGGCCTTGAGCCGGGAACCGCCCGACCCGGGCGACGTTGTCCCCGCGATCCGCGCACGGCGGGCCAATGGAGATCTTCATGAAGACCATCAGCGGACTATTCAGGACCAACGAGGAAGCGAAGGCAGTGGTGAGCGCGCTCGAGGAAGCGGGCCTCCCCAGCCAGGACATCACCATCGTGGGTCCGGAGGGTGAGGCCGGAACGAACACGGCGGAGGGCGTCGGGATCGGAGCTGCGCTTGGCGGCGTCGGCGGACTGCTTGCCGGACTGGGGGCCTTTGCGATTCCAGGCATCGGCCCGGTGGTCGGCGCCGGCTGGCTGGCAGCAGCAATTATCGGCGCTGCCGGCGGTGCGGCGGTCGGCGGCGTTGTCGGTGCCCTCACCGAAGCCGGCATCGACGAACACAGTGCCCATGTCTATGCCGAGGGCGTGCGACGTGGCGGCACGCTGGTAAGCGCGCGCGCGGACGAGGCTCAGGCCGAGGTCGTCTCGTCGATCCTTCGATCCGGCGGGGCGGTAGACACCGAGGAACTGCGCACGGACTTCGAAAGCAGCGGATGGTCCGCGTTCGATGAGGCGGCCGAGCCCTGGGACACCGACGCGGCAGAGGCCTACCGGCGGCACCAGGACAGGGATCCGGTCATCGCGCCCTTCCCCCGCTGACCATCTGTCTTCTGCATATCGTGAGGATGGCGCGGCTTCGGCCGCGCCTTTTCACGTTTGTGGGGTAAGCCCTACCGCCGACCTCCGTTTCGCTCTAGTCTCGCCGGCCATGAACCAGCACACGCCCGTCCGCATCGGACACACCGCCTGTCCGCACGACTGCCCTTCGACCTGCGCCCTCGACGTCGAGTTGATCGACGACAGGACGATCGGCCGGGTCCACGGAGCGAAGACTAACTCCTACACGGCAGGCGTCATCTGCGCGAAGGTGGCGCGTTATGCCGAGCGCGTCCATCATCCGGACCGCCTGCTGAGACCTCTGGTGCGTGCCGGCGCCAAGGGCGAGGGCATCTGGAAGGAGGCGAGCTGGGAAGCGGCCCTCGACCTCATTGCCGAGAAGTTCATCGCCGCGGAGGAGCGCTACGGCAGCGAGACGGTCTGGCCCTACTACTATGCGGGTACGATGGGGCTGGTGCAGCGTGACGGCATCAACCGCCTCCGTCATGCAAAGAAATATTCCGGCTTCTTCGACACGATCTGCACCAATCTTGCCTGGACCGGCTGGATGATGGGGGCGGGGGCGCTGCGGGGCCCCGATCCACGCGAAATGGCGAAGTCCGACTGCGTGGTCATCTGGGGCACCAACGCGGTCGTCACCCAGGTCAACGTGATGACCCACGCGATCCAGGCCCGCAAGCAGCGCGGCGCGAAGATCGTCGTTATAGACATCTACGACAACCCGACGATGAAGCAGGCCGACATGGGCCTGATCCTGAAGCCGGGCACCGACGGCGCGCTCGCCTGCGCGGTGATGCACGTTCTGTTCCGCGACGGGCTTGCCGACTGGCCCTACCTTGAGAAGTACACCGACGATCCGAAGGGGCTGGAGGCGCATCTGGCGACCCGCACGCCCGAATGGGCGTCGGCGATCACCGGCCTTCCGGTAGCCGAGATCGAGGCCTTCGCACGGCTCGTCGGCACGACGAAGCGTACCTATTTCCGGCTCGGCTACGGCTTCGCCCGCCAGCGCAACGGCGCCGTCAACATGCATGCGGTCTCCTCCATCGCCGCGGTGACCGGCTGCTGGCAGTACGAGGGCGGTGGCGCCTTCCACTCGAATTCCGGCATCTTCAAGCTGGACAAGGGGAGCGTGGAAGGAACGCGGCTGCGAGATCCGCGCATCCGCCACCTCGACCAGTCGCGGCTGGGCCCGATCCTCACCAACGATCCCGCCGCGCTGAATGGCGGTCCGCCGGTGACGGCCATGCTCGTGCAGAACACCAACCCGGCCAATGTCTGCCCCGAGCAGCGACTGGTGATCGCAGGCATGAAGCGCGACGACCTGTTCATGGCCGTGCACGAGCAGTTCATGACCGACACGGCGAAGCTCGCCGACGTGGTGCTGCCGGCGACGATGTTTCTCGAGCACGACGACATTTATCGCGGCGGCGGCAACCAGCACATCATCCTCGGCCCAAAGCTGATCGAGCCGCCGGAGGGGCCGCGCACCAACCATTTCGTCATCGAGGAGCTGGCGAGGCGCCTCGGCGTCGCACACATGCCGGGCTTCGGGCTCACCGAGCGCGACCACATCGAGGCGATCCTCCGCTCGCGCAATCTCGGGACATTCGGCACGTTCCGCGAGGAGCGCTGGGCGGACGTGCAGCCGCCCTTCGAGGAAGCGCATTTCCTCAATGGCTTTGGTCATTCGGACGGGAAATTCCGCTTCCGGCCCGACTGGACGGGCACGCCTGCGCCGGGCAAGCCGCCGAAGAGCGTCGGCCTGATGGGCGAGATCGACCGGCTGCCAACATTCCCGGACCATGTCGAGCTGATAGAGGTGCCCGACGCGGAACACCCCTTCCGGCTGGCGACGTCGCCGGCGCGGTCTTTCCTCAACTCGAGCTTCACCGAGACCGTCAGCGCCCGCAAGCGCGAGGGCAGGCCCGAGCTTCTCATCCATCCGGAGGACGCCGCCGCGCTTGGCCTCGCCACGGGCGACCGGGTGGAGATCGGCAACCGGCGTGGAGAAGTGGTGCTGCACGTGAAGGTCTTCGACGGCGTGCGGCGCGGGGTGGTCATCGCCGAAGGCATCTGGCCGAATGACGCGCACGAGCGCGGCGAGGGGATCAACGTGCTGACCGGAAGCGACCCCGGCGCGCCCTATGGCGGGGCGGCGTTCCACGACAACCGGGTGTGGGTGCGGCCGGCGACGTGACCGAGGGGACGCGGCTCAGCGCTTCCAGGGGTTGACGATTCCAACATCCTTCCAGATGCGGCGCGAGAGCCCGAGCCGCACCAGGATGTCCTCGATCCACCAGCCTATGACCTGCTTGCGGCCGTGGACGAAGGGCAGCCAGGCCGTATCGAGGAACACGAACGGGTTGAACGGGTTCGGCCGCATCGAGGCGTAAATCTCGACGCGCGTGGACGGCCGCAGAGACAGGCCGCGGGCGTGAAGGCCGAACGTGTCTCCGACCACCAGCGTGTTGCCGGGGACGGCGAAGACCGTGCGGCCCGGCAGGTGGAGCCGTGGGAGCTCGGCATCGGCGACACGGAAGGCACCGCCCTTGGCGGTTGCCGTCGCCGCCTGCACGCTGCGCCTGCGATGCCAGGCGAGACGTCGTTTCGTCGGCCGGTGGGACCCCGGCACGTAGGTGAACGGCCCCTGATCGGGCGGAACGTCCTCCAGGAAGAGCCACGCCTTCATCGTCGGATGGAAGGTGTCCATGTGCAGGCGCGTTTGCGGGTCGCCGACCGCACCGTCGGCTGCCGCCTCGCCGAAGATGGTCTGTATGCAGATGATCGGCTCGGCGTTGAAGCTGCCAATGTAGCGGGTGAGCCCGGTCCAGGTGGGGGACTCGAGGAAGCGCTTCAGCGTCGGCATGCGCGCGAGCAGGTCCGGCGTGACCGCGATGCGGCGCGTGACCGCCTTGCCTTCGGTCATCTCGCGCGCTGGCGCTTCAAGGGAGCGCAGCTCGGCCAGAAGGGCGGCGTGGTCGGAAGGCGACAGGGCGTTGTGCTTCGCGACGAAGCCGTTTTCGGCAAAGGCCTTACGGTCTTCCGGGGGAACGAGGTGTTCGAGCTTGCGCCGCCGGCGCTCGGCCATCGTATGGGCGAGCTTGACGCGCCAGACATGCAGGCCGCGGCGGTTCAGCGTCGCGCTGCCGAGATAGGGATCGGCAAACGACTTGTAGCTGGAGAACAGGCGAAGGAGCGATACCGGCAGGAGAAGATATCGCAGCGGATTCGTCCTCATCGCGGCTCCGGGACTGGGGCGCTAGGGTGTGAAACGGGCCAGCGCTTCGACGTCCACATCCGACGGGGATGCCGACAGCGAGAACAGGCTGGCGTCGGGGGACACGAGGCCGACCCGTGGCGTGAAGACGGTGCTGCCGTCCTCGATGCGGACATTGCCTTCGGCAAGCAGGCGCAGCGCGAGCGGATAGAGGCGGTGCTCCGCTTTCTGCACCCGCATCTGCAGGCGTTCTTCGGTGTCGTCCGGCAGGACCGGCACGGCGGCCTGGGCGATGATGGGGCCGTCATCCATTCCCGCCGTCACGAAATGCACCGTGCAGCCGTGTAGCCGCACGCCCGCATCGAGCGCCCGCCGGTGCGTGTCCAAACCCTTGAACAGTGGCAGCAGGGCAGGGTGGATGTTGACCATCCGTCCCATCCACTCGTTCACGAAGGTGGCGGTGAGCAGCCGCATGTAGCCGGCAAGGCAGACGATCTCGCCGCCGAAGCCGTGGATCGTCGCGTCGATGGCCTGGTCGTGCGCCTCGCGGCTGGGAAAATCAGATCTCGGCAGCGCCTTGACCGGAATACCCTTCGCGGCGGCGAAGGCGAGCCCCGATGCTTCCGGGTTGTCGGAGATCACTCCGACGATCTCTGCAGGGTAGTCGCGCTCGGCGGCGGCCTCGACCAGCGCGGCCATGTTGGTGCCGCGCCCCGAGATCATGACGACGACGCGCTTCCTGTTCACAGGGCCAAACTCCCCCGGTAGTCGACGCCCGAGGCCGTGCGGGGCACGATCCTGCCGATCGGCTGGACGGTCTCGCCGGCCTCCTGCAGCACGGCAGCAACCTGCGCCGCCTGGCCGGAGGCAACGACGGCCACCATGCCGATTCCGCAGTTGAACGTGCGCATCATCTCTTCCGGGGCGATGTTACCCGTCGCCGCGAGCCAGGAGAAGACGGGGGGAACGGCAATCGTCCCGAGGTCGATTTCGGCTGAGAAGTCCTTCGGCAGCACGCGAGGGATGTTGTCGGGGAAGCCGCCGCCGGTGATGTGGGCGAGCGCCTTGATGCCGTGCGTGCCGCGGACCGCCCTGAGAAGCGACTTCACATATATGCGCGTCGGCTCCAGCAGCGCCTGCGCCAGCGTCATGCCGTCTGCGAAGGGGGCCGGGGCATCCCATGCAAGGCCGGAGCGCTCGACGACCTTGCGCACCAGGCTGAAGCCGTTGGAGTGCAGGCCCGAGGAAGCGAGGCCGAGGATCACGTCGCCCTCGACGATGTCGTCGGTGGGCAAGAGTTGGCCGCGCTCGGCCGCGCCGACGGCGAACCCGGCGAGGTCATAGTCGTTGCCGTGGTACATGCCGGGCATTTCGGCCGTCTCGCCGCCGATCAGCGCGCAGCCGGCGATGCGGCAGCCCTTGGCGATGCCGCCGACGATTGCCGCGCCCTGCTCGGGATCGAGCTTCGCGGTCGCGAAATAGTCGAGGAAGAACAGCGGCTCGGCGCCCTGGACCACGAGGTCGTTCACGCACATGGCCACGAGGTCGATGCCGATGGTGTCGTGGCGACCCGATTCGATGGCGATCCTGAGCTTGGTGCCGACGCCATCGTTGGCAGCCACCAGCACCGGATCGGTAAAGCCCGCCGCCTTCAGGTCGAACAGGCCGCCGAAGCCGCCGATCTCTCCGTCGGCTCCCGGCCGGCGCGTGGCACGCACCAGCGGCTTGATCCGTTCGACCATTGCATTGCCGGCGTCGATGTCGACGCCTGCCTGGGCGTAGGTCAGCCCCTCGGTGCGCTCGCTCATAGGCTTCTTTCTCGGTCGCCTCCCATGCGGGCTATTGGCATGATCGACCTGCCGCTGCAAGCACCGGTCGGCCCTTGCGGCTCCGGTTTCCCGTGACCATGTAGCGCGTATCGATTCCGGTCACCGGGAAATGACGTGACCATTCCGAACATCATAACGCTGCTGCGCCTGTTCATGGTACCCGCCGTCGTCTACGCGATGCTGGTCGGGGAGATGGGCTGGGCCTTCGCGGGATTCGTCGCGGCGGGCGTCTCCGACGCCGTGGATGGCTTCATCGCCCGGCAATTCAACCAGAAGAGCGAGCTCGGCGCCTATCTCGACCCGGCGGCCGACAAGCTCCTGCTGGTCAGCGTCTTCGTCATGCTGGGCATCATGGGCCACCTGGCGCTATGGCTGGTGGTCCTGGCCGTATCGCGCGATGGCCTGATCGTCGCGGCGGTGTTGCTGGGCTCCGTCATGGGCACCCCGCTCACGGTGAGGCCGCTGCTGGTGTCCAAGGCCAACACAGCCGTTCAGATCGCTCTCGCGGTCATCGTGCTCGGCGAGCTTGCCTTTTCCGTCGATTCGGGCCTGGTCGGACGGGTGATGGTCTGGCTGAGCGGGGCCTTGACCGTCGCTTCGGCAGCGGCCTATCTCGTCGCCTGGGTGAAGCACATGGGCGGCTATGACGACCGACGGAACGCCTGGCGCACGGATCGTGGTTGACGAGCCCCCCGGGGCGCCGCTGCGGCGGCAGGTTCGCTTCTGGCTGATCGTCGGCCTGATCCTCGCTTTCTTTCTCTACCTGTTCAGCGAGATCCTGTTGCCCTTCGTAGCGGGCATGGCGCTCGCCTACTTCCTCGACCCTGTGGCAGACCGGCTCGAGAAGCTGGGCCTGTCACGCCTGATGGCGACCATTGTCATCCTGGTGGCGTTCCTCGTCATCCTGGTGGTCGCTCTGGTGGTGCTGATCCCGATCCTGGCCTCCCAGCTCGGAGATTTCATCGCCCGGGTGCCGGACTATGTCAGCCGCCTGCAGAGCCTGATCACCAGCTTTGACCCGCAATGGATAGAACGCCGGCTCGGCGTCGATGCGCAGAACCTGCGCGAGGGGCTGAATTCGCTGCTTTCTTCGGCCGTGGGCTTCCTTAGCACCGTCTTCGGCTCGATCTGGAGTTCGGGCGTGGCCCTGGTGAGCCTCGCCAGCCTGTTTGTCGTCACGCCGGTGGTGGCGTTCTACATGCTGCTCGACTGGGACCGGATGATCGCGAAGGTCGACAGCTGGGTGCCGCGAGACCATGTCGAGACGGTCCGGCAGATCGCGACCGACATCAACGCGGCCACCGCCGGCTTCGTGCGCGGACAGGGCACGCTCTGCCTCATCCTCGGCATCATTTACGCCGTGGGTCTGACGCTGACGGGCCTCAACTTCGGCATCCTGATCGGCCTGTTCGCGGGGCTGATCAGCTTTATCCCCTATGTAGGCTCTCTGGTCGGGCTGGTACTTGCCGTCGGCGTCGCCTTCGTGCAGTTCTGGCCGAGCTGGCCGATGGTCCTCGCCGTGGCGGCGGTGTTCTTCGTCGGTCAGTTCATCGAGGGAAATATCCTGCAGCCGCGTCTGGTGGGAAAGAGCGTCGGCCTACATCCGGTCTGGCTGATGTTCGCGCTGTTCGCCTTCGGCGCACTGTTCGGCTTTGTCGGGCTCCTGATGGCGGTGCCGGCGGCTGCGGCGATCGCGGTGCTCGTGCGCTTCGCGATTTCGCGCTACCTGGAGTCCCCGATGTATACGGGCAGCGATGAGCCGCATGCCGCGTCCGATGCCACGTCGGGCGAGGGCACGCGGCCGATTGAAGAAGGGCAAAAGGTCATTCGATGATCCGCCGGCGTACCGAACCGGTCAGGCAGCTTCCCCTCGACCTCGGCCATACGGTCGGGCTGTCGCGGGACGATCTCGTCGTCACTCCGTCCAACCGCGATGCGGTCGCGCTGATCGACGGGTGGCCGGACTGGCCGGCGCCAGTCGCGGTGATCGTCGGGCCGGCGGGGACGGGCAAGTCGCATCTCGCCGCTATCTGGCGCGAGCAGGCGGGGGCGGTCAGCGTGGGCATGACGCCGGCCGGCACCCTCCACGACGTCGTGACGGCAAGCCCGCTGCTCATCGAGGACATCGATGCCGAACCGATCGACGAGACGATGCTGTTCCACCTCATCAACGTCGTGCGAAGCGCGGGCAGCCACATGCTGCTGACGGCGCGCCGGCGCCCCGTAACGTGGAATGTCAAACTGCCCGACCTTGCATCGCGGCTGCGCGCGGCCACCGTCGTCGAGGTGGCGGAGCCGGACGACGCGCTGCTGGCCGGCGTGCTGTCTAAGCTGTTCGCCGACCGGCAGGTGCAGGTGGAGCCGCATGTCATCCGCTATCTCGTCCAGCGCATGGAGCGCTCGCTGGCCGCTGCCAGCGTGATCGTCGAGACGCTCGACAGGCTGGCGCTGGAACGACGCTTGCCGATCACCCGCCAGCTTGCCGCCGAAATACTGCCGGTGCTCGAAGGCGAGGACGCCGAACTCGACTGAGGGATCGGCAGAGTGGGCGCACGGGCCGGCGCCTACCGCGTCCACAGGGCCGGTGACAGGAGCACCAGCACCGAGAGAATCTCCAGGCGGCCGAGCAGCATCAGGAACGATAGCAGCCATTTCGCCGCATCCGGTAGCGACGAATAATTGCCGACCGGGCCGATGACCGGCCCGAGCCCGGGACCGACATTGGTGAGCGCCGTCAGGGCTCCAGTCATGGCCGTCACCAGGTCGAGCCCTATGGCGCCGAGCAGGATCGTCGCGATTCCCCAGATGACGAAGAAGGAGGCGATGAACAGCACCACCGCGCGCTGTGCGTCGTCGTCGATGGTGCGGTCGCCATATCGCACCGGCATGACCCGATGCGGATGGACGAGCCGCTGCAGACCGTTCGCCAGGATCTCGAACAGGATCAGGAAGCGGTATGCCTTGATGCCGCCGGTGGTCGAGCCCGAACAGCCGCCGAGGAACGTCGCCAGGAAGAACAGCCCGAGTGCGAACGGTCCCCACAGCGTGTAGTCATCGCTGGCGAAGCCGGCGGTGGTGATGATCGAGACAATGTTGAACGCCGAATGCGTGACGGCGTCGTCGAACGGTCTTCCCAACCCGACCCGCAGGTAGATCGCCATGGCGACGACCAGCACGATGCAGTAGCCGGCGAAGACCCGGATCTGCGGGTCCCGGAGGGCGTCGAAGCGGCCCCGCACGGCGAACAGGATCATGATCGAAAAGGGCAGGGCGCCGATGAACATGAAGACGATGCCGGTCCACAGCACGCCGGGGTTGTCCGCATAGCGGAGGAAGGACGTGTCGTGGGTCGAGAAGCCGCCGGTGGCGACCGTCGACATGGCGTGGTTGACTGCGTGGAACGGCTCCATGCCGGCGGCGACGTAGCAGAGCGTGCAGGCGAGCACGAGAACGCAGTAGATGCCGATGAGGCTGACGGTGAAGGTCTGGAAGCGCTCGAACGGCCGCTGCTCGATGTCCGAGGATTCGATCTTGAAGTAGGACACCCCGCCGATGTTGAGGAACGGCAGCAGGAAGAGCCCGAGCACGATCACCCCGAGGCCGCCCATGAAGCTCAGCAGGGAGCGCCACAGGAGTAGTCCGGGCGGTGCCTCGTCGAGGCCGTTGATGACCGTCGCGCCGGTGGTGGTGACACCCGAAACGGCCTCGAAGAAGGCGTCGGTGAGGCTGAGCTCGAAAGACGACGCCATCAGCGGCACGGTGCCCGCCACAGCCAGCGTGAACCACAGCAGGTTGACCAGCAAGAAGGCGAAGCGGGTCGTCACCGGCGGCGCGCGGCCCTGCGTGGCGAGGGCGATGGCGAGCGCGAGGCCGCCGAGAAGTGCCGAGGAGAAGGCGAAGACCTTCCAGTCGCTGTGCCCGTAATAGAGGTCCACGGCGCCCGGAATCAGCATGGCCATCGCCAGGTAAAGAGCGAAGACTGCCGCGACGTGGATAGCGGCGCGAAGCGCGTGCTGGTTCATGAGTCCGTCCCGCCCCGAGGGCCGGACGGTGCTCCCAGCGATAGCGCGCGGCTCCGCATCAGCGCGACCAGAACGCCGGCGTGAACAGCACCAGCATCGACAGAATCTCCAGCCGTCCGAGCAGCATTAGAAAGGAGAGAATCCATTTCGAACTGTCCGGCAAGGACGAAAAGTTCTCCATCGGCCCGATCACCGGCCCGAGGCCCGGGCCGACATTGGTCATCGCCGTGAGCGCGCCAGTGGTAGCCGTGACGAAATCGAGCCCGGTTGCGCCCAGCACCACGGTGCCCAGTGCCCAGATCATGAAGAAGGAGGCGATGAACAGCACCACGGCGCGCTGCATGTCTGCGCCGACATTGCGTCCGCCATACCGCACGGACACGACCCGGTGCGGGTAGATAAGGCGGTGCAGGCCGTTGGCCAACAGCTCGTAGAGGATGAGGAAACGATAGGCCTTGATGGCCCCGGTGGTCGAGCCGGAGCAGCCGCCGAGGAAGGTTGCCACGAAGATGCAGGCAATCACGAAGCCGCCCCACTTGGTGTAGTCATCGCTGGCGAAGCCGGTGGTCGAGACGATCGACGTCAGGTTGAACGCGGAATGCGTCAGCGCGTCGAAGAACGAGCGGTCGCTCGTGAGCCTGAGATAGATCGCGACGACGACCGCAAGCGCCGCGCAATAGCCCGCGAAGACCCGGATCTGCGGGTCGCGGACGGCGTCCCAGCTCCCCCGCACCGCGACCAGGATCATGATGGAGAAGGGCAGCGATCCCAGGATCATGAACACCGTGCCGATCCACAGGATCATAGGACGGTCCGAATAGCGCAGGAACGAGGTGTCGTGGGTGGAGAAGCCGCCGGTCGCGAGCGTCGCCATCGCGTGGTTGATGGCGTCGAAGCCGGTCATGCCTGCCGCTGCGTAGAGGATCGCGCAGAGCATCACGAGTCCAGTGTAGATGGCGGTCAGGCTGATCAGGAAGGTCTGGAACCGCCCGAGCGGCTGGTCGCCGATGTCTGTCGATTCGACGCGAAAGTAGGACACGCCGCCGACGTTTAGGAACGGCAGCAGGAACAGGCCGACAGCGATGATGCCGAGCCCGCCCATGAAGTTCAGTAGCGAGCGCCACAAGAGGATGCCGGGCGCGGTGTGGTCGAGGTCGCTGATGACGGTCGAGCCGGTGGTGGTGATGCCGGAAACCGACTCGAAGAAGGCGTCGGCAACGCCGAGGTCCATAGACGAGGCGGCCAGGGGCACCGCTCCGGCGATCGCCAGCGTGAGCCACAGGAGGTTGACGAGCAGGAAGCCGAACCGGGTCGTAACCTGCGGCGGCCGGCCGTGGGTGGCCAGCGCCACCGCGAGTGCGAAGCCGCCGAGAAAGAGCGCGGAGAAGGCGAAGGTCCGCCAATCGGGATTGCCGAAGTAGATATCGACCCCAGCGGGAACCAGCATCGCCACCGAAAGGTACATCGCGAAGATGGCTGCGACGTGAATCGCGGCGCGGACGGTATGCCTGTTCACCAGCGGTCCCATTTTCTGGTTACGTGCCCGGCGATTGCCTGTCGCAGGGTCGGCTGCCGGCTGGACACTGGCTTCAGCCCACCCATTATGCAAGGGCGGGCGCGCACGGCCCACCGCTTTCGATCGGAGCGTGTCCGCGTCGCACGAATACGGGAGAGACGCGCATGTCGGGAAGGACCGTCTTCATAGTGCTGTTTCGCGGCGTTGGCGGAAAGACTCAGCTTCCGACCGCGCCGCTGCGAACGGCGCTGACCGAGGCGGGCTTCGAGAACGTCGCCACCTACATCAACAGCGGCAACGCCGTGCTGCGTACCACGCTTGGGCGCGAGGAGACGCGCCGCAGGGTGGGAGAGATCGTGGCGAAGGCGTTCGGCTTCGACAAGGTCGTACATCTCGTGATCGGGCAGGAGTGGGACGAACTGATCGCGAACAATCCGTTTCCGCACGCGCTAGCAATACCGAAGTACCTGCACGCTGCGTGGCTGGAGACGGAGCCGGCGGCGGAGGCGGTGGAGCGAGTTAGAAGCCTGGCGATTGGTGGCGAAGGCTTCGAGATCCGCGGGAGGGTGGCCTACCTGCACACGCCGCACGGTTTCGGCACGTCGAAGATGGCCGCGCGCTTCGACCGGGCGATCGGCGTTGAGAACACGGCGCGCAACTGGAACACCGTGCTCAAGCTTTCGGAGCTGGCCGAAAAGGCTTTGGCCTGAACCAATGCGGCGGGACGGCGCGCTTGGGTTGCTCGCCGCTCTGCCTCAGGTGCGCGAGCGGCGGCGTTCCCGCCGACCTTCGCTCACTTCGCCACCGCCACTCTGATCGGCGGTCTTGTTGCGCAGCGGGCCGATCCGCTCAACGATCGTCTCGACGGTCGGCCGCACGTCCTTCCGGTGCGCGTCGAGCGCCTTGCGCATGGCGGCGAGGTGCGCGAACGAGGTTCCGCAGCAGCCGCCGACGATCTTCGCCCCGGCGTCCACTGCCAGGCGCACATATTCCGACATCAGTTCCGGCGTGCCGGAATAGTGGATCTCTGCGCCGCGGAACTCCGGAATGCCGCAATTGCCCTTGGCGATCACCTTGGCCTCGGGATTGGCGGCCGTCATGTCGAGCAGGGAGGCGAGGATGTCGGAAGCGCCGACGCCACAATTCGCGCCGACCGCCACGGCCGTCTTCTCGAGGCCCTCGGCGACGGTGTGGATGTCCTTCGGCGCGAGGCCCATCATCGACCGGCCGGCCGTGTCGAAGGAGAAGGTGTAGGTATAGGGCAGGCCGACCTCGATGGCTGCCTGGGCGGCAGCACGGGCCTCCTGAGGGGCAGACATAGTCTCGATCCAGGCGACCTCGGCGCCGCCGGCCTTCAATCCCTCGATCTGCTCCTTGAACGCCTCTACGGCCGCGTCATAGGTGAGGGTGCCCAGGGGCTCCAGAAGTTCGCCGGTTGGGCCGACGGAGCCGGCGACGATCACCTTCCGGCCGGCCTTGTCAGCGACGGACCGCGCGATTTCGGCGGCCCGCTTGTTCAGCTCGAAGACTCGGTCCTGCGCGTTGTGAAGCTTCAGGCGGTGACGCGTGCCGCCGAAGGAATTGGTGAGGATGATGTCGGCGCCGGCATCGACGAAGCCCTGATGGAGGGCCGCGATCTTTTCCGGCTGGTCCTCGTTCCAGAGTTCCGGCGCCTCGCCAGAGGCCAGGCCCATGCCGAACAGGTTGGTTCCCGTCGCGCCGTCAGCAAGGAGAACGCCCTTTTCGGCGAGGAGCGAGTCGATCGGATTGTCCATGAAACTGGCCTCGGAAAGTTGGAAATAAAGATATAAAGAAGTCTTTATGTCAGGTCAACAATAACATACGGCGTACAGTTGCGCAGCACGCGATGTCGTGATGTCGCAGCCGCGTCCTTACGCGCATTTGCGCTGCGGGCTCGGGCTGGAAACGCACGCCGGCGGTCAGGTCCGCGCCGCGAGGTCGCGCGCGAGGGCGGCCGCCTCGTGAGGATTGATCTCTGCGCTGCGGATCAGATTGTCGAAATGCCGCGTGAAGGTGCGCACGGCCGAGGTTGCGTTGAGCACCAGATACATGTCCCCGACATAGACCGCGACACGGTAGGGGCCGAAGATCGTGTAGGGTACCGAATAGCGGACGCGCCCGTCGTAGAGAAACAGCCGGAACGTCGGGTAAAGCTCGTCGAGCAGGGTGGCCATGTGGAGGAGCTGCCGGCGCCGGGCCGGTTCGGAGAGGCCTGTCCAGACGCCGAGCCCGCGCGCGAAGATATCCAGCGTGTGGCGGGGCATGCAGACTTCCATGTCCGTTTCCGGCCGGCGATTGTAGTCGATCCGGTAGCGGGTCTCGCCGGCCTGGGCCTCCCGGCTGCGGTTCATGATCTCCGCCTCGTAGACGATCAGCTCCTCGTTGCGCAGGAGGTCGGGAATGCCGGCCGGCACGTAGCGGATCTTGGTGCCGGCGGCCTCCGTGTGCCAACTCGCAAGCAGCGTTCCGTCGAAGTCGCCTTCGCCTTCCTCGATCTCGAAACTCTCGCGGATCTCCCCCGTCAGGACCTCGTCATGGCTGAGGCCGAGCAGCCAGTCGAGCGAGACCTTGTGCGCGGCCGCTATCGCCAGCAGCGTTTCCGCGCGAGGGAGGCGCGTGGAGGCTTCCGAGAGCATCTGCGACAGTGCCGAGCGGTCGATGCCGACGGATGCGGCGAAGGCCGACTGGTTGCCCGAAAATCGCTGCAGCAGGATTCGTAGCCTCTCACGGAAGAGGCTTGAAAGATCGCGCTTGTCCATCTCGGCCTCCTGACCATGCGGAAAGTTTTTGCGTCATGCTGCCCCGAATGCCGTGGGATGACGAAAGGAATCCTCCGCATTGTTTACAATATATAACATTGGTGGATACTTGTGCGCATAATCATCATTCTCACGTCATTCTCGCATTGCGGGAAACCGACGCTGCTGACAGCATGATGTCAGTTGCCGGATTCGGCCGCTTCATGGGCGGGAATTGCAGATGGCGGGGCGCCGCAGCACGATGCGTGGCAGGACGGGTGTGGAGTGGCCGACGGCGCTGCTTATCGCCGCGACCTACGGCGCATGGTTCCTGCTCGGGCTGGTCATCTGGCCTCAATGGCCCGTCATTGCCATCGCGGTGCTCGGCGTTGTGCTGGCACTGCAGTCCTCGCTCATGCACGAGGCCTCCCACGGCCACCCGACCCGCGACGGGCGGCTGAACGAACTGCTGGTGGGGCTGCCGATCGGCCTTGTCTGGCCATTCCGCCGCTTCCGCGCGCTTCACCTGCGCCACCACGCCGACGACAGCCTGACCGATCCGTTCGACGACCCTGAGAGCTACTACCGCGCGCTGTGGCACTACCGGGAACTGCCCGCCGTGATGCGGTGGCTGCTGGCGGCGAACAATACCATGCTCGGCCGCATGGTCCTCAACCCGCTGCTCGGCAGCGTCGGCTTCATCGTGTCCGACGTACGTGCGCTGCTGCGCGGCGACCGGGCCATCCGCACCGCGTGGGCGCTGCATGCGCTGGGCCTCGCGATCGTCATCCCGATCGTTCTGCTCGGTTTCGGCATGCCACTGTGGTCCTATCTGGCGGCGGTGTGGCTTGGCCAGTCGTTGATCTCGGTACGGACCTTCGCCGAGCACCAGTGGTCGGAGCGGCCTGACGGACGCACTGTGATCGTCGAGCGGTCACCCTTCGCCTTCCTGTTCCTCAACAACAATCTCCATCTCGTCCATCACAAGAACCCGACCGTTGCCTGGTACCGGCTTCCGGGGCTCTATCGGGCGCGCCGCGCCGACTGGGTTGCGATGAATGGGGGCTACGTGTTTCCCAACTATCTCGCGCTGTTCAGAACCTTCGCGCTGCGGCCGAAGGAGCCTGTCGTGCATCCTGTGCTTCGCCGTGTCCCCGAGCCTGGCCGCGCCTTCAAGCCGCGCGTGCGCGGCCATTCGCTCAACGGCATGGCCTCGCAGCCCGTTCCCGCCGAGCCGTCGAAGGAGTAGCGGGGGCCGGCCCCGCACCGACCGGCTTGCATCGCGGCCATCATCGTGGTCGACAAGCGCATGTCCCGCTTCATCGCAGCTCTGCCGATGTACGACTGGCCTGAGGTCCATGCGGAGGTCGATGCTGAATGGGCGGCGATCCGCGACGGGCTGAGGGCGGCGGGCGTCGATGCGCCGGAAGGGCTGGCGCGGCGCAACGCCGACATGCCGCCTCTATTGGATTGTGACCTCGACGCCGCCGCCTGTGACAGGGCCGCCGACCCGTCAAGGCTGCCACCCGACGAATTCGACCTTGCGACCTTGTGGCGGCATCCGCGGCTGCTGCTTGCCCAGACCTGCTGGGGGCCGATGGAACTGGGCCTGGCCGAGCATGTGCAGGTCGTCGGCCAGCCGGACTATTCTGCATTCGAGGGCGGGCAGGGGCCGTTTTACTCCAGTGCGATTGTCATGCGCCGGACCGACGCCAGCGTGCCGGACGAGGACCGGCCGGCGCCGCGCGACGGGCACGCCGACCTTCCGCTCGAGCTCTTGACCAGGAGGCGGCTGGCCTTCAACGGCCGCGACTCCATGTCCGGCTGGCTGGCGTTGTCACGAGATCTTCATGCGGCAGGCGTAGTGGGAGACATCTTTGCCGGTGTGACGGAAACGGGCGGCCACAGGCGGTCGATGATTGCCGTGGCGGATGGAATGGCGGACGTGGCAGCGCTGGATTGCCGGAGCTGGGCGCTGGCCACCCGGTTCGAGCCGGCGGCGCGGAAACTGCGCGTCGTCGGCTGGACCGCACGACGGTTGGGCCTGCCGATGGTCACGTCGGCGCACACCGCTCCGCACGTCCTCGCTGCGCTGAAGGTCGTATTCGCACGGCGTTGACGCAGCGCGGCCGGCGTGGTCTCGTGGTCGTTGGCCCCGCTTGATCCCGGTCAAGGGCCACCCTGCCGGAACATGGCAGGGTCATACGCGTTGAGATAGGTCAGCGTTCAGGATTGGGAGCGTGCCATGTTCGATTCGAGTTGGTGGCTGCTGGTGACGGTTGCAGCGCCGATGATCATCGCGGCCGCGATCGCTTTTGCCCTGTACAAGCAGCGCAAGATGACGGCGGCCGAGCGCCGCGACCTCCGCGACGCCGTGGAGTCGATCTATCTGGATGAGGAAGAGAGTGACGAGTGCCCTGTGCGTGTCGATACCGAGCGCCGGGCCAAGGCGTCTGACAAGCCCCAAGGTCGGCGCCGCGTGCACCGGATCCTGGAATCTACCCGGTAAGGGCGAGAGAACAGCCGGACCTCGCTGCTGCGTGGCAGGATGACGACTTGATCCACTATCTGGAAGGGCGCAAGAGAGAAGCCGCGGCCGCCTGCTGGCGTAGCTTCGCTGCGTGGGTAGGTCTTCGCCTTTCTCGAAGGGCTGCTGAACGAGGAGGCGGACCGGTGGCTAGCGACGGCTTGCTGACTGGGCTCGGCAGCTACTCGATGTCTTCGCGCGGATGGGCATTGCGACCCTTGCCGAAGGTGTAGCCTGTCTCGACCGCCAACCGCCCGTATTTGCCTCGCAACGCATCCATCGCCGCCTCCGCCAGCGCGCGCTTGCGGGCACCCTCATCGATGAGATCCGGCGGGTCGGCGCGAGCCTCGTCCGTCAGGTCGCTCACCCCGATGCCGATAAGCCGGTATTGCGTCCCGTCCGTTTCCCTCTCGAGAAGCTGCAGGCCGGCCCGGAAGATCCGGTCTGCGAGCCGGGTCGGATCCTCGAGCTGGCGGTTGCGGGTGCGCAGCTTGAAATCCTTGGTCTTCAGCTTCAGCACCACCGTGCGGCCGGCGAGCCCGGCCTTCTTCAGCCGCGCGGAAACCTTCTCCGAAAGCGCGCGCAGCACCGGAACCAGGTCCGTCGGGGAAGCAAGGTCGGTGTCGAAGGTTGTCTCGGCTGACACGCTCTTCGCCGCGTGCTGGGGCTCCACGCGTCGGTCATCGAGGCCGCGCGACAGGTGGGAGAGCCGGCTGCCCATCGTGCCGTAGCGCCGGATCAAGTCGGCCTCCTCCATGGCCTGTAGCTGGCCGATGGTGCGGATGCCGTCGCGCTCGAGCGTGGCCGCGAAGGCCTTGCCCACGCCCCAGATCATCGTCACCGGCTGCGGCGCCAGGAAGCCGACCGCCTCCTCCCTGCCGATTACCGCGAATCCTCGCGGCTTCCTGAGGTCCGACGCAACCTTTGCGAGGAACTTGCAGTAGGAGAGGCCGCTCGAGACCGTGATGCCGATCTCGGCCTCGACGCGGCGAGCGAAATCGGCCAGCACCACGGCGGCGGGCCTGCCGTGCAGGCGCTCGGTGCCGGAGAGGTCGAGGAACGCCTCGTCGATCGAGAGCGGCTCCACCAGCGGGGTCAGCGCCTGCATCATTGCACGGACCTCGCGCCCGACGCGGGCGTACTTCTCCATGTCCGGCTTGATGACGACGGCCTCGGGACAAGACTCCAGCGCCTTGAACATGGGCATGGCAGAGCGCACGCCGTTGATGCGGGCGATGTAGCAGGCCGTCGAGACGACGCCGCGCTTGCCGCCGCCGATGATGACCGGACGGTCACGCAGTTCCGGCCGGTCGCGCTTCTCGACGGCAGCATAGAAGGCGTCGCAATCGATATGGGCGATGGTCAGCCGGTAGAGCTGGGGATGGCGGGCAAGCCGAGGGCTGCCGCACGAGTCGCAGCGCGGCGACAGCCTCTTCTGGGCGGTGAGGCAATCGCGGCAGAAGCCGCGCTGCGGATCGTTGTCGCGCCACGCCATGTTTGTGAACGGAAGTAGAACGTCGCGGATCGTAGGCCACCGCGGCGGCGTCCGCAAGGCAGGCCGCGGCGCCAGCGGTGGATGCTGACATACCGGTGGCAACGTCAAAGGCTCGGTCTGCTGCTTATATTGGGCTCGCGGGACGGGACCGGAGGCGGCGGGCGGAATACCCAACGAGGGCTCGCACATTCGGCCAGTCCTCGGCAGGGCAAGCTTGACAGGTGATGTCACGAAATGGAACATAACATGAACATTTAGAGTCGCCACGCAGGAGGATGGCGCGGCCGCGCGCTGTCGCGAGGAAGATGCAAGCTGACATCAGGCCGTTGACGCCGGAGCTGTGGCCAGCTTTCGAGAAGCTCTTCGGCCGGCAGGGTGCCTGCTACGGCTGCTGGTGCACCTACTACCGTCTCCCTCCGGCGGCGCGGCGGGAGAACGACCGCGAGCGCAACGAGGACCACATCCGGGCGCGCATCGAGGCGGGCCCGCCACCGGGGCTGCTCGCCTTCGACGCGGGTAAAGCCGTCGGCTGGATGCAAATCGGACCGCGTGCCGACGTTCCCCTGTGGAACAGTCCCCGCCGGGTTTCCGCCCCACTGGTTGAGGGCGATGAGACGGACCCCGGCGTTTGGGCCATCTCGTGCTTCTTCATCCGCCCGTCGCACCGTCGCCAGGGCCTGACCCATCGTCTCGTGGCCGCGGGCATCGACTTCGCCCGGGGAGCAGGGCGCGGGTGCTGGAGGCCTGTCCGATGGACCAGTCGAAGGGTTCGCGTTCGCTCAGCCTCTATGTCGGCTCGGCGCGCGTGTTCGAGAAGGCGGGATTCGTCCGCGTGGCGGAACGGCGCGCCGGTCGGCCGCTGGTCAGGCTGGCGCTTCGCTGAGGCTGGGGAGGGCTTCGCGCCCCGGTCAGGCCGAGGTGATGTGGCTGTGGCCGAAGAAGAGGGGATAGAGGCAGAGTTCGCGCACCAGCCGGTGTCTGCCGCGCTGGAACACGAACATGTTCTCCCAGTGCCCGGTGATGGCGTAGTGCTCGCCGTCGGGCAGAAGCGTCACCCCGCAGGGATAGCGCAGCCCCGCCGTGCGGGTGTCATAGCGGGTGACGAGGCCGCCCGTCCTGCCGTCGAAGACCATGACCTGGTGGGCGGACGGGTAGGTCGCGATCACCTCGTCAAAGCGCGGGTCGTACTTGATCGACAGGCCATGCCGCATCAAACGCGTCGCGGCCTGGTCGCCCATCTTCGTGAGCCTGCCACGCCGGGCGTCGTACTTCAGCGTCGCCGCGGCGAGATAATAGAGGCCGGGCTCGCTGGTCAGATCGAAGTCGTAGGCGACGTCGTCGCCGGCCCGCTGCGCGGCGTCCTCCTCGGCGCTGCCGAAGGTCGACTGTATGGCAAAGATGCGCTCGAGATTGCCGGCGGCCAGATGCCTGAGCTCGGTCCTGCCGCGGCCGGTCACCACCTTGTCGACGAGCTTGCCGCTCGCCACGTCGATCACCGTGATCGACGGCTCGACCACGGTGCGCGGCACGGTGTGCTGGCCGGTCTTCTCCGAGATGACGGAGCCGTAGTTCGCCGCGACGATGTGCTTGCCGTCGTCGGTCAGCCGGATGTCGTGCGGGTCGACGCCGTAGGTTGAGTAGCTCTCGCGGATCTTGAGGGACTCAGCTTCGCGGATGGTGATGCGCCCGTGAACGTTCTCCAGCTTGCCGCGGCCGGGCTGGACCGGCGAGCGCTCCGAGACGACAACCGTGCGGCCGGTGTCCAGATAGGCGGCGTGGCCGCCGCCGCGCCAGCCCTCGGCGAACGAGGGGGCGATACCGGTCATCTCCAAGGTCTTGGGGTCGAAGGAGCAATGCTCGCCGCCCTCGAAGCCGCAGAGGATGCCGATGGAACGGTCCGGCGCCACCTCCACGTCGTGCGCGGCCACCGGCAGCAGCGTCTGGCGGATCGAGCCGTCCATCCCGACGCGGGTGAGCATGCGCTTGACGCCGTCGGCACCGCTGCGCGCCCGGTTGAACCGCCTGTTCTGATCGACCGGCCTGCCGTTGGCATAGGCATATTGCGGCATGTAGCCGGGAACGTAGACGGCGACGTCGCGCAACGCGGACTTTCCTGCGACCGCCGCCCCGGCCTCATCGGGCCGCGCCGCACCAGTGGCCGTCAGGCCTATCAGCACGCCGCCAGTGATCAGTTCGCGTCGGTCAACCTTCACCGATGTCTCCGGCCTTTAGTCGAAAAGGCGAGGGGCTCGCCCGGACTCAATTCGGGATTGCAGATGGACGCGGCGGACTGTTCCGGATGTCCGCACGGCGATCAAGCATCTCTTGAGCATGTGGAGGGGGATTTGGGGCCCGCACTTGATCTTTTCGCACTGCAACGCCAACTAACGGAGCAAGTCATGGGCGAACCTTCCGTGCTTCCGCCGTCCCCACAATCGGCAATAGGCGGATTGGCTCGCGCCCGCTAGAATGGGAATCGCGGCAGGCTACGGCGGTCGCGATAGAAAGGTATGGAAATGGCCAGAACTCCCCGCCCCACCGGCGCCGGCATCTACGCGATCCTGCCGCTGCGGGACATCGTTGTCTTCCCTCACATGATCGTGCCGCTTTTCGTAGGCCGCGAGAAGTCCATCAAGGCTCTCGAGGACGTGATGGGTGCGGAGAAGCAGATCCTTCTGGCGACCCAGAAGAACGCTTCAGACGACGATCCGCAGCCGGACGCCATCTATGATGTCGGCACGCTTGCGAACGTCCTGCAACTGCTGAAGCTGCCCGACGGAACCGTGAAGGTGCTCGTCGAGGGCACCGCGCGCGCCAAGATCGGCCAGTACACCCCCCGCGAGGATTTCCACGAGGCCCATGCCGTGGTCCTCGAAGAGCCGGTGGAAGATGACGTCGAGCTGGAGGCGACGGCCCGCTCTGTGGTCGCCGACTTCGAGAACTACGTGAAGCTGAACAAGAAGATCTCGCCCGAAGTGGTTGGCGCGGCTAGCCAGATCGAGGACTTCTCCAAGCTCGCCGATACGGTCGCCTCTCACCTCGCCATCAAGATTCCCGAGAAGCAGGAGATGCTTGCGACGCTCTCCGTGAAGGAGCGGCTCGAGAAGGCGATGGGCTTCATGGAAGCCGAGATCTCGGTGCTCCAGGTGGAGAAGCGCATCCGCTCGCGCGTCAAGCGCCAGATGGAGAAGACCCAGCGCGAGTACTACCTCAACGAGCAGATGAAGGCGATCCAGAAGGAACTCGGTGAAGGCGAGGACGGCCGCGACGAGGCTTCCGAGATCGAGGAGCGCATCAAGAAGACCAAGCTGTCGAAGGAGGCCCGCGAGAAGGCGGAGGCCGAGCTGAAGAAGCTGCGGTCGATGTCGCCGATGTCCGCCGAGTCGACGGTCGTGCGCAACTACCTCGACTGGCTGCTGTCGATCCCGTGGCAGAAGTACTCGAAGGTCAAGCGCGACCTGAATTACGCCCAGGAGGTCCTGGACGCCGATCACTTCGGCCTCGACAAGGTCAAGGACCGCATTGTCGAGTACCTGGCCGTCCAGAGTCGCCAGAAGAAGCTGAAGGGGCCGATCCTCTGCCTCGTCGGCCCGCCCGGCGTCGGCAAGACCTCGCTCGGCAAGTCGATCGCCAAGGCGACCGGACGCGAGTTCGTGCGCATGGCGCTGGGTGGCGTGCGTGACGAGGCCGAGATCCGCGGCCACCGGCGCACCTACATCGGCTCGATGCCCGGCAAGGTCATCCAGTCGATGAAGAAGGCCAAGAAGTCCAACCCGCTCTTCCTGCTCGACGAGATCGACAAGATGGGACAGGACTTCCGCGGCGATCCCTCTTCGGCCCTGCTGGAGGTGCTCGATCCGGAGCAGAACTCGTCCTTCATGGACCATTACCTCGAGGTCGAATACGACCTGTCGGGCGTGATGTTCGTGACGACGGCGAATACGCTGAACATCCCTGCGCCCCTGATGGACCGCATGGAGATCATCCGTATCGCCGGCTACACCGAGGACGAGAAGGTCGAGATCGCCAAGCGGCACCTGATGCCGAAGGTTGTGCGCGACCACGCCCTGCAGCCGAAGGAGTTCTCGGTTTCCGAGGACGCCATCCGCGCGATCATCCAGACCTACACGCGTGAGGCCGGCGTGCGCAGCCTCGAGCGTGAGCTGATGAAGCTCGGCAGAAAGGCCGTGACCGAGATCATCAAGACCAAGAAGAAGTCGGTGAAGATCACGGCAAAGAACCTGGCGGACTACCTCGGCGTGCCGCGCTACCGCTTCGGCTCTGCCGAGACGGACGACCAGGTGGGTGTCGTCACGGGCCTGGCCTGGACCGAGGTCGGCGGCGAACTGCTGACGATCGAGGGTGTCATGATGCCCGGCAAGGGCAAGATGACGGTCACCGGCAACCTCAAGGACGTGATGAAGGAGTCGATCTCGGCTGCTGCATCCTACGTCCGGTCCCGTGCGCTCGACTTCGGCATCGAACCGCCGCTGTTCGACAAGCGCGACATCCACGTCCACGTGCCCGAGGGCGCCACGCCGAAGGACGGTCCGTCCGCGGGCGTCGCTATGGCCACGGCGATCGTGTCGGTGCTGACCGGGATCCCGGTCCGCGCGGATGTGGCGATGACCGGCGAGATCACGCTTCGCGGTCGCGTCCTGCCGATCGGCGGCTTGAAGGAGAAGCTGCTCGCGGCGCTGCGCGGCGGCATCAAGAAGGTGCTGATCCCCGAGGAGAACGCCAAGGACCTGGCGGAGATCCCGGACAACGTGAAGAGCGGCATGGAGATCGTGCCGGTCAGCCGGGTGGGCGAGGTGCTGCGGCATGCCCTGGTGCGCATGCCGGAGCCGATCGAGTGGGTCGAGCCGGTCGAGGTCGTCTCAAAGCCGTCCGACGAGGCAGGCAAGACACTCGCGCACTGAATCCAGCGTAGATACCGCAGACAAGCTGAAGCCGGGCCTTGCGCCCGGCTTTTGCATGTGAGAAACGGCGGCATTCCGGGCTCGGATGCGAGTTTGCTGGCCCGGCTGCCACCGGAACCAGCGCGCCGGTCTCGGCGTTGCCGACAACTTGCTGGTTCCCCCGATCTTACGAGGAAGGATTCCCGTTCATGAACAAGAATGAGCTCGTGTCTGCGGTTGCCGAACAGTCCAAGCTGTCGAAGGCGGACGCCCAGTCTGCCGTGGATGCCGTGTTTTCGGTGATCGCCTCTGAACTGAAGAAGGGCGGGGACGTTCGCCTGGTCGGGTTCGGAAACTTCAGCGTTGCCAAGCGTGCCGCCACCACCGGCCGCAACCCGCAGACCGGAGCCGAGGTCCAGATCCCGGCCCGCAATGTTCCGAAGTTCACGGCCGGCAAGGGCCTGAAGGACGCGCTCAACTAAGCACAGACCGCCGCCGAAAGCCGGCCGGCTGACGATGAACCCCGCCCTCGTGGCGGGGTTTTTATTTGGGGAGCCGAGAAGGGCGCCGGGCCGGCCAGCGATGCGCCTCTGGCCTCCATCCGTCAGAGAATCGGGACGCGCGCTTGACCCGATACGGACGCGTCCTTCCCGGAACGGTGGATAGGCACCAAAACCCACCGTCGGGCTGGTGTTCCACGGCGCTGATGCGCGCCGGTCACACCTGCGAGCACATCCGATTTTGTGACGATTCCGCAACAGATTTGCGCCGAGCGCGCCAGTACAAGAACGGCAGCGGCATCGCCAATTTCCCGCCATAAACCCGGCTCATCCGGATCGGGCAAAAGATTGGGCGAGGCTCGGGAAAGGTAGATCCGTCGCGTCCCTGCGCGGCGACAGATGACATGCACGTTCCTGGATTTCCATCAGCCTTGACGACCGAGCCGCCGTCCTGCGGTGCCGCCGGTGCTGTTTGGAGAGGCGGTATGCAGGTTGGCCGCACTTTGGTCGAAATGGCGCGCCACGTTTCCCAAGCCGGCGCCAGCCAGCTGAGTGCGTCGGCAGTGGTCGCTTCGTGGAAGGCATTTCCTTCTGTCGAGGCGGTGATGTCAACAGGACACGCAGGCGCACGTCAGATGCGTTGCGGGAGGGGCGACCGTCATTCGAGTCCCCGGTCGGCTCTGACGCCGAAAAGGGTGACGTTTGCGGAAAAGGACACAATGTCCATAGCGTCGCATTGCAGGGGTTTCGCCAGGGTCGCGCTGGTCGGCGCGTTCGTCCTGGTGGGAGGCTCTGCCTATGCTTTCGACGAGCGGATCTTCGACGACAAGGGTGCGGTGAAGGAGCAATCCAACCCCTGGACCGTGTTCCAGTTCGGATTCAGCGCCTACAAGAGCGGCCACAAGGAGCAGGCCGTCGAGGCCTACAAGTTCGCCGCCGAGAAAGGCCAGATCGGCGCCACATGGAAGCTCGCGCGCATGTATGCCGAGGGCGACGGCGTGGTGCAGGACGACTACGAGGCGTTCAAGTTCTTCAGCGAGATCGTGGACCAGGACGTCGAGCCCGGCAGCCCCGAGGAAAGCTACATGTCGGACGCGCTGGTCGCGCTCGGTAGCTACTGGCTGAACGGCATTCCCGGCAGGATCGAGGCGAATCCGGTGCAGGCGCAGCAGTACTTCATGCGTGCGGCCGCGACCTATCGGAACCCCACCGCCCAGTACGAGATGGGCAAGATGTTCCTGACGGGCGACGGCGCCAAGAAGAACCTCCGCCAGGCCGGCCGCTGGCTGCAGCTCGCGGCCGAGAAGGGCCATGCGGGAGCGCAGGCGACGCTCGGCAACCTGCTGTTCCAGAGCGGCAAGGTGGTTCGCGGGCTTGCCATGATGACAGCCGCGCTGGAGCGGGCCTCCCCGAGCGACAAGGCTTGGATCCGCGGCATGCAGGAGGAGGCCTTCGCGCTTGCCGACGAGTCCGACCGCCGCACGGCGATCGCGCTCGCCGAGGATCTGCTGGTCAAAGGGCCTCAGTAAGGGACGCGGCCGACCGACCGCCGACAAGCTCCGACCGATTCCGGCGCGCCCGTTCATACGTGGCGCGCTTTTTCCTGGTAGCTTGTTCGCGTTCGTAGCGGCCTATTCGTGGCGAAGGGCTACGATCGGATCAAGCCGGGCGCCCCGTAGCGCGGGGAAGAAGCCGAACACCATCCCGATGAGCGCCGAGAAGGCAACCGCGCCGAGGATGACCGGCAGGTTGGGCACGAAGGGAATGCCCAGCGCCACGGTCGCCGCGCCGGCAAGCGCCAGGCCGATCACGATGCCGATGAGACCGCCCAGGAGAGACAGCACCGTCGCCTCGACCAGGAACTGGACGAGGATGTCCTTCTCCTGCGCGCCGATGGCGAGCCGGATGCCGATCTCGCGCGTACGCTCCGTCACCGACACCAGCATGATGTTCATGATGCCGATGCCGCCGACGAGCAGCGACACGCCTGCGAGGGCCCCCAGCATGCCTGTCATCGTCGTCGTGGCGCTGGTCATCGCGTCGGCGATCTGGGTCATGTCGCGGACGTCGAAATTATTGTCGGCGTCCGGTGCGATGCGGCGGCTCTCGCGCAGGATGGTCTCGATCTCCCTCTGCACCTCGCTGGTCGGCACGCCCTCTCTGGCCGAGACGTAGATGGTGTCGACGTCCCGGTCGCCGGCGATTCGCCGCTGGTAGGTCGGCAGCGGCATCAGCACGATGTTGTCCTGGTCCTGGCCGAAGCCGGACGTGCCCTTGGCCTCCAGGACGCCGATGACCCGGCAGCTCATGCGCCCGACCCGGATTGACTGGTCCTCGGCCGTTCCGGCGCCGAAGAACAATTGGCGCACTGTCTGGCCAACGATGCAGACGGGAGCGCCGCCGCGCATCTCCGATTCGGTGAAGAGGCGGCCCTCGCTGAGATTCCAGTCACGCGCGACGAAATAGTCGAGGTCGGCGCCGCCGACTTCCGCCGACGTGTTCTCCGGGCCGTAGACCACGCGCACCGTCGATGAGGCGGCGCCGGAGACTGCACGCGCCGTCGTCAGCCCGTCGGCGAGCGCGTTGACGTCCCTGTCAGCGAGCTTGCGTGGCGTGAAGGCTGTCGAGCCGGAGCGGTCGGGCCGGGCAGGGCGCACCACCAGCAGGTTGCTGCCGAGGCGGGAGATGTCCTGCTTGACCTTCTCCGTCGTGCCACTGCCGATCGTCACCATGGCGATCACCGCGCCCACGCCGATGACGATGCCGAGCAGGGTGAGGAAGGAGCGCAGCGCATTGCGGCGGACCGAACGTAGGGCAAGGCGAACCGTTTCCAGGAGCATCAGGCGGCCTCCGCGCGCGCCGTATCGCTTTCGACATGGCCGTCGAGGAAGCGGATCGTGCGCTCCGCATAGGCGGCGATGTCCGACTCGTGGGTAACCATAACCACAGTCAGACCATGCTCGGTGTTCAGCCGAACCAGAAGATCCATGATCTCGTGGCTGCGCGCCGTGTCTAGATTGCCGGTCGGCTCGTCGGCGACGAGCAGGGTGGGACGCGTGACGATGGCCCGCGCGATGGCCACACGCTGCTGCTGGCCGCCCGAGAGTTCGGCCGGCGTGTGGTGCTCGCGGCCGGCGAGGCCCACCTCGGCCAGCGCCGTCATCGCCAGCTCGCGGCGCTCGGCCCCGCGCACGCCACGATAGATCAGCGGCAGCTCGACGTTCTCGACTGCGGTGGTCCGTGCCAGAAGGTTATAGCCCTGGAAGACGAAGCCGATGTAGCGGTTGCGCAAAGTGGCGCGGCGACTCCTGTCGAGGCGGCCGGCATCGACGCCGAGGAAGCCGTAGCGGCCGGCCGTCGGCGTGTCGAGGCAGCCGATGATGTTCATGGCGGTCGACTTGCCCGAGCCGGACGGCCCCATGATCGCGACGAACTCGCCGCGGGAAATGCTGAAGCTCACGCCGGCGAGAGCGTGCACCTTTGCCTCCTCCCTGCCGTAGGTTTTCCAGACCCGATCGAAGACGATCAACGGCTGGGGGGCCATCAGCGGCCTGCCTCGCGCGCTGCCAACACGACCTCGTCACCCTCCTGCAGGCCGGACAGGATCTCGGTGTATTCGCCGTCCGTCGCGCCCGTCTGCACCACGACGGACTCCGGCGCGCCGTTGCGCATGACGTAGAGCGTGCGGCCGCCCTCCCTGTCACGGGCCTTTTGCCGGACCGGCGGGCCGAGGCGCGGGGGCGGGCCGCCGGCGAACATGCGTTGCACGTTCCAGCCCCGGCTGGCGGTCTGCGCCGGCGGGCTGAAGCGGAAGGCCGCGTTGGGCACGGCAAGCACGTCGTCAGCCTGCCGCGTCACGACCGAGACGGTCGCCGTCATGCCCGGGCGCAGCAGGAGCTCGTCATTGTCGACGTCGAGCCGCGCATCGTAGGTGACTACGCCCTCGGTCGTGACCGAGGCATAGGAGATGTCGCGGATGTCGGCATCGAAGGTGCGGTCAGGGAAGGCGTCGACGGTGAAGCGCGCGTGCTGGCCGGGCGCGATCTGACCGATGTCGGCCTCGTCGATGGCGGCCTTCAGCTCCATGGTCTTGAGGTCGGCGGCAATGACGAACAGAACCGGTGCCTGCAACGAGGAGGCGACCGTCTGGCCGGGGTCCACGTCGCGCGTCAGCACGATGCCGTCGATCGGCGAATAGATCGTGCTCTTCTCCAGGTCCGTTTCCTGGAGCTTCAGGTCAGCTTGGGCGATGGCGAGGTTGGCCTTCGCTACCGCCATTGCTGCCTGGGCGCGATCGAATTCGGCCTGGGCGGTATCCAGAACCTGCTGCGAGGCCATGCCGCGCTGGTGAAGCTGGCGGGCACGCGCCAGTGCCTGCTCGGCTTCTTTCAGCGTGGCCGCGACTTGGCCGACCTGCGCCTCCGCGACCTCGACGGAAGCGCGCGCCCGCTCGACATTGGCCGAGATGCGCACCGTGTCGAGCTCGGCCAGCTTGTCACCCTTCTTGACGAGGTCGTTGTCCTTGACGGCGACGGAACGCACGACGCCCGAGAGTTCGCTGGAAATGTCGACCTGGATGAGCGGCTGCAGCGTGCCGGTCGCCGAAACCTCGACGGTCAGGTCTCGGCGCTCCACCGGGGCGGTGGTGTAGGCATATTTCGGGGCGGCAGGCTGGCTCCACCACCATACGCCGGCGCCGACCGCGCCGACGAGCACGACCAGCGGCACGAGGCGCCGCAGCCACCGGCCAGCGGGCGTCCGATTCGGACCGAGGTCGAGAACGGGATCGACGGGCGGCGTGGTGTCGACGCGAGGCCGATTGACAATCTGGTCCAAGGCGGACCCCTATGCAAAAGAACGTCCCTGACTGACAGGTCATGCCGGGCAGGGCGCATTTCAAGTTAATTTTCGCTCATGTTTCGGACGAGAGGATGGCACGGGGGAACATGGAACGAGCCTACGCGATCTACGACGTCTTCACGGACCGGGGGCTGGCAGGCAACCCGCTCGCGGTCGTGCTGGACGCAGACGGCCTCGACGCGGCTGCCATGCAGGCAATCGCCCGGGAATTCAACCTCTCCGAGACGAGTTTCGTTTCGACGGCCTCGCGCCCGCACCACACGGCGCGGGTGCGCATCTTCACGCCCAACTACGAGCTGCCCTTTGCCGGGCACCCCACGGTCGGCACGGCGATCGTCCTGTTCGAGGAGCGCGGCCTGCCCGAGCCGGCCATCGTCGTGCTGGAGGAGACCATCGGGCCGGTGCGCTGCGCCGTGACGCGGCCGGGCGGCAAGGCCTTCGCCGAGTTCGACCTGCCGAAGCTGCCGAGTGAGCTGCCGCTGTCGGTCGATGCCGCCGCGATCGGCGCGGCGCTCGGGCTGGGGCCCCACGAGATCGGCTTCGAGAATCACCGCCCCGCCCAGTGGTCGGCCGGCGTGCCCTACGTCACCGTGCCGGTGCGCGGCCTGGAGGCGGCCGCGAAGGTGAGGTTCGACAGCGCGATGTGGAGCGAACTCGCTCCGCGCAAGGAAAGCGGCACGCCGGCGAGCGCCTATGTCTACTGCCGCGCGACGCAGACCGCCGGCACCGACTTCCACGCCCGCATGTTCGTGCCCGGCTTCCCCTCCTACGAGGACCCGGCGACCGGATCGGCGGCCGCCGCCTTTGCCGGCGCGGTCATGCGATTCGACGGGCCAGTGGACGGCGAGCCGCGCATCTGGATCGAGCAGGGCATCGAGATGGGCCGCCCGTCGCGCCTGCGCCTGGAGCTGGAGATCGTCGGCGGCGAGCTGAAGGGCGCGCGCATCGGTGGCCATGCGGTGCGGGTCGCAAAGGGCACGCTGACGGTCTGACGGCGGCTGCGACAACTCGTCCGGCCCTTCTTTGTGCGGGTTCCCGACATTTTGTCGAAACACTCGCCTGAGGGGGGTGGACAGGCCGGACGGCGCTGGCTATATGCCCGCCCACGCCAACAGCGCGCCGGGTGATTAGCTCAGTTGGTAGAGCAGCTGACTCTTAATCAGCGGGTCGCAGGTTCGATCCCTGCATCACCCACCAACTATTCCAAAGCTTTACATTCAAGTTCGAGTCTTGGGGCTGGTCAATTTAGGTTGACTGGGCGCTGGCTTGAATGACGCCAGGCGGTAGCCTCTACTCGCGCTCCTGCACACACCGATCCCTGTCTCGGTGCACAGACATTCGGTTCGGCGTCCAGCTTTCACAGCCGGCTATGAGCCCGAATGGATGCCACAGGCGTCAGCGCCGCTTCCTTGGAGAGTCGGCAAGCCTAACGCCGTCTTCGGTTCTCGATTGGGCTGCCGAACGCCCGCGGGGGCGACCCTGAAACGCGTCTCAAGAAACTGCGGTGACTGCCGCCGAGCACCGAAGACTCTGGTCCCGATACGCCCAAGATGCACGCCGCGGCTTCACCTCGGCAATCATATGTTGCAGGGTGCTGCCAAAGGAGACGCCATGCAATTGAACAGCGGGAAAGACGGGGCGCCGGTACTGAAAAGCCTGCGTCAGGCGACCGGCAACCTGCACCGGCGACTCGAGACGCGTTTCGATGCCGTCGTACAACTTGCCGACCCGGCGCGCAGACCGCTAACCGTTCGCCGCTATATTTCGTTCTACTCCTCAGCCTACACGGCGCTGGCCGCCTTCCTCGAGAGGGTGGAGGGGCTGGATTTCGCGCGTCGCAGAAGCGCATGGCGATTTCCCGCTGTCCCCTCGGCATGCGCCGAACCGTCGCCCGCCTTTCCCATCCCGCGCGACCTGCCCGAGGCGTTGGGCTGCTACTACGTCGTGGAAGGTTCGACTCTTGGAGGCAGGTCCATCCTGCGCGAAGTACGGGCAAGGGGCGTTTCGGATCCGGGGCTGTCGTTTCTCGATCCCTATGGCGCGGCCAGCGGGCCGATGTGGCGATCGCTGCTGGCGATCCTCGAACGGGAAGGTTCGCGCGGTTCCGCCTGTCTGCAGGGTCTGTGTCGCGGGGCAACGCTTGGGTTCGGTCACGCCGAACGCATCCTCTGCGGGGACCACTCGTGAGCTCGCAGCAGGCGGATCTGGGAAGTTGTGACCGGGAACCGATCCATATCCCAGGCTCCATACAACCGCATGGACTGCTGCTGGTGGTGGACGGGGACAGCGGCCGGGTAAGTCACGTTGCGGGCGACGTCGAAGGTCGTCTGGGGAGGGCGGACTGGCGGGGCAGCCGTCTGGAGGAACTTCTAGGGGCGGAGGCCGCTGCGGCAGTTCTCGTGCCGGGAGCGGAACTGCCGCGGCACATACAACTCCCTACGGCGGCCGAGGCGTTCGACGTCAGCGTCTCCCGCAGCGGGCCGGAGATTCTCGTCGAACTCGAGCCTGCCGCATCGGCGGATCTCATGGCAACCTTGTTGCCCAAGCTCGAGGCGGCGGCCAAGGCTTTCGACCAGGCTGCCGACATGTCGGCGCTCATGGGCGCGGCGGCGCGCGCGTTCAGGCGACTGACGGGCTACGATCGCGTGATGGTCTATCGCTTCAACGACGACGATGCCGGATGCGTCGTCGGGGAGGACGCGCGGCCGGACCAGCACTCCTTCCTGAACCACCATTTTCCGGCGAGCGACATCCCGGCCCAGGCGCGGGCGCTCTATGCGCGCAACCTGGTTCGCGTCATCCCGGACGTCTCCTACAATCCTGCGCCACTCCGGCCGGCTCGTCCGTCCGACGAGCCGCTCGACATGAGCGACTGCGGCCTGCGCAGCGTGTCACCCATTCACATCCAGTATCTCAAGAACATGGGTGTCGCCGCCTCCGCGTCCTTTTCGATCGTGAAGAACGGTGTGCTGTGGGGCCTGATCGCCTGCCACAATTCGGAACCTCTGGGACTGTGCCTCGATGTCCGGAACGCCTGCCGCGCCCTTGCCGCAGGTCTCGCGCGCCAGATCAAGTCCCGCGAAGATACCGACGCCTACCGCGAGCGGGTTCGCCTGCGCACCTTCGAAGACCGGATCATCGAACTTCTGGTGCGCGAAGGCTCGCTGGACACCGCGCTCTCCAAACACCTGCCCGAGGTGCTCAACATGTTGGCCGCCGACGGCGTGGCGGTGATCCGCGAGACGGAGGTGATCACGGCAGGGCGATGTCCCGACGGAGAGACGATCCGCATCCTCGTCGACTGGGTCATCAACGAGGCCACCAAGCCGGTTTTCGCCACGTATGAACTGATGCGCTCCGATGCACCGCCGGAAGCCACGGGACCGCTCAATGCGGGTCTTCTGGCAATGACCCTTTCCTCTGCGGAGCCGTGGATGGTGCTGTGGTTTCGCGCCGAGGCGGTGGAAGTCGTCAACTGGGCGGGCAATCCGCACAAGGCTGTCGCCCCCGGACCCGATGGTGTCCTGACTCCCCGCGCGAGCTTTGCAGCCTGGCGCGAGACGGTGCGTGGGAAGGCCAAGCGCTGGAGCGTGCCTGAGGTCGAGGCCGCCGAACGCCTGGCAGTCGCGATCCAGAATGTCTGGCAGACCCGGCGGATTCGGGACCTGAACAAGGAACTGCTCAACCTGGTCGAACAGAAGGAAACGCTGCTGAAGCAACGCGAATTCCTGTTGGGCGAGGTCAACCATCGCGTGCAGAACAGTCTGACGCTCGTTTCCAGCTTCCTGTCGATGCAGGCGCGCGAGGCCACGAACGAGGACACGCGGGAAGCGATCGAGGAGGCACGCCGAAGGATTGCGGCGGTGTCGCTGGTGCATCGGCGGCTCTACGGGTCGAACCAGATACGCACCGTGGACGCGGCAAGATATGTCGATGAACTGCTTGACGATCTCCTCGCAAGCACCGGAGATGAATGGCGCCCGCAGCTGGCGCGCGACCTGGAGCCCCTTCTCCTGCCGAACGATCGGGCCATCAGCGTTGGCCTGATCCTTACGGAGCTGTTCATCAACGCCAACAAGTACGCATATGCCGGCGCCCCTGGACCGCTCAGCGTGACGCTGGTCGAGAACGGCAATTACTTTCAACTGACGGTAGCAGACCGCGGCCAGGGACGCGGGGCGGTGCGGGCCGGATTCGGCTCACGCATGATCGGCGCCTTGGTTCAGCAACTGGAGGGCAGCCTGGAGTTCCTAGACAACCAGCCTGGCACCCGCGCCGTTCTTTCGGCTCCAATCGGAAAGTGAAGCGACGGCGCGGCCGCCCGCGATTGCGACGATCTGCCCGTGCCATCGCTGGTCCTGCGTCCGGTCCTCAAGCTTCCACAAGCAGATCCGCTTCGCGCGCCGCTTCGATGAAGGCATTCTCGGCGTCGACGGTTGAGCGGTGCCCGTCGAGAACCTTCAGGCAGGCGTCGAGCGCCGTCTCATGAGCCGACCCACGAACCGGCCAGTCGACGGAGGAAAGGTAGTCCCGTGCCTCGGCCGTAGAGCTCACCTCGATGCCGTTCCTGAGCAGGACGGGTTCTTGGAAGGGTTTGGCGTCCACGGAAGCTCCGATCAGTTCAAAGATACACCCAAACGCGCCATCGTCGCGAGGGTTGCGGGTCCGCGCGGGAGTGGAGGCGTTCAGCCATCGCCCGGAACACGCTCGTGCGAAAAGCAAGGTCGGCAGAGGCGCGCCAGGGGGGCAGGAACGGGAAACCGGTGGGAACATCGGATGCCCCACCCCGTTGGGGCAGGAACACAACCGGAGGCGTTCCATGAAATTCCACTTCCTCGCGCTCGTGCTACTAGGTGCCGTTGTCGGTTGCAGCGACACCGATTCAACTACCACGCAATCGACACAAACCGACCCGAACCCGCAGATCGACACCGATCCCACGCCCCAGACCGGCACCGGCGGCGAACAGCCGAAGGCCTCCTCCGACGGGACGCTCAATGGAGCTCCGGGCGCCGAGCCCATGAAGAACCAGGGCACGCCCACCGATTAGCCGGTGCGCAACCGTGACGGGAGAGGCTGCCTTGCAGGCACACAGCGATGAGCGCGGAGTTCCGGATGAGAGAGGACGACGATCGCAAGCGCCGCGCCCGGGAAGCCTGCGTGCAGCGACTGGTTGCGGAGACCGGCATCACGGAGACGCAAGCCCGGGAATTGGTCGCCATGCTCGGGCTACAATGGTCCTCCCTCGTTAGGGAGGCGAGGAATCTCAAGCGCTAAGGTGCTCATCGCCGACGTCGGGTGCCCAGTTTGCAGCCTTGTCAGCCGCCAGCGGGGTCCCGGAATGCCTTTGCCGATGCGTTGGCTCAAGGAGAGGCGGGGCCAATCGGACCCACAATTTGCTCGCCTGGCAGGCGCAAACGCTTCGGCGTTCCATTCGGGCGCCGAAAGCCTGGCCGGCCGTGGTACATTCGGCCTGATCCGTCGTCCCAACTACGCTATTGGAACAACGGAACCCACCCCGCGTTCGCACAATGCTGCCCTGCGATACGCCCCGCCTCCGGCGGCGCAAGGAGGACCGGCTAAGCCACCCTGAAATGAAGGTGCCCGCGCGCGGCAGCTTCTACGGCCGAGGGGAACCGCGTGAGCAAATACGCCAGTCAATCAGAGCAGATGACCCCGCGCATTGCCATCGTGGGCGGAGGGTTCGCGGGCCTCGAGGTTGCGAAGGCGCTTGGGAAGGCGGGCATCGGCGCCACCCTCATCGACAGGCACAACCACCACCTTTTCCAGCCTCTCCTTTATCAGGTGGCGACTGCTGCCCTGTCGGCCCCAGACATTGCCGAGCCCATCCGCAAGGTGCTCCGCCGCTACGAATCCGTTCAGGTGCTCTATGGCGACGTGGAGCGGATCGACCTGGACGGGAGGTACCTGTGGTTGGCCGATGGCACCATCGTCCCGTTCGATCTCCTTGTACTCGCGGCAGGATCCGAGCCCTCGTATTTCGGCCGGGGGAACTGGGCGTCGGCCGCGCCGGGCCTGAAGACCATCGAGGACGCGAGGACCATCAGGTCGCGCGTGCTGCTGGGCTTCGAGCACGCGGAGCGGACCACCGACGTCGACGAACAGCGCCGGCTCATGACGTTCGCCATTATCGGCGGGGGCCCGACCGGCGTGGAGATCGCCGGCAGCATCGCCGAGCTCAGCCGCCATACGCTCGTACGCGACTTCCGCAACATTCGTCCGGAAACGACCAGGATCATGCTCATCGAGGCGGGCGAGCGAATCCTCAGCGGCTTTGCGCCGGAGCTGTCGGACTACGCACGACGCGGGCTGGAGAGGCTCGGCGTGGAGGTCATTACCGGACGTCGAGTCGACGACCTCGCGGCGCACCGCATCTCGTTGGGAAACGAAGTCATTCCTGTCGGCCTCACCTTGTGGGCTGCCGGCGTGAAGGCCTCGCCGCTGGCCGCGCAGCTTGGCGTGCCGCTGGATCGGGGCGGACGCGTGAAGGTTCATCCGAACCTTGAGGCGGTCGGCTGCCACGACGTTTTTGCACTAGGGGACGTGGCGCTGTTCACGGACGCGGGCGGCGCGCCGTTGCCCGGGCTGGCCCAGGTCGCCAAACAGCAGGGGATTCATCTGGGACGGTCACTCGTGGGGCGTTTCACAAAGGGCAGGGACCTGGCGCCTTTCGTCTATAAAAGTCGCGGGAACACCGCCATCGTCGGCCGGCACGCCGCCGTCTTCGAGACGAAGCGATTGAGGTTGAAGGGGTGGTTCGCATGGCTGGCCTGGGCCATCATCCACGTCTATCTGCTCGTCGGCTTCCAGCACCGGGTGCAGGTCTCGATCCAGTGGCTGTGGCGCTATCTCACGTACGAGCGGGGCGCGCGCCTGATCGCTGAGGACCGCAGTGCGGAGGTGTTCTCCGCGCGTAAGGGAAGGGAGGAGGTTGTTCCGCCAGCAGGGGACGCCGGCAAGGGTTGAAGGCATTCCACCAGTCAGCTCAGATTCGGGTTTGGAGCGGCGGCAGAGGAGCGACGGGAGAGGGACCTCGTTGCCATAACGCCGCCGCCTAACCTGCCCGTTTCGCCAATTCTCCCGCTTCGAGTTCGAGCGCGTCGTGATCTGAACCGTGCTTCTCGATGAGGAGCTTCGCATGTTCCAGGGACAGCTGGAATCGGCTTGCAAGTTGGCTTGCCCGATATTCCTCGTCCTGTTCGACGATTTCGGCCGGCTGGCGCGGCGCCAAGTCTTCCTCCCGCAGTGCAGCCGCCTTCTTGAGGCCGCCGGGGATTGCCGTGGAAACTACGGCAGGGGGATCGCTTGCAGGGAAACTCTCTTCGAGTCCCTCGGTGAGCTGTTCTTCCAGCTCCGTGTTATCTTCGGAGCGCCCAGGAGTGCGACGTCGTGCCATGGATCTCACCTCGATGTCCGCAGGCCGATTGACGTCCGGCCGCGTGCCGCGCTTCAATCGCGGCATCTATCCAACGCTGCATGTCTGCGCGAGTTCCGTCCTGTGCCGGCGAGCGGCTGAATGGCCTGGCGTGCGTCGCTTAGCCGGACAGCGGAATTCCTTGACTTGGTTGGCTGCGATCTCGAACAACTCCTCGCGTGCGTAGTCGGGCGTCCGGGCGTCAGAGCGAAATCGGGCCTCGAATACCGTCCGGGCGGAACATCCGTGGGGCAAGTTGGTTTTGCAGCCCGGGATGGCGAGAGCACTGCACACCAGCCTTCGCGCTCAAGCCTCTCACCTTGGATGAGGAACCCATGAAACGACGTCCAGAAGCAAAATCCCTGAATCCGGAGGAGATTGAGTTCCTGCAGGATTGTTACAACTCCCTGAGGCAATCCCTGAAGTTCGAGCCAGCCAGTGAAGAGGGCGACGCCGTCGCCCGCGCTCTTATCCTGGCCTATCAGCGAGGAATACATGACCGGGCGAATCTGCTGCAGCTCGCCCGGTACTGACCGCAAAGCGGTCGGGCTTGGTGCGCTGATAGGCTGTCCGACTAGGGCGGCCCGCAGACGGGCGGCTCACCACAGCGGCTGCTTCCGTGACGGCCAGATGCGCTTGAGCAAACGATAGCCGGTGACTGGGAGCGCAGCCCTCATTTCTTGCTCTGATTCAGCGGGAAGGTGGCGTCGCCTTCCTCATCCCGGGAGAATATGCGCGGCTCGGCGCTGGATGTCCCGTCATTGTGTCCGCCATGTTGAGTGCCGACGAACTGGGCAGCCAAGTCGCGACGGACAGGCGCCGAGCCTTCCGTGGCCTCCCGCGACCTGGGCGCTGCCTTGCGACTGACCGGATGGGGTTCTTTCCGACGCTTGTCGCCTTCGAATGCAGGTTTGCGCGCCTCGGTTTCGCGCTTGATTTCGTCGTTCATGGCAGGTTTCCCTTGCTTGAGGGTCGCTAGTCGCTTTCTGCCGATCCGACGCGACGGCTTGGCCGGACTCAGGGACAATAGACGGAAAGGCTGTTTTCCGGTGAGCAACGTCCGCCCGGGCCAGTCAGTGGCGGGACTGGTTGGTGAATGGCGCAACCGGCGACGATTGTCCCAACGAGAAAGATCGCTCCGATCCGCCATGGCCGGACCTGGCGGGGGGCGTGGCGAAATGGGGACGGCCGGCTTCCAGGACAGGCCTTGAGAACGCTGTTTCTCGTGTTCATGCTCGTCTCCGGTGAATGTGGCGAAGCGGATCGCGCCTCATAAGCGGCACTGGCGACCGTCTCGCGGATTGCGCCAGCAAGTTGAACCTCGAACACCTTATGATCCCGCTTGTTCCGCAGGCGAGCAAAAATCTCACGTCGGGCGCCGGCCACAGCGTGGCGAGGCTCGTGGAAGGCGCATTCCGACCATAGCAACCGTTTCAGTTCCATTGCCGGCCGGTTCCAACCTGTCGCTGATCCCAAGACGGTGGAACATTGCGCAGCAGAACGGTCCCGATGGAGCTGAACCCTGTCGCGGTCCGTCCAGTCGCAAGACGCTACAGCATCTCTCCTCTCATGGCCGCACGCACGTCTTCGGCGTTGTTCACCCCGCGTATGAACAGCCGCATGATCAGCATTGCGTGGATGCCCTTCTCGTATTCCGTCGCGCCCTCGGGCAGCGTCGCCGCCACAAGTTCGCGCAGGGCTTCTATGTCCTCGGCCAGGAAGATGCCGGCGGCGTTGGCTTGACGTGACACCCACATGACCTCCTCCCGTGATCTCGGCGTCACTGGCGAGGCTTCGGCCATCCGATGCCAATCGCGGAGGGTCGATCAATCTGCCACATCCGAAGCGCGGTATCGGACGCTCTCGCCAGGCTGAACGAAGCAGCGCTAAACGCCATTGGCTGCATTCCGTTCCGAAGGTCGCATGGCCCAGGGCCGAAGGTGATAAGATTCGAACCTCTCCGTTCGGGTCACACCGTCCGCGTGAGGCGACAACAGCTCGGGCTGAACGCTGGCGACCATCACCAGTGTCCACCCTGTAATGGATCATGAACTGGTGGCGGGCGGCGATGTTCGTCCCGCTCGTGCTCGGACTGGCGATGGCCTACCCGCTCCTGAAGCGCTGGAGATTGACAGCTCCGCATGCGGGGGGCGACACCCAGCGGGCTACTGGAAATGGGCGGCAGCAAAGGGCGATAAGCGTCACCACCCCTTGCGCAAATTGCCGCTCGGGTCTTGTGAAACCCACACAACCCGGCTGGAGATCCGACCATTCACCGCTCCGAGAACGCGCGCGACATGCTGTCGGTGATCGGCTTTGCCAGATAACTGAAGAATGTCCGTTCCGCTGTCTGGATCATGACTTCGGCCGGCATGCCGGGCATCGGCGTGAACCCGGGGATCTTGGACAGTTCCTCGCCCGGCAGACTGATGCGGGCGACGTAGACCTCCGCCGGGCTGTTGACGCGCTGGTCCTGCAGCGCGTCGGCCGAGACGTAGAACACCTCGCCCTGCAGCACCGGCGTCGTGCGCCGGTTGAGGGCCGTCAGCCGGATGTTGGCCTTCTGGCCGGTCGTCACGCTGTCGATGTCGTTGCGCGGAACGTGCGTCTCGATGATCAGCGGCACTCCCGCCGGCAGGATCTCCATGATCCCCTTGCCGCTTTCGATGACGCCGCCGGGCGTATGGAAGTGCATGCGGATTACAGTGCCGGAGACCGGCGCGTTGATGACGGAGCGGCGCAGGACGCTTTCGGCTTCGCGCGACTGTTCGCGCACCACGTCGAGTTCGCCCTGGATCTTCTGCAGCTCATCGAGCGCGTCCTCCTTGTAGCGGTCGTGCGTGCCGATGATCTCCTCCTTCGCCCTGGCAAGCTGTGCGCCGGTCTCGGCGATCTCGGCCTCCAGACGGCCGACCTCACCCTGTGCTTCCGCGATCGCACGCAGGATCGAATTGATTTCGGTGGCGCGCATCAGGCCCTTGTCGAACAGGGTCTTCTTGCCCTTGTGCTCTTCGCGCAGGAGATCGCGCTGTTCCATCATCGCATCGCGCAGGCGCACATAGCCCTGCATGCGGAATTCAAGCGACTTGACGTTCTGCTCGAGCAGCGCCAGCTCGCCGCGGCGCTTCACCCGCGCGGTCTCGAAGTGCAGCTTCTGGCTTTCGAGCATCCCCGCCACGTCCGGGTCCCCCAGATAGGTCTGCACGCTGGGCGGAACTTCCATCTTGTCGGCCTCGTGGTACTGCGAGGTGAGCCTGGCGACGATGATCTCGAGCCTCACGCGGCGCAGGAACAGCTCGCGTTCCTTGGCGAGCGCGGCCGTCTCGTCGAGCCGCACCAGCGGTTGGCCTTCCGTGACCTGATCGCCCTCGTTGACGAGCAGCTCCTTGATGATGCCCCCCTCGAGATGCTGCACGACCTTGTTCTGGCCGGTAGCGACGAAGGTGCCCTGCGAGATGACGGCAGCCGCCAGCGGCGCGGTCCCCGCCCAGACGCCGAAGCCGCCGAAACTCACGGCGAGCAGCGTGAGGCCGATGACCGTGTGCATGCGGATCGAGCGCGGCACCTCGCCGTACCACTGCAGATCCTGGATATTCGCGATGTCGGTCGACATGAGGGCTGCTCCTACTGCAGCTGGTGGCCGAACGAACCGCTCTCGATGCTGATGCCGCGCGAGGCGAGCGCATCGAGAACGTCCTGCCGGCGACCGAACAGTGCCACAGTCCCGTTGACGAGCAGCAGGACCTTGTCGACGCAGGAAAGCAGCGACGGGCGCTGGGTGATGGTGGCGACCGTGATCTTGTTCGCCTTGGCATGCGCCAGCGCCCGCATCAGCGCCGCATCGCCGGCACTGTCGAGATTGGAGTTCGGCTCGTCGAGGATCACCATGCGCGGGTTGCCGAAGAAGGCACGGGCAAGCGCAATGCGCTGCTTCTGGCCGCCGGAGAGCGGCGAGCCGTCGGCGGCGACGATCGTCTCGTAGCCGTGCGGCAGGTTGGCGATCATCTCGTGGACGTCCGCCAGCATCGCCGCCTCGTAGATCTGTTCGTCGGTCGCGTCCTCGCGCATGCGGGCAATGTTTGCCTTGATCGTGCCGGGGAAGAGCTGCACGTCCTGAGGCAGGTAGCCGATGTTCTCGCCGAACTGGCGCTGGTCCCAGTTGCGCAGGTCCATGAGGTCGAGGCGCACGCTGCCGGAAGTGGGCAGGATCGAGCCGACCAGCATCTTGCCCAGCGTTGTCTTGCCGGCGCCGGAATTGCCGATGATGGCGAGCGAGTCACCCGGCTGCAGCGCGAAAGAAATGCCGTTGAGGACAACGCGCTTGGTGCCCTGAGGCACGTAGAGCAGGCGCTCTACGTCGAGCCGCCCTTCGGGGCGCGGCAGTTGCAGCCGCTCGAAGTTGAGGGGCGACGCCTTCAGGAGCGCCGTGATGCGGCCATAGGCAGCGCGCGACTGGGTGAACTGGTTCCAGCCCTCAATCGCGCCCTCGATCGGCGCCAGCGCCCGGCCGGCGATGATCGAGCCGGCGATGACCATGCCGCCGGTGATCTCGCCCTCGATGGCGAGATATGCGCCCCAGCCGAGCATGGCGACCTGGCAGATCAGCCGCGCGCCCTTGGATAGGGCCGTGTAGTAAATGTTGCGATCCTGCGCGACCACCTGCGCCTTGAGCGAGGCCGCGGTGTCCTTGCCCCAGATCTGCACGGCTTCAGGGATCATCGCCAGGGCGTTGATGATCTGCGAGTTGCGCGCCATGGAGTCGAGATGAAGGTTCGCCTTCGACTGGGCGACATTGGCCTCGCTGAAGGCGGCCTCGGTCGCGCGCTGGTTGATCAGCGTGATGGTGAGCAGCGCAATGCCGGTGATGACGACCAGCCAGCCGAGATGCGGATGGACCAGGAACACCGCGATGATGAAGATCGGAGCGATCGGCGCGTCGAGGAACGACAGCAGCGTGCGCGACACGAGGAAGGAGCGGACCTGGTTCAGGTCGCCCAGCGTCTGGTATTCCCGACCGTTGCCGTGCAGCGAGGCGCGCGCCGCGGCGCTGAGGATCGGCGCGCCAAGCTGTGCCGCCACCTCCACCGCCGTGCGCATCAGGATGCAACGGCGCACCGCATCGAACACCGACTGCAGGATCACTGCGCCGACGATCAGGATGGTCAGCATCACCAGCGTGTCGAGAGAGCGACTGGTGAGCACGCGGTCGGAGATCTGGAAGAGGTAGATCGGAATCGCGAGAACCAGCGCGTTCGAGGCGATCGTGAAGAGCATGACGACGAGGAGGTTCTTGCGGACCGCGTTGATGCCGGCGCGCAGGCTCGCGTTGAAGTCGATCGGGCCGAGGCGCTTGTGGAAGGTGCCGTTGTTCCCGCCATATCCGCCGCCCCCGCTGTTGGCCGGGACCTGGTCGCCCGGGCGCATGCTGGTCGCCTTGATCGGGCCCGTATCGGCGTCGATGGTCTTCATGCCCGGCGGGATGCGCGAGGGTTGTGGCGCCTCGCTCTTCATCTCGGTCTCGATAGGAGCGCTTTCGGCGCGGGTTTCCTGCCCGCCGTGGTTTTCGCTTGGGGCGAAAGGCTGCTCAGCGGCGCGGAGTTTCTCGGCGGCGGGCGCGGATCGTTCGGGCGCCCGTGTGCCGGCGGCGGCGGCCTCGACGGCCACGCGAACTCCGGTCAACGGGCTGGGCGCATCCGCCACGACCAGTTTCGGCAGCTCGGCCGCAGCGGCTCTGCCGGCTTGTGCCGGGGCGGCCGGAGCGGATTGTTCGGGTGGCCGCGCGCCGGGGGCGGCGGGGACCTCGACGGCCACGCGAACTCCGGTCGCCGGGGCGGTCGCATCCGCTACGACCAATTTCGGCAGGTCGCCCGCAGCGGCCCGGCCGGTCTGCGCCTGGACGGCCGGAGCGGATTGTGCGGGCGGCCGTGCGCCGGGGGAGGCAACGGCCGCGACGGCCACCCGTACTCCGGGCGACTGGGCGGTCGCATCCGCCACGACCAGTTTCGGCAGCTCGGCCGCAATTGCCCTGCCGGCTTGTGCCGGGGCGGCGGGTGCCTGGGGGGATGCCGCCGCGTCGATGGGCGTGGGGGCAGGGCCACCCATAGGCTCGCGCTTGCCCGTGTTGTCCGTGTCTCCCGCCTCAGCTTCCGATGGGGAGGGTCTCCACGCTTCGAGTTCCGCCATCGCCTCGTCGATGATAGCATCGACAGCTTCGGTCTGGCGCTTCAGCGAGGCCCCCTTGAAGCAGTCGTCGACGGCGTGGTCGATGGTGCGGAACGACTTCCGGATTGCTTCCTGCCGTGCCTTGAGCACTTGCGTCAGCTCGCCGACGGCATGGTGGAAGTGTCGAGCAGGCCTTGCCGGCTCGGGGCTTGGGACCGTGTCTTCCGCGTCAGGCTCAAAGTGAGGGTCCGGCTCAGCCGGATCTGCGCGATCCTCGGACATTGCTGCTTCCTCCGGGCTCGCTAGCCGAGCATGGTATGCAGTCCGTCGCCGTTTGGCGCTTCATTATCGGGCAGATAGAAGGACGGAACGTCGTGGGGCCCGTCGTCGATCGAGTCGTCGAGGAAAGCCACCGCCTCGTTGACCAGGGCATTGGGGTCCCGCGCCCAGAACTCGGGCTTGTCCGAGATGAGCTCGGCCTGGACCAGCATGGCCTGCGAGTATTCCTGTCCGCCGACATGGGTGTTACCGAGCGAGTCGAGGTCGACGATCGCGGCGTTGTTGACGAGCTGGTTGCTGCCCGTCGTGATCGTCCAGTCGGCGTCAGGGTGTGGGGCGACTTCGTTCATCGCCAGGGCGATCTGGTCGCTGTCGCCGACGATGTTGGTCTGCCTGATGTAGTTGAGGTTGATGAGATCGCCCTCGACGTAGAGGACGGTCAGCGTCTCCTTGCCGGCGAGGTCCGGGTCCTTGAGGACATCCGAGGGGACAACGTCCTTGCCCGCGGCAAGGTTGTCTGCCAGCTTCTGGTACTGGGCGGGCATGTCTCCGTAGGTGCCGGAAACATCGTGGATCAGCGCCTGGTTCCAGAGCACGTTCGCCTGCGCCGACAGCGAGCCTTCGCCGGTGGTCTGAAAGCCGTCGACCGCGCCGATCGTGTCGTTGTCGTACAGCACGTTGAGCTGCTGGATGATGTTGGCGTCGTACCACGAACCGCCAATGACGATGACATCGTAGGCGTACGCGAGCTCATAGAGCGAGGCGTGGTTCACGCCGAGGTTGTCGCCGGCGATGATCTGCGTCGTCACGCCCGAGGACGAGACGATCCCCACGTCGTTGTCGCTCTGGAAGATGTACTGGTCGAGCCAGTTGACGATCAGGAGGTCGCCCGTGATCTTGGTGACGATCCAGGATGACGGGAAGTCGGTCGAGCCGGTCGTCTGCGCGCCAGTGTTGTCGAGCGGATTGGTGTGCTGGAAGGTGGCGATGTTGAAGAACTCGTTCGCCGCATCGCTCACCGTCCAGCCCTTCAGCGTCTGGCTGATCGCGTCCTGGTCGCAGATCGCATTGATCTGGATGATCGCGTCGAGCTGGAAGTGATCGCCGGCAACGACGGTCACGGTGCCGCCGGTCCAGAGGTTCTGGAGCACCGCATTGTTGACGACGGTGTTGCTGCCGGTGTCGAGATCGACCGACGCCGCGATCTGCATGTGCCCGTCATATGTGACGTGCAGGCTCTGGACCGGGGTGTGCTCCGGAGAGTGTTCTTCCACGGGTTTCGGGTCGAGCCTGATATGGTCCTCAAGGTTGGGGGCTTCCGTCACCAGCTTGCCGTTTACGTAGATCCCCTCGATCGTGTTGCCGGCTTCGACGTCGATCTTCGCCGGGCTGTACGGATCGGGCGTATAGGCATCGAGTTCCTGGGCGACGCCGGTGATGAAGTCCTTGAGCGTCGCGGCATCGCCGGGCATCTGGTGGCTGCCGATTGGCGAGAGGCTGAGGGCCTCGGCCGTGAAGCGGAAGAGCGCGCCGTTGTCGACCAACTGCGGCGAAAACATCAGCCCGTGACCGCCGACGCCGAAGTAGTCGTTGTCGGACAGATGGATGCTCTGGACGACGTAGTTGGCGACGGAGCCAGGCGGATCGATCACGGGGGTGATGGTGATGCTCAGCCTGATGCCGCCGAGCGCCTCCGTTGTCGGCCCGTGAAGATGCTCGACGGGGGGCGGCCCAGCGGTCGGCATCTTGAAGTACTTATGCGTCAGAGGCACCCACGGAGAGTGGCCCTTGACCCACCAGCCGGGCGGGAGGTAGCGTACGCTGGGGTCATAGTCCTCGAGCGTATAGGGTGACGAGAATTCCCGCGCAGGCGCTTCGAGAAGTTTGGGATTGGAAGGGAGGACGGGCGCGGGGATGAACTGGTCGTATCCATCGTGGATGCGTGCCTGTTCGACCGTCGTCTTGAACATGCCGATGAAGCGGGCGATCTCTCTCGAGACCTGGTCCATGGCAGTCATGATAGGAAACCTCCCCCGTCAGTCGTTCGGTCATCGACTCTCGTTGGAAGGGCTGCGCGGGGACCGCGCAGCCCGGACTTGATACGGCTTCATGTGTGGTGAAGCCGCGCAACACCGATGATCAGGTGGCGTCGTCGCCCACGATGGTGCTGGTCAGGTCGCCGCCGACCACGGTCATGTCGACCGCGTTCTGCTGCAGGTTCGCACCCATCACGATGTCCTGGTTGAAGGCGCTGGTGCTGATGATGCCGTCTGCGTGGGCGGTACTCGTTCCGGTGACGAAGCCGTCATCGCCGTTGTTGGAACCCCAGGTTCCGCCGTCGCCGCCGTAACCACCGGCACCGGTATAGGCCGTGCCGCCTGCACCGCCTGCGCCGCCGTCGCCAGCGCCTGCCCAGCCGCCGAGGCCGTGGCCGCCGATGCCGTCAGCCCATGCGCCGCTCAGCGCGTGGCCGCCGTCACCGCCCCAGGAACTGGCATCTCCGCCGGTTCCCTCGCCGCCCGTCGCATCGCCTGTCCAGGCTGATCCGCCAGTACCTGCACCGCCATCACCGCCAGCACCACCGGTGCCACCGCCCGAGCCGGTGCCGCTGCCGGTACCTGTGCCGGTTGCCGGGGCAGAGGCCGAGCCGCCTGCGCCGCCATCACCGCTCGCGCCGCCTGCGCCGCCCGCACCGCCCACGCCACCAAGGCCGGAAGCCCCGCCTGCACCAGCCGGTGCGTCGCCGCCCGCGCCGCCATCGCCGGAGTTACCGCTGGTCCCGGTGTTGTTGGAAGTCGGGGTGCCGCCGCCGAGCAGGTCTGCCGCGATACCAAGCGCGCCGGCATCGCCGGTAGAACCTGTACCGCCGCCGTCACCGGCAGTGCCGGAGCCGCCGTCACCAGCGTCACCGGAGTCGCCGCCGCTGCCGCCGTAGTCGCCATCGCCGCCATTGGTCTGGCCGCCTTCGCCACCGGCCGCGAACGCGGCCGCTGC
>Ga0182742_1000238_pt1 | contig 103990 bp, 98 predicted proteins | sample eDN5th37CBELigMG_FD_128880 | JGI IMG/M metagenome (GOLD analysis project Ga0182742, IMG submission 128880) | Enriched Miracle-Growth compost microbial communities from Emeryville, California, USA - eDNA 5th pass 37_C BE-Lig MG (version 2)... ...
ATCCGTGTGAAAAGGACTTTTCACACGCCTTTCAGCTCCGCTGAAAGGTTGCGATATGGTCATGAAACGGGAGGAGAAAACTCGTTTTCTCCTCCCGTTTCATGACCATATCGCTTAGATGAGCTAAATATCCACTAGGTATGTCAAAATATAAAAAAGGACATATATAATCACTTTTAACATATCAAATAACCACTATAAATATCTACAAAAAGGTAAATTGGATTATTTTTAATAGATTAGCGTTGTTTATTAACAAGATCGATTTTTGACTCATCAACATGATTCGTTAACATAGGCAATAGTTTATACCGTTTAAATCATAAATAATCTGACCATACTGCTCGTAACAAACACACAAGGGGCTGTTAACATGTTAGTATACGATGATATTGGCCGCGGAATACCGCTTGTCCTTATCCATGGTCTCGGCAGCAGGAAGGAAGCCTGGAAGCCGCAATATGAGCTGGCAGCAAACTATCGGTTAATTATTCCGGATTTGCGAGGACATGGCCAAAGCAGTTTAAATGATAATCTATCACTTCACAACTTCGCAAAAGATATTGGGAACCTGTTAGACGTCTTGCAGATTCCGTCTGCTTTTATATGCGGCTTATCCTTAGGAGGGATTGTCGCCCAAGAGCTGTATAAACAACGTCCTGACATTGTAAAAGGCTTAGTGCTTTCAAATACGTTATCCTATATCCCTTCTTTTGCAGCCTTTCATCCCCTCACAAATGCCTCTAGACAGCTGAAAAGGGACAGGCAAAGGCTAATTGAACAGATAGCGAGAACATCCGTATATGATCAATCCTTTAAAGAGGAGGCAATGGACGCCTTTCAAATCCGTGATACTTATCTGACTGCCGCAAAGGCTCCTGTCGGAATAAATTATTTTCCTATTCTTCCGACGATAAAGAAACCTGTTTTGTTAATGGGAAGTACACATGACAGAGTGACTCCTTATATGAATATCTATCTCATGAGGCTTTATATTAGGAACGTACGCACTGCTCTCTTCTGGAAAACAGGGCATTTAAGCAATATTGAAAGAAAAGAATCTTTTAATCAACAACTTAAAAATTTTATGGAAGCAAACGTTTCATAAAATCGCAAAAAAGTGCCCCAAACTTCACGGGACACTTTTTCAAGAAAGATTTATGATTCTACTTAGTTAGAACGCTCTGCTAACCAGTCGCCAATTGTTGGGTAAGTAATTTTGTTTGCTTTACTTCCGAACGTAATGGATGTATGACCAACAGGAAGATTCTTATATTCTTTATCCTCACTAGAGATAACGTCCATTAGAGCTTCAACCATATGCGGTTGGGCAATAAGGTCGCTTTGACCAGCTAGGTTAAGAACATTTGCTTTAATGTTTTCAAGATTAACCTGACGTCCACGGATAACCATTTCACCTTTAATCAGCTTATTCTTTTGGTAGAAATCTCTAATCCACTGACGGTAAGCTTCACCAGGGAATGGAATACCATCATTTAACCATTTTTGTAAAAGCTTAAAGCTCTTAATGAAACTTTCATTTTCAGCACGATCCACAAGGCTTACATATGGACCGTAGAAGTTAGTCATAGGCTTGATTAGTTTATTACCAAAGTCAATCATTTCTGGTGGAATCACACCAAGTGTTTCAACCACTTTGTCAATATCAAAATAACGCTCATCAAGCATAGCACCGTAAAGACCCGTATCTTCAAAATCAAATGGGCTAGTCATGAACACGATATTTTTGACTGGCAATTCTGGGTGAAGAGACGCGAATATTGATGTAATTGTACCACCCATGCAGTAGCCAAGCATTGATACTTCATCAGCGCCTGAAGTACGCAATACTTTGCGAACAGCACGTGGAATATAATCCATAATGTAGTCATCCAACTTCATATTGCGGTCTTCAAGTCCTGGAGTACCCCAGTCTATTAAATACACATCAAACCCTTGGTTAACCAAGTATTCTATTAAGCTTCCACCTTTAGTTAAGTCTAAAATATAAGGCTTATTAATAAGTGCATATACCATTAGTAGTGGAGTTTTGTGTTTTTTCGGTACATCAGATATATAACGATATAATTTCGCTTTATTTTTTGTCCAGATTACTTCTTTAGGTGTCGGACCTACTTCAGGTTCAGCCTCATTTGTCAAAACCTGAGTTGCCCTTTTTACACGGGTATACATTTGTTGGTATTCCTCAGGCAGCATCTCAGAAAACTCTTTCCACTCTTCTCTAATTAGAACGCTAATGGTGACCCACTCCTTACTTGCATTGTTAATTTACTCGATTGAACGAGCGTTCATGCTAATTGCATGAAATTACATGTAAATTCCGCCGTTGATATTTAGTTCTTGACCAGTGATATAACCGCCATCTTTACATAAGTAAACAACACCACGTGCGATTTCTTCTGGTAAACCTAAACGTTGTTGTGGGATTTTTGCAACTAGCTTCTCAAGAACCTTTTCAGGGATTGCTTGAACCATTTCAGTTCCGATATATCCTGGGCAGATTGCATTAACTGTTAGTTTTGTTCTAGCTGTTTCAAGAGCTAAAGACTTAGTGAAACCAAGTAATCCAGCTTTTGCAGCAGCATAGTTCGTTTGTCCGAAGCCACCGAATTGACCGATGATAGAAGAAATGTTGATTACGCGGCCAGCTTCTGCTTCAGTAAGATGTGGTAATGCAACAGATGTTGTATTGAACACGCTGTTCAAGTTTACATCGATTACTTTTCTCCAATCTTCTTCAGTCATTTTCTTGAAAGTAGTATCGCGAGTGATACCAGCATTGTTAACTAGGATATCTAATTGACCAAATTTCTCAACTGCAGCTTGTACTAACTTCGCAGCATCTTCGCTTTTTGAAACGTCAGCTTGTACGGCAATTGCTTCTACGCCTAATTCTTTAATTTCAGCAACCATTTTGTCTGCTGCTTCGCTGTTGCTGTTATAGTTAATAACGATATTAGCGCCTTCTTTTGCTAATTCTAATGCGATAGATGATCCAATTCCTCTGCTTCCGCCTGTTACGATTGCTACTTTGTTTTTTAATTCTACTGTCATGTTTGTACACTCCATCTCTTAGTTAGTTTTATGCTATATCCATTAGTTGGATTAGTTTCCATTTTTTAGTTTTTAGCTTGTGATTTTACTGGTGCTTTTTCAGCTGCTTTTGCTGGTGCCTTTTCATTAACAGCAGTAGCTGCTTCTTTTGTTTCTTTTAACAAATCAAGGATTTGATTTAATTTTGTATCTAAACTCTTCATTTCTTTTTTCAAATTTGCTACTTCTTTTTGCAGTTCAGGCTGGCTTGCTTGCTCTCTAGAATCCTCTAATAATTCTTCTAAGCTATCAACCTTTGCATCAACATTCACAATCAATGATGACAAATTAGCAATATCATTACGTGTCGGAACATTTACTTGTTCTAAATACTGTTCAGTTGTTTCATTCAAGAACTTTTTAAATAAAAGATTCATCTCTAGAATTTGTCCAATTCCTTGGGAAGGGAAGTCTTCTTTTACTTTATCATCTACATAACTGCTGGATTGATCATAAAGATCTTTCCACATTTCAAATAGATTATAGTCTCTTGACATCTTTTCGCCTCCATAGTTGTTTTTCTATTTACAATTCATAGCCATACTTATCATACTAATTTTCGTAAAATAAAAAAACCCTAATTATTTAAAATTGTCTAAATATTTTAGTTGATATTTCGACATATTTCTACTATTTCCCACACGTCTAATTGAAGGAGTTTAGGCAGTAAAATCAATAAGAATCAGCGATTTACTTCCATTGAAAACGTTTCACCGAAAGGACCAGGACTATTAGATAATATTGTTGGTTTTTGACGTTTTTCGAAGGATAAATGTGAATGTTTTGTGATAATAAGTGCTTTTTCGACGCAGAAATAGGATGGCCAATGCTATAAATCGCAGCCTTTTTATAATATGCCAGCCTAAATATGGAGAATAATAAGATTCTCTAAGCTAAAGAAAACTTATCCCAATATATATATAAGAAACATGATGATGAAATGCCTATTTTTTTAAAATTATCCAAAAATTTTTCCAAATGTAATTGACAATTAAATCATATAGGTGTAAATTACACATAAGGACTTAAACACAGGAGTGATACATTTTGACAACAAATAAGAACCAACCACCTAAAGAAGATAAGATATTCACATCTATGCCAAAAAACTTAATGGTTCCTGCACTTTTGTTAAGTCTCCGAAATATTAATTTACATGGTTATAGACTCATCCAAGAGTTAACTCGCTTTGGCTTTTCTTCTATAGATCATGGAAATGTATATCGTACATTAAGACAGTTAGAAAAAGATAATATGATAAAGTCTGAATGGGATACGTCAACTGGAGGCCCAGCAAAACGCATTTATTCAATCACAGAAGCAGGAGAAGATTATTTAAAGACCTGCTCAGATGCACTTGAACAATATCAATCTATTATTAACCGCTTTTTTTCCATGTACATGGACATGTTCCTTCCAAGCTCTTTATCAGCATTTACTGATAGGGACAAAAAGGATACTGACAATTAACACCTTGCAACACAACCGAAACAATGATTCTGCAGTTTTACTGCAATCATAATAAATTATATTTTTTTCAGGAGGTTTTACAAAAATGGCACAAGCAACAGCAACTAAAGCTCAAGAAGCAGCTGCACATATCGGTGATTCTTTATTCAACAGTTTTACAAATGGTTTAGACTTGGTTTACACTTCTCGCAAAGAAATCGAAAATCTTTTCCTTCAAGCATTAGAAACTCAAAAAGAAACTTATTCTAAGCTTTCTGATGACCTTTCTAAAATCGAAGCTGAACAAAAGAAATTTATCGATGAAGTTCGCGAGCAAATCAAATTAAACATCCAACGTGTATTTGGACCAACTGCTGGTAAAGCATACGAGCAATTCAATGCACAATTTGATGAAGTAGCTAACCGCGTTCAAGAATTAACTGTTGCTCCTTACAAAGAAGGCTTAAATCTTCTTGTTCAATCTCAAGAGCAATTCCAACAAACAATTGTTAACTCAATTGATCAACAACAAAAACTTCGTCAAGATCTTACAGAGCAAGTAAAAGCATCTCAAAAAATCTTTAACGACATCGTTGAAGCAAATTCAAAATTAGCCCTTGGCTTATTTAAATAAGGACAGCGGATTTTCGCTGTTCTTTTTTTTCGAAAAATAGAATAATATAAATTGGCTAATGAAAATTTCACCTATTGCCAAATTGCATTGTCTTGAATCTGATAAGTATTTAATGTCTGTTGTTGATTCTGGAACACATTAGCAAAAAAGAGGTGGTAGATTTGAAGTTAACTGAAAAAGTTGCTTTAATTACTGGTGGAGCTCAAGGTATTGGAAAAGAAACAGCCAAAAAATTTCTTCAAGAAGGCGCCAAAGTCGTTATCTGCGATTATGATGAAAAGGCAGGTCTTGCTACCCTTGAAGAGTTCGGTAATGAAAATGCAGACTTTTTTAAAGTTGATGTGTCCGATAGTGCTCAGATTGCAAAAGTGGTCCAGGCAACAGTTGATAAATATGGCAGAATCGATATACTCGTAAACAATGCAGGAATAACAGTCGATGGATTTTTAACAAAAATGGATGAATCAGCTTGGGAAAAAGTCATTTCTGTCAATCTCTCCGGTGTCTATAAATGTACCAAAGCAGTTGCTCCTATTATGCTTCAACAAGGCTCAGGTGTAATCCTGAACGCCTCCTCTGTAGTCGGACTATATGGAAATATTGGTCAAACTAACTATGCAGCGACAAAAGCCGGCGTCATCGGGTTAACAAAAAGCTGGGCAAAAGAATTTGGTCCAAAAGGAATCCGGGTTAATGCCGTTGCACCGGGCTTCATTGAAACTGGAATGACCGCTGCTGTCCCGCAAAAAGTACTAGATTTCATGAAAGATAAGACGCCGCTAAGAAAGCTGGGAAAACCGGAAGATATCGCAAATGCCTATCTATACTTAGCGTCTGATGATGCCAATTATGTAAACGGAACCATTCTGAGTGTTGATGGCGGCTTAGTTATATAATACGATAATTGGTTAGTTATTAATTGGTAGGAAGGACAACGGTTCCTACCTACTACTTTTACTTATTTGTCTGACAAAAAAACGAGGACCCCCTTAGCGGAGCCTCGTTTTTTCTATTTTATTTTAGATTATGCTTTTTCTACGATTGTAGCTACGCCTTGTCCGCCGCCAATACAAAGTGTTGCTAAACCAGTCTTTGCATCTCTCTTCTGCATTTCGTGAATTAAAGATACAAGAATTCTCGCACCACTTGCACCGATAGGATGTCCAAGAGCGATTGCGCCGCCGTTCACATTTAATTTTTCTTTATTGAATTGAAGCTCGCGGTCTACAGCGATAGATTGTGCTGCAAATGCTTCGTTTGCTTCAACTAAATCGATATCTTCTAATGATAAAGAAGCTTTTTCTAGAGCTTTCTTAACCGCAGGAACTGGTCCAATACCCATGATGCTTGGATCTACACCAGCACTTGCATTTGCTTTTACTGTTACTAAAGGTTTAACACCTAATTCTTCAGCTTTCTTGCGGCTCATTACAACAAATGCTGCAGCACCGTCATTGATACCTGATGCGTTACCAGCTGTTACTGTACCGTCTTTTCTGAATGCTGGACGAAGTTTTCCTAAGCTTTCTGCTGTTGTGTTAAAGCGTGGGAACTCATCTTGGCTGAATACTGTTACTTGACCTTTACGGCCAGGAATTTCTACAGGGATGATTTCATCTGCAAAACGGTTAGCTTCAATTGCAGCTTGTGCTTTTTGTTGGCTCCATGCAGAGAACTCATCTTGTTCTTCACGTGAAATTTCATATTTATCAGCTAGGTTTTCAGCTGTGATACCCATGTGGTAATCATTCATTGCGCACCATAAACCGTCTTCGATCATAGAGTCAACAACTTTTTGATTTCCCATTTTGAATCCGTTACGAGCACCTTTTAATACATAAGAAGCAGCACTCATGTTTTCCATACCACCAGCAACAACGATTTCAGCATCGCCAGCTAAGATAGCTTGTGTTGCCATATGAATAGCTTGTAGACCTGATCCACATACTTTATTAATTGTGATAGCAGAAGCTTCTTGTGGAACACCTGCAGCTAATGCAGCTTGTCTTGCAGGGTTTTGTCCAAGACCAGCTTGTAAAACGTTACCCATGATTACATCATCTACTTGCTCAGGGTTTACACCTGCTTTTTCAAGAGCGCCTTTTATAACGATTGCTCCAAGTTGAGTTGCAGCAACATTTGTTAAACTTCCTAGAAAACTACCGATTGGTGTTCTAACTGCACTTACAATAACTACTTCGTTTGTCAATTGAATTTCCTCCCATGTGCTTGTTTTATATTCTGAATATTCATCGTTGTTATAATACTACAAATTTCTATAAAGCTAACGTCAAATCATTCGACAAATTCTGATTTATATATTATTTCAGAAATTCTTAAACTATATTTGGCAAACATATTTTTATCCTTTAAGAGTGTGCAAAATGCTGATAAACTCCTCATTTATAATCCAAGGATTCTAGTAATAATGGGGAAAATACTATTTTCTTTGCTATATTTAAACTAATTATTAGATTATAAATATATAAAAATAGCGGTAAAAACACCGCGTTGAATTTGGTAAGATTTCGGCGAAAAATGTTGAAAAGTATTTAAACAGGATAGCGCTTTCAATTTTAAACCTATCTATTTTGTCAAAATATGCTTTAGATAGTCTGACACTTTTAGCCTTTAGAATTCTCTTCCGGCTTTTTAATGAAAGGCTATGTTAATAAACAATATTGACTAGTCAAATTTTTGGCTCATCCGTGGGAAATGGACATTTCTCACGCCTTTCCCAACCATACAGCTTTAGATGAGTCAAAAACCAACAATGTTAAAAACCAAACTCTAGCAAAAAATAACTAGTGATACTATTTTGAAAGCTTTGTATACTCTTCTTATAAATCTAATTTTTCTAAAATTAATCATTTGAGAGGAGTTAATTATGAAGAATTACGGCTTACTATCTATTATATTAATGTTTTTTATTCTCACAGGATGTACTGCTAATGAAGCTGCTAATACAAAGTCTATCGATACTGAAAAGAAAGCAGTACAAAAGAAAAGCCTTACGAAGGAAGAAATTGAAGAACTTTCTTTACAATCGTTAGAAATCATTCAAAAGCTAGCTTCATCAGGTGGAGCAAGTGAAGAGCAACAAAAAATCAAAGAATTCATTAATAGATTGAATCAGTATAAATATGAGAATAACAGCTTAAATGATTATAGTAAGAGTTTAAAAAACTGTTTACTTGCACTTATGGACTACAGTATGGGAAAGGCTGATGAAAAAGCATTAGGCAAAGTCTACCCCGATTACAAGGCTGCAGTGGAGCGTTTGAAACAGGAAGAACCAGGGATTGAGCTAAGTGAGCCTACACAATATGATTGGTTTTATGCTGCAGCCGCCGCTTATGAGCAAGGGCGGAAAAAGGATGGTGAAATTACCTTAACCTTTGTCGGCGATAACTCCTTTGGAACTTACCCAGAAACACCCGAACACTTGAAGTTTGACAATGTATTTAAGGCAAATTCCGGTAATAATTATTATGTCTTTAAAAACAGCCTGCCTTGGTTTAACTCAGACGACTTTACCATTATCAATGCAGAAAGTGCCTTTACGAACGAAACGAAAGCAGAAAATAAAATGTGGAGGATAAAAAGTGACCCGGCACATGCCGCTTTTTTACCGGCTAGCGGTGTAGAAGCTGCTAATCTAGCAAACAACCATACAAGAGATTATTTTGAGGCAGGCTATGAAGATACACTTAAAGCTTTTGCTGAGAATCAAGTGGCTGTGTTTAATGACGGGATGCCTCTGAATACAAAAATTGGCGATATTGATACTGTTTTTCTCGGTTATGACTGCCGAATGAGCCAGCAGAATCCTGAATTTTTAGCCCGAATTGTGGAAGAAGTAAAGCATTATAAGCGCCCCGATAACCTAGTCATTGTCAATATGCATTGGGGTGTCGAATACCGTGAAACACCTGTAGAATATCAAACAAGATTTGGCAGAAGCGTCCTTGATGCTGGTGCAGATATTATTATGGGCGCACATCCGCACCGCCTTGAGAGCATCGAGAACTATAACGGAAAATACATTATTTACAGCATGGGGGATTATGCATTTGGAGCAGATCCAACCTTGCTTTCACGTAAGACAGCAATGTTCCGCTTACAATTTGCCAAAGAGGATGATACGGTTGTGATGAAAGGATTAAGCATCGTACCAACTTTAGAAAATTCGGACGGCAGCACAAATGAAAATAACTACCAGCCTCTTCCTGTATTCGGCAAAGAAGCTGAGGATATCATCAATGAGTTAATCACAATCAGCTCACCCATCGAAAATGGCGTAACGGAGTATGACTACTTTGATCCGTTTTTATAGCATCAAGAAAAGGAGCAGCCATGCAGACTGCTCCTTTTCTTGTGAATTCTATTCTAAATAAGCTTTTAATGCATACTGGTCTTTTACAAAAATTTGCTTTGTCCCCGAGATTGTTATCAATCCTAAGTCCTCAAACTTGCTTAACTTACGACTGATTGTTTCACGTGTAACACCAACATAGCTGGCGATTTCTTCTCTTGTTATCGGCAAATGAATCAACGTTCCGTCCTTCATCTTGGTGCCGAACTTTTGACAGAACTCTAAAATCATGCTAACAATCCTGACCTCAGGATCCTTCGTTGCCAAGTTTTGCGCCAGGTTCTCTGTATGTGCTAATCGTTTCGTAATAGCCTTTAACAGCTTTAATGAAATTTCTGGATTCTCCATCATAATCAAATCCATATCCGACTTTGTTAACTGACAGATTTCTGTATCCTCAATGGCAAAAACACTAAAATTATTGGTTTCATCATCATTAAAAAGATTTAACTCCCCGAAGAAGTCGCCTGTTGTCATGAGATAGAGGATTTGCTCTTTACCATCAACTGTATATTTAGATAGTTTAACTTTTCCCTCGTGAATAATATACAGGGTATCTGATTTTTCTCCTTCTTGAATCAGCATTTGCCCCTTTTGATAGTGGACATGCCGAATCATATTTGCTATTTTAACAAACTCATCATGGGACAATGAGCTGAAAATCGGAACCTTTTTTGTACATGGTTCATTATTTACATGATTACATACATGTTCTATCATTTCGCATCACCTTTATTATAGAAATTGGGTCATTTTTCCCTCATTGATAACCTTTTTATGAACTACAGAGATTTAGAATTACTATAGCATAGCTTATAAAGACAAGTTGTGTTTTAAATCACCATTACTAATACCACTATGTTGTTTTTTAAAGGCTTTGTTAAATAATATTGTTGATTTTTGACTCATTTAAGCTGTATTGTCATGAAATAGTAGGAGAAAATGCATTTTCTCCTACTATTTCATAACAATACAGCAACCTTTCAGCATAGCTGAAAGGCGTGTGAAATGTTCATTTCACACGAATGAGTCAAAAATCTGGCTTATCAACACAGTACTTTAACAAAGCCAAAAAAGTAAGAAAGTGCCGAAATACAAATGGCTTTCGGCACTTTCTCATCCTATTCTTCTACTTCCGCAAAATGATTCTTATCTTCCCCGCAAACCGGGCATACCCAGTCTTCCGGCACATCCTCAAATGCTGTTCCCGGCTCCACATCTTCATCTGGATCTCCAATCGCTGGATTGTAAATATAACCACATGGAATACAAATATATTTCTTCATAATCAACTCTCCTTATTTTATGCTGACAGCTTTTGTCTCTTTTTCAATTCGTTCATTAATTCACTAACTGTGACATGACTTAGCTCGATTCCTTCTAATGACACTTCATTTTCAATAGCTGCTTTATACGGCAATGAAGCTACTACACCTTCAAGCGATATGACACCGACCATTTTGCCTTCCTTAATAAATACTCTTGTATATTTTCCTGTTTCATCTTCTTCAATTATCGTTAGATCACATTGATTTTCATCCACGAGTCCGATAGAAAATAGTGCAAAATCAAAGGCATTGAAAACAGTACTCGGGATACTCTTTTGATACGTTATAGCAGAGGTTTCTGCCATATTTTTTCCAGCTACCTTACCTTGGTCCATAGCTGGATTCCATAGGCCTGCTACCTCGCCATTCCACTCTACTACATCGCCGGCTGCGTAAACACCTTCTACATTTGTCTGCATCCGGTCATTGACAATAATCCCACGGTTAACAGCAATAGCTGAATTTTTCACTAATTCTAGATTAGGAATAACCCCGATTGCGTAAATGACACTATCACATGCAAGCTCTTGATTATCAACAACAATGGCTTCTACAGCACTTTCACCTTTTATGCTTTCAATAGAGGATTGAACATAGACTTTAACACCTGCTGCTTCAATCTTTTCCTTCAAAAGTTCAGAGGCCCTCTTATCAAGCTGCCTTGCCATCAGCCTCGGTGCAGCTTCAATGATAGATATCTGCTTACCTTGCTTATGAATCGACCAGGCTGTTTCCAGTCCTTGAATTCCTCCGCCTATGTTGACTACATGCTGCTTATCTTCAATAAAAGCCTTGAAATCATCTGCTTCCTGCATTTCTCTAATGCTAAAAACACCTTTTATATCTGCGCCTTCAATGGAAAGCTTTCGATTTTGAGAACCTGTGCAGATAAGTAATTTATCATAATGGAACATTTCGCCGGCCGCTGTCATTATTTCATGTTTATCTGTGTCCAAATCAACAATTTTTGTGTTCACATGGACATCGATTTGCTGGTCCTGATACCATTTTTCCTTTTTAATGAGGACTTTTTCATTGTGTAAATCAGAATACAAATCCTTTGATAATTTAATTCGATTATATGGAAGTGACCTTTCAGCGCCAAAAACATGAATATTGGCTTCTTTATCAGAATCACGAATGGCCTTCGCAGCATTTACTGCTGCAACACCGGACCCGATAATACAATAGTTTTTATTCATTTTTTCTCACCATTTTCTATCAAGTTTTCATCTATGCCCAGTGGCAGGTCCCGACAAAGCGCTAGAACTTTTCATGAATGTTTCACGTGAAACATTCTATCTTATATAGCACTTCTTAATAAATCAGCAACAAAACCTGCTGAATGTTCAATCTTAGCTAACTGTTCATCCTTTGGTGAGAATCTCACGCGGACTGGAAATTCCACATGCGTCATTCCCGTTGTTTTTATCACCTTAGACGTACTTTGTACATCCATATTTGTTTGATTCAAGTAGTCTTGGATGACTTCAATCGCTTCTCCGCTCCAGCCATACGAACCAAAGGCAGCTCCAATTTTACCTTCTAAGTCCATCCCTGGGAGTTCTTTTAGAACCTCCTCCAGATTCCCAATCATATCAGCATATCGTGTTGAACTTCCGATAAAGACTGCATCGGATTCTTTAATGCTTTCGAGTATTTCCGTTTTCTCTGATTTGTCTGCATTAAATACGGTTGCTTGAATCTGGTTTTCCTCAAAGATTCGCTGTAGATGGTTCGCCATTTTTTTTGTGTTATTTTTAATAGTTGTATAGATAATTGTTACTTTTTTATCTTGTACCGCATCAGCACTCATTGTTGCATAAAGCTCAATATATTGCCCGATATTTTCACGTAAAATAAAACCATGGGAAGGAGCAATCATTTGAACATCCAGCTCTTCCAGCGCATCAATTAGTGTTCTAACATATCTGCGGTGCGGATGAATAATCGCATTATAATAACCGACAAAATCATCTTTTATATCAAATCCCGCTTCATCAGCAAAAATATTTTCAACCGCCACATGTGTACTAAAAATATCACAGGGGAATAGAATCTTATCTTCGACTGTATAGGTAATCATCGTTTCGGCCGTATGCAAATAAGGCGTTTCTTTAAACTTCAGCGTTTTCCCTCCGATATCTAATGTATCTCCGTCTTTTACAACAAGGAAATGACGGCTGTGGAGCTTGTACATTTCTTTTAATTCCTGAACAGCAGGCTCTGTACAGACGATTGTTGCATTTGGTGCCCTTCCTGCCAATGCAGCCATGGCGCCTGAATGATCTGGTTCGGTATGATTGATGACAATATACTGAATTTCCTCGGGATTAATTAATTCACTTAAATATTCAACAAATTCTCTGCCAAACTCTATATCTACTGTATCAATCACAGTCGGTTTTTCTGACTTAATTAGATAGGCATTATAGGTTGTCCCCTTTGCCAAAACTAAACGATGGAAAGGAACCTCACGATTATCAATTTTCCCTACCCAATAAATATCTTTTGCTAATTCTAAATGATTCATCATCTATTAAAAATCCTCCTAAGCGGTAATGAATGTTGTTATCAACTGCAATCATCTTACATCAATTCCTGTCAGGAAAAAGAGGACTAGAATCACATTTTGATAGTAAAAAACTAAAAAAGTGTCAGGCATCACATATGGACAAAAATATCCCTTTGTCCATATGTGATGCCTGACACCCCGATAATCGGTATTGAACCTATTATTGAATGGTGTAACCTCCATCTAATACAACAGCTTGACCTGTGACACCTTTTGCTTTATCGCTGGACAGATAGATAGCATAGTCAGCAATTTCAGATACAGAAAGCAGTCGTTTTTGAGGAACTAGTGCCAATAAGATATCCTCAAGTGCACTTTCAAGGCTTACATTTCTTGTTCTAGCTAGGTCTGCAAGCTATCCGCGTACAAGTGGTGTATCCACATAACCAGGACATAGTGCATTCACCGTAATTCCGTTTCTAGCAGCTTCTAATGCCGCCACCTTAGTTAATCCAATCACCCCGTGCTTGGCACTGTTATAGCCTGCTTTTCCTGCAAAGCCGATTAGACCGTTGATAGAGGCCATGTTAATAATTCTCCCTGACTTCTGTGCCTTCATAATCGGGAATACGTTCTTAATCCCGATAAATGAACCAGTAACCATCACCTTCAGCAATAACTCAAATTTTTCAGTTGAGAACTCTTCAATTGGTGCAACATATTGAAGTCCTGCATTATTAATTAGGATATCTAATGACCCAAAGGTTTTATAAGCATGCTTGATTGCATTTTTCCTGATTCATATCAGATATCACCACTTTTGCGCCTTCTTCAGCAAACATCTTAGCTATTTCCAACCCAGTTCCACGTAGCTGAAAGGCGTGTGAAATATTCATTTCACACGAATGAGTCAAAAATCTAGCTTATCAACATAGCACTTTAACAAAGCCTCAATATAAAAAAAGAGAAATTCACTATAATTAAATGAATTTCTCTTTCTCAATCACTATTAAAATATCTATCTTTATAGCTAGGCTACTATTAAACTGTCAATCTATCATTATAAAAAAGAAATGGCAGCAATACCGATTGTCACAACGGTCAAAATATACAGACCATTGATTCGCAGCCCAACCTGAACTCCGGAAAGACGGGAAAAGCGGCTGACCATTAAGTTTAGACCTGAGAAGGGGCTTAGTGCAGTTGAGATATACCAGGTTAATAATAGAATAAAGGCCAAAGCAATACTATTAATACCAAGTTCGGCTGGATTCAGTTGCATAGCAAGCGCACCGACAACAGCAATTTGGTGAATCCCAATATAAGTCAGACAAAAAACAATCAACAGGACGGCTAAGGCAAATAAGAAAAAGGACTGATTTGCCAAGACCTTTAGAAACTGACTAATCCCATTCATAACATTTGTACCTTTTAAAGCAAAGGCCAGCATCCCTGCGCTCATAAACAGCATAATCTCATTATTCATCATAGGTACTGCTCGGTCACGGAAGTCCATCCATAATGGCTTCGCCTGTTTCCACTTAGCGGTGACAGCTATAAAGATCAATGGAACAAAAATTGAAATAAGACAGACAATGACAATCATAGACCATTTCGTTAAACTCTCAATGAATAAACAAATAATCATTAATAAGATAACAAACAGAATGAGCTCCATCAGCTTTTTCTGATGCTTTTTGTCAATTGGCTGTATTTCCATTTGCTTCTTTGCTATCGGATTACGCCGTTCCCAAACGATAAAGAATAGATTGCCAACTACTAGTGATAGAATGGAGATTCCTATTCCATAAACGACATAATCTTTAAATGGTACATGCAAGTAATGAAGAACGAGTGAAACAGATGCAAAATAAGGAGACCACATGAGTGCGGTCGAAAACCCAACAATATAACTTTTTGCCGACATAGCCGATGGCAGCTTTAAATCCTCAAGAAATTCATTAACGATTCTGACAGACCCCAAATTTAATATCGGGCTGACGACAAACAAAGTGCCTGTAATTCCGGCATATAATTTTTGTGGATGATGCAGCAGATTATGCAGCAAACGGGAAACAGACTTAAAGTATCCTCCAAGTCTTAACGGAATAGCTAAAAGAGGTGCCAACGTGATTAGACTTAATAATGGAAGGATTAAAAAGATTCCCTCGCTGATTCCTGCCACACCAGTTCCTTTGTTCCACTCAATGATAATTCCGGCACTCATCATAAAGAGGCCAAGAAGACGGGGAATCCGGTCTGCCTTACCCGCACTTCCCAAAAAGGCAATCAGTGAGAGCAAGACAACCGTGTATTGCAGCCAAATGGCATCCGCAAAGTATTGAATGATAAAAAGCGTACACATTCCTAAAATGAGATAACTTCTCATTGCTTAACTCTCTCCCTGCCTACTTGCTCGCTTACAAGCTGTCAATAAATAAGCGGACAATGTCAATTCCACCAATAAATGTTCCTATGGAACTTCCTAAATTAGCTAATACAACTACTAGCAGAATCCGGGTCACTTTATTATTCCAAAAGCCTTTTACACTGTAGACATCCTCCGAAAGATTTTCAAAATCTCTTACATTCGGTCTGCGTAAATAAGCTTGGACAATTCCCGTAAACCAGCCAGCTGCGGTAATAGGATCTAAAGCAGTAATAGGAGCTGCAATAAAGGCCGTTAAAATCGTCAACGGATGTCCAAAGGCAATCGCTGTTCCTAGTGCTGAAAGACCTCCATGCCACAGCCACCAGCTGATTGTTTGCTGCAGCCCTGCAGACGGATTCGCATAGAAGGTATACGCTATCATTGAGATAATCAAAATCGGGATGACCCAGCCAAGCACCTTTGGAACCTTTGATTTAGGCGGTCGCTGCGTAATTAAAGCTAAATCATGTTCCCTGTGTATTTCTTCTTTAATCCCCGGCACATGGGCAGCTCCTAAAACAGCTACTATTTTTTCACCTGGGGCCTCTTTAATTTTCTGGGCTAAATACTGATCGCGCTCGTCAATAAGCGGTGTCTTCAGTCGAGGAAAACCTTCTGTAAATTCACTCAAAACAGTATTCAGCATATCCTGTGATTTCATTTTTTCCAATTCTTCCTCGGAAATCGTTTCCTTGCTGAAAATACTGTAAACAACCTGCGTAATCAGCTGCATTTTTCCCCACCAGCCTACATTATGCCAAATGCGGGAAAAGGTAATTTGAATATCCCTATCAGCTAAAACTAGACTTGCTCCAACCTCATTAGCTGATTCAATGCCCTGAATCATTTCCTGACCTGCATTAATCCCAAATTGGGCAGCCATCCGTTTCTGAAAAGAGGAAAGAGCCAGATTCATCAAAAGTAATGTAGCCTTGTTCTCTTTAATGACCTTGAAGATATCCATATCGCTCCACTTATTGCCTTCCGTTATTGCTTGATATCTTTGTTCATCTAACTCAACGCAGACGGAGTCCGGCTTTTCAGCTTCTATTACTTCCTTCACCTGCTGTGCACTATGTTTAGAAACATGCGCCGTCCCAATCAGGATAAACTCCTTACCATCCATATGGATTCTTGTAATATTCTCTTCTATCATAACTACCTTCCTTTAATTTCTTAAACTCATTATGAGCATGGTATTTGCTAAAAGATTTCTGTCATTCTTCCATAATAAACTAGAATCGATTAAAGATGAAATAAATTTAACCTTATTTCCCCTTCTTAGCTTAAATAAAATTCTAAATTTATAAAATTAACTGATATAAATTGTCAAGCACCAAAAAAAAGACAAATGACCTACATTTGTCTTTTTTTTTGGTGCCTAACATGAATGTTTCACGTGAAACATTCACCTCTTTTAAATTCAAAGCTATTTCATTTCTTGGTCCGCAAAATCAGCTTCAATTCTGCTTAAAAATTCTTCTGCAGCACTGTAGCCTTGCTGTCGCAAATACCAGTTATTTGCGGCTGCTTCAATCAGTCCTGCAACATCTCGTCCAGGCTGAAGCTGGATTTCAATCGACGGAATTTTTACTCCCATATATTCTGTAAATTGAGGCTCCTGCTCCAACTCATTATTCAAAGCGTCTTTTTCCCACTTTTTTAAAAGAATATCAAGAGCAATCCGTGTTTCCTCCTGGAAGGCCTTGCGCCCGTACATTCGGACAACATTTAACAGTCCAATACTCCTAAGGGCAAGAAATTCTTTTGTCTTCTTATCATGGGTACCGAGAATGGTTTGCGGACTAAGCTTTTTAAGTACCACAATATCATCAGCTACAAGACGGTGGCCCCGGCCAATTAACGTATGCGCTGTTTCACTTTTTCCAACTCCAGAATTACCTCGTAGTAAAATTCCCATACCTGAAACGTTCAAACAAACCCCATGAATAGCAATTTCCGGCGCCAATTCCTTTACTAAATAGGCATCCAACTTTGTTATAAATTCTGAAGTTGTTTCTACAGTTCTAGTTACTAAAAGCGGGATTTTTTCCTCTATACAATGATGCCGCAAGTAGGTTAACCCTTCTTCACCAGCTGTAACAATAAAACATGGCGGATGATAATGAACAATATTTCCAATTCGAATTTTTCTTTCCTCATGACTTAACTTATGTAAATAGTTAACCTCTTTTTTTCCTAAAATTTGTACCCGCTCTGTAGGGAAAAAATCGAAATGACCAACAAACTCCAGACCGGGACGATGTACCCTTGATTGCGTAATTGGTTTCTGCAGCTGATCCTCTCCAGCTAATACTTTCAACGAAAACCTTTTAACCAAGTTTTCAACCGTTATTTTCTTCACTTTTCCCTTCACCATCCTATATGGCTTCTAACTTTTCATTATACTGGAAAATAATGAAAACGTCACCTTTTTTGTCGAAGTACGTATCAATTTGCCAAACCTGGAAATACTAAATTGTTGATAGGCAGCGATTATTACACTCTCTGCACTAAGGAAATAACCTTCAGCTAGCCAGAAAATTTAGATGATTTTCGAAGGAGCATGTAAAGATGAAAAGGATAACTATACTTGTGCCAGCGTATAATGAAGAAGCTGTACTGCACAAATTATATGATCGGTTAAAAGAAGTAATCAAAAGTGTTCCCGCATATCAATTTGAAATTCTATTTGTGAATGATGGCAGTAAAGATCATACGTTATCCATTATCAAAAAAATGAGAGAGCGAGATAAAAGAATCTCTTACGTTAATCTTTCCCGTAATTATGGAAAGGAAATTGCCATGCTTGCCGGTTTGGATCATGCTAAAGGGGATGGCGTCATCATTATTGACGCTGACTTGCAAGACCCTCCTGAGTTAATTCCGGAAATGATTAAATATTGGGAAATGGGCTATGATGATGTCTATGCAAAAAGAAAATCAAGAACCGGCGAAACTTGGTTTAAAAAATGGTCTTCTTCCACATTCTATAAGCTACTTCAAAAAATGAGCCGGATTCCGATTCAAGAAAACACAGGTGACTTCCGCTTGCTCGATAAAAGATGTGTCGAGGCACTGAAACAAATTCGGGAAGCACAAAGATATACAAAGGGAATGTTCAGCTGGATCGGCTATAACAAAAAGGAAATATTATTTGACCGCGATCCCCGGGCTGCGGGAGAAACAAAATGGAATTACTCTCGCTTAATAGACTTGGCTATTGAAGGCGTTACTTCATTTACAACTACACCATTGCGATTATCAGCCTTTTGCGGCTTTATCATTTCTTTCTTTTCCTTTTTCTATATCATTTGGATTATCGCCAAAACATTGCTATTTGGTGAACCTGTTGCTGGATACCCCTCTTTAATGACTGTTATCTTATTTTTAGGAGGAATTCAACTCATCTCATTAGGCATAATTGGAGAGTATTTAGGTCGGATTTTTAACGAAACGAAAAACCGTCCTTTATACTTTGTCGACGAATATAATAATGAAAAGGCTTTAAATCAAGATTACCAGGCCCATGAATTAAATCGATTTACCCGGCACTTGAAAAGAGGAAGAGCATGAACAAACGAAACGAGCTCATAAACTATCTCATCTTCGGGGTTTTGACGACAGCCGTTAACATTATTAGCTTTTGGGTACTGAACCGGTTGATTGGAACGGATTACCGTATGGCAACTTCCATTGCCTGGGTCTTATCCGTGCTTTTTGCTTTTGTGACCAACAAGCTATATGTGTTTAATAGCAAAAAATCAAACTTCTCCTCCGTCATGAGAGAATTTATGTCCTTTCTATTTTTTCGGTTGCTTTCTTATCTGTTAGATTTATTTACAATGATTCTTCTTGTAGAAATCTTTCTAGCCGACAGCCTGCTGGCCAAAATCATTGCCAATGTGTTTGTCGTTATCTTCAATTACTTTGCCAGCAAGTTTATCATCTTTAAACCTTCAAGTGTGATGGAAAAATAAAAGCACCCAGGGTGTCAGGGACCACAAATGGACAGTATCTAGTACTTTGTCTTTTTGTGGTGCCCTGACACCTTTTATTTTTATCCCACTCTGAATGGGCAGTAGAACCCCCACTGATGGAAGTTCCACTTTATATGGACAGCGGCTTATACAATAGGAGCTAGGATTGAATAGATTGTAATATATTCAGTATACAGAAGGGAGGAACTAGTTTTGTCGCGATATAAACAAAGAGGACCTGGATTTTGCGTTTTTCCTGGCTATAATTGGTGCGGTCCTGGCTGTAACGGTCCTGGTGCTCCTATTAATGAACTCGATGCCCTATGCAAAAAGCATGATAGATGTTACAAAAAGCATCATAGCCGCTGTGAATGTGATCAGGAATTCCTCCGCCGCCTCCGCCATAAAATAAACCCGCATACAAAAGAAGGAAGACAAGCTAAATTAATCTATGACTATATGAAATTTCAAACCCTTTTTACCTGTAGTTTTTATCGAAAATAGTAACTGACTATCTTTTTTATACTAAAAATGCCGTACCAATGCCCCCTATCTGTTATGGTACGGTTCTATATCCACCTTATTAAATCAACATAGGAATTCTTTTTCTATCATGTACGGGTAGTAAATATGGTTCTTCCGCTAGATATTTGACTCATCCCTGTGAAAGGTTGCGATATAATCATGAAACGGGAGGAGAAAACTCGTTTCATGACCCTATCGCTTAGATGAGTCAAATATCCACTAGTATACGTCGAAATGTTAAAAAGGGCATATATATTCCCGATACTGCTTTTTCTTTTGCGACATTTCTCAAACTCTCTGACTAATAATCACTTCATTCTCTCTTCTACGACAATTCAAACCTATCTATCTACATTTTTTAAGAATTATAACTAATCTACCTCCGTTAACTTTACTTATTCGCTTCTTCTAATCATTCTTAGACAAAATGCATTCTTATTTCAAGGATTTAATGCAGATTCTTATCTATGAATGAAGGAATTTGAATAATGGTTTTTATCATAAAAGTATTGCCTCTATGTTACAATTAAGAAAAATATAACGGGAGCTGATAGAAATGACTAACAATTCTAGTAAAGACTTTCAAATGGAATCGTTTGTTCTTTATCTCATTTCAAGTATGTTAATCCCTTTCGCTATTCTTAACTATTTCAATGTTTATATATGGAATATGAGCTTTAATCCGGTTGATTTTGTATTAAAGCCCCTTATCCTTGCTCCAGTTGTCAGCCTATTACTTGCTTTATTAACAGAGTGGGGAATCTATGCCTATAATTATGTAAAACGTCTAAGCCTAACGGTTAAAAAGCAAAATGGCCGATTTTCGCTCAAGGTGGTAGAAAAGAGTCTGCCCATCCATGTCATCGATCAAAGTTACCTCAACGAATTTCAAATTAAAAGCGGCACAATTGTAGATATGCGGATAAAAGACCGTAACTCCCTTTCCTTTGATCCTTCTATTGAAGTAATTAAATTATTTAGTCATGATCAACAAGTTAATATTCATTATTTATTAGAAAATGCCAATCTTCTCATTCAGAGCACTGCCCTCAAAAATAAGCCAATTACGTTTATTGTTGATAGTAAAAAGGAACGAAATCGAACCATCACTAAAATATGGCTGAAGTTAATCCTTAATCCAAACTCTAAGTCGGCTAACGATGACATTCATACAATAAAAAGACTTATCTATTAGCGCATTTGTCTTCCAACCTGGAATTTAACCCTACCTTTAAACCAGGTAAACATCCCAAGACCTTTCAACTTATGTGATATAGATGCGATTAGTGCTCCTCATACGCCTGATTCCTCTATCAGACAACATAGAATAGGGAAAAGAAATACGGGCAATCAGGCTGAGCATAATTGTTTCATCACCTTATGCACCAACTCTCAACTATTTCTAAACCAAACTCCTCTTTAATATCATGAAATAAACTACAGATACTATTACCCCCCCTCCCCTCTCCTTACTAACAAACCACTTTACATCCCCATCAATCTCCATATAGTTCCCCATCGATATTTCCTATAAAATGATAATAATTTCTTATTTAAAATAATTTTAATTTAAAAGGTTGACACTTCATTCTTTTTATATGATAATAATTATCGTATTAGAATTATTCTAATCAAGATAACAAATTAAACGATATTACGTTCAAAACACATATATTAGGAGGAAATATACAATGTCTTTAATCGGAAAAGAAGTACAACCATTCAAAGCATCTGCATATAAAAATGGAGAGTTTATCGAAGTAACAGAAGAAAACTTTAAAGGTCAATGGAGCATTGTTTGCTTCTATCCTGCAGACTTTACTTTCGTATGCCCTACAGAACTTGAAGACTTGCAGACACAATATCCAGCACTAAAAGAACTTGGTGTTGAGGTGTATTCCGTTTCAACGGACAGCCACTTCACTCATAAAGCATGGCATGATACATCAGAAGCAATTGGAAAAATTACTTACACAATGATTGGTGACCCATCACACCAAATCTCACGTAACTTTGATGTGCTAATTGAAGAAGAGGGACTAGCTGATCGCGGAACATTTATCATTGATCCAGACGGTGTCATCCAAGCTCTTGAAATTAACGCAGACGGAATTGGCCGTGATGCAAGCACACTTATTAATAAAATTAAAGCCGCACAATATGTTCGCAATAACCCTGGTGAAGTTTGTCCAGCAAAATGGCAGGAAGGCTCTGAAACACTTAAGCCAAGCCTAGATCTTGTAGGAAAAATTTAATAACTCATGTAGACAAAAGCGCTGGGATATCCCAGTGCTTTTGTTTTGTTCTTTAACATTACAACAGCAGAAAGGAGTGGTTGCTGCCCTATTTGTACAGCTTCCCTTTGGTGTTATGATGAAAGCACATTTTCTCCGTTTTCCTACGCATGTCCATTCCAAAAGCATATGATACAGTAAAGAATCTAAAGGAAGGTGATAAAGTGATTGATATAATCCTGTATCCAATATTAATTGGAATCATCATCTATGGAATTATTATGGTAAGGTTTGTAATGAACTATCAAAATAAAGAAGTACTAAATCATTTAAAGAAAGACACGCCTCCTAAATCGGAAGAAGAAAACACTCCCTCTCCTGCAAAAGTGCCTGCAACTATCTCCCAATCTACAAACCGCATAGATAAATAAAACGATAGTCTAACTTATCTTTTATACAGAAGGGAGGGTCTATAAAATCGTTCATTTATTATTATTTTCCATTCTTGTTGGATTATTTCTTCTTGGAATGTATCTGCTAAGGGCAGGACTTTACAATCTATCAGCTGACACGATGAAAAGGTGGCTGGTGAATCTTACTGATACGACTTGGAAGGGTTTCTTGCTTGGGATTGTCATTACAGCCCTTCTGCATAGCAGCTCCGCTGTCATGATTATTACCATTGGATTAGTCGCAGCCCGAATACTCACATTTACCCAATCGATTGGAATTATTTTAGGCACGAATATAGGCACAACGATTACAGCCGAAATCATTACTTTTAATATTGAATCAACCATTATTCCAATGGCGATTATTGGGGCAATCCTATTCTTTATAAAGAAAAGTAACTACCATAACACTGGCTCCATTCTTCTTGGTATGTCTGCTGTCTTCGGGGCAATGTGGGGCTTTGAAACATTAGCAAAGCCTATGAAGGATATGGCCTATGTGAAGGATTTGCTTCTTACTTTAGATAACAATCTCTTCTATGCTGTTTTAGCCGGAGCAATACTTACTGCCATTATTCAATCAAGCACTGCAACTACAGGAATTATTATGGGATTTCTATCGGCAGGAACGATGAATTTAGATACCGGAATTGCCATTTTATTGGGGGCAAACATAGGTACTTGTGTTGATGCATTGGTAGCCTCCATTGGCTCAGGCAGAGAGGGCAAACTAACTGCCTTCGCACATACGTGGCTGAATATACTTGGAGTAGCAGCATTTTATCCATTTATAGGACTGCTGGCGAATCTAGGAGAATTCTTATCCTCTCAGCCAGATGTACAGCTTGCCCATATCAGCGTCATATTTAACATCATTGTTTCGCTAATTGTCCTGCCTTTTGCAGGTCCATTCGGAAAGCTAATCCTGAAAATACATGACCGCAAACAACCATCTACCTAATCCATCCTTCTTGTATCCCACTCAACTGCATTAGCACCCCTCCGCTTTCCCAGAAAAAACTCCCGCAAAAAGCTTTTTTAGAATTTATTTCCAATGTGTCCAAGTACTATCTGACAGCCGCGCATAATTTATATAGTAATATGAAATATTCAGTTCGAAAGGAGAAGATCTATTTGTCAAAAGCTCTACATTTAAATTTAAGGGTTGATCCTACACAATACATTCCTCAAATTCGTCAAGTTCCAGGTTATGATTATATTCACATGGTCCGTCAGCCAAAATATATGATAGACATGACTCTGCTTAATGAAAAGGTTCATTACCTTAACGAAATTTTCTCTCCACAAGAATTTATTAAGAAGAATAATATCTCCCTTTTACATGCTCACCATGGCCAGCTAGGCGTATTATTACTTCCCTTTAAAGACAAGACAGGCCTTCCATTAGTAACAAGTATCCGCGGCAGAGATGCCACTATGGCCGATCAGCCTGTTGGTTATTTAGAAAGTATGAGAATGTTATTTGAGAAAGGTGAAGAGTTTTATCCTGTCTGCCAATACTTGGCTGATAGAATTATAGAGTGGGGTTGCCCGCCAGAAAAAATCAAAGTACTGTATGGAGGCGTGGACCTAAGCAAATATCATTACAGCCCCCCAAAAAGCTTTAGCGACTCCCAAAATATCCTATCAGTAGGAAGATTAGTAGAAAAAAAGGGCCACCATATCCTCATGCAGGCCTTCCATAAAATAAAAGATAAATATCCAAATGCAACGTTAACAATTATCGGAAGAGGAGAACTTGAAGAACAACTTAGATCCTTGGCTGAACAACTAAATTTAGGGGACTCTTTCCAGCTATTAAATCACCTTCCTAAAGAAAAAGTACGCGAGCATATGGAGAATGCGGACTTATTTTGTGCAGCCAGTATGGAGGCGTCCAACGGGGATGTGGAAGGGATTCCAAATACTTTGAAAGAAGCCATGGCACTTGGTGTACCAGTCATTTCAACTTTTCATGCCGGAATTCCTGAATTAATTACTCATAATCAAGAAGGATTCTTAGTACAGGAAAACAATGTGGACGAACTAGCTCAAGCCCTCGAATATATGCTTGATGAAAGGGCCCAGTGGGAATCATTTACACTTGCAGCACGTCAAAAAGTGGAGCAGTCCTTTGACCAACAAAAACAGCTTCTCTTGCAAGCACAATACTATAACGAATTGTTAGGAGGGAAATAAATGGAGGATTTCAAATCAATTAGCGTAACCAAAGGAGAAAAAGCATTGGTGATTGATAATCCGACTTCCTTTCCATTAATCGGAGCCGGAACGCAAGGGGCCGTCTTTAAACTTTCAGAAGAGAAATGTGTAAAAATTTATTCAGATGAACTACAGGCGAAAATGGAAACTGAGGCCCTTAAAGCAGGTCAAAAATTGCCTTTCTTTCCTAAATTATATGACACTGGCAGAAACTATGTCGTTATGGAATACTTTAATGCTCCAACATTAAAGGAATACCTGAGAAATTGCACATATATCCCCGAGTCCATTGCCATAAAACTTCTTACCATTTTAAGAGAATTGAAAAAAGCTAAATTCACAATGATTGATGCCCCGCTTCGACATATTTTTGTCCTTGAAAATGAAGAACTAAAGGTAGTTGACCATGTAAATGCCTTTAAGAGAATTCATCCTGTCCCCCTAAAATTATTAAGAGATTTAAATATCATTCTATTAAAAGACTCCTTTTTAGCTTGGGTGAAACAATTAGAACCAGATACCTATAAGATGTGGGAAAAATATTTCCAGGAAAATGATTTAGATTATCGGAACATCCCCGTTTCTTCCGGAGGCTCTGGAAAAGGAGTAAAAGTTGACAGTGCAGTAACACAGCCTTTAATAGGAAAAGGCCATCAAGGGGCTGTTTACCGAATTGCTGAAGATAAATGTGTAAAAATATATGGGAGTACGGACCATTGCAGACAAGAGAAAGAAGTACTTTTAAAGAGCAAAGACCTTCCTTTTATTCCAAAGGTATATGAAACCGGTCCAAATTATATCGTTATGGAATATTTACTAGGGCCCAATCTAAACGCTTATTTAAAAAAGCAATTACAGCTTTCAGAAGACATTTCAAGACGCCTGCTCGATATCTTAACCATGATGAAACAATCAGGCTTTAAACAAATTGACGCCCCATTACGGCATATCTTTGTTACTAATAACGGATTTAAAATGGTTGATCATGTGTATTCCTTCACCAGACTTCAAGATCGGCCGCTCGAGCTATTTCAAAACCTGCATGAAAGGGGCTTCTTAGACACTTTCCTCGAGCATGTCAAGATGATGGACCCTAAGACACATGCCGCATGGACAAAACTTCCAATCCCGCTTACAAATGAAGAAATAGCAGCATTAGAAGAAAAGGAAGGCAATTCAGATAAAAATAGTAAATCAAATAAAAGCAAATCCCAGAAGAATAATAAATCGAAAAATAGCAAATCAAATAAAAGTAGCAAATCAAATAACAACAGTAAATCAAATAAAAGCAAATCCCAGAAGAATAGTAAATCGCAAAACAGCAAATCAAGTAAAAATAACAAATCAAATAATAACAGTAAATCAAATAAAAATAGATCGGACAGAGAAGAAACTGCCTCTACAAAAGAAACGAAACAAAAGAAAAAAAAGTAAACTAAGAGATTAAAAAATGCAGGGTCCTGTTCGTTAATTGAACAGGGCCCTTAGATTTACTACTCCTATTATTTTTGTGTTATAGTTGTGGCAAAATGAACAAAGCAAATGAGGTAATTAAAATGAAGTTGATTGCATCAGATTTAGACGGAACGCTTTTAAATGAAATAGGAGAAATCAGCCAAGAAAATGTCCAAGCGATTAATAAAGCAACGGAAAAAGGGCTGCGCTTTGTTGTAGCAACAGGCAGGTCGTATGATTCTGCAAAAAGAATCCTTACGAAGGCTGGGATTTCTTGTCCGATTATATGTCTAAATGGCGCCGCGTCATATGACATAAATGGAAAGTTAATACGCAACATTCCTATGGATGCAGCGATTTGCCGCAAAATTGTGTCCGTTTGCCAAAAGGCAGAAATGTATACAGAGCTTTTTATGGAAAACAGTGTACTTTCCTCCGGCAAAGACAATTTTATGGACGTAGCCATTCAGATGTTTAAAGACGTTATGCCTAACTCCACAGAAGAAGAAATTCGCCATGTTGTGGAGAAACGTTTTCAAGATGAAAACGTGCAATTCATCGATAACCTTGAAGGGCAAATTTCCAACGAAAATAACACGATTTATAAAGTACTCAGTTTTTCTCTTGATGAAGAGAAATTAACAGAGGCCTACCATGAATTGAAAAATGAACCTGGAATGATTATTACATCCTCTGGCCACTTGAATCTTGAATTCAACCATCCTGATGCTAAAAAAGGCTTGGCTTTGAAAGAGCTTGTGAACAGTATGGGAATTGACATGAAGGATGTCATGGCTCTAGGGGACAATTTAAATGATAAGAGCATGCTTGAGGAAGCAGGACGCGGCGTAGCTATGGGAAATGCTGCGGAGGAAATTAAAGAACTATGCAGGTATACGACGAAACGAAACACTGAGCACGGGGTAGCCTATGCAATCGAGGAAATGCTAAAAAGTTACCATCTATAAAGCACTGGGCACCATCCAGAAAAACTGGACGGTGCCCTATTTTACCTATTTCCCGATAATCAGCTCGGTTTCATTTTCTCTTTTTAAAATTTCCATCGCTACTTCTTTTGCCGATTTTAGTCTTGAACGGTCGGTTACAAAGTTATTTTCATCCCAAAAAGGGGTATCCATGCCGCCCATATATACACCAGAAACAGAAATAGATGTATTCTCTAATTCTTTTACTAATGCTTCAGTAAACCCTCGAAGTGCAAACTTACTCGCACAATATGCTGTTTCATGAACCTTTCCATATAATCCAGCTGTTGAAATAATGTTCATGATTTTTCCGGCATTTCGTTCTAAAAAAGCAGGTAATATTGCTTTTGTAACATAAATCGTTCCCTTTACATTTGTATCAATCATGGAGCTAATCTCATCCGCTTTGATTTCCTGGAGAGGGCCGAAGTAACCAACCCCTGCATTATTGATTACCTGATCAACCCTTTCCTTTTCATTCAAATCGGAAATCATTTGTTCAACCATCTTTGCGTCCGTTATATCACAAGGAATCGTTATCGCATTTCCATCTGTCTTTTCTATCATTTGACAGACTTCATCTAGACTAGAAGCTGTTCTTCCCACTAGAATGATTCGATTTCCCTTCCCTGCATATGCAAGAGCAAGTTCTTTTCCTAGTCCTGTACCTGCCCCTGTAATTAAGATTGTTTTCATACACTACACCTCTGCATTATTTAAAACTAGGTTGTGTGAAGCAATCATTTTGATGCATCAACTAATGCTTGCTCTTCAAATCGGTTAAAAAGCTTGTGCCATACTTAGGCATGTTTACTTGGAAATTTTCAGCAACGGTTGCCCCCACATCAGCAAAGGTCTTTCGAACAGGAAACTCGAAGCCTTCCTTCATGCGCTTTGAATAGACAAGAAGCGGAACATATTCCCGTGTATGATCGGTGCCTGGGTGAACGGGGTCATTCCCATGGTCAGCCGTAATAATAAGAAGATCATCTTCATTCATGTTAGGAAGTACTTCTGACAACCTTACATCAAATTCCTCCAGTGCCTTTCCATAGCCAATTGGATCACGGCGATGGCCGTATAAGGCATCAAAATCAACAAGATTTAAAAAGCTTAAACCAGTAAAATCCATCGATAACGTATCAATCAGTTTATCCATGCCATCTTGATTTGAAACCGTCCGAAGTGACTTCGTAACACCCTCGCCATCATAAATATCTGAAATCTTTCCAATGGCAATCACATCGTACCCTGAATCCTTTAGCTCATTCATCACAGTCCGCTCAAATGGCTTTAATGCATAATCATGGCGATTCGAAGTTCGTTTAAACTCCCCTGGCTGTCCGACAAAAGGTCTGGCAATCACGCGCCCCACCATATACTTTTCATCAAGCGTCAGTTCACGGGCTATTTTACAAATTTGGTATAGCTCATCAAGCGGAACAATTTCTTCATGGGCGGCAATTTGAAGAACAGAGTCAGCTGAAGTATAGACAATTAATGCCCCTGTTTTCATATGCTCTTCCCCTAGTTCATCAAGAATGGCCGTTCCGCTGGCAGGGATGTTTCCAATGACTTTCCTGCCGCTTCGTGTTTCTAATTCATGAATAAGCTCATCGGGAAAACCATCCGGGAAAACCTGGAATGGGGTTTGAATATTCAGGCCCATCATCTCCCAATGGCCTGTCATCGTATCTTTTCCGGCGGAGGCTTCCTCCATCTTTGTGAAAACTGCCAAAGGGTTTTCGGCTTTTTCAATTCCTTTTAGCTGCTTAATATTACTTAGGCCAAGCTTTGCCATATTGGGCATATGAAGGCCATTCATTCTTTCAGCAATATGTCCAAGTGTATCAGCGCCCTTATCGCCAAATGCCTCCGCATCAGGAGCTTCTCCAATTCCAACTGAATCCATTACAACGAGAAAAATTCGTTTAAACATATTCTTTTCCATCCTTTTTATCCCCCAAGATTTTATAAAAAAGCTTTGTTAAAGTACTGTGTTGATAAGCCAGATTTTTGACTCATTCGTGTGAAATGAACATTTCATGACCATACAGCTTAAATGAGTCAAAAATCAACAATATTATTTAACAAAGCCTATAAAAAAGAAACGGCTCCAAAAAAGCTCAAATGACTATTAATCACTGCCATTTACGTTTTCCCACTTGCGGCAGTATGACTGAAATCTTTAATTTAAACAAACCGATAGCAAAATATACAATCGAGCCGATCATGACAACGTACCATATTTGATTGATAACCGGTGTATTCCATATCCCCATAAAATATAAAAGAGACGGAATGGTTAGTGTGACCCATGACTGTATAAAAGCAACCTTGCCAAGAAAATCGTCAATTTTCATTTGCAAAGTATTGGATAAGAAAAATAGCAGCCAAAGAAACGCCCACATTCCCCATGTTAAGGCCCCAATCCCATCATGGAAGTGAACAATGGCTGTAACGGTATAAACAATCGCAACAACCACTACCCATAAACAAAACCAGCCGAGCCCTTTACTATCCAGTCCCATTAATGCGGTGATGCCAAAATATAAATACGTCAGTCCAAACAAAAAAATAGAAGCAAAGTTATACAGCTCCCAATGGCTTTGATCTGAAGTGATAATTAAATAAAACGGAATAATAACTTGAATCATTCCTACAAACAGGTTAAATACGCCGACACTTTTTGCTTCTGCTTTTCCAACAATCAGCAAGCTATTGAGAAACAACACCGCACCTGAAAGAAACAGACCTACAAAATTCATATTCAGAGATTACAGGGAATCCCCCACAATCTTTATTCACCTCCTTAAAATAAGGAAAAGCAATTTTTCACTTCTATACAAGAAATGAAAAAATGCTTTTCCAATCTATTATAAAACTACACTTACAACAACTGCTGATAATACACTAACCAATGTTGCGCCATATAATAGCTTTAAACCAAACTTGGCAACAACATTTCCTTTTTGCTCATTTAAACCTTTTACGGCGCCTGCAATAATCCCAATGGAAGAGAAGTTAGCAAAGGAAACGAGGAATACTGAAATAATTCCTAATGTTCGCGGGCTAAATGATTCCTGCATACTTGCCAAATCCATCATCGCAACAAACTCATTAGTGACAAGCTTCGTGGCCATAATTCCGCCAGCTTCTACTGCTTCTGAGAACGGAATACCCATAATAAAAGCAAAAGGCGCAAAAATATAACCTAACATTCCTTGGAAGGAAATACCGAAAATCATCTGAAAAACACTATTAATTGCAGCAACTAAGGCAACAAATCCGATTAACATAGCGCCAACAATGATTGCTACTTTAAAACCGTCAAGGATATATTCTCCTAGCATTTCAAAGAAGCTTTGCTTTTCTGCATCTTGAATTTCTAAAATATCTTCTTCTGGTGTAACCGTATATGGATTAATAATGGAGGCGATAATAAATCCGCCGAATAAGTTCAGGACAAGTGCTGTTACTACATATCTTGGTTCAATCATTGTCATATACGCACCGACAATCGACATGGACACCGTTGACATTGCTGACGCACAAAGAGTATATAAACGGTTGGCTGGCAATAGCCCTAACTGTTTTTTCACCGTAATAAAAACTTCAGATTGACCAATCATGGCTGATGCCACAGCATTATATGATTCTAATTTCCCCATGCCATTTACTTTACTCAGCAATAAACCAATTGCCTTCATAACAACCGGCAATATTTTCGTATACTGAAGAATACCAATTAACACGGATATAAATACAATCGGCAATAAAACATTAAGGAAGAAAGGGGCTTGTCCGTCATTGGCAATGCCGCCAAACACAAAGGCGACCCCTTCACCTGCATATTCTAATAGCTTGCCAAAAACACCAGCAAACACCTTAATTAAACTTAAACCGAGAGAAGTGTTTAATAATAAGGCAGATAATAGTAACTGAATAATAACCATAAGAATAACCGGTTTTATTTTGATATCTTTTCGATTATTACTTGCCACGTAAGCTAATCCAAAAACTACAAGTAAGCCGATGATTGCAATGATGTACTTCATCGTTAGTCCTCCAAATGGTGTTAAATTCTCAAGTTGATGTACCCGCTTCCATCTTGTGTAAATTCATTTATTTCATTAATCTTTTAAAGAGAAAGCACCAGGCAATAATTCATCAATCGTTGTTTCAGCTGTGGCCCCGTTTAAATTAGCTAAAATAATCTTTGTATCCTTGTCACAGAACTCAGCCATTACCTGACGACAGGCGCCACAAGGAGCAATAGGACCTTCTGTATCACCTACGACTACAATCGCTTCAATTTCCTTTTCACCTTCAGAAACCGCTTTAAAAATTGCTGTTCTTTCTGCACAGTTGGTTAACCCGTAAGAGGCATTTTCAATGTTGCATCCAAAGAAAACCTGCTTATCTTTTGTTAATAAGGCTGCACCAACCTGAAACTTTGAATAGGGAGCATAAGCCTTTTTTCGAGCCTCTATCGCTTGATCAAGTAATGTTTGAATATCCATTGTTTGGTCATCCTTCCTGTTCTAACTGATTTGGGCAGCATGGCTGGCCATTGGACCAGCCATTTACTGCTATTTAATATGAAGAGGTTGATATTTCACCATTAACAATTTTTACACCTGAGCTTGCCCCAATTCGATTAGCACCCGCTTGGATGACTAATTCTGCGTCTTCCACACTTCGAACACCGCCTGAAGCCTTCACGCCAATATCAGGACCTACCGTTTTTCTCATTAAAGCGACATCTGAGGCAGTTGCTCCGCCAGTAGAGAAGCCAGTAGATGTTTTAACAAAATCCGCTCCTGCCTTAACTGCTAATTCACAAGCTTTAACTTTTTCCTCATCTGTCAAAAGAGAGGTTTCAATAATCACTTTCGTCAATGCCTTCCCTTTCGCCGTATCAACTACCGCTTTAATATCCCCTTCAACTGCATCATAGTCTTGGTCCTTTAAGGCACCGATATTAATGACCATATCCACTTCTGTTGCACCATTTTCAATCGCATTCTTTGTTTCAAAAGCTTTTACTGCTGGTGTTGTCGCTCCAAGCGGAAAGCCAATAACCGTGCAGACCTTTACTTGTGGCGTATCACGAAGAAATTCTGCGGCTGTTTTCACCCATGTTGGGTTAACGCAAACAGATGCAAATTGGTATTGTTTTGCTTCTTCAAGCAGCTTCATTACTTCATTCTTTGTCGCATCTGCCTTTAATAATGTATGATCAATCATTCCCGCTATATTTTTTGTCATGCTTTTCCATCCCTTTTTCAATTATTGTATTTCTGTATAAATTAGCGTAGGTTTTTCTACTTTTTCATCTACTATACGATAAGCAGAGTAAATTTTGTCCATTGCCTCTTGGACATTTTCTTGGTTGCTGTGAATCGTTACTAAAGCCTCTCCAGCTTGAACAGGATCGCCGACTTTTTTATGAAGCACAACACCTACTGCTAAATCGATAACAGATTCTTTCGTCGCTCTTCCCGCTCCTAGTACCATCGCAGCAACTCCGATTGTTTCAGCAGTAATTTCCGCCACATATCCAGACTCTTTAGCAGGAACAGCGATAGTATACGAAGCTGTTGGAAGCTTAGCAGGATCATCAACAACAGATGCATCTCCGCCTTGAGCAGCAAGGAAGGTTTTAAAGCTTTCCAATGCCTTTCCATTTCGAATGGATTCTTCCAACATTTCACGGGCTTGCTGGTAATCTGCTGCCTTTTCTGCTGATACGACCATATGACTGCCAAGTGTCAAACAAAGTTCATGTAAATCTTCAGGCCCCTGACCATTCAATGTATCAATTGCTTCTTTCACTTCAAGAGCATTTCCAACAGCAAATCCAAGCGGCTGGCTCATATCTGAAATAATCGCTTTTGTTTTACGGCCGACGCCATTTCCAATGTCAACCATTGTTTTGGCCAATTCCTTTGCATCCTCAAGGCTCTTCATAAACGCACCGCTGCCTGTTTTAACATCAAGGACGATTGCATCAGCCCCCGCAGCAATTTTCTTACTCATAATTGAACTGGCAATAAGAGGAATAGAATCTACTGTTGCTGTAACATCCCTTAATGCATACAATTTCTTATCAGCAGGAGTCAAATTGCCGCTTTGACCGATGACAGCGACTTTATTTTTATTAACTAATTCGATAAATTCCTCATTTGTAATTTCTACATGAAATCCTTTAATCGATTCTAATTTGTCAATCGTACCGCCAGTGTGTCCTAGACCTCTTCCTGACATCTTGGCAACCGGCACACCAACAGAAGCAACAAGCGGCGCCAATACAAGTGTAGTCGTATCGCCAACTCCGCCCGTACTATGTTTATCCACTTTTATCCCTTCAATTCCAGAAAGATCAATCTGATCACCAGATTGAACCATTGCTTCTGTTAAATGGACGCGTTCTTCCTTTGTCATTCCTTTGAAGAAAACAGCCATGGAGAAGGCTGACATTTGATAGTCTGGAATCTCTCCATTTGTAAAACCATTTATCAAAAATTGAATTTCTTCTTTCGTTAATTCAAAGCCATCACGTTTTTTCTCAATCAAGTCAACCATTCTCATCATGACTTCCTCCTAACAACTATGAAAAAATATTCAGTGCTTACTTAACTAAATTTAAATTGCGAACGTTTTCATTTAATACAAAAAATTAAAGGAAAATCTTTATTAGATTAAACACTTAAAAAGGATTTATTCATTTATCACAACGATTACTATAACAGTAGTAACCTAATTAGTAAATAGGTTTTTTATCAAAAAAACGGTGAATTCTTTGTGTCTTCTTTAGGCCGCTAGATTCTATACAACATGAGGAATGGTTTTACAAAACATCCATCATCACCTATGATAGATGGTAAATCATTTGGTGAATTTGAAATTTTAAAAGAGGTTGGAGCCATGCTGCAAAAATTTGGATTTTCACAATATGAAAGTAAAGTATACGAGGTACTGTCTTCAAGTCAGGAACCGTTAGATGCAACAATGATTGTAAAGCATTCCGGGGTTCCAAAAGCAAAAGTATATGAAGTGATTTCAAGAATGATTGAAAAAGGGATGGTCCTAGATTCTGTTTCCGAGAAGAAGAAGCTCTATACTGCTTTGCCCTTACATTTAGTCATTGAAAAGCTGACAAAAGAGTTTCAATCCTATATCAAACAATTAGAAAACAACGCTTCTAAAAAGATTGTCATGGATGATCGTGTATGGAGCTTAAAAGTGGACTCTTCCATTCAGCTAAAGTGTAAACAACTTTTACAAGATGCACAGCATTCTATTCATATATCCATTTGGACAGATGAACTTCCCGATTGTTTGCCATTATTAATTGAAAAAGAACAGGCTGGCGTAAAAGTAGAAGCTCTTTTCGTTGGAGAAGCCGAAGAGGAAATCCCATTATCCACCTTCTATAGTCTGTCACCTGTTGAGGAACATTCAAAATTAGAGAAAAACCGCCTGATTATTATCGACGAGGAAACCATTTTATTTGCTGGTGTAGAAAACGATTCATGGCAGGCGATGATAACAAAGTCAAAACCATTTGTTAAATTTTTCCTAGAGTTCTTCTATCATGATGTAGCGTTGACGAAGATTGCCAAAAAATATGAAAATCAGCTAATGGCAGATGAAGAAATTAAACATCTTTTACTGCGTCTGCGTTATTAAAAAGATGCATAGGGATGGTTTCGCCGCAAAAGCATTTTTCCCTCTATAACAGTAAAAAAGGCAGAGAGTATCCCTGCCTTTTTGCTATTTTATCAATGTTTCAAGCGCAATTACAACCATGTCATCAAACGTTGTCTGACGTTCCTCAACTGTTGTATCCTCACCAGTAAAGATATGATCGCTGACTGTTAAAATGGATAATGCCTGTGCCCCGTACTTTGCAGCTAGCGTGTACAATGCCGTTGTTTCCATCTCTACTGCCAGCACACCATAATCGCCTAATTGTTTTACAAGATCCATGTTGTCACGGTAGAAAACATCCGCCGACAAGACATTTCCTGCCTTGATATGAATTCCCCGCTCCGTTCCAATTTGAAAGGCATTATGCAGCAAATTAAAGTTTGCACAAGGTGCATAATCAATCCCTGGAAACGTCAAACGATTGATATTTGAATCCGTTGAAGCTGTCATAGCAAGGACTACATCACGTACATGCATATCCTTTTGAATCGCACCGCAAGAACCCACGCGGATTAAATTTTTTACTCCATACTCACGAATCAGTTCATTCACATAGATAGAAATGGATGGTAAGCCCATACCTGTTCCTTGAACAGATACCCTTTTCCCTTTATATGATCCTGTAAAACCCAGCATTCCGCGTACTTCATTGTAACAGGAGACATCCTCTAAAAATGTTTCCGCAATATACTTGGCTCGTAAAGGATCTCCAGGTAATAAAATACTCTCAGCAATTTCTCCCTGTTTAGCATTAATATGAACACTCATTTTATCAAGATTTATAAAAAGCAGTATTCCTTTTATAAATCTTGTTCACCTCCTTGTTTATAGTTCATGAACCTCTTTCGTTGATGTCTGTGCCCGTGTTATCGAAAAAACAGCACTAATTAACGCGAGAAGGACAAAAATCCCCCCGATGGATGCATTATAGAGCACAGAATGCTGATTAATGACCAAACCGCCAATGACAGACCCTGCTGCAATCCCTAAATGCATGGCAGAATTATTTAGACTTTGCTGTATATCAGCAGTTTCTGGAGTTGTTTCAATTAAATAATTTTGCTGCGCCGGAGTAATGGCCCAACTTAACATGCTCCAAACCATCATCACAATTATAAAAAGGACAATTGAAAAGGTGACCTTCGGCAGAACAAATAGAACAAGACAAAAGACAGAGATGATCAACAATATGCTCTTTTGCGACCCCCACTTGTCAGCCATAAATCCGCCAACCCCGCCGCCAAAAACAGCTGCAAGCCCAAAAATGAAGTAAAAAATACTTACCCATGTTGAATTTAAATGCAATGCGGTTTGCAAAAAAGGTGTGAGGTAAGCATATAACGTTAAATGCCCTGTTAAAAACAGAAGAGATGTTAGCTGTGCAGACAAAATCTTCGGTTTCTTTAGTGTTTCCAATTGCTGTCTTAAAGATATGACAGGCTTTGGTTCCATTTTTGTAAAAAACAACATAATTCCTATCATAGAAATGAGTGAGAGGATAGCAATGAACAAAAACGGCGAACGCCATCCGAAATGTTGTCCAATGACAAGACCCAGCGGTACACCAATGACTAATGACCCGCTAACACCCATCATTATAATCCCAATAGCCCTTGCGCGATATTCTTCTTTCACAATAGTGGATGAAATCGTTATAGATAAAACAACTAAAAGAGATCCAGTGGCCGCCGAGATAATTCTTGATATAAAAAGAATGGGGAAATTAGGACTTAAAAAGGCCAAAAGATTTCCACCAAAAAAGATTAATAAAGACCAAATAAATAATCTTTTCCTTTCTACCTTGGCTGTTAAGGTTAACAATACTGGAGAGGCAAGCGCAAAAACAAGAGAATAAATAGTAATCAATTCCCCAGCTTTACTGACAGATACACCAAGGCCATTTGAAACAATGTCTAGGATTCCGCCAACTATCAATTCTGCCATCCCAACTACAAATGAAACAATAGATAATAGATAAACCTTATAATTCAAGCAGCCCACCCTTCCTATACATACATTAATCATAGTTACTACCAATATAGTAACCTTTTATAAATATTTATTGCAAGCTATATTTTCTGTTATTCTAGCTCATTCCTCAATGAAGTAAGAAAACCCCCTCTACAAGAAGAGGGGGATAACTTTTGGCAAATATAGTTAGGTGCTGCCGATTTCCATACCTGGAACTGTTCCATTCGATGGTGCAAGCCTTTTTTGTTGGCGTTGTTCTTCTAGAAGACCCATCATTAAAGTTTGGATGAGTTCTGTTAGGATGTTGGCATGGGAAGGGTCTGCTAAATTTTTTGTTTCCATAGGATCTTTTGTGAGGTTATATAACTCATATTGTTCAGGAACAGGCACTTTCCTCGTCGTTATTTTCGAAACGGAAATGGAAATCTCTTCATTAATAGGAATTTGACTCTCGATTTCCGTTAACTGATCTTCCACCCCTGGGTCACTCCAAAATTGTGGATTATCAAAGTACCGAGAGAATTTCCATAGCTCATTTCCTTTATCTCTACCTGTTTGAAGATAGGCAATTACAGATTCTATATGGTTCGGTTGGGTAACAGAATTATAAGGTTCCCCCGTAAAACTAGTCTGAAATAATCCCTTTGTCACATCATCATCTGTCATAAAATAAAGTGGCTCATTTGCCCGATGAAAGGAATCTTTTCCATATAGAAGCGGTGTTAGATCTCTACCCACAGGCGGGTGTACTTCAGAATGATCATTTATTAGCTTCTGACGAATTTTGTCGCCATCAATTCTAGCAAGCCCTAACAAGGTTGGGAGAATGTCTACATGACTTGTCAACATATCCGTTGTAAGACGGTTAGAAAATAGTCTTGGACTATGAATAATAAAAGGAACATGAATCGCTTCTTCGTAAGCATTATACCATTTTTGAAATAGCCCTCCATGGGCACCTAATAAGTCGCCATGATCAGAAGTGAAAATAACAATTGTATTTTCATAGAATGTAGAGGATTTCAAAGCATCATATACTTTGCTCATTTCTTGATCAACTTTTTTGTGAAGTGAAAAATAAAGTTGACGATAAAATAGACTGTCCCTTGTTGGTTGAAAGGCTTTCGGATAGGTTTCTTTATAACTTTGTTGTGCATTTGGCTTTGTTTCTAATAATTCATCGGCCGTCGGAGCAGGAGGGATAATAGGAACAGAGGGATCTATTTCAAAGTTAAATAAAGGATGGAATTCCGTGATATCGCCAAATAACGTAATATCATGAGGATTGACAAAAGAAGATACAATTAGCCATGGTTCGCTCTGATTCGTGCTATCCGTTTCAAGTGAATGGATTAAATCAACTACTTCCCTTGAATAAACTTCATCACGCCCGCTTGTTCCAATTGCAGCTGATGAGGCAGAATTACGAGGGTTTGGCCCATGTGGCTCCGGACCAAGCCAGCCAGAAAATCCATAATCATCTAGACGTTCAGCGTCTAAGTAAAGCTTCTCAAGTTGAGGATCAGGAACACCCGTATTAGGGTCATAACTAGGCAGCGCATTATGAGTCCCTGGAATTAATATATCCTGAACGCTCGCATGCCACTTTCCTTTCCAAAATGTTCGATATCCTGCTGCACGAAAATAATCTCCAAAAGTAGGAACCGTATTGGGATTCAACCAAAATACATCTGGGGCAAATGAAAATGAGGCACCGCCAGTTGTTTTCGTCAAGCCATGCAGTGATGGATATTGTCCTGTATATAGTGTTGCTCTACTAGGAGAGCAAGCTGTGCTGCCAACATAATGGTTCAAAAATTCCACACCGTTTTTACGTAATAATTCCTGTGTCTTAAGATTTTCCCTGCGCCACTTCTTTAATTCTTCATTTTCGTATATAACCGGAAAACGCTGTTCATCCACTATAAAGATAAGAAAATTGGGTCTAGTTGCCTTGGTGTTTTTAGCATTTCGCTTCGCATGACCCTTTTCCATACATCTCCACCCTCCCATTGCAAATATTAAAATATTTTATGATTAGAGAGTAGAAATGATTGTACATTTTAGGGAATCTTTATTTAACGATGTACAAGCCTCTAAAAGTGAGTACATATTGGCTTTGTTAAAGTACTGTGTTGATAAGTCAGATTTTTGACTCATTCGTGTGAAATGACCATACAGCTTAAATGAGTCAAAAATCAACAATATTATTTAACAAAGCCAAAATATTATACGAGCGTTAACGAGATAATTTCTTTTATTTTCAAGAGAGCATCATGCTCTTCTCCGATTGAAAGCTGGCCATCAATCCTTTTGGTTTCTACCTCTTTAATCAGACGGATAATCACGTCAATAAAAATGTTATTTGACGCCATTCCCTCTGTAACCATAGGAAAGTAATTCATTGCCTCGTCCAAATCTCCGTTAATAAACTCATTAAAGAAATAATTCCAATATATTTCCTTTTTATTGATTTCACTATCTGGTTTGACATCGACTATATTCTCCCATTCAATAAAACGAACAATTGTAATAGAAAAATTTAATGGCAATTCATATACTTTGGCTGTATCAAGTTCCTCTAGAATTGGAAAATAAGGCTGATTCTCATTTACTGATTTTATTCTTGCTCTTTTTCCATTTGATAGTTTGACAATACAATCCTTTGGATAAATCTTGATTAATTCCATTAAGCTAATTACATATTTTAGATCATATTTATTTTCTTTACTTAACAATAGCTCAATTGCTTTGATAGAGGAAAACGGATTTTTTCTGTAAGGACGCTGTAAAGTAAGTGCAGAATATGTATCAACAACTGCTAATAGTCTTACTTCCTCTGAGAGAAATTCACCTGTCAGCCCCTCAGGATATCCTGATCCATCTAGGCGCTCATGATGTGACTTTATTAAATCTCTATATATGAGCGGAAGGTCATTCTCTATCATTACATTTATCCCATATAAGGTATGTTTCTGCATTTCCTCATATTCTGTCTTCGAAAGAGTTCCATCTTTTTGTAATAGTTTTCTATTAACTTTTAATTTTCCTATGTCATAAATAAGACACCCCATTGCAAAAGAACGAATATCTTTTATACCTGACTCTCTCGCTAATAAGGAGCCTAATAGAAATACATCAAAAGAATGAAAATAACTATAAGGATCCTGCTTTTTTAATGAGAATAAAAGCGTGGAAATCCGGCTGTCTAATAGTGAAGAGATAAATAGATTTTCAAGCCATGAAAGCTCTAAATCACTGTTAAGGACTAATCCATATCTAGCCTCACTCACTACATATTGCAGACTTTCATAAAATAATACTTTAATATCAAACAGTTCTTTTGAATAAAAAATCTTTTCCTTTTGTTTAACTACGTTTTCTACTGTATTTTTTTTAGCGGGAAACTGGCTTTTAGGCTGTAGTTTTGTAACTCCCCAATTCTCTAAATTTTTTAACAGCTCATTATTTACAACCGTACCGGCTTTTACCAGAAGGGTCTTATTAAAGTAAATGTCGCTAGCAATTACCTCTCCTTTCTTTAGCTGGTTAATAAAGCTTAAATCCTCCTGTATCATAAGCCGCTCCTTTCGTGTACAAATTACTGAAAATTAGATTAATATATTAATAAGAAAGATAATTTAACTCTATTATATAACATACTCCATGATTTTTTTGTTACATTCTGTATGCTGATATAAATTAGTGAACTATTACGTTCTCTATTCTCCTGTTTAAGTAGTAGCAGCCTGCTTCTCTATCCTACTTGTTTCACGTGGAACAGCTTTTCAGAGGATAATAGACACCTTTTTCCGTTATATTCACACCCTCGGTTATATCCTGAATAACTTATGCTCCAATTTGTGCAAAAAAAATGATACAGAGCTATCTTTCTCTGTATCATTTCTTTTTCTTCTTCTCGACGATAATATAGGCTTGCTTCGGATGGTTTACTTGATCCGGATATTTTAGTCTTAATTCTCCTTTATCTACTAGTTTAGCCAAGTAATTATTCCGTAATCCATCAGGTGTCCGCTCCAGCAGGACAGCTAATTCTCTTAACATGAGAGGTTTCTGGGCACAAAGTCTTATAATCATATCCTCCATAACAGGCAAGGATAAACGCTTTTTTCTTCTGGCCAACTCCGATATTTCCCATATCTTTCTTTCTATTTCTTCTGGTGAAACTTGATCCATATCTTCGACTTTATCTCCGTTTGTCGAAAGACCCTCCATTAAATCTTCTTTTTCATCTATTATAATCGGTTCACTGTTATTAGAGGAGTCCAGATTTTCGACAGCAGTTGCTACTTCATTATTGTAGGAGTTTGATTCGTTATTATAGGAGTTAAGGTCGTTATTATAGGAGTTATCCTCGCTATTTACGGAGTTAAGGTCGTTATTATAGGAGTAAACACCATTATTATAGGAGCTATTCTCGCTATTTACGGAGTCTAATCCGTTATTATAGGAGCCCTCATCGTTATTTAAGGAGTCAGAGTCGTTATTATAGGAGCTCTCTATTCCGTTAAAATCCGACACAAACAACTCTTCTTCTTCGGGAAATAATAAAGGATCGTTTTCTGCTGTATTCTCTGAACTTTCTTCCGATACACTATCTTTTATATGCAATGTAAGAATCGTACGCTTTGACTCCGAATCTTGGACCAAATCAAAGGCATCTTCATTATAGCCTGTCCATATGGTTTTAATCTGTTTCAGCCCAGAACCTGTTCTTTTACAAAGGCCGATTAAAATAAACATTTTAAACAAGTTGGGATTACGCAGATTACTTATATTTCCTTCGAATGCCTGTTCTGCTGGTATCCGAAAAAGGCCAGGGTTAGAAAACCGTAATAAACCTCTTTCTTTCTCGATTACAATACCTCCTTCACCGTAATAATCAGCATGAACCAATGCATTTATTAATGATTCATGAAGGCAATATACAGCTGCATTCGGAGCAAAATAATCATTAAGAGGCAAGGATTGGAGATTATCTGTTAAATCGTCACTTGTTTTAAGATAGAAATCAAATACATTACCTGACCAAGTACCGTCCTGTGAAGTAAATCGTTTTGACCAGTCTTCATCCAGTGTCTCTTCTAAACTTTCCCGATATTCAAGGAAGTACTGCGGCAATACTTCAGTAATGATCCTTTCCTCGCTGAACATCAATAGACCAGCAAGAGTCAGGCCTTCTTCATTTGTGTTCCTTACCTTTCCCCAAGCACCAATTTTATATAAAAACTCCTTAATTTCCAGTCCGCTCCAAGGATGATTAGGTTTCATATTTGAAAACTTTTCTTGGTACCTTTTAACCGATTCGAAATTCAGCTCATTTATCCCATAATGCTCCAGGATTAAATTATCTTTGGGAACGGATGAATATTCAGGCGAATGATGTACATTAATATTCATTTCACACTCTCCCTTGCACTTCATTTATTTTTCTAGCTTTTTTTATTTTATCATCTTTTATCCCGTCCTTCTCTTTTATCTATTGGTATGTAAAATTTGCCTTTGCCAACTCAACAAGATAAGGATTGAAAATAAATTATATCCATATATTAACTGTTATAATAAAAAAGGAAGGAATTTATTCAGTGTTATCATCGATTCTCATTCAGAATGCTTATATTTCCGCTGTAAAATAAAAGCAGTATAAATGGTATTTTACTTATAGGCGTGTGAAATGTTCATTTCACACGAATGAGTCAAAAATCTGGCTTATCAACACAGTACTTTAACAAAGCCTACTTATAAAGGGTAGGGGAACATAAAAAAACTCATTAAGGAGCTCCTTAATGAGTTCTTTCTCAAACTTTAAATGTACTTACTATGGATTGTAAATTTTCTGCAAGTGAAGCCAAGGATTGTGCGCTGGCTGAAATTTCCTCCATGGTTGCTGTTTGCTCTTCTATAGCTGCGCTTGACTCTAGTGCGCTGCTCGCGGCTTGTTTGGCCACTTCCTGCACCTCTGAAATGGCTCTCAAAATCTCTTGAGCAACACCATTCAATTGTTCCGTTGCTGCTACAACTATTTGCGTTTTCATACCCGCTTGATTCGCACCTTCTTCTATTTTTTCGAATGAGCTAAAGGTTTCTGCCGTAGATGATAAGCATAATTCTACTATGCTGTTTCCTTTTTCTATGGAAGTCATTGTATCCTTCGTACTAGCTTGCATGCTTTGAACCATCTCAGCTACTTGTCTTGAAGATTCTTTTGACTGCTCTGCCAAAATACGAACCTCATTAGCTACAACTGAAAATCCTTTACCCATCTCACCAGCCCTCGCTGCTTCAATTGCAGCGTTAAGTGCCAGCAAATTGGTTTGATCTGCAATCCCATTAATAATTGCAATAATAGTACCAATTTCATTTGATTTTTGATTTAACGAATTCACGCTATTAGAAATATCCGACATAGCATGATTAAGCTCATTTATTTGATTTACAGCGTTTTTAACTGATATAGATCCTTCATTAATATATAATACCGCCTCCTTAGTTTTCTTCAACATATCCTCGTTGCTGCTTGCAATATGATTAAGGCCTTCTGCCACCTCTTGAACAGAAACGGTTATATCATTAATCGCATTAAGCTGTGTTTCACTGCCAGAAGCACTTATTTGTGAAATATCTGCTATCATTTGAGAAGCAGCTGTACTTTCCTCGGAGCTAGCTGATAATTCTTCTGATTGGCCGGCTACTTCCATTGCTGAATCACTAACTTGAGAAACTATATTTCTAAGATCCTCCACCATTTTATTTAAAAATTGAATCATATCACCAATTTCATCTCGGTTTTTTACATTTACCTTTTCAATCGAAAGATCGCCATCTGAAACCCTTTCTAAGCTCTTACTTACTAAGGTTATTGGATTTGCAATTGAACGTCCAATGACGAATGCAATTATCCCTCCGATAATAAATGAAACAATGGTGAGAATCCAAACAGTTAGAGTAGTGGACGATAGGTTTTTATCAATATTTTCTGATGCCTCATTCATTAACTCATATTGAAACTTAATTAATGCTGCAGACTTATGGTTTATTTCAGACACAGATCGACTTGCCTGTCGGGCTAGATATAATGCTATTTCCTCCTCACCGTTTTTCTTGGTATCGATAACTTGCTGCACTAACGCATTATAATCTTTTATCCCTTTTTCTAAACCGCTAAAAAGCTGCTTACCTTTTTCTTTAGTTAAGGTGCTCTTTAATTCTTCTAGTTGTGTTAATGTATTTTGTTTATCCTCTTCATACTTTTCTAAGAATGTTTCATCATTATACAAAAGGTATCCTCTTATATTTATTGTTTGGTCCTTTTGACTATTCATTATGTCTTTGATTTGCGTTACTTTACTTACACGTTCATCTAATAAATACCTATATTGCTTATCCGTATCTTTTAATACGATTTGTCCTAAAATACCTATACATAGCAGCAAAAGCAGGATACCTAAAAAACTTGCATATAACTTTTTTGTAACTGTAAACCTCATAAAAAAATCCGCCTTTCATATTCTGCTCTATGATTTAAAGATTGTTATTGTAAATTAACAGCTCTTAACTTTCCAACTAAAATAAAGAATGATTTCTCCCTTCATTATGATTTGATTACAGGATGCTAGAATCTATCCTCGAAAAAATAATAAATACAATATAGTTCCTTTTTCTTAGTAAAGTTAAAAGTTTAATAGATAATATTTCCTATATCTAATCGCATTTTAATAGCAAATATGAAGAATTACAACTTATAAAATTGAATTTTTTAAATTTTATTAATAGTTGATAAATTTTATAGAGGATTGTCTTATATAAGACTTATTTCTATTGAATATTTGTATGGAAATAGGGGATATTCAAGGAATTCCAACGATAAAATTTATTGATACACTGCGAGTATTTTATGGAGGATGGAATGGGTATAAATAATTATGCAGTCAAATATGGAGCTGAAAACATGTCGTGAAATAGAGAAGGGGAGGCTCCCAAAAAGAATGAGAACATCCCCTTGCTTAATAAATTGAATTTGAATCTATTGATAATATATTTTTACAACCTCAGACGTTATTAATACTTTCTACAAATCTTTTCGCCGCACGTGATAAAGAAACACCTTTTAAATAACAAATGCCGATACTTCTTTTTGGAATTTCTTCTTCTAACAATACCTCGTATAAATCTCCCCGTTCTATATAATCCTTTGAAAACTCTTTGATAATGCAAGAAATGCCTAAGTTTATTCTTGTAAATTCGATTAATAAATCGTAGGAGCCAAGTTCGAACACAGGTGAAATCTGGAATCCCTTCTTTTTTAAAAAATTTTCTACAAAAATTCTAGAGTTTGACTTTTTTTCCAAAAATATTAGCGGCATTTTTATTAAATACTCAAAACTAATCGGATTCTCAGTCATTCTTTTATATTTTTCTCCACAAACAAAAATATCTTGAATCTCCTTACATGGTATGGCTTGGATTTGCTCATCTTGTATAGGTAAGTTGCATATCCCTAAGTCAGCCTTTCCTGATTTAATAAACGCACAAATTTCTGTTGTTGTTCCATTCAATATCGTTAATTTGATTCCTGGATATTTGAAGTGAAATTCCTCCAAATAGGGCAACAGAAAATAATGAGATATTGTATCTCCAACTCCGATTCGTAATTCCCCAATCTTTAATTGCTTAAATTCTAATAATTTATCTTCTGCTACCTCAATAATTCCTAAGGCTGAGTTCACGTGTTCATATAACAAATTTCCTTCATTTGTTAATTGCACACCCTTCGCTGTTCGATAGAAAAGCTGTATATCTAACTCATTCTCCAGCTTTGAAATGGATTGACTAACAGCAGATTGTGTCATATATAGCTCCTGTGCCGCCTTTGAAAAACTTTTATTTCGGCTAACAACATTAAAAATACGATATAAATCCAATTTCCCGACCATATAAGCCCTCCTTATATGAGGTATTATAAACATTAATTTTACTAATATCACAGAATAAGGTTATAGTAGTATAGGGTAAAAAATGTACTTTATTTAACAAAATAGGACTCATATTTGAGGAGAGATTATATTGGAAAGAGTAGTTGGAACAGTCGTACGCGGACTTCGCGGACCAATCATTAACCAAGGAGATAACATTGAAGAAATTGTCGTAAATACTGTATTACATACTGCAAAGGTAGAAGGTTTTTCTATCGAGAACCGTGATATTGTAACAATCACGGAATCGGTTGTAGCACGCGCTCAAGGGAACTATGCAACGATTGACCATATTGCAACAGATATTAATCGTAAATTTGGCGAAGAAACCGTTGGTGTCACTTTTCCAATCCTCAGCCGCAACCGGTTTGCGAACTGCTTAAAAGGAATTGCAAAAGGAACAAAGGATGTAGTCTTAATGTTAAGCTACCCATCCGATGAAGTGGGGAACCACCTTGTAGATATTGACGAGCTAGACATAAAAGGAATTAATCCTTGGACAGACGTACTATCAGAAGCTGACTTCCGCAAGCATTTCGGTTATAACAAACATCGATTCACAGGTGTTGACTATATTGATTATTATAAAGGTTTAATCGAAGCCGAAGGAGCAAATTGTGAAGTTGTCTTCTCGAACAATCCAAAAACCATTTTAGACTTTACGAAGAATGTGTTAACTTGCGATATTCATTCACGTTTTAGAACAAAGCGTATTTTAACAAATCATGGGGCTAAAAATGTATATGGCCTTGATGATATTCTAAAGGAATCAATCAATGGCAGCGGATTTAACGAAGCTTATGGTTTGTTGGGCTCTAATAAAGCAACGGAAGACAGTGTAAAACTCTTCCCAAATAACTGTCAGCCAATCGTTGATAATATTCAAGCCAAGCTTAAAGAAGTAACAGGTAAAACAGTTGAAGTAATGGTTTATGGAGATGGTGCCTTCAAGGACCCAGTCGGAAAGATTTGGGAACTTGCAGATCCCGTTGTATCACCCGCTTATACAGCAGGACTTGATGGCACACCAAATGAAGTGAAATTAAAGTATTTAGCGGATAACAACTTCTCACACCTGCGTGGAAGTGAGTTAAAACAAGCTATTTCTGAATATATCCAGAATAAAAATGAGGACCTTGTTGGTGCCATGGAAGCACAAGGGACTACACCTCGCAGATTAACAGACTTAATTGGATCATTATCTGATTTAACCTCCGGCAGCGGTGACAAAGGAACACCAATGATCTATATTCAAGGTTACTTCGATAACTATACAAAATAAGCGTATTGGAAAGGATGTCCTTTAAAGTAAGGCATCCTTTTTACTTTATCATTCATTAATTCCCCTTTATTTATGATAAGTTTCGCCGCACCTTTAACCTGTGGCTTTTTCAAAAACCTTCTACCATAAGCATCATATTTTAATCAAATTCCCCTTGAACCTAACGTAACGTGATGTTTTATGATAAATATAGGAATGAAAAGAGGAGAGATTGCGATGACAGAACATTATTCGGTTGGGGAATTTGCAAAAAGAACCGGAGTGAGTGTCCGGACGCTGCACTATTATGATGAACTGGGACTTTTAACTCCACAACGTACAGAGAGCGGCAGAAGGTTTTATAACTATTCCCATTTTGTGACGATGCAAAAAATTGTTACATTAAAGTTTCTTGGTTTTTCCCTAGAACAAATGAAAGGGCTGCTTTTTCAAAACCATTGGGATGTGAAGGAGTCTTTACAGTTTCAGAAAAAGCTTATGGAAGAAAGGCTTTGCCAAATGAAGAGAGTTCTCAATGCACTAGAACATGCCATTCATCTAGCTGACGAGCAAGATCCAATTGATGCAAGTATTTTTATCTCCATTATCCAAGGAATTCAGCTCCAGGATGAGCACAAAGAATGGCTAAAAGGCATTTACTCTGAAGAAAGGGTGGAGGAGATATTCAGCATTCCCGCAGAACAACAGCAGGCTTTTGAAAAGAAGTTTGCGGTTATCCTTTCCCAATTAAAAAACAAAGCTGGAGGCAATCCTGCCGATGCTGATGTTCAACAACTAATACTCGAATTAATGGATATGCTTCAAGAAATAGTCGGTGAGGACTTACATTCTTTTTTCGAAAAAGTGGATGACTCTGAACTAGAGAAGGAAGATCCAATGCAAACTTTGCCGCTTGCACCGGATGAAGTGGAGTGGGTAAGAGAGGCCATCAAAATTTTCCTGGGAAATATCGGGGTTGAGGGGGAATCAAGATGAATCTTCATGAGCTGCTCTTAATCATTGTTATGCTTTTGCCTGGACTATCATTAATGGCCATCAATGAAAAGGATTTATATGAGAATATTTTAAAGGATGTGACTCCGCCTTCCCTTGTCCTTCGTTTCGTCAACCATGTGATTTTATCATTTCCCTTTGCGTTATTAGGTCTGTTTTTTTACAAGCGTGCAGGTTTTGAAGAGGCCTTTTCACTAACAAGAATGGATTCGCTTTCCCTAGCAGTTAGCCTGCTTTGTGCTTTTTTCAACGTTATCGTTTATTATTTTTATTTTAAAAAGAATGTGTCCGAAGATACCTATAAAGAAGTGGAACAAACGAGACAACAATTGTGGATTTGGACCCGTTGTTTTTACGGTGGAATTGTCGAGGAGGTCATCTTCCGTTTTGGTATAATGAGCTTTTTTGTCTGGATTGGCAACCTTTTAACTGCTCCATCCGTTCTCTCTATTTGGGTGGCCAATTTACTTGCAAGCCTTTTATTTGCCCTTGCTCACCTGCCAGGGATTTACCAAATGAAGACTCCTGTAACTAAAGCGATTCTTTTCTATTCTTTCACTATGAATCTATTAGTCGGTTTAATATGCGGCTGGTTATACTGGCAAAACGGACTTGCAGCAGCTATCATATGTCACATACTATTTCATTTAGTATGGTATTCATTTGAAAAATTTATATTTAAATTTCCAATTAAAAGTGAAATTTGAATATGTTTCTTGTTACCCTAAACCTATTTTAATTGACACCTGGAATTTCACCGAGTGATTTTTTCAACCATTAATTAAATCCAACTGGATGATACCGACGGCTTTCCTATTTACAGTTTTTATGCCTTTCCTCTGAGGCAAACCCTTTTAGTTAAAAAATTGCCATTGCTTATGGTACGGTTCACTGTACGTATTTAACCTGCAGTATTTTGCATCTATAACCCAATCACTTTCATCTGCGTATACTATCCAAATAAGATGAAAGAAAGGGTTTATTATGGATAGTGATCTTAAAGCATTAATTGGTTCATGGGATCAAGCCCTAGGTACGCTTCTTGCTGCTATAGGCAGTACCCCTTCTGCAAAAATTAATGAAACGCTGCAAAACAATTTATCATTATTAGGGAATGTCATGCAAGCGACAGGAAATGCTTTAATTGCTGATAGTGAAAAGGAGATTACTTTAGGTAAGCTCGGGAACCAGTTACAAGCTATTGGAAACTCTACCTCCATTGCGGGAATAGTGATTCGGTTTAACGAAGAAACAAAATCAGAGTTAAATATAAAAGGAAATTTACTTCAAGCTCTCGGAGGTGCAATGTCTTTACCGGATTTATTAAATAGTAAGAAGAGGACTATTGATGAACTATTAAATATTTATGCATCCATTCTTCAAATCATTGGAAACTCCCTACAAGCTATTGCGGGGAGTATCGAGCAAAGTGGGGGAAATGGGCAAATCATTAATTTTGTTGGCAGCTGGATTCAAGCCATTGGTGCTTTTCTTCAAGCCCTAGTACAAAGCAAAAATTAAGCAAAAAACCGCCGCTATTTATGGTACGGTTCACCGTAACCCGTATAAGTGCGGTTTTACTCTATCTTAATCCACCTGAGTTCTATAACTTATCTACATGCAGTGTATTCGAGGTCATATGTTCATCATTTCTTTTGAATAAAGGAGATAATATCAATATATAAGCTAGTCATTTCTTGAGGAGTTTTATCTAACCCATTTTGAATCCACTGTTCAATTAATCCTAAAAAAGCAGACGTAATAAAAGATAAAAAGTACTCCATTGGTACCGTTAAATTAGCAGTGAAGCTTTCATCTTTTTCTAAATTAACACGCACTTTTTCAGTAAAAGCATCTCTAAATCGAAGGTGAAAACCCGCTCTTCCATGATCGCTTAAAAAGATTTTTAATATAGGTGATTGTAGTTCAATAAAGGTAAATAATTTAGCTGCTATTTGCTCTTGTCCCTTTTCAAATGTTTGAATAGATAAATAGTGAGATTGAAGCTCATCAATGTGGTTTCCTAAATCTTCAAACAACTGCTTCTCAATTTTTTCTAGCAAATCAAATTTATCCTCATAGTGTAAATAAAATGTCCCCCGATTAATTTGTGCATGTTTGGTAATGTCCCCTATTGTTATTGATTCAAACGACTTCTTCTCTAAAATATGCATGAAAGAGGTTTGAATAAGCCCCTTTGTTTTTTTATTCTTTTCGATATAAATACTCATAAAAACTGCCTCCCCCAAAACTGAACAGTACGTTCATTTTTGTTTATTGCTATGAATACTTCCAAATTATAAGATAAAAGAGTACTACTGAACAACATGTTGAATATTTGGGGAGGAAGTATCCAAATGAGATTATTCAAAGAAAAATTAGCATGGGCGGCTCCCATTGCTGTTATATTAATCATTGCCCTATTCTCGGTAAACCTATTCGCTCAAGGTGATCCAAAAGTAAGGAATTTACCTGTAGCACTTATTGTAAATGATGCGGGCGACCATGTAGATGCTGTCAAATCAGCCATCAAACAGATAAGTAAGGGTACTGCTGATGAAGAGCCTATGCTTGCATTTACAAATGAAGAAGAAGCAGATATTGAAAAGTTATTTGAAGATAAAAAGTATTACGCAGCATTCGTTATTCCTGAAGGTTATAATGACACCTTGCAAAACGCTATGACAGAAAACTCATCTGCAACCTTGAAGGTATATATTAATCAGGGCTACAACATGACGGGGGCAAACTATGCGAAGACTGCTTTAAACACTTTAATTATGCAATTAAGCAACCAATATTCTACAAACTTCCTTGCCCAAATGGATGGGCAACAGATTGATGCGGCCCAAGCAGCTGTTCTTGTGAACCCGATTGTCTTTGAAGAAAAGATATTCAATCCCATTACTGCTTCTACAGCAAACGGTAGTGCTCCAACCTTAATGGCAGTGCCTGCTTGGGTAGGTGCATTAATCGGTGGTTTCATTTTATTCCTATCGACATCGAATATTTTAAAAAAGGAATCGTTAACGCGAAAACAAACTTTGCGCTTAATGGGTGGGCAAATTCTATTTGGAATTATTATTGCCTTATTCTCGGGCTTTACTGTGGCAACACTAGCACAGATTGCTGGAATTAACATGCCAGGCTACTTCTTAGTTGCTTCCTTCATATCGTTTGCAGCATTCTGTTTCTTCTTACTAGTAACGGCTATTACTGCATGGATAGGCAAACCAGCTATTACGTTATTCATGGTTGTTATGTTATTAGGTATGGGTGTATTAATGACACCAAAAGAAATGCTTCCTGATTTCTTCGTTAACTTTATTCGTCCTTGGGTTCCTATTCGTTTTGCTTCCGAAGGGTTACGTGAAATTTTCTACTTCCATAGCGGTTTCTATACTGGCGGCTCTTTCCTTACAATTGCAGGAATTGGGATTGTCGGTTTAGTCATCTACGTTCTGTCTATTTTTAAACCAGTACGTAATCAAAAAACGAGTGCCCACTAAGCCTGTGACAATCGTAATCTCTTAAAATTTGCCTCTCCTAAAATAGAAGATGGACATCCATAGCTTCTATATGTAAAAAAGTGAAATCGAACAGTCGATTTCACTTTTTTCATTTTAGAGTTTGGTTTTGTCCCTGCCTCTTATAACTGCCTCTATTTACGGTACAGTTTACCATAATATCTTAATTAGCGGTTCTCATAGTAAAGTTACTAGTTACTTCATAATTACTTCTAAGTATTTGCATTATCCACTACATACAATACGATGCTCCACTACTATAAAGGTGACCTTATGACTCCTTGAGAACTCATATTAATAATGTTATAGTTTTATACAGGAATATTATACTACATTTGGAATATTAAACAGGAAGGTGAAACAATGAGGCTTTACCGAAAAAAGGTCAAAAATTATCGTCAACTATTTGTTATAGTAGCAGCTCTTTTAATCATTAGCACTATAGTATTTCCAACGAAGTCGAATGCAAACATTATCAACTATCCAGACACAGACTATTTGGATGTATCTTCACCTATTGTCTTGGAATTTGATAGACCGATTGTATGGGATACATCTATACCTCATTATAGCGGTTGGTCTACTGGTACTATATATGGACCAAATACTGCTCATCACGGAATTGCTTTAACAGAAATAAGTACAGGAACTCCAATTCTAGTTGCAATATCTATGCAAATAAGCGGGAAGAAGTTAATCATTACACCTGCGCCAGGACCTGCATGGGATAAAAACAAAGAATATAAACTGACTATTACTGACCATATCGTCATCGATTCTTCGTCAGCCCATGTTCTTCCTTCTTATGTTTCAACATCAACTCCAATCGTTTATAGCATTGGGACAGGCTTTTTAACCTTTAAAGACCTAATGTCAGGCAGCAGCCCGGAAATCAACTCTATTATTCAGGACTATACGCCGAGAAATATAAGAATAACAGCACCCGAACGATATATTCAAGAATTAAATATTATTCATAAACGTCAGGCTCTTGTCCAAAACAGCACAACTGAGTCAGTGACTAATCTCGATATTTCCATTAATGATAAGGCACATGAAAATCCAAACGGAGATATTAAAACGCTTGTTGTGACACCTAAAATGAATGGAACTCCTTTACAACCAGCAAAGATTTTAGACAATTTAAATACTGTACCGAATAGAGGGAATCATGTCTATGACTTTGGTTTTACCCGCTTGCCTGATACTAGCGCATTCGATTTTGAAGTCATTCTATACGATGATAATGGTGACCCTTTGGATATACGGATTGTGAAAGTACCACTTGAAACGAATACCACCACTACCATTAAGCAAAGAGACCGTTATCGCTTTGCCTATAGAACATTTACTCTCTATGATTTATTGAATAAACCAAGAGATTTACAAACATTATTAGATGAAAACCGAATGGATGAAATAAAAGTACGGGTGGTGCAGCAATAATGTTTAAACGTAAACGGATGGTATTATCAATCATATTTGCCTTTATCTTGTTGCTACTGACGCCAAATACAACGAGTAATGCTGCTGATGATATCGATATCTGGGGTACAAAGCAGATTACTGATAGCAACAAGGTCTGGACGATTGAGTTTAGTCAACCTTTAAAGGAAACAACTATCAAAAAAACGACTGTTTATGTTGAAGATGAAAATTACCGTTCATTCTTTACAGATGCCACTCTTTCAAGTGATAAAAAATCAATTATTGTTACTCCAAAAAGTGCTTATCAGGAAAATAAAACATACAAATTGCATATTTCTAAAGATATCATGTCAGATAAAGGAAAAAAACTAGAAAAGGAAATCATCTTACCATTTGTCTTAAATAAAGCCTCCCAAAATGAACAACCACCAACAACCGAAGGCGCTATTAAGAATGTGACACTATCAGCACAAAACTTTGCTACTATGGTCACTGTCGTTAGCAATGACTCCGTTAACAGAGTAACGGCAAACTCTAATGAAATGCATTATGAAGGGAATAATACCTATACTATTGGTCTAACGGGGTTAACACCTGGTGATAATGTTACAATACAAGCCTACGAACTTAACGGAAAAAGAGTATATTCAAAGAATTTTAAAGTTAATTAAAGCTGGAGGTTTCATTTAATGAAGAAAGTTGTACTTTCAACGATAGCGGTTTTCTTAGTAGGCTCCTTCATTCTAGGATTTACTGTTACTGCAAAAACAACATTTAAAGATATATCAAGCAGCCATTGGGCAAAGGACGAAATAGACTATTTATCAACAAAGAAAATTATTAATGGATACTCTAATGGAAACTTTGGACCTAATGATTCTATCAAAAGAGTAGATGCAGCCACAATGATTGTTAGAGCTTTAGAACTGGATACTTCTAACCGCCCCAGTACGGACCTTTATGATGTAACAAAAAAATCATATGGATACGATACCATTGCAACGGTTATCGACGAAGGCATTTTCTTTGGCAATAACGGGTACTTTTATCCTAACAATACATTAACGAGAGCTGAAATGGCAGCCATCCTTAATCGAGCTTTTCAATTAGAAGAGAAAAGCTCAGGAGTATCTTTTAAAGATTTAGACACCAAATATTGGGCTTATAAAGATATTCAAGCTTTAGCAGCCAATAATATCACTTCTGGTTATAAAGACAATACTTTTAAACCCAACCAAACTATAACAAGAGCTGAGTTTTCTGCCTTCATGTCTCGTATCTTAAAAAATCCTAATGTGATAGATAATAAAGAACCGGTAGTTAATCCCCCAGGAACAGTTGAAAACAATGGGAATACGAATAATACAGATAATCAAAACTTTGAAGTGATTCAAATTTATTAAAATTTACGTATAAACTCACTATCATTCTTTCAAATTATGTATTACTCAAATAAAGCCAGCGGAACACTGATAATCGAAGCATTAAGGTAGGCAGATAATACAATTAATAAACATAAACCCCCTATTAGAAAGATTCTAATAGGGGGTTTTATTATTCCAGTTAATAAAAAGTAAATTTTATTGATTTTTACTTTTCGTCGTTACTTATGGTAAGATTCAACGCCCGTTATGTGCCTTATTTTTGATTCCCCTAAAGGGATACCTTAATAAACAATAATTGATTCATTCATTAAATAAAAAGGAGGTTAGTTATAACTCCCTTTTTTCATTATGGCCATGTTAATTCAACAATGGTTGATATTAATCAAAATCATTTTCTTCATCTATTTTTAGGATTCTCCCTGACTTTGCAAGAATCTCCACTTCGAATATTCTGTTTTCTGGTGTTAAGATGAAAACTTCATAAACCAACACCCCATTTTCTAAATCCATATCTACATGTAGAATTTTCCCAGGCACACGTTGAAGGGCAATTTCTTGAGCTTGTTGCTTTGTAATTCTTTGTCTATACATTGGTGTTGGGTTAACATGATAAAAATTTTCATACATTGAAAATTTCCCCCTCATAAAAAAAAGTTCAACTCATTTATCCATATGTATTTAACAAAGTATTGGTGCAACCCAAAATCCCCTGTAATAAGGGCTTTTGGGTTTGATTCAATTTAATATTTTGAATTTGTTCACACGCTAAAAGTATGTTATGTGCTTACTTATGGTAAAGTTCACCGTACCTCTTATACTGGAAGCTTTAACGCACACTTAAAACTCAGGGTAATCCTCATAGCCTTAAATTATTTTTTACTATTTTTTGCATTGTTTACAGGCAAACTAGTATCGGTTATTTTCTTCCGCTCAAAATCATTGCATTTCCTAATACCTTTTTGTTCAATAAAAGCTTTGGCAATTTGATTGCCTCAGCAAGTTTGCAGCTATTCAATTCTGTTACACCATGCTTCTTTAAGACCATTAAAAGCTCTTTTTCATCCCCAAATATCTTTTCATCCTTGAACAAATCTAAGAAGACAAATACACCACCAGGTTTTAACACTCTTAATGCCTCTTTAATCACTTCCGTTTTATTTTTTCTATCTTTTACTTCATGAAATGTTAGACAACTTACGATGACCTCGAACTCTCCATCATTAAAAGGGAGCTCGGCAGCACTTGCTTTCAAAAAATCAATCCTATCGGAAACTTCTTCTATTTCTGCGTTCCGCCGGCATTGCGCTTTTGAATATTCCCAATTCCCACCCCAATAATCAATTCCAGTTAGAAATGACTTAGGAAAAGACTTTGCCAGTTTAATAATCAGCGAACCACTGCCAGTTCCTATATCCAATATTTTTCCCCTACCATCCCAATTCACCTTGGTAACGATTAAATCATGTATTTTTGATTGATAATCTCCCCCAATTGCTGCAAATTGGTAAACAGAATAGGAAAGAAGAAATGCAATATAAATAAAAGGCAACGCCAAAGCCCCAGATAGAACTTTCAGATATAAATGAACAGGTAATAATATTACAACAAGAAGAATGAGTGAAATAAAAATAAAAATAAGCAGTTTGTAAATTCGAATCCAAGTTTGATATCTAGCTTTTGCTTTCAAGTTATCACTCCATCCTAGAAGGCTTTAAATTTAAAGATATGAAGACAGTGCCAGCTCCCAATGATGCATGTCTTTAAAGCATTGGGTCAGATACTGCTTTTTCAAAGAATTAACAGCAGCTGTAACTAATTACTGCTTTCATAAGAACCTATTTTCCAAACCTTTTACAATAGCCGCATTTTCTACATAGTTCCTCCACTGCCACTCTTCGTGAAAAGCCATCTACAAGGTTTTTGGCTCGATCCATCTCGATAATTTCAGAAAATGAATGATCATTAATATTTCCAAGGTTAATTACTCCCTCACCATGTAGACAACAAGGAATAACAGTTCCGTTAGCTAAAATACCTGCCTGATTTCGCAGACCATAGCAAAAGCCCTTTCCATCATCTTCTTCCTCATGCAACGCAGGCCATTGAAATTCGTAATCTTGATTGGTGTAGATGCGATCTGCAATGTTCATGCCGCTTCCTGGTACAACTTTCTCTTCAATTTTATAGTCTAAATCAAATTCTTTCTCAATTATTTCTAGTAATTCTCCGTTTCGTTTTCTTTCTATATTCTTTGCATTATCTTGTGTAAGGTTCCATAATCTCAGAGAAACAATCATTTCTGACTGGCTCGTTGCCTCTTTAATGAAAGAAAGGATACTTCTCACATAGCCTTCCTTATCTTTAGAATCAAGATTGCCATCAAAGCTATGGAGTGAGAAATTCATTTGTCGTAAGGCAGGTTTATTTAATAATTTTTCTCTTTTTTACTTAAGATACGCAAATTAAAGTTATTCCTTCATAGTTGTCGGTAACCGCTCAATTGACTACAAATAAAATATACGAGAAAATATAAGCTAAGAGATGATAGCAGAAAGGGGGATATCAATGGAAGAACGCTCGCTTATTTTACTAGGATTACTTATGAGCCAAAGTCAACATGGATACCAAATCAATGAATTTATAGAGAGAAACCTGAGTGCTGTTACAGATATGAAAAAACCTACTGCCTATGCCACTTTAGATAAACTGAGTCATAATGGATATATTGACATTCAGTTGGAGCAAGAAGGAAACAGACCGACCCGAAAAGTGTATTCCATTAATGAAAATGGCAAAAAATATTTTTACGAATTATTATTGCAGAATTTATCTTCAGCTGAAAGTGTGAATTATCAAGGAGATATCGGGTTGATGTTTATTGATTTTCTCCCTTTAGAAAAAACAATACCTGCGTTGGAAGAACGGTTAAACAATAATAGGAAACTATTAGAACTCATCAAACAAACCCCATCCCACGGAGAAAGATCGGGAGTCAATCTTGCGGTAGAACACAAAATGGCAATGTTAGAAGCAGAGGTTGCTTTTCTTGAAAGGTCGATAAGAAATCTGGCCCTTCATATGGAATAATCCCCCCTCTATACGTAATGCTAATCCAAGGAAACCTTGTTATAGGTTTCCTTTTCCTATTTATACATGATTAGTTACTTTCTACCTCTAGTTAGTCACGATTGACTAATCACTAATAAACTAATATAATACTAACATATTAGTCACGCGTGACTAATCATAAAAATCTAAAGGAGGACTTATATTGTTTCTTGCCTTAAAAGAATTAAAACATGGCAAATTTCGTTTTCTTTTGATTGGAATTATAACCGTTCTTATAGCTTGGCTAGTCTTTATTCTATCAGGCTTGGGAAATGGACTTTCCACATTGAGTGCTGCCACATTTAAAAATATGAAAGCAGATTACGTTACTTTTGAAGAAGGATCCAGATCTTCTATGAGCCGTTCACTATTACCTGAATCCTTAGTGAACGAACTGGAAGAGCAAAATAATGTGTCTTCGGCAGCACCTATGGGAGCTACAATGGCTACAGTATTAAAATCAACTCCCGCAAAAGATAGTGAAAAAGTAGATATTGCGATTTTAGGTATTACTCCAGGGAGTTTTTTAGAACCAAGTATAATTGAAGGAAATCCTCTTAATAATGATAAATCACTAGGAGTTATCGCTAATGACACCTTAAAGGACAAAGGATTTAAAATTGGAGACACACTCACCATAGAGGGATCATATGAGGAAATGGAAATTGTCGGATTCGTAGAAAATGAAACGTATAATCATTTACCTGCTGTCTTTACCACACTAGATAAATGGCGCTCCATTCAATTTGCAGCTCCTGGTTCTGATAAAGGCATTAAAAGTCCAGTAAACGGTATTATGCTTCAAGGAGAAAATATTGATCCGGAGAAATTAAATAATGTCTTCCATAACACGGAAATCGTAACAAAGGCTGAAGCAATCCAAGGAATGCCTGGATACAAAGAGGAAAACGGTACAATTATGATGATGCTTGCCTTTCTTTTAGCTATCTCTGCCTTTGTACTAGCTGTCTTCTTTTATGTACTTACCTTGCAAAAGTCCAACCAATTTGGCATTTTAAAAGCGATTGGCGCTAGTAATGGATTCTTAGGTAAAACCATTGTGTCACAAGTATTTCTAATTTCACTTAGCAGTATTGTTGTTGGAATACTCTTAACCTATGGAACAGCGCTCATTCTCCCAGAGGGAATGCCGTTTACCCTTGATATAAAGCTTGTTGTCATTTATGCTATTTTATTGCTCGTGATATCCATATTAAGCTCTTTGATTTCCATTCGTAAGGTTACAAAGATAGATCCACTTCAAGCCATTGGGAGGATAGAGTAATGTCAGGAATAAAGTTTAATCATGTATCCAAAGTCTATCAGCAGGGAGAAAATCAAGTGGTTGCGCTTAGTGATGTTTCCCTTTCCGTCGACAAAGGGGAATTTATTGCCGTCGTTGGTCCCTCAGGCTCTGGTAAAAGTACGTTTCTCTCTATTGCAGGAGCCTTACTGCAAGCCTCAGAGGGGGAGGTAACTCTTAATGGAAAAGCAATTGGGGATTTAAAAGAGAAAGATTTATCAAAAGTACGCCTTGAAGAAATAGGATTTATATTACAAACTAGTAATCTTGTTCCTTACTTAAGCGTTCTTGATCAATTACTTGTGGTAAAAAAAATGGCGGGTAAAGTGACAAAAACAGATAAGGAAACTGCTAAGGAGTTACTTCAACATCTTGGGTTAGAAACAAAAATAAAGAAATTCCCAGAACATTTATCCGGAGGGGAACGTCAACGAACGGCTATTGCACGTGCCTTGATGAATAATCCTTCGATTATTTTGGCAGATGAACCAACAGCAAGTCTTGATACTCAAAGAGCACATGAGGTCGTTCAGCTTATTGCAAGAGAGGTCAAATCTAGAAATAAAGCAGCTATTATGGTAACCCATGATGAACGAATGTTAGATTACTGTGACAAAGTATATCGAATGGAAGATGGTAAACTGATGCAGGCTGACTTTCATTAAAATGACAAATAGGAGGAATAAACAATGATTATTGTAACAAACAGAATTAAAACGAAATTAGGCTTTGCTGCAAAAATGGCTCCAATGTTCACAAGACCAGGGGCTCTACAGAAAATGGCGGGTTTTGTAAAAGTTGAAGTGCTAATTACTAAGAATCTTTCAGAATATGATGAGCTAAATGTAAATATGTATTGGAACACGTTTGAAGACTTTACTCAATGGAAAAATAGCGCAGCCTTCAAAGAAGCCCATACAGGTCCAACTAACGATGGGCAAGATTCACCTATCTTGGGAAGTGAAATCATTATTTCTGAGGTAGCTTCGACTTTAGAGTCAAATATATAATTGCTTTTTGGGGCAGCTTGTAGTCAGTTACCCGGCACACTAGACAAAAAGAAGGCTAAACAAGTTTGTAAGAAAGGATACATCTTGTTTAGCCTGTACTCTTCTGCAAATTTTGCGGCCAACCAATGTGATTCAAGGAAAAAACCGCCCCTACTTATGATATGGTTCATTCCGATTAATTCGGAACGCCCGGTATACCTGCTCGAGCAAGATTAGACGCATAAGCTGGTGGGGGAAGGTCATTTTAGAAAAAGAGAGCTTTTCATCTGCCCGCTGTAATACTTCATTACTTAGACCAAGTGATCCTCCAATGACAAAAGCAATTTTACTTTTACCGTACGTAGCTAATTTATCAATCGTATCAGCAAGTTCCTCAGAGGACCTCATTTTTCCATCAATTGCTAGTGCAATAACGTATGTTTCCTGAGATAATTTTGCTAGCAGCTTTTCTCCCTCTTTGTTTTTTACTAGCTCCATTTCAGCGGCACTTAACACTTCAGGTGCCTTTTCATCAGATACTTCAATTATTTCTACTTTCGCATAACTTGATAATCGCTTTAAATATTCATCAATTCCTGCTTTTAAATATTTCTCCTTTAGTTTTCCAACTGAAATAATTGAGATATTCACAGTTTATCCTCACTTTACAAACAATTTACAAACAAGATATCCACAGGAGTTATCCACATATCCACATTTACTATCCACATCTTGTATGGGATCATTCGTTCCCTACAAGATATATCAGTGCTTTTCGACAATATTCACACCCTGTTGATAACTTTTTTGACATTATTCTACGATTAATTCCTACTATCCTTCATTTACTTTGGATAATCTTTTAGCCACTTTATCTTTCAACATGTGGATAACTAACTGAATGGACTATGTACAATTCATCATACCATAAACCATAAAAAAACAGGAAAGCCTCGCCGGCCATCCTGTTCTGTGGAAATATCGTCTAATATGTTTCGCCAACTAATTTTAAAGTTGCTTCTTGTCTTTGACCTTCACGATAATAAATGACCGACATTTGATCTCCAATTTGTTTTTCATTATAGAGATGCTTCCGCAATGCAATCACATCGTTTATTTTCTCTCCGTCCATTTCCACGATAACATCCAATTCTTGCAGACCTGCTTTATCCGCCGGAGAATTTGGTACAACTCTTTCAATCATAACGCCCTCTTTTACATCCCTTGGCAGTATTAATGTTTCCTGCTGGTGATATGAAGAGATTTCCGTTAAATTTCGAAGCTGAACGCCCATTGCTGGTCTTTTCACTTCACCAAACTGCTCTAAATCTTCAATGATTGGAATGGCTGAATTAATGGGAATGGAAAGACCAATTCCTTCAACAGCCTCCTGAGCAATCTTCATTGAGTTAATACCGATTACCTGTCCAGCAATATTCACTAATGCCCCGCCACTGTTACCAGGATTGATAGCGGCGTCTGTTTGGAGAACCTCAACCTGCCAATCCTCAACGCCATCCATATTTAAGTCAACAGGAATCGTCCGCTCCAAACCAGAAATAATCCCGCTCGTTACAGACCCTGAGAATCCCAAGCCAAGTGGATTTCCAATGGCAATAACCGGCTCTCCTGACCTTAAGGCATCTGAATCGCCAAACTCAGCAATCGTTTTAATATCCTTTCCTGGGACTTCAATTACAGCAAGGTCTGTCCAAGGGTCACTGCCTTTTAACTCTGCAGAAAGCTTTGTCCCATCAGACAATGTTACTTCAAGCTGGTCTGCACCTTCAACAACATGGTTATTGGTCACAATAAAAGCTCTGTCGCCTTCCTTTTTATAAATAACGCCAGAACCTGTTCCAGCCTCTTGATTAGCACCGCTTTGCTCTGACCAGAAGCTTGCCGATTGAATATTTGTTATTCCAACGACAGCATCACCAGCTTTTTCAACGGCTTTCGTTACTCCTGTTTCTACCTTCAGTGAAACATTTTGAGTAATCAGATTCCCCTTATTATTGTTACTTTTTACTTCCACCTGATTAGTCGGCTGCACAGAGTAGGGAAGAAGTCCATTATCAGAAAGAGTTGGTACGGCCAATAGAACAAGTAATCCACCTACAACGGCACCTGCCAAACTAGGAAGAAAAAAACCGCCCTTTCTTCCTTTTGGCTGCCTCACACGGCTATTTTCATCTTGGTCATAATAACCCACCAAGTCCACATCCTTTCTTCCGATATTTCTCTACGTTTTATTTTACCTACCTAACCAATATTATACTCATCTCATCTTTAAAAAACTAAAATGACGCACTGACAGAAATGAACCCCTGCATCAAACGGTTGTAATTGGCGTAGGGGTTTTGGGATCTGTATCATAGAGAGTAACCTGTTCTCCAACGATAATTCCCTTCGTTTCAAGCGTTTGAGCAACAGCCATTCTAGCTAAATCCTTCATATTATTATCAAGACTTAAATGGGCAAGATAAATCCCTTTCGTATGATCACCAATGACATCACTCATTGCTAGTGCTGCATCCTCATTAGAAACGTGACCAACATCACTTAATATTCTTCGTTTGATATTCCATGGATAGCGTCCCATCCGCAGCATACTCACATCATGATTACTTTCAAATACATACGCATTGGCATTTGAAATCGTTCCCTTCATCCGATCACTTACATAGCCTGTATCTGTAATGATAACTAGCTTTTTCCCTTCATGATGGAAAATATAGAACATCGGCTCTGCTGCATCATGTGATACACCAAATGATTCAATATCAACAGAACCAAAACTTTTGACGGTTTCCATACCAAAAGTAAATTTTTGCTCTGTTGGGATTTCTCCAATTAAATGGTCCATTGCCTTCCAAGTTTTCTCGTTTGCATAGACTGGAAGCTTATACTTACGAGCAAGTATGCCAACACCTTTAATGTGGTCACTATGTTCATGTGTCACAAAGATCCCTGAAAGCTTACTTATATCACGACCAACTTGTTCAAATAATGCTTCCATTTGCTTGCCGCTAAAACCAGCATCAACTAAAAAGGAATGATTCTCTGATTCAATAAAGGTCGCATTCCCCGTACTTCCGCTCGCAAGAACACTAAATTGTAACGCCATACTTTCTCACTCCACTATCTTTTTATCTTTTAATTCTACTATTTCACCTTCAAAAGCACTGACGAACAGCCTTTCCTTGCCATTCACCACAAAACACCAGGCTGGATTTAATACTTGGTTTGTATCGGAAAGAGGGGCTAAATTATAGTAGCCTAATTCTGGTTCCGTAATGAAACTATTCGGCTTTAATAGTCCATTTGTATAAAGTGATTCAATTGCCTTTATCGGTTGAATAATTTTCTCTGGCTTCGAAAGCTTCTCTATTTCTTCAAGATACGTCTGTCTATAAGAATCAATTTCATTATGTTCATTTATATAGAATATAAGCTTTCCATTTTCATTCTCAAACAGTGTTTTTCCTTCAAAGTACTGAGCGTAAATAATCATTTTTCCATCTTTGCTTTTTTCCCAAAAGCGATAATCTTCACCATATAAAATGTGATTTTTAATAAAACTATTTAATTCTGATGGACTGAACTTGTCCGATATTTTTATTGGACTCTCTAGAGCCGAATCCAGTGTTGTACCGTCGACGGCGTCTAAGGTCTGCTCAGCTAGCATACTTTTATCCAAATCCTCATCCTTGAATACCTTCGGCTTTGCCTTTAAATAATAATCCTCGAGATAGCCTTTCGGCAGTGGAACATAGTCAATTTCATCAGCCAATAGACGTTTTTCAATCGATGCTTCATTTTCCGTTCTCACGACTTCATACTTACTGGCATCCCATATTTTAAAAAACTCATACATTAAGTAAACATCAAGAATAAGGAAGGAAATGATGAAGATGGTTTTAATTTTACTCCAATCCACTAACATCCCCTCCAGATTCATTCGTTTTAACCGGTTTCCATTCCCCATTATATAAGTAATACCAGCTTGGTTCGAATTGAATAAGCAATGACTGGGAATTCATTTTCATGTTATAGCCGATTTTTATATTCTCAAGCAGGGCAGGGTTAAACTGATCCATATTCAGAACTTTCTCAAGTACCGCTTCACCTGAGTCCAGTTTTTTAACAACTGTTGGAGTCAGCAAAAGCAAACCAAGAGAAAAGTTACTACGAATATAGCGGCTGATATCTGTATTGCCCCAAACCAGCTGGACTCTTGGTAAATCTATATTTTCGCTAAATACAGGATAACCACCTTGTCCATATAGGCGGAAATATACTGTCTGCTGGTCAGTATTCATCCCAACAAACCGGTAATTGTCAGTCCAACCCCCGTGGCCATTGACAAAGTCTATACTTTTTTTTAAAAGGTTATTTGTATCCAGCTCCTGACTTTTTACCTCTGAAGGATTAATATACTTAATCATATTGGTATCTTTGTTGACTCTCATTAAACTTGAAGCATCTGTATACTCTTCACCTGTAGCAATATAGTTTTTCTGAACAAGACTTGGGTCGCTGAATAAGGCATCTTTAAATTTATCTGAATCTAAATGTGAAGAGAGATGTTGATAGCTCATCATTTCTGTTTCTCCTTCAGGCAGGTAAATTCTGCGTCCGGAAACAGTTGTATATGGGAAATATTTTCTAAATGCTTTTGCTGCCTCAAAATATTGCCCCTTAAATTCCGAAATGAGAGATAAATTCACCATGCTTCTATATACTTTTTCATCTTCACGCGAAACAAAGTAAACAACGCCATGCTCTCTTTGCTCCACATTTAATGGAATAAACACTTGATTAAAACGGAAATTAAGTACATCCTTTTCCTTTATACCAAGGACATTTTTATACAAATCAATAGAAATTGAACTAGGAAAAAGAATTTCAACAGCGTCTTGATTATCTACTAGAGAGTAGACATCCGTACCTTCTAGCGCAATATTCTCAAAACCAGCCAAATTCCACTGGCTTATTTCATTTATTACCTTCTCTATTTCTTCTTCTTTAAGTACCCCATAATGGCTTTCTTCTATATGGTAAAGAATTTGCTCTGGCCTCACAATATCCTTTAAAGTCTTTTTTGAACTGAAACTTACCTCTTGAACTGTTTCTCCATTTTCTAACTCGTCATAATTTGGCTGATATGTCCATAAAGTCCAGGTTAACAGCAAACTTACTCCAACAAGAATGGATAAGATGATGGATTTAATGCCTTCATATGTCAATTCCATTCATCCTCCTCGTCCTCGTACTTTTCGTATGGCAGACTAAAGAAAATCGTCGTTCCCTTTCCTTCAATACTTCTAGCCCATATTTGTCCTTCATGAGCTTCAACCATCTCTTTAGCAATTGCCAATCCAAGCCCTGTACCTCCCAGCTTTCTTGTCCTTGCCTTATCCACACGGTAGAAGCGGCCAAATATTTTATTCACGTTTCCTTTTGGAATGCCCATTCCCTGGTCTGTAATGCTGACAATAATTTGGTTTTCCTGCTCCTTTATCCTAAAAGTTACCTTTCCACCTTCTGGAGAGTACTTCAAGGCATTGGAAATAATATTATCAATTACTTGTGTCAGCTTATCAGGATCAATTTCCAATAATACGGGCTTATCCGGAAGCTTTCTTTCAAAATCTACAGTCTGCTCCTTCGTTAGTTCAAAACGGTCGATAATCCGGTTAAAAAACACAACAAAATCGACCCACTCCTTTGAGAGTTTATAGTCCTTGCTATCCATTTTCGACAGCTGTAAAAGATCATTCACTAGACGAATCATTCGTTCCGTTTCATTTTGAGCTACATTTAAAAAGTTTGGAGCGATATCCTTGTCCTGCCATGCACCATCAGATAAAGCCTCTAAATAACTTCTCATCGTCGTTAAAGGCGTTCGCAGCTCATGCGATACGTTTGCAACGAACTCTCTGCGCTCCATTTCAATCTTCTCCTGATCCGTAATATCATGTAAAACGGTAATTAAACCATTGACAAAACCCGTTTCCTTTTGGATAACGGAAAAATTAGCACGCAAAATATATGGATTACCGTCCGTACTATAATCCAGAATAACTGAATCCTGTTCAGAAACTAGTTCATCGAAGGTATATTCATTTTCTAGGTCGAGGAGAGACACAATCGGTGTAGAAAGTACTGTTTCACGTGAAACGTTCAACATCAAGGCTGCCTGATCATTAATCAATATGACGCGGCCTCGTCTATCGGTTGCAATTACGCCATCCGTCATATAGGAAAGAACAGAAGAAAGCTTTCGTCTTTCACTCTCAGTTGAGCTCTGCGCCTCTTGAAGCTTTTTCGTTAAATTATTAAAAGCATATGCCAACTGACCAATCTCATCATTGCCATAGACCCGTACCTTTCGAGAATAGTTTCCTTTTGACAAAGCAATAGCTTGCCTTCTCATGTCTGAGATTGGCTTTGTAATAGCTCTTGCGAGTAAAAAACCTAAAACCACCGTAATAACTAATGCGATAATCGTTCCGGTAATAAAGATTTGATTGATTTGCTTCATTTGGACAAAGACATTTTCAATTTTTGAGACAAGGTAGATTGCTCCTACAACCTTTTCGTTTGAAATAACCGGCTTTGCTAAAACCCAAATCCTCTTTCCCGTTTGAGGGTCAATCATTTCTCGATCGTCAGACTGTGCGGTTGCTATTACCCTCCGAATGATTGTATCAGTTGATTTCTGTCCAACTAATTCCTGATTATCAGGGTCAGAGGTACCAAGAATTTTCAACGTTTTCCCATCAATCACTTCAATCACTCGAACCTCAAGAATATCTGCTGTTCGATAATCACCAAGAATGTTTCTCATATTTGTTACTAAAGATGCTTCATTTTCATCAGGTAACGCATCCTTCTCCTTCGTTAACAGTTCTTCTACATAGTAGCTAAGAAGGTTCACTTTATCATGTATCGATGTTTTAAAATTGTCCTTTAAGGTTGTTTCTAACTGTCTGACAAAGTAAACACCAATTACCTGCATGGCAATGATAATCAACAGCATATAAATAAGCACGGTTTTGTGCTGAACCGATTGAAAAAAACCCACTTTTCTCATGAACAATTATGACTCCTGCTCAGGGTTTCGAAGATAGTAGCCGACCCCTCTTCTTGTTACAATCCACAGTGGATGACTTGGGTTATCTTCAATCTTTTCTCTTAAACGTCTAACGGTTACATCCACGGTCCGTACATCACCAAAGTAATCATACCCCCAAACAGTTTGCAATAAATGTTCCCTTGTCATCACTTGTCCAATATGCTGGGCTAAATAATGCAATAGCTCAAACTCACGATGAGTTAGTTCAATGGTTTCGCCCCTTTTTGAAACAATATAGGCATCAGGGTGAATGGTTAACGAGCCAATTGAAATTTCATTCTTTTCCTCTTCCTCTGTCACTGCAGCAACAGCTTGGTGACGTCTTAAGTTCGCCTTTACACGGGCAATTAATTCTCTTGTACTAAATGGTTTCGTGATATAATCATCTGCCCCCAGTTCAAGCCCGAGCACTTTATCAATCTCCGAGTCCTTTGCCGTCAGCATAATAATCGGCATATCATACTTTTTGCGGATTTCACGGCACACTTCCATTCCATCAAGCTGCGGAAGCATAATATCAAGTAAAACAAGATCAGGTACAATGGTATCTACCATTTCTAATGCCTCACTGCCGTCATATGCGCAGGTAACTTCATAGCCTTCCTTTACTAAATTAAACTGTAATATATCTGCAATTGGTTTCTCATCATCAACAACTAGAATTTTCTTATTCATCCTTTTCCCTCGCTTCTTTCGATTCTCGAATAACTATCCTTTTTATCATAATCATTGAATACGCTCCATCAAATTTTCATCCAGATTTTTATCAAGCCTCAACATGCCATATCAACATGTCTAACCTGACTAGGACGTCCTGTCCGTCATCAATCTCGCTCGATAAACTCCTTTTAAAAAATCTGAAATATCCGCCCTAGACTTAACTTCATTCTACCGGATTTTGAACCCCACTATAATCGGAGAGCTTTTGTACATTCATCCCTTAACTTTAAAGTGGAGGACTTCTACCGATTGAAGTTAAAAGTTATAAATAAAACGTATCATTACATATATGTTTCCTAGTTTACTTTATCATTTTATCTCTTGACATTCACCTTTTTCAATAGAGCCTCATTCCCTTGTTACAGGATTATGACAAAGCTAAGAGAGAGAAGAGAGTCGACTCCTTTGCCCTCATTGAGGAATAAGGGAGGAAACGCACTTACATTTTAATTCAATAGATTAAATTTATGTAACAAAAAGGAGTATGACATAATCATACTCCTTTTGTTACATAAGATGGCTCAGGACGGAATCGAACCGCCGACACATGGATTTTCAGTCCATTGCTCTACCGACTGAGCTACTGAGCCATATTTTATTTATTTATCTAAAAAGTTCTATTTAAACAACAGAAATCCTGTTGGAATAAAGATGGCGGTCCGGACGGGACTCGAACCCGCGACCTCCTGCGTGACAGGCAGGCATTCTAACCAACTGAACTACCGGACCAGATATAATTCTGTAATATTTAGTTTAGCGGAAGTGCCTATAGGCCTTCCGCTTCCTAAATGACCCGTACGGGATTCGAACCCGTGTTACCGCCGTGAAAGGGCGGTGTCTTAACCGCTTGACCAACGGGCCAAAGAATGGTGAGCCATGAAGGACTCGAACCTTCGACCCTCTGATTAAAAGTCAGATGCTCTACCGACTGAGCTAATGGCTCTTACTATGATTGTTGTCTTTCTTGACGACGCTTTTTATAATATCATAGAAAAATAGAGGAATGCAATCATTTTTTTACTTTTTTATAAAGGCTTTGTTAAATAATATTGTTGATTTTTGACTCATTTAAGCTGTATGGTCATGAATGAGTCAAAAATCTGGCTTATCAACACAGTACTTTAACAAAGCCTTTATAAAAATAAAGAAGAGAAGCTAGGAGCTTCCCTTCTTTGGAACAACCACTTCAGTGTCCGCCTTTTTATTAAGCTTGGCGCCAAGGGCTGCGGATTACGTTTGTTTGTGTCCGATCAGGGCCTACAGAGAACGTAGTAAGCGGAATCCCTGTTAATTGAGATACGCGCTCTACATAATGACGGGCATTCTCAGGAAGCTCGTCAAGTGAACGGCAGCCTGTAATATCTTCCTTCCAGCCAGGAAGCTCTTCATAAACCGGCTCACAAGCTTCAAGTACCTTTAGACTTGCAGGAAACTCTTCAATAATTTCCCCATTATAACGATAGGCCACGCAAATTTTCAACGTTTCTATTCCAGACAATACGTCTATGGAGTTAAGGGATAGATCAGTTAATCCGCTGACACGGCGGGCATGACGGACAACCACGCTGTCAAACCAGCCTACACGACGTGGACGGCCTGTTGTTGTACCATATTCACGTCCTACTTCACGGATTTGATTACCGATTTCATTATTTAGTTCAGTAGGGAAGGGACCATCACCTACACGGCTAGTATAAGCTTTACATACACCCACTACATGTGTGATTTTTGATGGGCCAACACCAGAACCAATCGTTACTCCACCTGCAACAGGATTTGAAGAAGTGACAAATGGATATGTACCTTGGTCAATGTCTAACATAACGCCCTGTGCACCTTCAAACAATACACGGCGGCCTTCATCCAATGCATCATTTAACACAACAGATGTATCACATACATACTTTTTAACCTGCTGGCCATATTCATAGTATTCATCTAGAATGTCTTCAATTTTAAAACCTTCTGTTTCATAAAACTTCTCTAACATACGGTTTTTCTCTTTTAAATTATGTGCCAGCTTTTCTTCAAATACTTCACGATCTAAAAGGTCAGCAATCCGGATTCCTGTTCTAGCAGCTTTATCCATATATGCAGGTCCGATTCCCTTTTTCGTTGTACCAATCTTATTCGCACCTTTACGTTCCTCTTCCACCTCATCCAAGCGGATATGGTAAGGTAAAATCACATGGGCACGGTTACTGATACGCAAATTATCAGTCGATACACCCTTATCATGTAAATAAGCCAATTCCTGAACTAATGCTTTTGGATCCACAACCATTCCATTTCCAATAACACTAATTTTCTCTTTGTAGAAAATCCCTGATGGAATTAAATGAAGCTTGTATGTTTCACCATTAAATTTGATTGTATGGCCAGCATTATTACCACCCTGGTAACGAGCAATAACTTCTGCATTTTCTGACAAGAAGTCAGTTATTTTTCCTTTTCCTTCGTCTCCCCATTGCGTACCAACAACTACTACTGATGACATGAAAGAAGCACCTCCAAAGGTTACGATCATTATTTTTTTAAAATGTAAAAATACGTATACGTTTACAACTTAGTGCAGTATCTTGCCTCAGGTGTATGGATTATCAAATCAATAATCTCCCCGAGGATACAAGATCGAATAATTATTATTATTAACAAACAACATATAGTTTACCAATGTATCTTCCTAAAATCAATAAAAAACCGAACATTTTGATTAAAATATAATAGTATGTTCGTAAAGTATAACATTCATAGCTTTCAGCCAAAGGGATTAATAGAAGAATAATATAAAAAAAGACCTGAAGGCACTGGCATGCCATACAGATCCTTTTTATATTATTTTATTGTTATGCACCGGGCGGAACAGCCGAGTCATCGAACCGCCGCTCCAAATTAACAAACTTATTATATTCCTTTACAAAAGCAAGAGATACTGTCCCTGTTGGACCGTTACGCTGCTTGGCAATAATGATTTCAATGATATTCTTATTCTCTGATTCTTTATCATAATAATCATCACGGTACAAAAATGCAACGATATCGGCATCCTGCTCAATACTTCCTGATTCACGGATATCCGACATCATCGGACGCTTATCCTGACGCTGCTCAACGCCACGGGAAAGCTGAGAAAGGGCAATAACAGGCACCTGCAATTCACGAGCAAGTCCTTTTAAGGAACGGGAAATTTCTGATACCTCTTGCTGACGATTTTCGCCAGAACGGCCGCTGCCCAAAATCAACTGCAAGTAGTCAATCAAAATCATTCCAAGTCCATGCTCCTGCTTTAAACGACGGCACTTTGCACGGATATCCTGTACCCTGACGCCTGGTGTATCATCAATAAAAATCCCTGCGTTTGACAGACTTCCCATAGCCATCGTCAGCTTGCCCCAGTCTTCATCAGTCAATGACCCTGTTCTTAATCTCTGGGCGTCAATATTTCCTTCCGCACATAGCATACGCATAACAAGCTGTTCCGCACCCATCTCCAAACTAAAAATCGCAACGTTTTCGCCTGTTTTCGTCGCAACGTTCTGGGAAATGTTTAAGGCGAAGGCTGTCTTACCAACAGATGGACGGGCACCTACAATAATTAAATCATTTCGCTGAAATCCAGCTGTCATTTTATCCAGTTCAGCAAACCCAGTTGCTATTCCTGTAATCTCACCAGCACGGTTATGCATCTGCTCAATATTGTCGTAGGTACGAACTAAAACATCCTTAATATCATGAAAGGCACCCGAATTTTTTCTTTGTGAAACAGCTAAAATGTCCTTCTCCGCTTCACTTAACAATACATCTACTTCATCTTCGCGCGTATAGCCTTCTTGAGCAATATTTGTCGCCGTACGAATTAATCTGCGTAAAATGGACTTTTCTCCAACAATTTTCGCGTAATATTCAATATTTGCTGCGGTTGGAACAGAACCGGCTAGTTCACTTAAATAGCTGATTCCACCGACATCTTCCAGTAATTTCTTTGCAGCAAGCTCTTCTGTAACGGTAATTAAATCAACCGCTTCTCCCTTGTCATTCAATGATAGCATTGCATCAAAAATCCGTTGATGGGCGCCGCGGTAAAAATCCTCTGGAATCAAAATCTCGGATGCCAACGTAAGTGATGACGGCTCAAGAAAAATAGCCCCTAAAACTGCCTGCTCAGCCTCCATATTTTGAGGAGGAAGACGATCCGCCATTAATTCACTCATTCATTAACCCCCATTCAAAAAGTATGCGCGCCTGCCCTAGATGTACGCACACTAAGAGCTAGGCGCGTGAACTAGACATTCTTGGTAGCTTTCGCCCTCTTTTTAATACTAGCTAAATATAATAATCAATCTATATAAAACATCTACTCTCATAATCTATTATTAATTGTCATTTTATTATTAATTAGAATGTAAAAAAGCACCCTTATTTATAACTAATCACGCACATCATAAAAGACATAATCAATCATGATCTGCTTCCATAGCAGCTAAAAGGGAGCCTGTGAAAAGCTTCGTTATTTAGAGAATGTGACCAGATGATTGATCACATCCCCGACACTTTTATATTGTAACATGTTTTTAACAGAATGGAACTTCCAAAATAAGTATAATCCGTTGAATGCGCTTAATCTGCCATTATGCTTCTTTCACATGAACATTTAAAGTAGCTGTTACTTCTGTATGAAGTTTTACAGGCACCTTTGTATAACCTAATGAACGGATAGCATCTTCAAGTTCAATTTTACGCTTATCAATTTTAATCCCGTGCTTTTTCTGTAACTCTTCTGCAATTTGCTTGCTTGTAATAGAACCAAATAAGCGGCCTCCATCACCGGATTTTGCAGTCAGCTCGACTGTAATTTCATCAACCTTCGTTTTTAATCTCTTTGCGTCTTCAAGCTCTTCTGCAGCTAATTTTTCTTCCTTTTTCTTTTGCGCATTTAAGCTGCTGATATTTGCTGAATTTGCCTCTACAGCCAAACCTTGTTTCAATAGAAAGTTATGTGCATAGCCATCGGCTACATTTTTTACTTCACCTTTTTTTCCTTTACCTTTAACATCTTTTAGAAAAATGACCTTCATTCTTTTGTTCTCCCTTCAAAATATTCATCAATTGCATTCTTAAGACTCTGCTGCGCCTCTTCAACTGAAACTCCAGTTAATTGGGTTGCGGCATTTGTTAGATGGCCTCCTCCGTTCAGAGCCTCCATAATGATTTGGACGTTGATATCTCCTAAAGAACGGGCACTGATACCAATCATATTTTCTGAACGCTTGGAAAGTACAAAGGATGCCTTTACTCCATCCATCGATAACAAAGTATCTGCCGTTTGAGCAAGTAACACCTGATTATATATTTCATCTTCCTTACCCGCAGCAATGACAATCCCATCATGATAATAAGAAACGGACTCAATCAGCTTGGCCCTTCTTACATACGTATCAATATCTTCCTTTAAGAACCGCTGAACTAACACGGTGTCTGCCCCGTGAGCCCGCAAATAGGAAGCAGCATCGAAGGTTCTTGAACCCGTTCTTAATGTGAAACTTTTCGTATCAACAATGATTCCTGCCAATAAAGCAGTAGCTTCCAGCATTTCAATTTTACTATTCTTTGGCTGATATTCAAGTAATTCTGTTACAAGCTCAGATGTCGATGAGGCATACGGTTCCATATACACAAGCAGCGGATGGCTGATAAATTCTTCACCGCGGCGATGATGATCGATAACCACGGTATGATCAATCTTAGCTAATAGTCTTTCCTCTATTACTAATGATGGCTTATGCGTATCAACAATAACTAGAAGGGTATCCTCAGTCGCAATTTCCAATGCCTGCTCAGGTGTAATAAATCGGGAAAATAATGTCTCATTCTTTTGAATTTCCTCCATCAATCTTCTGACACCGGTATCAATTTCATTAAAGTTAACGACAACATAGCCCTCACGCTGATTCATCTGAGCAACCTTTAATATACCAATCGAAGCGCCGATTGCATCCATATCAGGATATTTATGTCCCATGATAATAACTTTTTCACTTTCTATGACCAATTCCTTTAAAGCATGGGAAATAACACGAGCCCGAACTCTAGTCCTTTTCTCAACTGGATTAGACTTGCCGCCGAAAAACTTAACCTTGCCGTTTGATTGTTTAATGGCAACCTGGTCGCCGCCCCTTCCGAGCGCAAGATCCAGGCTGGATTGCGCAAGGGCGCCGAGTTCTGGCAGGGAAGAAACACCTGTTCCTACCCCGATGCTTAATGTCAAGCCAACATTTTGCTTCGCTGTAGAGTCACGTACATCATCCAGTATCGTAAATTTCTCCTTTTCAAGGTCCTGTAAGATGGATTCGTTAAAGACTGCTATATAACGGTCAGATGAAACTCTCTTAATAAATAGACCGTTTTCCTGTGCCCAACGATTCAAAATAGAGGTGACTAAGTTATTGAGATTGCTTCTCGTAGGGTCATCCATTCCTTGTGTCACATCATCATAGTTATCAAGGAAAATCACAGCAATAACTGTTCGTTCCTCCTCGTAAAGCTTTTCAATTTCAGCTTGCTCGGTAACATCTAAGAAGTAGAGTAGCTTTTCATCACGCTTATGTATGACTCGAAATTTTCGATTGTGGAGAGTTATAATCTCGGTCTCTACTTCCTGCTTGATTAAAGGTACTACCGATTCTGCTACATCGTATAATGATCTTCCAATTAGTGTGTCCTCCGAAAAACAGGATGAAATAAATGGATTTGTCCATTCAATATAGTAATCATCATTAATCAGCATAATTCCAATTGGCATTTCCATTAAGGCTTCTTCTCCAACCTTTTTGACACGATAAGAAAGGGTTGAAATATACTCTTCTATCTCTTTCTTCTCTCGTTGGTCATAAAGGATGATGAAAAAAAAGAGAGGAGCAGCCAGGACAAATCCGGCAGCACTTATCAACCAATTATAGTATGCTGTTAACCCTAGAAGCACCACTGTTACACCCATCAATCCAATTAAAAGATAACGAATGGATCGCTTTTTTAAATTTAAAGGCATGATTTCAGCTCCTGAACAGTAGTGTTTAGTTATCTTGCTCCACCTTAACGGGCAGTAAAATCCCCTGCATGAAGATTAAAGCAGGCAAGAAGATAGACGGGAGATTAACTGCCCGTTAAGGTCCGATAAGTGCGACTAACCATCAGTGGAGGAAAGGACGTCCCCACTGACGGAAGTCTACTTTAATATCCTTTTCCTTAAATCAAATCCTAAATCAATTATACCTAAAATCCAAACAATATAAAGAAGAAACGGCATAATGAATATGAAGATGGTTATGATGATTGGCAGGACCTTTGGCCACCCTTTTAAGTGACTATAGAACCATATAAAGGAAAGCCCTTGAATGACCAATAATAATTGTAGTATAAATAGGATATTTGTTAAAGCTAAATGGAAATAGCCCCCATCTTCCGCTTGAATAAATAAAGAAGCAAGCAGGGCAACTAGAAAATAATACATAAGGCTTCTTGGAAGCATAAGCTCTCTAAATGACTTCCATTCGCCAATTTTTACCCCGAACCTTTTTAGAATAGGAAAGCTGACTAACTGAATGAGAAATACCGTCGCCAAGGAAATCATAACAAACATACTTGGTACAAGGGACTGAAGCAGATCAATTCCTGCATTTAATTGTTCAATTAGAGCTCCATTTGGCTCCTGACCAAGACTTTCTAGCATATTCATTGATTGATCAACAGATTCTCGAACTAAATCAATACTCTGCTTGATAAAATCCATTTTAAAAAGGGCAACGGCAACGGCGTATTGAATGACTAGGGTCAAAAGGAATGTGATGGAGCCCGATAAAAACACAGCAGCTCTTCCTTTTTGGTTACGGACAAAGTCCCCCATAACAATCCCCGTTAACCCATAGGCAAGCGTCAATGGAATAGCAAAGAAAGTGCCAACAATCAACGACAACAGCGTAGCAGCAACCATAAAGACAATAGAGGACTGCCGGTTATGTTTCGCTGCAAACATAATAAATGGAAGGGACAGGAATAGGTTAACAACTGCTCCTAGAATCGGCACATAAATCGTGATAAGCAGCATGACAGCATATGCAGCTAATAAAATGGCTCCCTCTGTCAGCTTATGTACATTTTTCAATTTTACACCCCTTACTGAGGATTAAGTTCATTTTCCTTTATTACTTCATTTTATCGACTATCTTCTTGATGTTCAACCATCCTACTCATGAAATACACTAGGTACAACAATCTTTTGAACAAATAAAAAAAGGACACCATTCAGATGTCCTTTTAAAAGGAAGCAACACCAAGGCGCTTCCGCTTTTCGTTATGTCTGGCTGCAGCGCCTAGCCCCTCGAGGTCATAAGCCAATCCGTCAAGAAGGTTAAAAAACAACCTTCATGCCGAAACGTCTTATGCTTGTCGGGGCTGTTCAAGGCGCTTCTGCTTTTCGTTATTATTCGCCAGATACGTATGGTAACAATGCCATTGTACGAGCACGTTTGATAGCAGTTGTTAATTTACGTTGGTATTTAGCGCTTGTACCAGTCACACGACGAGGTAAGATTTTACCACGTTCAGAGATGAATTTTTTAAGTAAATCTACATCTTTATAGTCGATGTGAGTGATACCATTTGCTGTGAAATAGCAAACTTTACGACGTTTTGCACGTCCGCCTCTGCGTCCACCCATTGCCATGAATCATTCACTCCTTTACAAATATTTTATTCCGTTCAAAGACTTACTTAATTAGAATGGAAGATCATCATCAGAAATATCAATTTGACCGTCCTGAGCAAATGGATCCTCATCTAATCGAGTATAACCTTGGTTATTCGATCTGCTTGGTTGTTGGCGTTGCTGATTCTGATTGTTGTTTCCGTAACCGTAATCCTGAGGACCGCCACCGAAGCCGGCATTGCCAAAATCACCTCTGCCGCCGCCAGAACCGCCTTTTGGTTCTAAGAATTGTACACTTTCAGCAACAATTTCCGTAACGTAAACGCGTTTGCCATCTTGTCCTTCATAATTCCGTGTTTGGATACGGCCATCTACACCAGCAAGGCTTCCTTTTTTCAAGAAGTTCGCCACGTTTTCAGCCTGTTTACGCCAAACTACGCAATTAATAAAGTCTGCTTCCCGCTCACCTTGTTGATTTGAAAATGTACGATTCACAGCCAAAGTAAAAGTAGCAACAGCTACACCGCTCGGCGTATAACGCAGCTCGGGATCCTTTGTTAGACGACCAACAAGAATAACACGATTGATCATCAGAATCAACTCCTTCCAACGGCTATTTGTTTCCTGCAATACAAATTGTTTTGCAAGTTTATATTAAAATTACTTTTCGTTTTTAACAACGATATGACGAATGATGTCTTCGCTGATTTTAGCTAAACGGCTGAATTCTTCAACTGCAGCTGGCTCAGCATTCACATTGATTAGTTGGTAGTAACCATCACGGAAATCATTGATTTCATATGCAAGACGGCGTTTACCCCAATCTTTAGCTTCTGAAATTTCCGCGCCATTATCAGTTAAGATACCATTAAAACGCTCTACAAGAGCCTTTTTAGCTTCATCTTCAATATTTGGGCGGATGATGTACATAACTTCGTACTTTCTCATCACGTTCACCTCCTTTTGGTCTAAGCGGCCCATATTGGGCAAGGAGCAATTATTCATTACTCACAGAATAAGATTATAGCATAGCGATAAATGAAAAGCAATGTCGAATTAAAAATAATAAAGGTGTCAGGCACCACGAAAAGACAAATTACGTATGTTTGTCCATCTGTGTTGCCTGACACCTTAAGTTTATTGATTATACATTGAAACGGAAGTGCATGACATCTCCGTCTTTTACTACATATTCCTTACCTTCGAGACGAACTTTACCAGCTTCTTTTGCAGCTACCATATTTCCAGCTGCTAACAGGTCCTCATATGACACGGTTTCAGCACGGATAAAGCCTTTTTCAAAGTCGGAGTGGATAACGCCTGCACATTGCGGTGCCTTCATGCCAGTACGGAACGTCCATGCACGTACTTCTTGTACACCAGCTGTAAAATAAGTAGCTAATCCTAATAAGCTATATGCCGCTCTAATCAATTGGTCAAGACCCGATTCAGCAATTCCAAGCTCTGAAAGGAACATTTCTTTCTCTTCTCCTTCAAGCTCAGAAATTTCTTCCTCAATCTTGGCACAAATGACGATTACTTCTGCGTCTTCTTTTGCTGCAAATTCTTTAACCATTTGCACATAAGGATTGCCAGATGGGTCTGCTACATCATCCTCACTTACATTGGCCACATATAGAACAGGCTTAATTGTAAGAAGATGAAGAGCCTTTACATATTTCTGCTCTTCTTCTGTAAATTCAACTGTTCTTGCCGGCTTGTCTGCCTCAAAAGCTTCTTTCAGCTTTTGTAAAGCATCAAACTCAATAACAGCATCTTTGTCTTTTTGTTTCGCTAATTTTTCAACACGACCGATACGTTTTTCAACTGATTCAAGATCAGCTAAAATCAATTCAAGATTGATTACTTCAATATCATCAATTGGATTGACTTTTCCCGAAACATGCGTAATATTTTCATCCTCAAAACAGCGGACAACTTGGCAAATGGCATCGACTTCACGAATATGAGATAGGAATTTGTTCCCTAACCCTTCGCCTTTACTTGCCCCTTTAACAATCCCTGCGATGTCAGTAAATTCAAATGTTGTTGGTACTGTTTTTTTCGGCTGAACGAGTTCCGTTAGTTTATTCAGACGTTCATCAGGTACCTCTACAACCCCCACATTTGGGTCTATTGTACAAAATGGGTAGTTCGCAGACTCAGCGCCTGCTTGTGTTATTGCATTAAATAATGTAGACTTCCCGACATTCGGCAATCCTACAATTCCAGCTGTTAAAGCCATCCTCGTCACTCCTCAAGTATAGTAGCAAAAGTCGATAAAACCTCTATTTTCAAGTAAATTTATTATATATGTTACCAATAATAAGAAAACAAACCTCAAATAATTATAGTGATTTATTACATAAAGCGCAAATCATTATTCAGATTCTTCTTCGTGTTTTACGAGTATTTTTTTCATTTTACGGGTAAACTCTTTTCTTGGAATCATCACACTATGTGAGCAGCCTTCACATTTAATGCGAATATCCATCCCTAATCTGATAATTTTCCAGCGGTTCGTTCCACAAGGATGGGCTTTTTTCATTTCTACAATATCATTCAAACCAAATTCCTTTGTTTCCATTCCAATACCTCCTATTCCGCTAAACGCCTAAACCCCTTTTTTATAGGCGGCTTCATGTTCCTGCCTAGAATACATAACAAGCCTTGGATACGGGATTTCAATTCCATGTTTATCAAGACAAAGCTTAATTTCCTTTCTCAATTCCCTAGCAATGGGAAAGTGCTTCATCGGAGCGGTTTCAGCCGTAACCCGCAGCATCACCTCAGTGGCACCCATACTCTGAACACCTAATAATTGGGGCTCTGATACAATTTCTTCATATTTATCCCTTAGTGTAACAAGCAAGTCTTTAATGATTTGCTCTACTCTTTTTATATCTTCTTCATAAGAAACATTGATGTCAACAACCGCAATACTATTATGAAGGGAAAAATTGGTTACTTCAATAATACTTCCATTCGGTAAAATATGCAGTTCTCCTGTCCACTGCTTAATTTTTGTTGTTCGTAACCCTATTTCCTCAACTGTTCCTTCAAACTGGCCAATTCGTACATGGTCACCAACAGAAAATTGGTCTTCGAAAATAATAAAAAATCCTGTAATAATATCCTTTACAAGGCTTTGTGCTCCAAACCCGACTGCTAACCCGACAATTCCGGCTCCTGCTAGCAGAGCCCCAACATCAATGGTAAGGGTTGAAAGAATCATTAATATCGCAATGAAGTAGATGACATATGTCAAAATATTTTGCAATAGCTTTAAAAGTGTTGCTTCCCGGCGCTCAGAAATTCTTAGCGGAGAATGCCTTCTAGCAGCAAAGATATTTTGAATGGCTAGTTTGCCGAGCCGAACAATAAGCATGCTGAAAATAATAATACCTAATATTTTCAAACAGCCTTCACCGATTCTTAACCAAATCTCCTCATTTGACAATTTTGCTGAAATATTTTGTATGATTTTTGAAAAGTAATCCATCTTCTCACCCTAAATATTTTTTTATATTTCTATTTCTAAAACATCATTTTAACAACTATCGATTTAACTTTGAAGAATAATGTTTTTACTTTCTTCAACAAACTGTTTTACATTATAAAGTTTTTACTATTTCCTCATGAAAAATTAAATCATCAAAGATATGTATAGATATTGATAAATATCCGTATACTAATAGAAAACTGTTTATGAAAAAGGATTTATAAAGGGTTCTTCCATATATACAATGGTGATTTCTTTAACAGATTCCTTTGTAAAGAATCCCGATCCATTTACAAGCTTTTAAATAGGGGGGAGAGTACGTGTTGAATTATAAATCGAGCTTATTTAATAAAATAAAAAATGAAGAAGTCAGAGTGAACCATCATGAAGAAGATGCTGTAGATAGGGTAGCAAAGGAATTATTTACAAGAATGCCCGCATCATTAAGTAATCGTCCCATCGTCTTTGTATGCATCGGAACAGATCGCTCAACAGGTGACTCCTTAGGACCGCTAATCGGCACTTTACTCCAAGAAAAAACACCCCAATCCTTTCACATATATGGAACGTTAGCAAATCCAATCCATGCCCTAAACCTATCTGAGAAGTTAGCAGAAATTAAAGCAAAACATATAAATCCATTTATTATCGGGATTGATGCCTGCTTAGGGAGACTCAAAAGTGTGGGTGTCATCCAAATAGGAAGTGGACCAGTCAAGCCAGGTTCCGGTGTTAATAAGGACCTTCCAGCTGTCGGAGATATCCATATTACAGGCATCGTCAATGTAAGTGGATTTATGGAGTACTTTGTCTTGCAAAATACTAGACTTCATCTTGTAATGGAAATGGCCAAAACGATTGCAGACGGCATTTATCATACAAGCAAGTATTATGAACCAAAATACTCCTTTTCTAAATTAAAATGGACCATGGACCACCATAACCAAGAACAAACAAACTAAACACATCTTACGGTGCCAGTCACCACAAAAAGACAAACTGAAGTAAAGTGTCTTTTTGTGGTGACTGACACTTTTTTAAGAAATAAAATACATGCCTGTGACAATAACAGCTGTGATGAGAATTCCAGGTAATAAATTCGCCACTCGTATCTTTGTTAATCCTGTCACATTTAACCCAATGGCAATAATCATAATTCCACCTGTCGCCGTCATCTCAACTATGAACTGATCCATTAGAGCGGCAGGGACTATACGGTCAATTTGCGTAGCAAATAGAGCTATAAGTCCTTGATATAAAAAGACTGGAATAGCTGAAAAAATCACACCAATCCCTAAAGTAGTGGTTAAGATAAACGCAGTAATTCCATCAAGGATTCCCTTTGTATACAGAACTGAATGATCACCGCGAATTCCGCTGTCCAGCGCTCCAAGAATGGCCATAGCACCAATAACGAAAATCAAGGTAGCCGTAACAAAGCCCTGCGCAATACTGCCCTGCGCTTTGGGACCCAATTTACTTTCCAGCCAAATCCCCAAATCATTAAGCCTATCCTCGAGTCTTAACATTTCACCTATCATCGTACCAAACGCCAGGCTCAAAATAACAATCAAGAAGTTTTCACTTTTAAATCCCATTTGAATTCCCAAAACCACAACAGCAAGTCCCATTGCATACATAACAGTCGTTTTCATTTGTTCGGGAATCCGATTGAGAAACTTCCCAATAACGGACCCAAAAATAATTAAAAGACTATTCACCGCTGTCCCTAATATAAACATCACTTTCACCTCATAAGAAGAAGGGAGGGGAACTCCCTGTCTATATTCTTTCATTTATTCTATCCATTCCAAAAAAATAAACCATCCAAGTTGATGGTTTACATGACCTATCTAGACTCCAGCATTTCCAATATTCGTTCCAAGTCTTCATTTGAGAAAAATTCTATTTCGATTTTCCCTTTATCTTTATTTTTCGTTTGCTTAATATGAACTGTTGTACCAAATCGTTCACGCAAATTTGTTTCCTGTGCTTTTATAAAAATATCTTTCTCTTGTACAGGCTTCTTTGTTTCACGTGGAACAGGATTATTTAATTGCTGAATTAGCTGCTCTAATTGTCGAACATTTAATCCATCCTTTAACACTTTTTCAACAACACCTGGAATGGCCTCTTTTTTACGAAGCCCCAAAAGCGCACGCCCATGTCCCATCGAGATTTGACCTTCTGTAATAAGCTCTTGGATTTTCGAAGGGAGTGACAGAAGACGGATATGATTCGCAATATGTGGTCTGCTTTTTCCAAGTCTTTTGGCTAATTCCTCTTGTGTAATATTTAACTTTTCGATTAATAATTGATAAGCTGCCGCCTCTTCAATTGGAGTTAAATCTTCCCGCTGAAGATTCTCCAGCACAGCAAATTCCATCATTTGCTGCTCTGTCAGTTCCCTTATAACAACTGGTACCTTTGTTAAATTTGCTGCCTTTGCCGCCCGGTATCGTCTTTCACCAACAACAATTTCATAGCCTTTTATTGTTTTTCTCACAATAATGGGCTGCAAAATTCCATGTTCGATAATAGATTGTTTTAATTCTTCAATCGCTTCTGCATCAAAGACCTTTCGTGGCTGATAAGGGTTGGGCTTACAATCCTTAATATTAATTTCTTCAATGATTTCTTCTTTTTCCTCTTTATCTATCTTTGGTAATAAAGCATCAAGCCCTTTACCTAGTCCTTTACCAAGACCTTTAGCCATTCTTGACCACTTCCTTTGCCAAATCTAAATATACTTCAGCACCGCGAGATTTAGAATCATAGATTATAATTGGTTCACCATGACTTGGCGCTTCACTTAGACGTACATTTCTAGGAATGATGGTTTTATACACCTTGTCTTGGAAATACTTTTTAACCTCATCAATCACTTGAATCCCAAGATTGGTTCGAGCATCAAGCATGGTTAACAGGACGCCTTCTACCTTTAAATCATTATTTAAATGCTTCTGTACTAAACGAACCGTATTTAATAGCTGGCTCAGTCCCTCTAAAGCATAATACTCACATTGAACCGGAATAAGGACAGAGTCAGCAGCAGTTAATGCATTAAGCGTCAGCAAACCTAGTGAAGGGGGGCAGTCAATAAGAATATAATCAAATTCATCAATGACCTTTTCAAGTGCCCTTTTTAAGCGGACTTCCCTTGAAATGGTTGGAACCAATTCAATCTCCGCTCCTGCAAGCTGAATGGTGGCCGGGATGGAATAAAGATTATCAACGGCTGTCGGTCTTATTGCATGGCCGGCTTCCACATCATCAACCAATACATCATATACACATTGACTAACATCAGCCTTTTCAATTCCCACACCACTTGTCGCATTCCCCTGTGGATCGATATCTACCAATAATACCTTTTTTCCTATGTAAGCTAAGCAAGCCCCAAGATTAACAGTAGTGGTAGTCTTACCCACACCGCCTTTTTGGTTTGCTATTGCAATCACTTTTCCCACATTACCACCTACCTTTATTTCCATGGAAATTTTTCTATTATTAAATAAATCTATTATTTTTTATGGCTATTAACTTGAACAGGATGTTCTGACATCGACGTTCGCCACAGGACGTGGCATCCATTAGTCAATGTTCCTTACAGAGTCGCTTTCGCTTAAAGCCCATGTAATCTATTTTATCATGAATTAAATAGGATAATAGAACTTTCTTCAAGATAAAATTAAGAGGAGGGGCTATCTTAGCATATAAAAAAGAGAGGGTGCTTGGACACCCTCTTTATAAACAGTATAAACTTATTAAAATAGCAAGTGGCATAATCTAAGCCTGAACTGTTTCTCTTATTTCTTTTTCGGTATTTTAATTGTAAATTGATAATATTCCTCATGTTCCTCTTCATGTGTATCAAGCTTAATTCCGCTGTCTGTCACCATAGATAGTGATTGCCTAATTGTATTTACAGCAATTCTCATATCCTTACTGAACGCTTTTCGTTTCGGCTTTGGCTTTTCGACCGCTTGTTCAAGCAACTTTGCAACGCGGTCCTCCGTCTGCTTAACATTCAAGTTTTTTTCAATAATTTCTTCTAACAATTGCACTTGTTTATCCGGATTCTTAAGCGGTATAAGTGAGCGGGCATGGCGTTCTGTAATGATTTTGTTCAATAAAGCATCCTGTACTTCCTGTGGCAGCTTCAATAAACGCAGCTTATTCGCAATCGTTGACTGTCCTTTTCCAAGTCGTTGCGCCAGAGCCTCCTGTGTTAGTTGATGAAGCTCTAATAGCTTCCCATAAGCAATGGCTTCTTCGATTGGGGAGAGCTCCTCTCGCTGGAGGTTCTCAATTAATGCAACTGAAGCTGTTTCTGTATCATTAAGATTTTTAATAATGGCTGGAACTAGGTCCCATCCAAGCTTTTTCATTGCCCGCCATCTGCGTTCGCCAGCAATAATTTCGAAAGAATTTCGTCCAAATTCCCGTACCACAATCGGCTGAATAATCCCATGTGTATGAATGGTACGAGATAGTTCTTCGATTTTATCGTCATCAAAAATGGTTCTTGGTTGAAAACGATTGGGTACGATTTGATCAATCGGAACCTTTTTTATTTCTTCATTTTTTACTATTTCATCAAGATCAGCTTCTGCCGTATTCTCATTTTCCAACCGATTTTCCTTTTCGCCGAGGCCAAAAAAGCGTGAAAAAGAATGCTTCATCACCCTGCACCACCTTTACGAAAACTCCCTAAATACTTATTCTCGAAGAAAACGACAAGTCCTCCTATATAAAGCAGATTTAGTATTTAAATCGTTTCCTTCGCTAGTTATATCTTCTTCGTTCTATCTGCAATCACTATGGTAAAGAAAACTATTATTTATTCCTTTATATAATGGAATTATGCCATATTTAAAAAGAAAAAGTAACTTTATTCAATAGGGCTTCGATTAGGTGTTCCTGGTTTCCGAGGATATTTCTTTGGTGTCGGCTTCTCTTTCCGAACTAAAAAGATATTTCGTTCACTCTCCTCAAAAGGTAAAGAGAAAGCGAAAGAGTCTTTTACCATACCGCCTAATAATGATATGGCCTTTTTCCCAGACTGGAGTTCTTCGCTTCCACTTGCACCCTTCATAGCAATAAAGGTGCCGCCGACCTTCACAAGCGGCAGACAAAGTTCACTTAATACAGACATCCTTGCCACCGCTCTTGCAGTCACAACATCATAGACTTCTCTATGTTCTTTTGATTGGCCAAAGGTTTCGGCTCGATCATGAACAAATTGAACATTCTTAAGCTGCAGCTGCTGAGCTAAATTTTCCAAGAAGTGAATTCGTTTATTAAGTGAATCTACAATTGTGACATGAATCTTTGGAAATGCAATTTTTATCGGGATGCTTGGGAAACCGGCACCGGCACCGACATCACAAACCTTCAGCTCTTGATTGAAATCAAAGTAAAAACCAGCTGTAATGGAGTCAAAGAAGTGCTTTAAATACACATCTTCCTTATCAGTAATGGCTGTTAAATTCATCTTTTCATTCCACTCAACAAGCAGCCTGTAATACGTTTCATATTGTTCTACTTGAGTCGGAGTAAGTGAAATCCCTTTCTCCTCAAGCAGCTTAATAAATTGATCTGTATTCATCGACAAATCCTTTCCTGCTTTTCGCTAGATTTACCTTGCTGTTTAATCATTGGATACTTTTGCAATTTTCCCTTGCTCTAAGTAAACGAGCAGGATTGAAATATCTGCAGGATTCACACCTGAAATTCTGGATGCCTGTGCAAGTGATAATGGACGAATCTTCTCTAATTTCTGCCTTGCCTCAGTAGCAAGCCCTGAAATTGCCTGATAATCAATATTTTCCGGAATCTTCTTATCTTCCATCTTCTTCAAGCGTTCTACCTGCTGCAGAGATTTTTCTATATAACCCTCATACTTGATTTGGATTTCTACTTGCTCCTTTACTTCCGAATCGAGTTCCGCTTCACTCTTCGCAACCTGTTCAATATGCTCATACTTCATTTCCGGACGCTTTAAGAGGTCGGAAGCCCTGATACCATCCTTAAGTTCACTGCCCCCAACACTTTTAATTAAATTTTGAACCTCTTGATTTGGTTTCAAAATAAGGTTCTGAAGGCGTTTTTTCTCTTCCTCAATGGCTTGTTTTTTCTTCGCAAAGCGCTCGTAACGTTCTTCCGAAATAAGACCAATTTGGCGGCCAATTTCAGTAAGACGCAAATCTGCATTATCATGACGTAGCAGCAAGCGGTATTCCGCTCTTGAAGTCAACAAACGGTATGGCTCATTTGTCCCTTTTGTAACGAGGTCATCAATTAACACACCGATGTAGGCATCAGAGCGGCTTAAGATTAATTCTTCTTTTCCAAGTACGTTTAAACCGGCATTGATACCAGCTATTAACCCTTGGCTTGCTGCTTCTTCATAACCTGATGTCCCGTTAATTTGACCGGCAGTATACAGATTTTTAATTTTCTTTGTTTCCAATGTTGGCCACAATTGTGAAGGCTCCATCGCATCATATTCAATTGCATAGCCTGCCCGCATCATTTGTGCATTTTCCAATCCTGGAATTGATTTTAAAATACGGTGTTGAACATCCTCAGGCATACTAGTAGATAAGCCTTGGACATATACTTCCTCTGTATTACGTCCTTCAGGTTCAAGGAAAATCTGATGTCTTGGCTTATCACTAAACCGAACAATTTTATCTTCAATGGAAGGACAATACCTTGCTCCTGTTCCTTTTACCATACCTGAGAACATGGGTGCCCGGTGAAGGTTTTCATCGATAATGGTATGTGTCTCTTCATTCGTATAAGTAAGCCAGCATGGCAGCTGATCCGTGATATATTTTGTTGTTTCATAAGAAAAGGCACGGGGCTCTTCATCTCCGGGCTGAATCTCCGTTTTACTATAATCAATAGTTCTACTGTTCACCCGCGGAGGAGTTCCCGTTTTGAAACGAACAAGATTAAAACCAAGCTCCTCCAAATGCTCAGAAAGCTTAATGGATGGCTGCTGATTATTCGGGCCGCTGGAGTATTTTAATTCGCCAAGAATAATCTCACCGCGCAGGAAGGTTCCAGTTGTAATAACAACGCTTTTGGCACGATAGACGGCTCCAGTCTTAGTAATTACCCCTTTACAAATACCCTCTTCAACGATTAATCGTTCAGCCATTCCTTGAATTAACGTTAAGTTTTCTTCATTTTCCAATGTTTTTTTCATTTCAAACTGATACGATACCTTATCAGCCTGTGCTCGTAAGGCACGGACAGCTGGCCCTTTACCTGTATTAAGCATTCTCATTTGAATATACGTTTTATCAATATTTTTGCCCATTTCTCCGCCAAGAGCATCAATTTCCCTAACTACAACCCCTTTTGCCGGACCTCCGACAGATGGATTACATGGCATAAAAGCGACCATATCTAAATTAATTGTAATCATTAAGGTTTTGGCGCCAAGACGGGCTGCTGCAAGTCCTGCTTCACAGCCGGCATGTCCTGCTCCGATTACAATCACATCATAATTACCTGCTTCATATTGCATGGTGGTGTTGCCTCCTAAACTAATTTGCATTTCAAGGACCCTCAAGAGATAGAACAAGCAGAAACGCCCACAGAATGTGGTTGCTTTTAGTCTGCGTTCCTCTCATGAATAAGCCCCCCGCTTTTCTATTTCCCTAAACAGAATTGAGAGAATAATTGGTTAATCAAGCTGTCCTGTACACTTTCGCCAATAATTTCCCCTAACAGTTCCCAAGTCCTTGTTAAATCGATTTGAATAATATCTACCGGTGTATCTAGTTCAACCCCTTCTAACACATCATTAATAGATGTATAGGCCTGATTCAATAATGCGATATGGCGGCTGTTCGATACGTAGGTCATGTCTCCTGCCTCAATCGATCCTGTAAAGAAAAGATCGGCAATTGCCTCTTCCAACTCTTCAATCCCTTTTTCCTCGATAAGGGAAGTCGTAATCAACTTATGATTGCCAGCTAGCTCCTTCACACGATTCATATCAATTTTTTGCGGCAAATCTGTTTTATTCACAATAATAATAACATCCATATCCTTTACGACATTAAAAAGATTCTCATCTTCCACCGTTAATTCATCAGAATAATTTAGAACAAGTAAAATAAGGTCTGCTTCTTTCAGTACCTGCCTTGACCGTTCGACACCAATTCTCTCAACAATGTCCTCTGTTTCACGAATCCCTGCTGTATCCAGCAATCTCAAAGGAACTCCACGTACATTTACATACTCTTCAATTACATCACGCGTTGTACCTGGAATATCAGTCACAATCGCCTTATTTTCCTGAACAAGACTATTTAAAAGGGATGATTTCCCAACATTCGGGCGACCAACAATGACTGTTGATAACCCTTCACGAAGAATTTTGCCCTGTGAGGAAGTTTGTAATAAATGTTCAATTTCCTTTTTCACATAGGACGCCTTTTCCTTCAGCATTTTATGGGTCATTTCCTCAACATCATCATATTCAGGATAATCTATATTTACTTCAATTTGAGCAAGTGTTTCAATCAGCTCCTGCCGAAGCCTTTTAATTAAGTTAGATAATCTGCCTTCCATTTGACCAAGAGCCACATTCATTGCCCGGTCTGTTTTCGCACGAATTAGGTCCATAACCGCTTCTGCCTGTGATAAATCAATCCGGCCATTCAGAAATGCCCTTTTTGTAAATTCACCGGGCTCTGCAATACGAGCTCCGTTCTTTAAACAAAGCTGTAATACTCTGTTCACCGATACTAAACCGCCGTGGCAGTTAATCTCGATAACATCCTCTTTAGTGAAAGTTTTCGGTCCTCTCATAATAGACATCATTACTTCTTCAGCGACCTCATTTGTCTTTGGATCAATAACATGCCCATAATGGATTGTGTGAGATGGTTCCTCACTTATTTTTTTCCCGCTTACACTTCGAAAAAGCCTTTCTGCAATAGAAAAAGCCTGGTCCCCGCTTAAGCGGACAATCGCAATCGCTCCCTCTCCCATTGGAGTCGAAATTGCTGCAATCGTATCAAATTCCACTCTATTCACCTCTCTTAACGAAAAGCGCATGCTACGCCTCGCTCTATCCATGATTATATTTAATCTCCATTTAATGAGCTAGAGTTATTCACTACCATTGTTAGCACAAAAAAGAACTTCTTATACTTTGCCCTCATTGATGGAAGTTTACTTTATCCACATTTCTTAAACTCATCGTTTTATTTTAACTTATCCACATGTGAATAACAATAAAGCACTTCGCTTTGATTATAAAAAAGCGTGTTACACTAGAAAACTACTCTTAATTAGACCATTTGCTTTCTATAAACGAATATCAAAAGGCCTCCAAAGTCAACAGCACTCTTTCACACAATACAAAAAAGAAGCTGTCACCCAGGGGGCAGCTTCTTTGATTCTTATTATTTATTAGGTGCAATCACAATATGTCGATGAGGATCAGCACCACTAGAATAGGTTGTAATCTTTTTGTTACCCATTAAAGCAGTATGAATGACTTTGCGCTCGTATGAAGGCATTGGTTCTAAAGCAACTTCTTTACCAGTTTGAACTGCCTTTTGCGCCAGCTTTTCCGCTAAATGGATAAGCGTTTCATTTCTTCTCTCCCTGTAATCTTCAGCATCCAGGATAACATTTAAATATTGATTAGAAAAACGATTAACTACCAATTGGGTTAAAGACTGCAGGGAATTAAGGGTTTGTCCTCTTTTGCCGATAAGCAAGGCAATCTTTTCACCAGACAGCTTAAATTTAACCTGCTTTCCGCTTTTCTCTACAGAAATTGTAATTGGAGCCCCCATTTTTTCACATACATCTAAAAGGAACTTTTCCGCTTCTTCAATGGGATTAATTTTGACTGAAACCTCTACAACAGCAGGGCGTGAGCCGAAGATTCCGAAAATGCCCTTTTTTCCTTCATCAATAATCGAAATCTCTGCCCGATCCTCTGGTATTTGTAATTGAGCTAAAGCTGATTCAACTGCTTCTTTGACAGTTTGTCCCGTAGCAGTAACCTGTTTCACTTTTTTGCTCCTCCCGATTTGGCCGCAGCCGCTGCTTTTAAATCCGGCCCTTTAATGAAATATGTTTGGACAATCATAAATAAGTTACCTACTACCCAGTACAGCGCAAGGGCTGCTGGGAAATTTATTGCAAATACAACGATCATGATTGGCATTAACCAAAGCATCATAGCCATTTGAGTAGCCATTTGCGGATTGCTGTCCATACCGACCATTGTAATTTTTTGTTGAATAAACGTTGTCACACCAGCAATAATCGGCAATAAGTAGATTGGATCTGGAGCTGCTAAATCAAACCAAAGGAAGTTTGCATGCTCATGCAATTCCGGAGTTCTCATAATAGCATGGTAAATACCGATTAAGATTGGCATTTGAACAACAAGTGGTAAACATCCTGCAAGCGGATTAACACCATACTTTTGGAATAATTCCATGGTTTCTTGCTGCAATTTTTGCTGTGTCTTCTGATCCTTAGAACTGTACTTTTCTCTCAGCTTTTGTAACTCAGGTTGAATAGCCTGCATTGCTTTAGAACTTTTTGTTTGCTTAATCATTAATGGCAAAAGGACTAGCCTGATAATAATTGTCACAATAATGATAGCCAGACCAAAGCTTCCTCCTGCAAATTCGGCAACTTTCACAATAAACAATGAAAGCGGATAGACAATATACTGATTCCAAAAGCCTTCGCTTTCTGAAGTAATCGGATCATTGACCTCCGTACAGCCTGCTAAAAGGGCCGCAACAAGAACCAAGCCGATTAACAAAGATATTCGCTTTTTCAACCGTTTTTTCCTCCTTAAAGCATATAAGGTATTTTTTCATTTTATTTCATGCCATACTTTCCTAACTACTAACTCTATACAGCCTAAACCATTTTACCATTTTTTAATAGTAAACGCTTTTAATATGAAAAAATATAAGCTGAAATTTACATTTCAGTTTCTATTTTCCACCTTTTCCTCCATTCTCCTTATCCTTTTTAAATACCTTTGCCAGTTTCAAAACATGTGTTAGGCTCTTTTGAACTTCAAAATAGTCCATATCTGCTGTTGGTTTTCTAGCAATAATAATATAGTCTAAATCATTATGTATATAACCATCAAATTCATGAAATACCTGCCGGACATATCGTTTAATTTGATTTCGAGTAACCGCATTGCCTATTTTTTTGCTTACAGACAGCCCAATTCTAAAATGGCTTTGTTCCGGCTTTTTTAATGTATAGACAACGAATTGTCTATTAGCAACAGATTTTCCTTTTTTAAATACTTCTTGAAAATCTTCATTTTTTTTCACTCGATACTCTTTTCTCATTCTGAATCCACCTACATTTACATTCGCTCAAGGGAAAACTTCTCTTTTCATTATTCCCACTCTGCATTTTCAGAAACTTTCCTAGCCGACATTTTTTTGCAGTACCATTCTATTTTTTCACCTAATGAGAAAAAAGACCACTGACATTTCAGTGGTCTAAGCAGATAATACTTTTCTTCCCTTACGACGACGACGTGCTAGAACGTTACGTCCGTTTGAACTACTCATACGAGCACGAAACCCGTGAACTTTACTATGTTTACGTTTTTTAGGTTGATATGTTCTTTTCATTATATGACACCTCCCTCGAGGAATTGCTCTTAAAGACAGTATTGTAATTATATATAGGGTGACCGAAAAATGTCAACACCCTTAATAGTATACATCTACATAATTAGTTTTTCCACCCCCAAATATTACCTCGGATTTCATCTAATGTCACGGATAAAAATAACCAAAATGATAGGAGAGTTCAAAATTCAGCATCCAAATCATCCCTTGTATATGGTGTGGATTAAGAAAAAACAGAAAAAACCTACGAAAAAAATTTTTTCCGCAGGTTAGCATAATTACTACATATCGTCATAAATTGAATTTGTGGATTATTTTCGACAGCTTTTCTTGTTATCCACAACATATATTTACAGGTTTTTCACATAACCACTACCTGTGGACATTTATTAACCACAACCTGTTTGAGTTGTGGATAAACTGCCAAAAACCGTTGCAGATCTAGCATTTATTTGATATTATATTTGTGTTTTCACCCTTAGCAAGTTGTCCACAAAACAATCTTATCCACAAATTGTTGATAACTTGTGAATAAGTTATCCACTTAGGTTAATAAAGGTTGTCCACATCCAGTGGATATTGTCGAAAGGTTACATTATTTCCTTATTAATATATTTATCCACAATCATCGTTTCGTATATAGATTATTTATAGGTTGTACTTTGCTGTATAACCTATTGTTTTTTATGCGAACTAGAGTAAAGGAGGGATAACTGTTGGAAAATATTACGGATCTTTGGAATAGTATATTAGCTAATGTAGAAAAGAAGGTTTCAAAACCCAGCTTTGATACATGGCTAAAAGCTACGAAGGCCCATTCCCTTCAAGGAGATTCTTTAGTTGTAACTGCTCCAAATGAATTTGCACGAGATTGGCTCGAAGAACGGTATTCTCCGTTAATCACTGGGGTTTTATACGAAATTACCGGAGAAGAATTCACTGTCAAATTCATTATTCCGCAAAATCAGGCCGACAAAGGAGATAAATTGCCGTCTCCTCTGAAAGAAACAAAAAAGGTTGATAACCACTCAGAATTTCCGGCTAGTATGCTGAATGAAAAAAATACCTTCGATACCTTTGTTATTGGATCAGGAAATCGATTTGCCCATGCAGCCTCATTAGCTGTAGCTGAAGCGCCGGCCAAAGCCTACAACCCACTATTCATCTACGGAGGGGTTGGTCTCGGAAAAACCCACTTAATGCATGCAATTGGCCATTACGTTTTATCTCATAATCCTTCTGCAAAGGTTGTTTATCTTTCTTCAGAGAAATTTACAAACGAATTTATTAATTCTATCCGAGATAATAAGGCGGAAGAATTTCGTAATAAATATCGAAATGTAGATGTTCTCCTAATTGATGATATTCAGTTCTTAGCTGGAAAAGAATCAACTCAGGAGGAATTTTTCCATACATTTAACACGCTGCATGAGGAAAGCAAGCAGATTGTCATTTCTAGTGACCGGCCGCCAAAGGAAATTCCAACACTAGAGGAACGACTGCGTTCACGCTTTGAATGGGGACTTATTACAGATATTACACCACCTGATTTGGAAACAAGGATAGCTATATTACGGAAAAAGGCGAAAGCGGATGGGCTCGAGATTCCAAACGAAGTCATGCTTTATATTGCTAACCAAATTGATTCGAATATTCGTGAACTAGAAGGCGCACTGATTCGAGTCGTTGCGTATTCTTCATTGGTTAATAAAGATATCAATGCTGATTTAGCTGCCGAAGCCCTGAAGAATATTATTCCTACTTCAAAACCTAAAGTCATCACAATTCAAGAGATCCAGCGAGTGGTTGGAGAGCACTATAATGTAAAGTTAGAAGATTTCAAAGCAAAAAAGCGGACCAAATCCGTTGCTTTTCCGAGGCAGATTGCTATGTATTTGTCGAGAGAACTTACTGATTTTTCTCTTCCAAAAATTGGTGAGGAATTTGGCGGACGTGATCATACAACGGTTATCCATGCTCATGAAAAAATTTCGAAATTACTCCAATCAGATAATCAACTGCAAAGAGAGTTAAAAGATATACATGAGGAATTAAAGGTTTAACCATTTTTACTGCCATTTTTATAAATACTTTTATCTATTGTTTCAAAAAGCAAATCTACTATAACCTTTATGCAATAAAATTGTGTGAATAACTTTGCTGAGTTTATACACAGTCTGTCCACATGTGGATAGACTGTGTTTCCTTACGTATTTTCAGTTATCCACATAATCACAGGCCCTACTATTATTACTATTATTTTAAATAAAAAATATATATATAAATTAGCCTATAACGGAGGATTAAAAATAATGAGATTTATAATCCAACGGGATTACTTAGTTCAAAGTGTCCAGGATGTTATGAAAGCAGTAACAAGCAGAACAACAATTCCCATTCTAACAGGAATCAAAATCGTTGCATCAGATGAAGGAGTAACGCTAACTGGCAGTGATTCCGATGTTTCAATAGAATCTTTTATTCCAAAAGAAGAAGAGGATAAAGAGATTGTCGAAATCAAACAAACAGGTGCGATTGTATTACAGGCCAAGTTTTTCAGTGAAATGGTAAGAAAGCTACCTTCTGATAAAGTAGAAATTGAAGTACAAAATCACTTACAAACGGTTATTCGCTCTGGTAATTCTGAATTCAACTTAATAGGTCTTGATGCAGATGAATACCCACATCTTCCTCAAATTGAAGAGGAGAATGTTTTTAAAATACCAACTGACTTACTTAAAGCAATGATTCGACAAACTTCATTCGCAGTGTCCACCTCAGAAACACGCCCGATCTTGACAGGTGTCAACTGGAGAATTGAAAATAACGAACTGAACTGTATTGCAACAGACAGCCATCGACTAGCGTTAAGAAAAGCGAAAGTAGAATTTGATTCAGCTGCTCACTACAATGTTGTTATTCCAGGAAAAAGTCTGAATGAATTGAGTAAAATTCTTGCAGATAACAATGAGCTAATTGACATTGTTATTACAGAAAATCAAATTTTATTTAAAGCCAAGCATCTTTTGTTCTTCTCGAGACTACTAGAGGGGAATTATCCTGATACTTCTAGATTGATTCCAACGGAAAGTAAAACGGAAATTGTTCTTCAGACAAAGGAATTTTTGCAAGCTATTGACCGAGCATCGTTGCTAGCAAGAGAAGGCCGAAATAATGTTGTTAAGTTTTCCACTTTAGAAGATAAAATAATTGAAATCTCTTCAAATACACCTGAAGTAGGAAAAGTAGTGGAGGAAATTAAAGGTCTTTCTGTCGAAGGAGAGGAACTTAAAATTTCATTCAGTGCCAAATATATGATGGATGCCTTAAAAGCATTGGAAGGAACGGAAATAAAGGTAAGTTTTACTGGAGCAATGAGGCCTTTTATTATTCAGCCAATTAATGACGAATCTATTCTTCAATTGATACTGCCAGTACGAACTTATTAATTCTGTCTACTAGCGATATACTATGATATTTTTAAAAGCTGCCGTTTATTTCGGCGGCTTATCCTGTTTTTGTCAAAGATGTACGCAGGGTACTTCTATCGTTACATTGTCCATAGAATATAGCGGCATTTAATAGACCTTCTATTCCCGAGGCGTTTGCATCTTTCTTATAAAAACATTTAAAATGGTTCCTGTTACCTTTGTATAGTTCGTAAATATTTAGTAAAATGAAGTATTAGATATTATTGATGACGGAGTGAAGTCGGAGTGAAAATGGTAAAAATTGAAACAGAGTATATTACGCTCGGCCAATTTCTAAAAGCTGCGGATGTAATTGCAACAGGTGGAATGGCTAAATGGTTTTTAAGTGAAAATGAGATACTCATCAATGGAGAAAAAGACCAAAGGCGGGGGAGAAAGCTTCGATCCGGTGATAAAATTGAAATCCTTGGTCTTGACACATACATCCTTCAATAGGGTGATCAAATTCCAAAGGATGAATGGAATGTTTATCAAACAATTGAAACTGAAAGACTACCGGAATTATGAAGAACTTGATATTCAGTTTGAAAACAAAGTGAATGTGATACTTGGAGAAAATGCCAATGGAAAAACTAATGTGATGGAATCTATCTATGTTTTAGCAATGGCAAAATCCCATCGCACATCTAACGATAAAGATCTTATCCTTTGGGACAAAGATTATGCTAAAATAGAGGGTAGGGTTCAAAAACATCACGGTGCTTTGCCGATGGAACTTATCATTTCAAAAAAAGGGAAAAAAGCAAAATACAACCACATTGAACAGAAAAAGTTAAGTCAGTATGTAGGTAATATGAATGTCGTCATGTTTGCACCGGAAGACCTTAATCTTGTTAAAGGGAGCCCGCAGGTTAGACGGCGTTTTATTGATATGGAGATTGGACAGATTTCTCCTGTCTATTTGCATGAAATTGGTCAATTAAATAAAATTCTTCAGCAGCGAAACCACTACCTGAAGCAGTTGCAAGCGAGGAAACAAACGGATGAAACGATGCTTGATATATTAACAGAGCAATTTATTGCAATCGCTGTAAAGGTTATATCAAAACGTTTTGAATTCCTTTATTTGCTTCAAAATTGGGCAATGCCTATTCATGAAGGTATTTCGCGTGGACTTGAAACATTAAAAATTAAATACAAAGCGTCTGTTGATGTATCAGAAGAGCAAGATTTGTCGAAAATGAAAAATATATATGAAAATAAATATGATCAAGTAAAGAAAAGAGAGATTGACCGTGGAGTAACATTATTTGGTCCTCAACGGGATGACCTTCTTTTTTTTGTGAATGACCGAGATGTTCAAACGTTTGGGTCACAAGGGCAGCAACGGACAACAGCCCTATCGATTAAATTGGCAGAAATAGAACTTATTCATGCTGAGATTGGAGAGTATCCAATTCTTTTATTAGATGATGTGCTGTCAGAGCTGGATCATTTCCGGCAATCTCATCTGTTAAATACCATTCAAGGAAAAGTGCAGACCTTTGTTACGACAACGAGTGTAGAGGGAATTGATCATCAGACACTAAAAGAAGCGTCTACTTTTTATGTGAGAAATGGAACGATAGAAAAGATTCAGTGAGGTGGAAGATTGTATATTCATTTTGGAGAGGAAACAATTATAAAGACAAAAGACATTATTGCTATCATTGATAAAAATAGCTTTACTTCTTCAACAAACATGGATGAATTTTTACAAAAGTATAAGGATCAATCGGAACACATTGCTAAGGGATCTTATAAATCCGTAATTGTTACTGCTGAACAAATCTACTTTTCCCCGTTAGCTTCTAGTACCTTGAAAAAGCGGTCGCAAAAGTGGGCCGTTTCTGACTGATAGTCTAGTGTTGGGACTACATTTCATAAATAATTTTTACAAATAATCCTTTTTTCGTCCATGATAGTTTTAATATAGATTTATTACTAATAGCAGCTTCTATTTTATTCAAAGAGATTTTCTTATCCAGCATATTCTGAAACTTGTAATAGTTAAGTTTTTATAGATTTCGTAATCAACACCAAAGGAAAGTGTAGGTGACTGTTATGGCAATGGAGCAAAATGCAGTTCCTGAACAAGCATATGATGCCAATCAAATACAAGTCCTAGAAGGCCTTGAGGCAGTAAGAAAACGCCCTGGAATGTATATTGGTTCAACAAGTGCAAAAGGCCTCCACCATTTAGTATGGGAAATCGTTGATAATAGTATCGATGAGGCATTAGCGGGTTATTGTACAGAAATTAACGTAGTAATTGAAAAGGACAATAGTATTACTGTAACGGATAATGGGCGCGGAATACCTGTTGGAATTCAAGAAAAAACTGGTCGCCCAGCGGTTGAAGTAATTTTAACTGTACTTCATGCCGGTGGTAAATTTGGCGGCGGAGGGTATAAGGTTTCCGGAGGACTGCACGGGGTGGGTGCCTCGGTTGTTAATGCTCTATCAACGGAATTAGAGGTGTTTGTCCATCTTGAAGGACATATTCACTATCAAAAGTTTAACAGAGGGGTACCTGCCGCGGATTTAACCATTGTTGGAGAAACAGATAAAACAGGTACAATTATTCACTTCACACCAGACCCAGAAATTTTTAAAGAAACAACTGAATTTGAATATGATGTACTTGCAACAAGAATTAGAGAACTGGCCTTTTTGAATAGAGGTTTATCCATATCGATTGAGGATAAGCGCGTGGAAAATAAACGGGCTGAGTATCATTATGAGGGCGGTATTAAATCCTATGTGGAGCATTTAAATCGTACGAAGGAAGTGCTTCATGAGGAACCGATTTATATGGAAGGCGAGCGTGAGGGGATTTCAGTAGAAGTCTCGATTCAATATAATGACAGCTATACGGGAAATATCTATTCGTTTGCTAATAATATTCATACTTATGAAGGCGGGACACATGAGTCTGGCTTTAAAACAGCCCTGACAAGGGTTATTAATGATTATGCAAGAAAACATGGGCTTATTAAAGAGAGCGAAACGAACCTTTCTGGAGAGGATGTCAGAGAAGGATTAATTGCGATTGTTTCAATAAAACATCCAGACCCACAATTTGAAGGTCAGACAAAAACAAAGCTAGGTAACTCAGAAGTTCGTGCAATTACTGACTCTGTTTTTGCCGATCATTTTGAAAAATTCTTACTGGAAAATCCTTCAGTGGCAAGAAAAATTGTTGAAAAAGGTTTAATGGCTACTAGAGCTAGATTAGCAGCGAAAAAAGCACGTGAGCTAACAAGACGAAAGAGTGCTTTGGAGGTTTCTAGTCTGCCTGGGAAGCTTGCTGACTGTTCTTCTAAAGACCCTTCTATCAGTGAAATTTATATTGTAGAGGGTGACTCTGCGGGGGGATCTGCAAAGCAAGGGCGTGATCGACATTTCCAAGCCATTCTTCCGTTAAGAGGAAAAATATTAAATGTTGAGAAAGCCCGCCTTGACCGGATCCTATCAAACAATGAGGTTCGTGCTATGATTACAGCAGCCGGAACAGGCATTGGGGAAGATTTTGATATTTCTAAGGCAAGATACCATAAAATTGTTATCATGACAGATGCCGATGTAGACGGTGCCCATATTCGGACACTATTACTTACATTCTTCTACCGCTATATGAGACAAATCATTGAAGCGGGTTATGTATATATTGCCCAGCCTCCGTTATATAAAATACAACATGGAAAAAGAATTGAGTATGCATATAACGATAAACAGCTTGAGCAAGTAATGGAGACTTTCCCGCCAACGCAAAAACCAAATGTACAGCGTTATAAGGGGTTGGGAGAAATGAATCCAGAGCAATTGTGGGAAACAACAATGGACCCAGAAACACGAACGCTATTGCAGGTAAGCTTAGAGGATGCCATTGAAGCAGATGAAACGTTTGAAATGCTGATGGGAGATAAAGTTGAGCCGCGCCGTCAGTTTATTGAAGAAAATGCTTTATATGTTAAAAACCTTGATATTTAGGAAGTAGATACTTCGCTGTTTTGCTAAGCCGGGATAGATATAATTCTATCCCGCTTTCATGGTTTTTGATAATAAATAGAGGCTTATATGCCGTTTTTAACGGTCTTTAGAATCTTAATACAAATAAATTTCGACCCAGGAACAATGGATATTGTTTCATAAAAGGGAGGTTTATCAATTGTCTGAAACGCCAAATTCTAGAGTAAAAGAAATTAATATTAGTCAGGAAATGCGGACATCCTTCTTGGATTATGCGATGAGTGTTATCGTATCACGGGCACTTCCAGATGTACGTGATGGTCTAAAGCCTGTTCATCGTCGTATATTGTATGCAATGCACGACCTTGGCATGCACTCGGATAAGCCTTACAAAAAGTCCGCCCGTATTGTTGGGGATGTTATCGGTAAATATCACCCACACGGTGACTCAGCTGTCTATGAAACAATGGTGAGAATGGCGCAGGATTTTAACCAGCGATACATGTTAGTTGACGGTCATGGTAATTTTGGTTCCATTGACGGTGACTCAGCAGCTGCGATGCGTTATACAGAAGCACGTATGTCCAAAATATCAATGGAATTATTAAGAGATATCAATAAAGATACTATTGATTATCAGGACAACTATGATGGTGAAGAAAAAGAACCTGTTGTATTGCCATCTCGTTTCCCTAACCTGCTTGTGAATGGGACTTCAGGGATTGCAGTTGGTATGGCCACTAATATCCCGCCGCATCAGCTTGGTGAGATAATCGATGGGGTTCTTGCTATTAGTCGTGATCCTGACATTACTATTCCAGAGCTTATGGATATTATTCCTGGCCCAGATTTCCCTACAGGTGCCTTGATTCTTGGCCGAAGCGGAATTCGCAAGGCTTATGAAACAGGCAGAGGTTCAATTAAAGTCCGTGCAAAGGTTGAAATTGAACAAAAGTCAAACGGCAAAGAAGTTATCATCGTCAATGAAATTCCTTACCAAGTGAATAAAGCAAAATTGATTGAAAGAATTGCTGAGCTTGTGCGTGAGAAGAAAATTGATGGAATTACGGATCTTCGTGATGAATCTGACCGCAGAGGTTTACGAATTGTTATTGAGGTTCGCAAGGATGCGAATGCCAATGTCTTATTGAATAACCTTTATAAACATACAGCACTACAAACAACCTTTGGGGTTAATTTACTTGCGCTTGTGAACGGGGAGCCAAAGGTTCTGAATTTAAAGCAATGTCTTGTTTATTATCTAAATCATCAACGAGTCATTATTAGAAGAAGAACAGAATTTGAATTGCGTAAAGCGGAAGCAAGGGCTCATATTTTAGAAGGGTTGCGAATCGCGCTTGATAACCTTGATGCGGTTATTACGTTAATTCGGAACTCCCAAACAACAGATATTGCCCGTGAAGGCTTAATGACAACCTTTCATTTGTCTGAAAGGCAGGCACAGGCCATTCTCGATATGCGTCTGCAGCGCTTAACAGGTTTAGAGCGTGAAAAAATTGAAGAGGAATATCAAAATCTCGTCAAATTAATTGCAGAGTTAAAAGCAATTTTAGCAGATGATGAGAAGATCCTTGAAATTATCCGTGAGGAATTAATCGAAATTAAGGAGCGTTTTAACGATGAAAGACGCACTGAAATTGCTGCAGGTGGAATCGAAGAAATCGAGGATGAAGATTTAATTCCACGTGAAAACATCGTTATTACATTAACACATAATGATTATATTAAGAGACTTCCTGTTTCAACATACCGTTCTCAAAAAAGAGGCGGGCGCGGGATTCAAGGAATGGGGACAAATGACGATGATTTTGTCGAGCATTTGATTACGACCTCTACTCATGACACGATTCTATTCTTCACCAATAAAGGGAAGGTGTATCGCGCAAAAGGATATGAAATCCCAGAATTCAGCAGGACTGCAAAAGGGATTCCAATCATTAACTTGTTAGGAATTGAAAAGGATGAATGGGTAAATGCTATTATCCCTGTGGCAGAATTTGAAGATGATTGGTTCTTATTCTTTACAACCAAGCATGGTATTTCAAAACGTTCGCCAATTACTTCTTTTGCACATATCCGAAATAGCGGCTTAATTGCCTTGAATTTAAGAGAAGGCGACGAGTTAATATCTGTCCGTCTAACAGATGGTAATAAAGAGATTATTATCGGAACGAAAAACGGTCTCTTGATTCGATTCCCTGAAACAGATGTACGTTCAATGGGAAGAACAGCTTCAGGGGTTAAGGGAATTTCCCTAAATGAAGATGATGAAGTCGTTGGAATGGAAGTTCTTGAAGAGAATTCGGAAGTGCTGATTGTTACGCAGAACGGTTATGGAAAACGCACCTCAGCTGTAGAATATCGACTGCAAAGCAGAGGCGGTAAAGGGATTAAAACATGTAATATTACCGAGAAAAATGGCAGCCTGGTGTCAATGAAGGTTGTTGACGGTGAAGAAGACATTATGATTATTACAACAGGCGGTGTTCTAATACGGATGGCGGTCAGTGATATTTCCTCAATGGGAAGAAATACACAAGGTGTAAGACTTATCCGTCTAGACGAAAATGATGAAGAATTTGTTGCAACGGTTGCCTTGGTTGAGAAGGATGAAGAGTCTGAACGTGTTTCTCCAGAAACAGAGGTTATAGAGGAAGATGAGGTTTCTGAGTTAGAAACACAATATAGCAATGATGATGAAAGTATTGCAGAAGAACAGGAAAATACCGAAGCAAACGATAAAGAATGATGGAAATGAGAAGAGAAGCGCTAAAATGGCGCTTCCTTTTTTATATTAAATGTCCCATTATGTCCATATGCACTCTTGACTCCTTTATTTTTACTATTGCAGTATTCTTTCTAACCAAAGTAGAATAGTAAAGGAAGACGTATTTTATGAAGGTGAAACTATGCGTGTTATAACAGATTATTTGATAGAGGGATGCATTGTTTCTGAAGATATCTTTGGAAGAACAGACCATCCGATTATAAAGAAAAATACAGTTTTAACAAATCAATTAATTGATATATTGAAGTTATTTCTCATTCCTAGTGTTGAAGTTGAAAAGTTACTTGTAAGTGGAACTCCATTTATCCCACCTAATCAAATTCAGATCGAACAATCAAACAATCCTGCGGTTAGTATAGGGAATAGTGACTTTACTAGGCTATTCTTACAGGCTTCAGAGGAATATCATAAGCATTTTCAAATGTGGCAGTCAGGAATGCCGATTGATATGGCGAAAATTAGGCTAATACTCTTGCCTTTACTAAATGAAGATGTGGTAAATTCATCAGTCATATTTTCACTGCATCATTTTTCAACGAAAGAAAGATATGCTTATCAGCATGCGGTTGCAGTTGGTTTGCTTTGCGGTTATATTGCCAAGAGGCTTCAATATTCTACAGGGGACGCAGTACAGGCAGCTATAGCCGGAATTTTAGCGGATTGTGGAATGGCAAAAATCAATCCAAACATTCTTCAAAAGAAGACAGCATTATCAGCTCAGGAGTTTGAAGAAGTTAAAAATCACCCTAAATACAGTTATCAAATGGTTCATGGTTTACCGTTGCTTAAAAAAGGGGCTCAAGTGGCTGTTCTCCAACATCACGAACGTCTTGATGGAAGTGGATATCCAATCTCATTAAAAAGTAATATGATTCATCCAATAGCAAAGATTATTGCTGTGGCGGATACATATCATGCAATGACCTCCGAACGGTTATACAGGAAGAAACAATCGCCTTTTAAAGTGCTTGAAATGATGCAGCAAGACTACTTTGGGAAATTTGATTTAGCTGCTTTAAATGCATTAAGCAGCGGGATTATTAATTTTTCGATAGGAAGTAAGGTTAAGCTTTCAGACGGGAAGTTAGGTGAGGTCTTATTTATCTCTGAGAAATCTCCGACAAGGCCTTTAGTTCAGTTATTCCATTCTGAGGAGATTTTGAACTTAGAGGAAAATATCAATTTATACATTGAGGAAATTTATTAGTTCTAAAAAAGTATTGCATGTCTATCATTATCCTGTTATAATTATCGGAGTCAGTAAGAGGGTAGTGCTTTCTATTTAAGGAAAGATGAATATTATTGACATTTTTAACGAGAAGTGATATACTCTTAAAGTCGCTTTTAAAAGACAGTGATTGCTCTTTGAAAACTGAACAACAAAACGTCAACGTTAATTCTAGTTGTCTTATGACAACGCAATTTATGAGCAAGTCAAACGATTCTTTTGGAGAGTTTGATCCTGGCTCAGGACGAACGCTGGCGGCGTGCCTAATACATGCAAGTCGAGCGAACTTTTGGGAGCTTGCTCCCAAAGGTTAGCGGCGGACGGGTGAGTAACACGTGGGCAACCTGCCTATAAGACTGGGATAACTTCGGGAAACCGGAGCTAATACCGG